>Ga0182741_1001372_pt1 | contig 32041 bp, 23 predicted proteins | sample eDN5th37CBELigOP_FD_128874 | JGI IMG/M metagenome (GOLD analysis project Ga0182741, IMG submission 128874) | Enriched Organic Plus compost microbial communities from Emeryville, California, USA - eDNA 5th pass 37_C BE-Lig OP (version 2) (version 2) ... | reverse complement strand
CCCTCGCCGAAGCGATTGAAACCCAGGCTCATTCGATTCTCGGCCCGATTACGGTCGAGCCTGGCTTCGGCCGGTTTCCGCTTGCGATCGTCACCGCCCGCAGCTTCGCTGCGCGCCGGATCGCCCTCGTCGGCGAAGCCGGGCATGTCATTCCGCCGATCGGGGCGCAGGGCTTCAACCTCGGCCTACGCGATGCCGCCACCATCGCCGAGCTCGTCGCCGACGCCATCCGCGACGGTATGGATCCGGGGGCGGACGCGCTGCTCGCGCGCTACGACGCCCTGCGCCGGGCCGACATCCGCACCCGCACCACGGCCGTGGACCTACTCAACCGCTCCTTGTTGAGCGACCTGCTGCCCATTCAGGGCGCCCGCGGCATGGGCCTGTTCCTGCTCGAGCGCATCGCGCCCCTGCGCCGCGCCTTCATGCGCGAGGGCGTCACGCCGCGGCTGACCAATCTCCGGCTGCTCCGTGGCGAGCCCCTGTCCACGCGCGACATGGGATACGCGGGATATTGACGGGCTTACAGGCCCGGGCCTTCGGTCGCTTCGCGAAACGCCGGCGCGATCGGCACCGGCAGCGGTGGCATGCCATCGCTCTCCTCAAGCAGACCGGGCACCAGGCCGCGCGCGATGAAATGCGGATCGGCGAGCGCTTCGTCCAAAGTCGCCACGAGGGTGGCGCAGCAATCGGCCTGTGCGAGGATCGGCCGCCAGGTCGCCGCGTCGCGCCCGGCGATGATCGCGGCCACCGCCGCCCGCGTGGCCGCTGGATCTCCCCTGTCGTCCGCCAGCGGGCCTGCCAGCCCGATCGCCGTGGTGAAGGCGTCCCAGAACTTCTGCTCCAGCGCCGCGCAGGCCACCAGCTGGCCGTCTGCCGTCGGATAAAGCTGATAGCGCGGCGAGCCGCCCGCGAGCGGCAGCGCGCCGGGTTCCGGCGCTTGGCCAGTGGCGAAGCGGATCGCCCAGGCATACCAGGCGAAAGTGAACATCGCGTCCGCCATCGCGATGTCGAGCCGGCACCCCCTGCCCGTCCGCTCGCGTTCGCGCAACGCCAGCAGGATGTTGATCACCGCCGGAAATGAGCCGCCGCCAATATCCGCGACGAGGGCCGGCGGCACCACCGGCTGATCCGATGGACCGGGTGCCAGCGCCAGAAGCCCCGTCGCCCCGATGTAATTGAGATCGTGGCCCGCTTCGCCCGCGCGCGGCCCTTCTTGGCCGTAGCCGGAGATCGAGCAATAGATCAGGCGCGGGTTGCGCGCCTTCAGGTCTTCATAGCCGAGCCCCAGGCGCGCCATCACGCCGGGCCGAAACTGTTCGACCAGGATGTCGGCCCGGTCGATCAGGGCCAGCAGCCGGTTCCTGTCGCCGGCCTCCTTCAGATCCATCGTCTCGCAGGTCTTGCCCCGGTTGAGCAGGGCGAACGGCGCCGACACGCCGTTCCGGAACGGAGGAAAGCGGCGCATTTCGTCACCGCCGGGTCGCTCGATCTTGATCACGGTGGCCCCAGCTTCGGCCAACATCAGTGTCGCGAGCGGACCGGGGAGTAGGGTCGTCAGATCGATGACCGTCACGCCTTCGAGGGGCCGTCCCATGCCACCCTCCGCCTCACGGGATCAGTTGCGACAACGTTCCGCTCTTCACCAGCCACATCACCGTTGTCAGCGTGACCACCGAAGCGACAGTGCCGAACAGCACCGAACTCGAGGCCTGCTGCACCCAGGTGTCGTATTGCCGTGCCAGGATAAACACGTTCAGGGCCGGCGGCAGCGCCGCCATCAGCACGGCGGTCTCGACCCATACCCTGTCGAACGGCCCCAGGAGAATCAGCAGCAGAAGAACCAGGATCGGGTGCACCACCAGTTTGACAAGCACCACCACCGGCACGTCCCACGGCATCCGCTCCAGCGGCCGCAGCGCCACGGTGACGCCCAACGTGAACAGCGCGCATGGCGCCGCCGCGTTCTGCAGGAACTCCATCAAGCGGGCGATCGCGACCGGCGGTTCGAACCGCAGGGCGGCCGCGGCTACGCCGACGCCGGTGGCGATGATGAACGGATGGAACACGATCCGCTTGACCACTTCGAGGGCGACCGCGCCGATGCGCTTCTTCGCGCTTCCGGCGAGGCCCATCATCAGCGGCGCCAGCGAGAACAGCAGGATGCTGTCGAAGCAGAAGATCAGCGCGACCGGGACCGCCGCCTGTGGCCCCAGCGTCGCAAGCGCGAGCCCTGGCCCCATATAGCCGATATTGCCGTAGCCCCCGGCGAGCCCGCCGATCGTGGCATCCGGCATGTTCCAGCCGCGGATCACCATGCAGACGGCAAAGGCGATCGCGAAGGCCGCATAGGTGGCGAGCGTCGTGCCGATGACGAACGGGATATTGTTGAGCTGTTCGAGCGGCGTCTTCGCCAGAATGCCGTAGAACAGCACGGGCAGCGTCACGTAGATGACGAAGAAGTTCATCCAAGCGAGCCCGGTATCCGGGATCTGCTTGAGCTTGCCGCAGGCGTAGCCGAGGAAAATCAGGCCGAAGAACGGCAGTGCCAGATTGATGACGTCGATCATCGAACCGTCCGGTCGGGACGGCGTCGTGGCCGCGCGCCCACGCGACGCCTATCGGTTCCCTGCAATCCGGTCAATTGCGATGCCAGCCCTGTGCACCGACTCCCCGCCCGGCGCCGTATTGGTTAGGCTGACCAGGCCGGTTTCTCGGGATCCCCGCCATGAAGCTTCCTCGCCAGTTCTACAAGCCCCTCGCTATCGGCGCACCCGCGCCCTGGCCCGAGCCGCCGGTCCGGCTCGAACGGATGATTCATTTCGTCCCGCCGCATGTCGAGAAGGTGCGCGCCAAAGTGCCGGAGCTGATCCGCCAGGTCGACGTCGTGCTTGGCAACCTGGAGGACGCGATCCCGGTTGACGCCAAGGAGGCGGCCCGGCGCGGCTTCATCGAGATGGCCAAGGCCTGCGATTTCGGAAACACCGGCCTGTGGACGCGCATCAACGCCCTCAATTCGCCCTGGGCGCTCGACGACCTGCTCGAGATCGTCGGTGCGGTCGGCGACAAGCTCGACGTGGTGATGCTGCCCAAGGTCGAGGGGCCGTGGGACATCCACTATCTCGACCAGCTCCTCGCCCAGCTCGAAGCACGGCACCGGATCGGGCGGCCGATCCTGATCCACGCGATCCTGGAGACGGCCGAGGGGGTCAACAATGTCGAGGCGATCGCCGCGGCGTCCCCGCGCATGCACGGGCTCAGCCTCGGCCCAGCCGACCTCGCCGCGTCCCGCGCCATGAAGACGACCCGGGTCGGCGGCGGCCACCCCGACTACCGCATCCTCGCCGATCCCGGCCCCGACGGTTCCCCGCGGGCGGCGTTCCAGCAGGACCTGTGGCACTACACGCTCGCCAAGATGGTCGACGCCTGCGCCGCCGCCGGGATCAAACCATTTTACGGGCCGTTTGGGGATTTTTCCGACCCCGCCGCCTGCGAAGCCCAGTTCCGCAACGCCTTCCTGATGGGCTGCGCCGGGGCCTGGACGCTGCATCCGAGCCAGATCGAGATCGCCAAGCGGGTCTTCTCGCCCGATCCGGCGGAGGTCGCCTTCGCCCGCCGCATCATCGCCGCCATGCCGGACGGCGCCGGCGCCGTCATGCTCGACGGCAAGATGCAGGACGATGCCACCTGGAAGCAGGCCAAGGTCCTGGTCGACAGCGCCGACCGGGTGGCCGCCAAGGACCCCGATTTTGCCGCCCGCTATGCCTGCGACACTTGACGCAGGCTCTGGCGTCGCGACGCAGGGCGGATTATTTGGTCCCTGTTATGAATAAAATGCGTTCCGCCAAGTTCTCGATCGGCCAGGTCGTCCGGCACCGGGTTTTCCCGTTCCGCGGCGTGGTGTTCGACATCGACCCGACCTTCAGCAACACCGAGGAATGGTGGCAGGCGATCCCGGAAGAGATCCGTCCTGAAAAGGACCAGCCGTTCTACCACCTGCTCGCCGAGAACGCCGAAACCGAGTACATCGCCTACGTTTCCGAGCAGAACCTGCTGCCGGACACGTCCGGCGAGCCGATCCGGCACCCTCAGGTCGCCGAACTGTTCGAACGCGCCGACGACGGCACCTACCGCGCCCGCCTCGACCAGCTGCACTGACCCGGCCGCAGCCTGTGACCTTGCGTAATCCGTGAGAGGGTCCGCCCCATGAAAAACGGGGCGCGCTTGCGCGCGCCCCGTGTCGGATCCGTCGAGAACGGATGATTACTGCTTGTTGCCGTCCGGCTGGGCCGGCTGTTCCGGCGCCGCCGACTGGCCGCGCTCGAGAAGTTTCTTCCGCGCCTCTTCCGCGCGACGTTGCAGCTCTTCCTGCAACTTCTTCTGCTGTTCCTCGAACACTTTCGGATCGGTCGGCGGGCCCTCGTTCGCCTTCGCGAACTCGGCGAGTGGAATCGGATAACTCGCCGCCTGGCCACCGAGATTGATCCCCTGCAGCGTCAGCTGCTGGCCCTTCTTCAGCCGCCCGACGAACTCCTGGTTGACCTCGAAATCGGCCATGCACCCGTTCGGCAGACACACCACGTAGCGGCCGGTCGTCGGCTGCCCCTGGTCGATGATCATCCGCGTGCCCGGATTGAGCTGCATCCCGAGCGGCAGGGTGATGCGCAGGATCTTGCGCTGCTCGCCGTCCTGCTCGATCAGCGCCGCGCCGGCGACGAACTGTCCCGTCTCCAGGCGCGCTTCTTTGACCGTCAGGCAGACTTCCTTGGCATTCGCCTGCTGCTGGTCCTTGCCGCAGAACTTCGTCCACGGCGAGTAGACGATCGGCAGCTGCGGCTGCTGAGGTTGCTGCTGCGCGCCCTGCTGGGCCGGCGCCTGCGGCGCGGCCGGCTTCTGAGGCGCCGGCTTCTGCTGCTGCTGCTGGGCCGGCCGCTGCTGCTGTTGCTGCTGCGCCTGCGCGACGAGCGGAAGCGCGACGACGGCCGCGCCAGCGGCGAGGAGCGCGGCAAGCCGCCGGACTGGTTTCGACGGCGCGGATACGATCCGTGACGACATTGATTCTGGTTCCTTTCTTGCCGCCCTACCAATCAGCGTGGAACGTGGCGTTCCGCGGCCAATGGCCGAGGGGTGAAGCGACTAACGATTTCCCGTTTCTGGAAGCCTCTCGGACGCATCACCGTCGTGAGCAGGAACTCACGAGAACCTTCCATCCCGCGTCGGCCACGAGGGCTTTCCCCTCGCTGTCTCTGCGCCAAATACGGCAACAGCGTGACACGGAATACCAGCCTGATAGACGAATTTTCCTTGGCAATCCAGCCTGTTCGGGAGCTGCCCGCAATGCGGTCTGAGGTCGTGCCACAGGCGATGTGCTAACTTTCTCTGCACAATGCGAATCATGCCTCGGCTGGAGCCGTACCTGCCGCTGATGTCGAATTTTGGTCGGCCGATCCTCGTCGTTCTGCTCGCCGCCCTGGCCGCCCTGCTGCCCGGGATGGAGCCGGCTGGCGTCGCTCGCGCCGCGCAGGCGGCCCACGGCATCGCTATGCACGGCGAACCGGATCTGCCGCCGACTTTTCAACATTTTCCGTACGTGAATCCGGAAGCGCCGAAAGGCGGCCGACTTGCCTTCGCGGTGCCGGGCACGTTCGACAGCCTCAATCCCTTCATCGTGCGCGGCGTCCCGTTCCTGGCCGTCCGCGGCTACGTGGTCGAGAGCCTGCTCGCCCGCAGTTACGACGAGCCGTTCAGCCTCTACGGACTGCTGGCCGAGACCGTCGAAACCGACGACGCCCGCACCTATGCCACCTTCACGCTGAATCCCGCAGCGCGCTTCTCCGACGGCCGGCCGGTCACCGCCGATGACGTGATCTTCTCTTGGCAGTTGCTCCGCGATAAGGGCCGGCCCAATCACCGCACCTACTATGCCAAGGTCACGAAGGCGGTGCGTCTCGGCGACCGCGCGGTGCGCTTCGAATTCGGCGACGGGGGCGATCGTGAGCTGCCGCTCATCCTCGGCCTGATGCCGATCCTGGCTAAGCACGCAGTCGACCCGAATACATTCGAGAATACGAGCCTGACGCCGCTCCTCGGCAGCGGTCCGTATCGCGTCGCCGAGGTGAAGCCTGGCGAGCGCGTCTCGCTGCGCCGCGATCCCAACTACTGGGGGCGCGACCTGCCGGTCAATCGCGGGCAGTGGAACTTCGACGAGGTGCGCTACGACTATTATCGGGATGCCAACACGCAATTCGAGGCGTTCAAGAAAGGGCTGGTCGACATCCGCCCCGAGCGCGATCCCGGCCGCTGGCACACCGCTTACGACTTCCCGGCGGTCCGCGACGGTCGGGTCGTCAAGGAGACTTTCGTCAGCCGCCACCCGCACGGCATGCTCGCCTTCGTCTTCAACACCCGCCGGCCGATCTTCGCGGATGTGCGTGTGCGCGAGGCGCTCGGCTTGCTGTTCGACTTCGAATGGGTGAACCGCAACTTCTTTTACAACCTGTATGCCCGCACCGGCAGCTTCTTCCAGGGCTCGGAGCTGGCGGCGCTTGGCCGTCCTGCGGATGCCGCCGAACGCGCCCTGCTGGCGCGCTATCCCGGCGCCGTGCGAGAGGATGTGCTCGAAGGCACGTGGGGGCCGCCCACGACGGACGGATCGGGCCGCGACCGCGACACGCTGCGGCGCGCACTGACGCTGCTGGAACAAGCCGGGTGGACGCTGCGCGATGGCCGCCTGCGCCATCGCGAGACCGACCGTCCGTTCACGTTCGAGATCCTGGTCGTGACCAAGGACCAGGAGCGGCTGGCCCTCGCCTACGCGCGCGATCTCAACCGCGCCGGCATCAAGGCCGAAATCCGCGTCGCCGACGCAGTCCAGTTCGAACGCCGGCGGCAGGATTTCGACTTCGACATGATCCAGTACGAATGGTCCTCGTCGCTGTCACCCGGCAACGAGCAGAGCTTCTACTGGAGCAGCCGGGCCGCGGACGAGCCCGGCAGCCGCAACTACATGGGCGTCAAGAGCGAGGCAATCGACGGCCTGATCGAGACGATGCTGGCGGCGCGCTCACGCGCGGACTTCGTCACCGCCGTGCGCGCGCTCGATCGTGTGCTGATGTCCGGCTTCTACGTCGTTCCGCTTTTCCATCCGCCGCGCCAATGGGTGGCGCGGTGGTCGCAGATCGAACATCCGCAGACCACCTCCCTGTTCGGCTATCTGCCGGAAACCTGGTGGCAACAACCCCATACGCAATGAGGCGAACGTGATTCTCGGGCCAGGAAGAGCGGCAACCGTCGAGTATCAGCCCACTTTGGACGATTTGTTCCGTGCGGCCGCGCGGCGCAATCCCGACCGCGTTGCTCTGGTCGACTCGCCGCAGCGCGCGGCCTGGACGGACGACGCCCCCCGCGCCCTCACCTACGCCGAAGCCGATCGGATCGTCGACGCGGTGGCCGCGCGCCTGCGCGAACTCGGCCTGCCGACCGACTCCATCGTCGCCGTGCAGATGCCGCACACGGTCGATGGCGCCCTCGTTCTGCTCGGCATCCTGCGGGCCGGAATGATCCCGGCATTGCTGCCGCTGCTCTGGCGGCGCGCCGATATCAGCGCTGCACTGGCGGCCGTCGGCGCAAGAGCGATCGTCTGCGCCGGACGCGTGCTGGAGACGGACCTCGCCGAAGTGGCGGTGCACGTGGCAGCGGAGACTTTCGCCATCCGCTTCGTTCTGGGCCTTGGCACGCAATTGCCCGATGGTGTCGTGCCGCTGAACGACACGTTCGATCTGGATACCGCCGTGCCGGAGCAGCCGGCGGCGGTCGAACGCCAGGGCGCCGCCGCCCAGCACATCGCCGTCGTCACGTGGGATGTGACCGCGGCCGGGCTCGTCCCTGTTGCGCGCAGCCATGTGGAACTGCTCGCTGCGGCGACCGCCCTGAGCCGGGACGCGCGCGTCTCCGACGGCGTTTCGATCGTGTCCGCGATCCCGCCCACTTCGCTCGCAGGGCTCGCCGCCACGCTCATCCCCTGGCTCCTCGGCGGCGGAACCCTGCATTGCCACCTGCCATTTGATCCCGCGGTGTTCTCGCGCCAAGCCGAGACTTGCCGGATCGCCGTTCTGCCCGGCCCGGTGGTGCGCACCCTGCAGGAAGCCGGCGTGGATCTGGCGCGCCTTGACGCGGTCGTGGCGCTCTGGCGTTCGCCCGACCGTGTCGCCACCTGGGAGGGCCTCCACGGTCTCTGGCTCGTGGATGCACTCGTCTTCGGCGAAGTCGGTCTGGTCGCGGCGCTGCGGCCGCAGGACGGCACTCCGGCGCGGCTGCCGATCGGCGCCACCTCGATGCCCGCCGGTGCGACGGACGGTCCGGCCATTGAAACCGCCCGGACCGCGCAGGGCACGTTGGCGCTGCGCGGCGCCATGGTGCCCCGTTCCGCCTTCCCGCCGGGCGCGGAACGCGCCGACTTGCCGCGCTACAAGATGGCCGAAGACGGTTTCGTGGATACCGGCTTCCCCTGTCGAACCGATGCGGAACGCAAGGAATATGTCCTCGACGGACCACCCGCCGGCATCATCACAGTGGGCGGGTACCGGTTCCTGTTGCGCGAGATCCAAGAGGCGGCCGCCCGGCTCGGCGACGGCGTCACGCTCGCCGCACTGCCCGATCGTTTTTCCGGCACCCGCCTTGCCGGCGCTGCGACCGATCGCGTGTCCTTGCGTCAGGCGCTGACGGAAGCCGGCTACAACCCCTTGCTGATCGGCGCTTTTCGCGAGCGGCGCGTGGTAGATCAGGCCTCCGCAGCTTGACGTGGAGACGGCCGGTATTGAGGAAACCATTCAATTTGCACGGAAATTTCTGAGGCGTCGCGTTGACGCGACATTTACGCGCGATGGTCTAAGCGTGGTCCGATCTCAGTTGGATCAGGACCCCTCATGGCAGTGCAAGGCCCCATCGTCGTCCTTTCGGACGGTCACGCGCGCGGATTGACGGAGCATCTGGCATCCGCCGGAGCCTTCCCGGTTCTCGACGTCAGCCTGGCCGAGGCGCCGGTTGCGCTGCCGACGATCGAACCGGCGGCGATCTTGGTGGTGCCTTCCTCCGGCGCGGCGGATGCCGCAACTTTCGCCGAAGTTGACGCCTATGTCGGTGCCGCCGAGACCTACGTCCCGGTGCTTGCCCATGATGCCCGTCCCGAAAGGATCAAGCTGCCCCTCGCCATTCCTCTTGCTGACGACGTGGAGACGGCGCAGATCATCGCGCGGCTGAAATGCGCGCTGCGCGTCCGCAGCCTGCAGGCGAGCGTCGCGCGGCGTCAGCGCGCGCTGGAACTCGAAGAATGGCCGCGGCCCGCCTCGGTCCTTGCCGACTCATTGTCCGACGCCACCGTGCTGATGGCAGGACGTGGCCGCTCCTATCCGGACTTGACCATCGCTCTCGGTGAGCGCGTCGGCCTGATCGGCGCCCTCAGTCTCGTCCATGCTGCGCGGTTCCTCGAGGCTCGCGACGTGGACGGCATCGTCGTCTGCGACGGGTTCAGCCGCCGCGCCGTCGAAAGTTTCGTCGAGGACTTGGCGAGCGACCCGCGCTTCCGCGAGCTCCCGGTCATCGTCACCGAGGATGTCCACCAGACCTGGGACCCGGAACAGCTGCCGATGTTCGAGCATGCACCGGTTCCCACGCCTGAGCTCGTTGCCCGCGCGCTTCCGCTGGTCCGGCAGCATGCCTATGCCGCCGCCCTCCGCCGCACGTTGCGTTCGCTGGATACGGACGGTGTGATCGATCCCGAAACCGGGCTGCTGCATCGCGAAGCCTTCATGCGCGATCTCGCCACGGCGATCGAGGACGCCCGTGATCGGGGCGTGAATCTTTCCCTCGCGCGCCTGCAAATCCATTCGCCCAATGACCGGCGTGCCAGCTACGACGCCGCCCGCATCGTCGGCCGGCTCGTGCGCACCACCGACTTTGCCTGCCGCGACAGCGACGGCGCCATCCTCATGGCCTACACGGAGACCGACCTGCGCACCGCCCATGTCGTGGCGCGGAGGATCGCCAGCGTGCTCAAGCACACGGTGCTCTCGCCCGGCACGGACCGCACCGGCATCGTCCCCTCGCTCACCCTGGCCACGTTCAGGCCCACCGATACCGTGGCGAGCATCCTGGCGCGCACCGAAAGCCACGACCAGGCACGTCCTTCCGGCACCGGCTGAGGCTTGCCGCGCGTCGCCGCCGGGTCCATCCTCGCGGGCCTGATCATCGTCTGAACGCCGTGGAGGAACCGTGGCCGAACATCAGCATGCCGCGCCGGCCGGCGCCACGGGGCCGATGCCCGTCGATGTTGTTTCCGACGTCGTCTGTCCCTGGTGCTTCATCGGCAAGCGACGGCTGGAAAAGGGGCTGGCGCGGCGGCCCGACATTCCCGTCACGGTGCGCTGGCACCCGTTCTTCCTCAACCCTTGGGTGCCGGTTGAAGGCATGGACCGGCGCCGTTATCTCGAGACCAAGTTCGGCTCCGTTGAACGCTATGCGCCGATCGCCGCCCGCGTTGCGGCCGCCGCGGCCGAGGAGGAGCTGACCTATGCCTCCGACCGGATTGCACGCCAGCCGAACACCCGCGACTGCCACCGGCTGATCCGCTGGGCAGGCGAAGCCGGCATTGATCCCGGGCGAATGAAGCAGCGCCTGATGGAACTTTACTTCACCGAGGGCGCCGATCTCACGACGCACGAAACGCTCGTCGCCGCTGCACGCGACTGCGGCCTGGAGGCCGACGAGGTGGCCGCCCGGCTCCGCACGGATCGGGACGTGGAGGCCGTGGAAGCGGAGGCACAGGCCGCACAGGCGGCCGGGATCGAGGGCGTGCCCTGCTTCATCTTCGGCGGCGTGCTGGCTGTGTCCGGCGCTCAGGCACCCGAATATCTGGCCGATGCTCTCGCCCGCGCCGCGGCGCAGTGGCAGACGCGGCAGGGTTCGACGACAGGCTGAGCGCCCTCAGGCCGCCTTGGCCGGTTCGGCGATCTTCACCAGGCGCCGCAGGAGCTTGGTGATCCCCTTCAGCCGTTCCGCCGGCTCTTCCCAATCGTCGAGGAACACCACCTTCATATCCGGCCGCACCTTCGCGCTCGGCCCTTGCTCGCGGATGAAGCGCACCAGCCCTTCCGGATTGGCGAAGCTGTTGTCGCGGAACGACATTACGGCGCCTTTCGGCCCCGCATCGATCTTGTCGACATTGGCGCGGCGGCATAGCGCCTTGATCGTCACGACTTTTAGCAGGTGATCGACTTCGTCCGGCAACGCGCCGAACCGGTCGACCATTTCGGCGCCGAAGGCATCGATCTCCTGCTCGTCCTCGAGTTCGGCGAGACGCCGGTACAGGCCGAGCCGCACGCTCAGGTCCTGCACATAGTCCTCGGGGATCAGCACGGGCGTGCCGAGCGTGATCTGCGGAGACCAGCGGTCGGCAACCGGCTCGGTGATACCGGCCTTGAGGCTCGTAACCGCCTCTTCCAGCATCTGCTGATAGAGCTCGTAACCGACTTCCTTCACGTGCCCCGACTGCTCCTCGCCGAGCAGGTTGCCGGCGCCGCGAATGTCGAGGTCGTGCGAGGCGAGCTGGAAGCCGGCGCCAAGCGTGTCCAGCGACTGCAGCACCTTCAGCCGACGCTCCGCCTGCGGCGTGATCGGCTTCTCGGCCGGCAGCGTGAACAGCGCGTAGGCACGCGTCTTCGAGCGCCCCACCCGCCCGCGCAGCTGATAGAGCTGGGCCAGCCCGAACATGTCGGCACGGTGCACGATCAAGGTGTTGGCGGTCGGAATGTCGAGACCGGACTCCACGATCGTCGTCGACAGCAGCACGTCGAACTTGCCGTCGTAGAAGGCCGTCATCACGTCGTCGAGCGCACCCGCCGCCATCTGTCCGTGTGCGACGGCGACGCGCACTTCCGGCACGTTCTTTTCCAGGAAGTCCTTCGCTTCGGCCAGGTTCTCGATGCGCGGGCAGACATAGAACGACTGCCCGCCCCGGTAGCGCTCGCGCAGCAGCGCTTCGCGGATGATCAGCGGATCGAACGGCGTCACGAAGGTACGCACCGCCAGCCGGTCGACCGGCGGCGAGGCGATGATCGACAGCTCCCGCACGCCGGTGAGCGCCAGCTGCAGCGTGCGCGGGATCGGCGTCGCCGTGAGCGTCAGCACGTGCACCTCGGAGCGCAGCTGCTTCAGGCGTTCCTTGTGGTTGACGCCGAAATGCTGCTCCTCGTCGACGATGACGAGGCCGAGATCCTTGAAACGGATGCCCTTGCCCAGCAGCGCATGCGTGCCGACGACAATGTCGATGCTGCCGTCCGCCAGCCCCTGCTTGACCTTGGTCATGTCGGCGCTGGTCACGAGCCGCGAGGCCTGCGCCACATGAACCGGGAAGCTCCGGAACCGCTCGCTGAACGTCTTGAAATGCTGCCGCGCAAGCAGCGTCGTCGGCACCACCACCGCGACCTGCTTGCCGTTGAGCGCGGCGTCGAACGCCGCGCGCAGCGCCACCTCGGTCTTGCCGAAACCGACATCGCCGCAGACCAGCCGGTCCATCGGCCGGCCTGAGGCGAGATCATCGAGTACCGCGTCGATCGCCGCCTGCTGGTCGTCCGTCTCTTCGTACGGAAACCCGGCGCAGAACTCGTCGTACAGGCCGTGGCTCACGGACAGGCGCGGCGCCTCCCGCAGCTGCCGCTCCGCCGCGACCTTGATGAGCTCGCCGGCGATCTCGCGGATGCGCTGCCGCAGCTTCGCCTTGCGCGCTTGCCAGCCTGAGCCACCGAGCCGGTCGAGGTCGACGCCGGTCTCTTCGGACCCGTACCGCGACAGCAGCTCGATGTTCTCGACCGGTAGGAACAGCTTGTCGCCGCCGGCATAGTGGATCTCCAGGCAGTCGTGCGGCGCGCCCGCGGCCTCGATCGCCTGCAGACCGACAAACCGGCCGATGCCGTGGTCGACATGAACGACGAGGTCGCCCGCCGACAGGCTGGTCAGCTCGGCGATGAAGTCCTGCGCCCGCCGCGCCGCGCGCCGCGGCCGCACCAGGCGGTCTCCGAGGATGTCCTGCTCGCTGATGACCGCCAGCCTCTCGGTCTCAAAGCCGGCCTCCAGCCCAAGGACCGCGAGCCCGACCTCCGGCCGCGTCAGCGCCTCCGCGTCACGCCACGACTGCACCAGGCTGAGATTGACCAGGCCATGATCGAACAGGACGTGGCGCATGCGCTCGCGCGAGCCTTCGCTCCACAGCGCGATGAGCACGCGCTTGTGCTCCTCCTGCAGGCGCCGCACATGCGCCGCCACCGCGTCGAACACATTGTTCGAGGTGTCGGCGCGTTCCGCGGCGAAGGTCCGCCCCTGCTTCGCCCCGATCTCGATCACCCGCCCGGCAGAGTCGTCGGGCACGGAGAACGGCGTCAGCCGCGCCGTCTTCGCCGCCTCCAGGCGGCCCTGCCATTCCTCGCTCGTGAGATAGAGCCGCTCCGGTGGCAGCGGGTTGTAGGCGGCGCCACCATCGCCCGCCACCCGCTCGCGCCGCGCCTGGTAGTAGTCCGTGATCTGCGCGAAGCGCTCCCGCGCCGCATCGTCGACCAGGGATTCGAACACGATCGGTGTGTCCGGCACGTAATCGAACAGCGTGTCGAGCTGGGTGTGGAACAGCGGCAGCCAGTGCTCCATGCCGACATGCTTCCGCCCTTCGCTGACCGCCGTGTACAGCGCGTCGTCGCGTTGCGGCACGCCGAACGTCGCGACATATTCCGAACGGAAGCGGCGGATGGTGTCCGTCGTCAGCTGGAACTCGGCCACCGGCACCAGATCGATGTTGCGCAATTGCCCGGCGCTGCGCTGCGTCTGCGGATCGAAGGTACGGATCGACTCCAGGGTGTCGCCGAAGAAATCGAGACGCAGCGGCAGGTCCATGCCCGGCGGCGACAGATCGATGATGCCGCCACGCACCGCGTATTCGCCGGGCTCGCGCACCGTCGACACGCGCATGTAGCCGTTCAGCTCGAGCCAGCGCACGATCGCGTCGAGATCAAGCATGTTGCCCGGCGCGGCCGAGAGCGCCTCCTTGGCGACGAGCTTTGCCGCCGGCACCCGTTGCAGCACCGCGTTGACGGTCGTCAGCAGGACCGAGCCCTGCTCGCGACCCTTGATCCGCGCCAGGCGCGACAGCACCGTCATCCGCTGCGCCATGATCGCCGGATGCGGCGAGGCGCGGTCGTAGGGTTGGCAGTCCCAGGCGGGGAATTCCATCACGTCGAGTTCGGGCGCGAAGAAGCCGATTGCGCGCGCCAGCGCCGCCATGCGCGGTCCGTCGCGGCACACGACGAGAAGGCTGGTCGCCGGCGCATCCTTGGCGCCGGCGACGCTGCGGGCGAGATCGCCCAGCACCAGTCCCTCGGCGCCGTCGACGACGCCGGCGAGCGTGAGCGGCCGGCCCGGGGCCAGCAGATCGGCAGGCGATTTCACCACGTCCTCCTCAATCCACCGGCGGCGCGTCGCGGTGGAAGGCACGCAACTTCCGGAACAGCGGCGTGTCCGCCGCCTCCGGCACCGGCTGCTCCCCCGTGACCCAGCGGAACAGTTCCTGGTCAGGAACTTCGAGCAGCCACTCATAGGCGTCGAGATCGGCCGGTTCGAGCCGGTCGAGCCAAGCGTCGGCGAACCGGCCCATGATCAGGTCCAGTTCCCGCGTCCCCCGGTGCCATGACCGGAACAGCAGCCGCTTGCGCCGCGCATCCAGCCCCGCACTCGACCGCATCGTCCCTGTCATCGTCACACCCGCAACAGCAAAAGCCCGGACGGGCCGGGCGCGTTCCTATATCGTCCCGCGCGGCACCTGTCAGCCCGCGCCCGGCGATTGCCAGAACTGCGGCACCGGGCCAGCATGCCCGCCCGATTCCAAAGACGACCATGCGGCCGAGCCTTCTCAACCCGCTATTTGCCGAACTGACGAGCCTCGCCAAGGTCGGACCGAAGCAGGAAAAGCTGTTCGCCCGCCTGCTCGGGCGCAGCGAACGGCCGCCGCGCGTCGTTGACCTGTTGTTCCACCTGCCGACAGGGGTGGTGGATCGCCGCAACCGGCCGCTGCTGCGCGAGGTGGTGCCGGACACGGTGGCGACCGTCGCCGTCTGGATCGACCGCCATCGCCCGCCGCCCCGCGGCTCCCGCATGCCGTACCGGATCTACGCCCACGACGAGAGCGGCGACCTCGTCATCGCCTATTTCAAGGCGCAGCCCGCCTATCTCGAACGGCTGTTCCCGGTCGGCGAACGCCGCTACCTCTCCGGACGGATGGCGCTTTGGGACGGCACCCTGCAGATGGTCCATCCCGACCATGTCGCCGACGACACCACGATCGCTGCCCTTCCCCTGGTCGAGCCGGTCTACGGTCTGACCGAGGGGCTCGGTCCGGCACAACTGCGCAGCGCAGTCCAGCAGGCGCTCGCCAAGCTGCCGGACCTCCCGGAGTGGCAGGATCAGGCATGGCTGCAGCGCCTCGGCGCCCCGTCCTTCCGCGACGCGCTGCTGCGTTTGCACCGGCCGCAGGATCCGGCCGATCTCGGCGACGAGACGATCTGGCGCCGCCGGCTCGCCTATGACGAGCTGCTCGCGGGTCAGCTCGCCCTGGCACTGGTGCGGGCCCAGGTCCGGCGCAAGCGCGGCCGCGCCTTTGCCGCCTCCGGCGAAGTCCGCCGCCGCCTGATCGAAGCCATGCCCTATGCCCTGACCGGCTCGCAGCAGCAGGCCGTCGCGGAGATTGCCGCCGATCTCGCCGCCCCCGAGCGCATGTCCCGTCTCCTCCAGGGCGATGTGGGCGCGGGCAAAACCGTCGTCGCGTTGCTCGCCGCGGCGACCGTGATCGAGGCCGGCGCGCAGGCTGCGCTGATGGCGCCGACCGAGATTCTGGCACGGCAGCATCTGAAAACGATCGCGCCCCTCGCCAAAGCCGCCGGTCTGCGCGTCGCATTGCTGACCGGTCGCGAGCGCGGCGGTCCGCGCGCGGCGCTGCTCGAGGCCCTCGCCGCTGGCGAAATCGATCTCCTGGTCGGCACCCATGCGCTCTTCCAGGACGACGTCATCTTCGCCGATCTCGGCCTTGCGATCGTCGACGAACAGCATCGCTTCGGCGTGCATCAGCGTCTCGCCCTCGCCGCCAAGGGCAAGGCCGTGGACATGCTGGTTCTGACGGCGACGCCGATCCCACGCACGCTCGTGCTCACCTATTACGGTGACATGGACGTGTCCCTGCTCCGCGACAAGCCGCCCGGGCGCCAGCCGATCGACACGCGAACGATTCCCATCGAGCGGCTTGACGACGTGCTCGACGGGGTCGCCCGGCAGCTGGCGGCCGGCAAGCGCGTCTATTGGGTCTGCCCGCTGGTGGCGGAATCCGAGACCAGCGACCTCGCCGCCGCCGAGGAGCGCTTCGCGCTGCTGCGTGAGCGGTTCGGCGACGCCGTCGATCTCGTCCACGGCCGGATGAAAGGCGCCGACAAGGACGCCGCCATGGCGCGCTTCGCCAGCGGACAGTCGCGCCTCCTCGTCGCCACCACGGTGATCGAGGTCGGCGTCGACGTGCCTGAAGCCACCGTCATGGTGATCGAGCACGCCGAGCGCTTCGGCCTGTCGCAACTGCATCAACTCCGCGGCCGCGTCGGCCGCGGCGCCGACCGCTCCACCTGCCTGCTGCTCTACAAGGGGCCGCTCAACGACACCGCAAAAGCCCGTCTGGCCGTGATGCGCGAGACCGAGGACGGTTTCCGCATCGCCGAGGAGGACCTGCGCCTGCGCGGCGAAGGAGACCTGCTCGGAACGCGCCAGAGCGGCCTTCCTGGCTACCGGTTCGCCTCGGCCGAGCGCGACGGAGACCTGCTGCAAGCCGCGCGCGACGATGCCAAGCTGATCCTCGCCACCGATCCCGGCCTCGCGACGCCGCGCGGCCAGGCACTGCGCGTGCTGCTGTACCTGTTCGAGCGTGACGAGGGCATCCGCCTGCTGCAGGCAGGATGAAGCCCTATTTGGCCGATGCCGGCGCTCGCAGCGGCTGCGCGGCGCGTGCCGCCTCGGCCATCGCCGCGAGGCGCTTTTGCGGGTCGGCCCCGGGCTGGATCATGCCGGCCGACATGATGAGCTTCGCCGCCGCTTCCACCGTGATGTCGAGTTCGATCACGTCCTTGCGCGACACGAAGAAGAAGAACCCTGTGGTCGGATTGGGGGTGCACGGTAGGAACACCGAGATGTGCTCCTCGCCCGGCAGGCTGGCGACGATGTCCGCGCCGGGCGGCGACGACATGAACACCAGTGACCACATCCCCGGCGCCGGAAACTCGACCAGCCCCACCTTCCGGAACGAGCTGCCCGATTTCGAGAACAGCGTCTCGAAGACCTGCTTCAGGCCCTTGTAGAGGGGCCGCACCACCGGGACCCGGTCCAGGATGGTCTCGCCGAATTCGACCAGCGTACGGCCCACGAGATTGGCGGTGAGGAAGCCCAGCAGCGACAGGCCGACGAAAGCGATCACCAGGCCGAAACCCGGCACCGCGACGGGCAGATAGGTCTCTGGCCGGTATTGGAGGGGGATGAACGGCTGCACCAGCCCGTCCACCCAGGTGACGAACGACCAGACCAGATACAGCGTGATCGCTACGGGCCCGGCAACGACCAGGCCGGTGAGAAAATAGTTTCTGAGGCGGCTCATGAAGCCGTGCGAGGGGCTTCCCCCCGCGTCCCCCGGCATAGCGGCGGGCGTGCTGCCTCCCTCGGGAGACAATGGTAGCGGCGGCTGGCTCACGTTCGGTTCCTCGCCCCGGACACCCGTTCCGGGGGTAAGTTACGCGAGCCGCGCCGCCCATGCCAGCGGTGCGACGATCCGCCCTTGGGCCGAGTTCGGGCCTATTCGACCGTGACCGACTTCGCCAGGTTCCGCGGCTGGTCGACGTCCGTGCCCATGACCACGGCCGTGTGGTAGGCCAGCAGTTGCACCGGAATGGCATAGACGAGCGGGGTGATGCTGGCCGGCATTTCCGGCAGCTTGACCGTCTCGGTGGACTCGATCGTCGCCTCCGCCGCCCCGCGCGGATCCGTCAGCAGGATGATGCGCCCGCCGCGCGCCGCGACCTCCTGCATGTTCGACACGGTCTTCTCGAAGATCCGATCGTGCGGCGCGATCACGATCACCGGCATCGTCTCGTCGATCAGCGCGATCGGCCCATGCTTGAGCTCGCCCGCGGCATACCCTTCGGCATGGATGTACGAGATCTCCTTCAGCTTCAGCGCGCCTTCGAGCGCAAGCGGATAGCTGGTGCCGCGGCCGAGATAGAGCACGTCGCGGCTCTTGGAGAGGTCCCGCGCCAGCGCCTCGATGGCCGGCTCTACCGCCAGCGCCTCGACCATCATCCGCGGAACTTCCGTCAGCGCGCGAACCAGCTTGTGCTCGTCCGCTTCGCTGAGCGTGCCGCGCGCCCGCCCCGCAGCAATGGCGAGGCAAGCCAGCACCGAAAGCTGCGAGGTGAAGGCCTTTGTCGAGGCGACCCCGATCTCCGGCCCGGCCAGCGTCGGCATCACCACATCGCTCTCGCGCGCGATCGTCGATGTCGGCACGTTCACCACCGAGAGGACGTGCTGGCCCTGCTCCTTGGCATAGCGCAGTGAAGCCAGCGTGTCCGCGGTCTCGCCCGACTGCGAGACGAAGATCGTCAGGTCGCCCTTGTTCAGCGGCGCCTCGCGGTAGCGGAATTCCGAAGCGATATCGACCTCCACCGGCAGCCGCGCATAGCGCTCGAACCAGTATTTCGCCACCAGCCCGGCATAGAAGGCGGTGCCGCAGGCGGAGATCGCGAGGCGATCGATGGTACGGAAATCGAACGGCAGTTCTGCCGGCAACTGCACGCGTTCCTCGACCATGTCGAGATAGTGCGCCAGCGTATGGCCGACGACTTCCGGCTGCTCGTGGATCTCCTTCGCCATGAAGTGCCGGTGATTGCCCTTGTCCACCAGCAGAGCCGAGGCGCTCGACTTGATCACCGGCCGCGTCACCACCGCGTTCTGCGCGTCGCGGATCTCGACGCCGTCGTGCGTCACGATTGCCCAGTCGCCATCGTCCAGATAACAGATGGTGTCCGTGAACGGCGCCAGCGCGATCGCGTCGGAGCCGACATACATCTCGCCCTGGCCGTATCCGATCGCGAGCGGCGAGCCGCGGCGGGCGCCGATGATCAAGTCCGTCTCGTCCTGGAAGAGGAAGGCGAGCGCGAAGGCGCCGCGCAGCCGCGGCAGCGTCTCGGCCACGGCTTCGATCGGGCCCTTGCCCTTCGCGAGTTCGGCCGTGACGAGGTGGGCGACGACTTCGGTATCGGTGTCCGAGTGGAACGTTGCGCCATGCGTCTCGAGTTCGCGCCGCAAGTCGCGGAAGTTCTCGATGATGCCGTTGTGCACCACCGCAACGCGATCGGTGGCATGCGGATGCGCGTTGTTCTCGGTCGGCCGGCCGTGCGTCGCCCAACGCGTATGACCGATACCGATCGTGCCTGCGAGCGGCTCCGTGCGCAGCCTTGTTTCGAGGTTTTTCAGTTTGCCTTCGGCCCTGCGCCGCGCCAGCTGGCCCTCTTCGAGGGTCGCGATGCCCGCGGAATCATAACCGCGATATTCCAGCCGCTTCAGCGCGTCGACGAGTTGTTCGGCGACGGGCGCACGGCCGAGAATTCCGACGATCCCACACATGGCTGAAGCCCCCAGGTCGCTACGATCCCGCTCTTGCTATAGTCGGCGGTCGTAGCCGGACAAAAATCACAATGCATTTCGGCCTGTATCGCCAGCAGCGGGCGCTTACGCGTCCTCGTTCTTCTTTGCCGCCGGCACCGGAACGCCTTTGAATTCGCGCAGGCGCAACGCCCAGCCTTCCTTCACCACCTGGCGGCCACGCCCGACCGCCAGCGCATCGGCAGGCACATCCGCCGTGATGACGGAACCGGATCCGATATACGCCCGGTCGCCGATCTTCACCGGCGCCACCAAGGCCGAGTTCGAGCCCACGAACACGCCGGCGCCGATGTCGGTCTGGTGCTTGGCGAAGCCGTCGTAATTGCAGGTGATGGTGCCGGCGCCGACATTCGCTTTCTCGCCGACGCGCGAATTGCCGATATAGCTGAGGTGATTGACCTTGGCACCCCGCTCGATCGTGGCCGCCTTGGTCTCGACGAAGTTGCCGATCTTCACCCCCGCCGCGAGCGCCGTTCCCGGCCGCAGCCGCGCAAACGGCCCGATCTGGGCACCGGCGCCGATCCGTGCGCCCTCAATGTGACTGAACGCGTGGATCACCGCCCCGCTCTCGACCGTCACGCCGTGCCCGAAGAACACGTGCGGCTCGATCAGCACGTCTTGTTCCAGCACCGTGTCGACCGACATGAACACCGTTTCCGGCGCGATCATAGTGACGCCGCGATCCATCGCCGCGTTGCGCAACCGCGCCTGCATCGCCGCTTCGGCCTCCGCCAGCTGCGCACGGGTGTTGACGCCGAGCACCTCGCGCTCGTCCGCCTCCAGCGCCATCGAGCGCAGCCCCGCCGCATGGGCGTGGGCGACGACATCCGTCAGATAGAACTCGCCCTTGGCGTTACGGTCGTCGACGCGGTCGAGCAGCGCCAGCGCCACGTCGCCGCGTAGCGCCATCAAGCCTGCATTGCACAGATCGATTTTACGCTCCGCCGCACTGGCGTCCTTTTCTTCGCGAATGGCGACGAGCCGATCCCGCTCGACGATCAGCCTGCCGTATCCCGTCGGATCGGCCGCCCGGAACCCGAGCACCGCCACCGCCGCGCCGTCGGCGAGCGCCTGCCGCAGGCGCCCCAGCGTTTCCGGACGGATCAGCGGGGTGTCGCCGAAAGCGATCAGAATGTCGTCCACCGGCGCCGCCAGCGCCTCGCGCGCCGCCAGCACGGCATGGGCTGTCCCGCGCCTTTCGGACTGGACGAAAATCGCAGCCCCAGGCGCGAACCGGTGCACCTCGGCCGCCACGGCGTCGTGGTCCGGGCCGATCACGACCGCCGTACGGTCTGCGCCGGCCGCCGCCACCGCGTTGAGCACATGGCCGACCAGCGTCCGCCCGGCGATCTGGTGCAGCACCTTCGGCGTCTGCGAGCGCATCCGGGTGCCCTCGCCCGCGGCCAGAACGATCGACAGACACGACCTGACGTCCATGGAACCTCCACACCGATGCAACGCTGTCGTCTTACCGGAGCCACCGGACCGGGAAAAGCGCTTCCTGGCGACGCGCGAACGTCGCGCGGTTTTGGTAACCTTTGTTAAATCACTGATTCGTCTGGCGGAGATTGGAAATGTCGGAGCGGGGGCCGGCCAGCACTGAGGACTTCGAAGAGGAAGGCCTCGACTGGTCGCGGATAGCACGGACGACCCTGTGGGGCGTCCTGGCGATTACCATGTCGGGTGCCGCGGTGCTCGCGGCGAGCTCGGACAAGGGCAGCCGTCGTCTGGCAAGTCTCCTCGGCGGCGAATCATCGCAGGCCGAGATTCAGCAGGCCCAGAATGTCCAGATTGAGGCGGAAGCCCGCCGCCTCGCCGAGCAGGTCCAGAGCCTGGGAGCCGATCGCGACCGGCTCCTGGCCCGGCTCGAGACGCTGGAACGGCAATTCGAGGATGTGACGGGGGCGATCCAGCGTGACGGCGGCGTGACGACGCCGCAGCCGGCGACCGCCGCGGCCCCGATGCCGCTGCCGTCCGGCCTTTCCGCTTATTCTTTGCCGGGCGCATCCGCCGAGATCGTGCGCTCGCCGGAGGCGGAATCCGTCGTCACCCGGACCGAGTTCGGAATCGATCTCGGCGGCGACTCCTCGATTGAGGGATTGCGTACGCTCTGGACCAATCTCAAGACGAGCCACGCCAAGACGCTCGACGGGCTGCGCCCCGTGGCGGCGATCCGCGAGGGGAAGAAGCCGGGATCGATCGAACTGCGGCTTGTGGCGGGCCCGCTCGCCAACGCTGCGGCGGCCGCTCAGCTCTGCGCCAGCCTTGCCAGCGCAAACCAGCCATGCCAACCGTCGGTATTCGACGGACAGCGTTTGGCGCTACGCTGAGCATGCGGCCCGGTTGACGGGCCGCCAGCGGCGGGCTGACGCCGTTTCCTTCATACAGAAAGCGGTTCATGGCACGCCCCCGCGTCTTTGCTTACGTCGTACTGGCGGCGATGCCGCTGTTCTTCGTGTCCAACATGATCATCGGGCGGGTCGCCATTGCGTCCGTCGACCCGTGGACACTGGCCTTTCTGCGCTGGCTGCTGGCCTGCTTGATCCTGACGCCGATCGCCTGGTCCGGCCTGCGCGATCACTGGGCCACGCTGCGCGCCGATTGGCCGCTGATCCTGCTGCTCGGCTTCATCGCCCAGTGGATTTGCGGCGGCCTCGTCTATGTCGGCCTGGAACTGACCAGCGCAACCAATGCAACACTGATCTACACCGCCTCGCCGGTACTGGTCGTCCTTCTGGACGCGCTGCGTGAGCGCCGGCCGTTGCCGGTGCTCGAAGGTCTCGGCGTCGTACTCGGCATCCTCGGCATCTTCGCGATCGTGCTGAAGGGCGACTTTGGCGCCCTCGCCGCCTTGCAGTTCAATACCGGCGACCTCGCCATCGCCGCGGCCTCCGCCTCGTTCGCAGTCTATGCGCTGCTGCAGCGTCGTAACTCGTTGCGGACGGCGCCGACGATGGTGGTGTTTTTCGTCATTGCCCTTGCCGGCACCGCCACGCTGCTGCCGTTCAGCCTGTGGGAGATTGCCGCCGGTGCTTCGTTCCCGACCCGGGCGGACCAATGGCTGAGCATCCTCGGCCTGGCGGTGTTTCCGTCCGTGCTCGCCTTCACCTGCTACCAGTACGGCATCAAACTGGTCGGCCCGTCCGTCACCAGCGTGTTCATGTACCTGTTGCCACCGTACGGCGTCGGCCTCGCCGCCCTGGTGCTCGGCGAGGAACTCCATGCCTATCACGCGGTCGGGCTGGTCCTGGTCATTTCCGGCGTTCTGCTGGCGACACAAGCGCGGAACCTGTCCGGTCTCTTCCAGAGGCGCCCCGCACGCGACACGAGCTGCTGACAGGCCGGTTGCGCGGCGGTTCGGCTTTGCCCATGATCGCACCCGTTCCCGTGAGCCGAGCCATGCCTTCGCCCCTGTTCCTGCCGACCGCCCGCCAAACCAACGTCTTGCTGACGCTGGGCTTCCTGTCCGTGGGCTATGCGATGTACCTGCGCTATCTGGTGATTGAGCAGTCGACCGTCGGCCTCGCTTGCCAGGCGGGCCTCGACACCTGGCTGTGCATGACCCGCACCGTCGTCACGGCGCTGTTCCAGCACTGGTTCTTCGGCACAGTCGCCATCGTCGCCGCCGCGCTCAATCTCCTGCGCCCCAACCTGGCGCTGTTCGCGATCGGCCTCGTCTCCGCGGGCTTCGGCATCGTTCTCTACAATGTCGGCCTGTCGTCGCTCGCCGTGGCGCTGCTGATCTTCAGCTTCGCGCGTCGCGCACCCGCAGCAGCGTGAAGGCGAGCACGACGAACGTCGCCGCCAGCCACAGCGACTGCCAGTTCGCCAAGCTCTCGTTCGGCACGAAATAGCCGACGCTCAGCAGCAGCACGATCGCTGCCGCCGTCTCGGCCGGGCCGCGGTCCCCGGCCGTCGCCTTGCCGGCCAGAGCCAACACGCCGAACGGCACGATCGCCGCGGTCATGGGGGCAAACGGGAAGTCCTTGTAGCGCGGGTCGAACGACAGCCCGAGCGCCACATGGATCGCGAGCGCCGTCGTCACGATCAGCGCCAAGGTCAACCAGCGCGACACGGCGGGCACGTCCCCGCCGTTCCGGTTCAGCACCGCGGCGAAGCTGCGCACGGTCTTGTCTTCGGCGAGCGCCACCGCCACCAGGATCGGCACGGCAATGCCAAGCGCCGACATGGCGATCGAACGCGTCCAGTCGCCGACGGTCAGGCTCTCCAGCGGAATGTTCTCCAGTGCCCAACCGATCGTGAGCCCGGCCGCCAGCGCGGCAACGGCGATACCGCCCGCGATCCGCGGACCGGGATTGCCGCCGCGCCGCGCCGCGGCGCGATAGCCGGCAGCGAAGACGGCCGCCGCCAGGGCTATCCCGGCGGCCGCCTGCCACGGCCAGTGCGGGTGGTTCGACAGCGCTTCGCCCCAGCTGAACTTGAAGTCGCGCGTCTTGGCATCGAGGAAGCCCCAATGGCCGCCGACCGTGCCCTCGAACCGGCGCTTCCACGGCTGGTCGAACGCCTCGATCACGTTGACCCGGTAGTCGCCGCGCTTGGCCGCCGCGAGGACTTCGTGGATGACAAACGCCTGGTTGGCCGGCGACGGCCGGGCCGCCTCGCGCATACGGCCTGCGCTTGGCCACCCTGTCTCGCCGATCAGGATCTCCTTGTTCGGGAAGACGGTGGCGACACGCTGGCGGATTGCGTCCACGTGCGCCGCGGCCTCCTGCGCTCCGATCGGAAAATCCTCCCAATAGGGGAGAATGTGGATCGTGACGAAATCCACGGCTTCATAGATGTCGCGATAGCGAAGCCAGTATTCCCACACATCGGCATAGGTCACGGGAACGCTGACGCGCTGTTTGATGCCGCGAATGAGCGCGGCGAGATCCGTCGCGGCCATTTCGCCGCGCAGCAGCACTTCATTGCCCATGACGATACCGCGCAGCGTCGTCGGGTGACTTGCCGCAAGCGCGACCGCCTTGTCGATCTCGATCTTGTTCTTTTCGGGCTCGCCGCCGAGCCACACGCCAAGCAGCACTTTCATCCCGTGGCGCGCGGCGATTTCCGGGACGCGATCGAGGCCCTGTTCGGTTGAATAGGTACGAACGCAATCGGTCAGCTTCGCCAGCCGCGCGAAATCGTCCTCGATCTGCTCCGGTGGAATCACCAGGTCGGGATCGAGCGGACTCTGCTGATCGCGAAACGGGGCGTAGGAAACGCAGTAAAGCTTTTCGCCGGCTGCGAGCGGGCTCGGCGGCATCGCGATGGGCGCGCCGAGCCACCACCAGAAACAGGCGATCGCCAGAGCGACGGGAGCGAACAGAATCGGCAGCAGGCGCATGAATGATCACGGGTGGGAGCCAGCGGACGCTCCGACTTAACCCGCCCTACCGCGGCTGCCAAGCCGCCTCACGGCCTCGCTGCAGCGCGCTGTCCTGGACAAAATCACAAAGTTCGGCCACACCAAGTCGTCACGGAATGCGGTCTGGCGCCGTATTGCTGACCCATTCCGATGAGAGAGCGTCATTCGGTCAGTCCGACCCAACTCAAGCCATCGCCATGCCCCTGTTTCGTTCGCGTCTGCTCGTTCTCTCTGCCTGCGCTGTTGCGCTCCTCAGCCCGGCGCCGGCGGCGTTCGCGCAGTCCGGCGAGGCCACGCCGCCAGAACAGCGTCAGGCCACGCCACCCGAGGCCGGCAAGGAGGGACAGGCGGCGAAGGATGCGCAGCAGAAGAAGGTCGACGAATTCGCCGAGGCGGCGAAACTGCTGAACGGTCCCGCTGGAAATCCCGAATGCGTCTGGCTCGGCCGTCGTGTCGTCAACCTGCTCTGGCGCGACGATCTGGACACCGCCTTCCGTCATCTCAATCTCTACGACCGGTTCGGCTGTCCGGGCGGCCACGTTCAGGCCACGTTCAGGTGTGTTGTGCGACAGGGCAACATCGACCCGAAAGCGCCTGAAAGTCTCGCAGTTCGTGTCCATGCCTGCTGGGTAAATCCGGAACTCCCCTCCAACGGCGTGCAGTGACGGCGGCTATCCTTTTTTCGCGCCGCAACATCGCAACTTGCATTTGGCCTCGGCAGGCGACGGGAACCAACCCGCCGTCTTCGCATTTGCTTGTGGGCCCTGTTTTGGTTTCCGGGTATCGAAGTTAGCCCCGGGCCGGGTCTCGCCTGAACAAGTGTTCATCTTCAGTTTCACTGAATAGGTGGGAGGCCATTATGCAGGTGACGCTTGCGCGCAAAGCTTTGGCGTTTGTTTTTGCTGCCCTCAAAACGCCATGAGCAGGTATTAATTGCTTTTTAAATGCAAGCCTGGATATGTTGCGCCGCGGCATGTCCGTGCCGGTCCCAGGGGACGGGTCCGGCATAGTGTGTCCCCGCCCCAATTGGTTGCGTCCATGCGCCTCGCCGCCTTCGTCGTCGCGCTCGTAGCTGGTCTTCACGCCGGCATCTGGGCCATCTCCGAATATCGTTCCACCCCGCCGGACGTGGATGGCCCGCTGGCCAGCATGTCGTTCGCGCCGTTCAAGGGGTCCGACCACCCCGACGAAAGCGAGCGTGCGACGATCGAGCAGATCCGCGCCGACATGAAGGTGGTGGCGCCCTATACCAAGGCGGTCCGCACCTATTCGTCGACCAACGGCCTCGACCTCGTTCCCCGGGTCGCCAACGAATTTGGCCTGAAGACGACCATCGGCGCGTGGATCGACAAGGACGAGTCCCGCAACGAGCGTGAGATCCGCAACGCGGTCGAGGCCGCTCGGCGCCATCGCAACGTGAACGGCCTGGTGGTCGGCAACGAAACGATCTTCCGCGGTGAAAAGACCGCGGACGAGATGATCAAGCTGATTCAGCGCGTGAAGAAGGAAACGTCGGTTCCGGTCACGACCGGCGAGATTTGGCACGTCTGGATCGAGCATCCGGAACTGGCATCCGCCGTCGACTTCATTGCCGCCCACATCCTCCCTTACTGGGAAGGCTTCTCCGAGAAAGTCGCCGTCGATCAGGCCATCATCATCTACAACAAGCTGCGCGAAGCGTTTCCCGGCAAGCGCATCGTCATCGCGGAGTTCGGCTGGCCCAGCGCCGGCTACAATCTGAAGAACGCCAATCCGGGCACGATCGAACAGGCCGAGGTGATCCGCGACTTCGTCTCGCGCGCCGAGGCAATGGGCATCGACTACAACATCGTCGAAGCCGTCGACCAGCCCTGGAAGATCTTCGAAGGAAGCGTCGGTCCTTACTGGGGCATGTTCAATGCCGACCGGCAGCTGAAATTCAACTGGACCGGCCCGCTCCGCGAGAGCAACCACGGCAAGATCGCTTTGATCGCCGTGCTCATTGGTTTCCTCGTCTCGCTGCCCGTTCTCGCGATCGCCAGCGTTAGTTTCGCGCAGGCTCTGATGCTCGCCGCGGCCTCACACCTGGTCGGTGCCTGGTTTGCCACCATCTTCGCCTATTGGCAGGGGCACTACTTCGTCACGGGCGCGGCTTTCGCGCTGGGCCTCGGCATGACGCTGCTGGTGCCGCTGGTGATGATCGCGCTGAGCCGCATTCAGGAGATCGCCGCCGTCGCCTTCGGTACGCGTCCGACCCGGCTTCTCGGAGCGGGCAACGCCATCGCCCCGGCCGGTGGGGAGCAGCCCTATACGCCCAAGGTCTCGATCCATATTCCGGCCTATCGCGAGCCGCCGGAAATGCTGAAGCAGACCCTCGACGCGGTCGCCCAGCTCGAATACCCGAACTTCGAATGCGTGGTGATCATCAACAACACGCCCGATCCGGCCTTCTGGCAGCCGATCGAGGAACACTGCCGGACGCTTGGAGATCGCTTCAAGTTCATCAATGCCGAGAAGGTCGAAGGCTTCAAGGCCGGCGCGCTGCGGCTGGCGCTCGAGCGCACCGCGCCTGACGCCGAGATCATCGGCGTGATCGACGCCGACTACGCGGTTCACCCGCACTGGCTGCGCGACCTCGCCCCCGCCTTTGCCGACCCGATGGTGGGCCTGGTTCAGGCGCCGCAGGATCACCGTGACGGCGATCGCAGCGTCATGCATCAGGCGATGAACAGCGAATATGCCGGCTTCTTCGACATCGGCATGGTCCAGCGCAACGAGGCCAACGCGATCATCGTTCACGGCACCATGTGCCTGATCCGCCGTGAAGCGCTGGAGAAGGCCGGCGGCTGGTCCAGCGACACGATCTGCGAGGACACCGACCTCGGTCTGACGATCCTCGAGCAGGGCTGGCGCGCGCTCTACACCAACCGCCGCTACGGTTGGGGCCTGCTGCCCGACGGCTACGAGGCGTTCAAGAAGCAGCGCCACCGCTGGGCCTATGGCGGCTTCCAGATCGTCAAGAAGCATTGGCGCCGCTTCCTGCCGGGTGCCAGCCTCCTGTCGCCTGATCAGAAGCGCGAGTTCACCCTTGGCTGGCTCAATTGGCTCGGTGCCGAGAGCCTCGGCGTGGCCGTCGCCATTCTCAACCTGCTCTGGGTTCCGATCGTCGCCTTCGTTGGTATCGCTATCCCGGACCAGATCCTGACCATCCCGATTATCGCCGCCTTCGTGGTCTCGCTGGCGCACTTCATCGCACTCTACCGCCTCCGCGTTTCGGTCTCCGGCGCGCAGACGTTGGGAGCGGCCATCGCGGCGATGTCGGTGCAGTGGACGGTGGCAAAGGCGGTCGGCGACGGTCTGATCAAGGACCACCTGCCCTTCGCCCGCACCGCCAAGGGCGGCAACGGACGCAAGGGTCCCGAATTCCAGGCCTTCTGGGAAGCGATCCTTGGCGGTCTGCTGCTGCTCGGCGCCGCGGTTCTGGTCGTCACCAACCAGATGGAAATCCGCGAGATCAACATCTTCGCGGCGGTCCTGGTGGTGCAGAGCCTGCCGTTCCTGTCGGCGGTCACGATCGCGCTGCTCGAAGGCAGCCGGATGAACGAGATCGCATTCTGGCAGCGGCTGGAGGCCCGCCTCACCGCCCCGGTTCGCGTCCTTCGCGCCAAGACGATGCGGCGCCGGGTCGAAACCGCGCGCTGAACGCAGACAATTGAGCTATTACGATCATGACGAGGCCGCCCCGTGCGGCCTCGTTTGATTCAAAGCGCGCGTGGTGGCGGCGTTCAGCCCGGCATCGCGGTCTCGACCAGCCGCACCCAGTAGGACGTGCCCGCCGGGATGATGGAATCGTTGAAGTCGTAGGACGGATGATGGAGCCCCGCGCTGTCGCCGTTGCCGACGAAGATGAAGGCCCCCGGCCGCGCCTCCAGCATGAACGAGAAATCCTCGCCGCCCATCACCGGGACCAGGCTCGTGTCGACGCCCTCTTTCCCTGCGATCTGCTCCGCGACGCCGGCCGCGAAAGCCGCCTGTTCGGGATGGTTTCTGGTAACGGGATAATCCCTGCTGTAGGTGAGCTTCGCCCGCGCCCCATAGAGCCGCGCCGTGCCCTCGACCACCTCGTGCAGGCGCGCCTCGAGCAGGTCGCGCACTTCCGGCGTCAGGCTGCGCGCCGTGCCGCGCAGATGGGCCGTCTGCGGAATGACATTGTCGGTGTGCCCCGCTTGGAACATGCAGATCGACACCACCGCTGAATCGAGCGGATCGACATTGCGGGCCACCACCGACTGGATCTGGCTCACGATCTGCGCGCCCACCAGCACCGTATCGACGGCCGCATGCGGCTTGGCCGCGTGGCCGCCAACCCCTTCGATGTCGATGAACAGCCGGTCCGCCGCCGCCAGCATCGGCCCTGGCCGGATCCCGAACGTCCCCGCCGGCATTCCCGGATAGTTGTGCATGCCGTAGACCTCCTGGATGCCGAAGCGCTCCATCAGGCCGTCCTCGACCATCGCCTTGCCGCCCGCGCCCCCCTCTTCCGCCGGCTGAAAGATCACCACCGCCGTGCCGGCGAAGTTGCGCGTCTCGGCCAGATATTGCGCCGCGCCGAGCAGCATCGCCGTGTGGCCGTCATGGCCGCAGGCATGCATCTTCCCGGGCGTCGTTGACCGGTACGGAAGATCGGTCTGCTCCTCGATCGGCAGCGCATCCATGTCGGCGCGCAAACCGATGACCCGATCGCCGCCGCCTCGCTTACCGCGGATCACCCCGACCACCCCGGTGCGGCCGATCCCCGTCACCACTTCGTCGCAGCCGAATGCCTTCAGCTTTTCCGCCACCGTGCCGGCCGTCCGGTGCACGTCATAGAGCAGCTCCGGATGGGCGTGGAAGTCGCGCCGCCACGCCGTGATGTCGGCGTGCATTGCGGCGATGCGGTTCACAATCGGCATTCGTGGCTCCTGAGAACGAAACAGAACGGCGGGTCAGACAGGGGCTCCCCGCGCGAAAGCTAGCAAAGCTGCTCGGGCGGCGCGAGGCCGGCGGGCGCTTCCGGACTCGACAGGGTCCCCGCTTTGTCCCAGCATTTACCAGGATCCGCCTGGAGGGACCGAGATCAGGCGGGCCGCCTGCTACGATGAGGGGATCCTATGAACATCAAAGCCGCGCTACTGGGGCTTGGGATTGCCGTCTGTGCCGTGGCAATGCCCGCCTCCGCCGCCACATTGCGTTTTGCATTCCAGGGCGATCTCAAGGCGCTCGATCCCTACACGCTCAATGAGACCTTCACGCTGGGCATGCTCGGCAACGTCTACGAAGGCCTCACCAAACGCGGCCCCGACCTCGAAATCATTCCTGGCCTCGCCGAGAAATGGGAAGTTCTCGAGCCGACGCGCTGGCGCTTCCACCTGCGCAAGAACGTCAAGTTCCACAACGGTGAGCCCTTTACCGCCGACGACGTGGTCTTTTCCGCCGAGCGCGTGCGCGCCAAGGGATCGGACCTGACCACCCGCCTTCCCGCCGATGCCAAGGTGGTCAAGGTCGACGATCACACGGTCGACTTCATCCTGTCCGGGCCCAATCCCATTCTGCACTACGAGTGGGACACCTGGTACATCATGTCCAAGAAGTGGGCCGAGGCCAACAACGCCACCGCCCCGCAACCGGCCACCGGGCAGCAGCAGAACTACGCCGCGCTGCACGCCAACGGCACCGGACCTTTCAAGATCGAGACCCATCAGGCGGGTGTCCGCACCATCTTCAAGCCGAACAAAGACTGGTGGGGCAAGCCGGAGCATAATCTCGACGAAGTCGTCTTCACGACCGTGTCGAACGACGCGACCCGCGTCGCCGCGCTGCTCTCCGGCGAACTCGACCTTATCGATCCGGTCCCACTGCAGGATGTCCAGCGCATCAAGGACAATCCCAACACGCAGGTTCTGACCGGCCCCGAGCTGCGCACCATCTTCCTTGGTTTCGATCAGCGCCGCGACGAACTGAAGTACTCGAACGTCAAGGGCAAGAACCCGATGAAGGACGTCCGGGTGCGAAAGGCCTTCTACCAGGCGATCGACATCGAGGCGATCAAGAGCCGTGTCATGCGCGGCATGTCGGCGCCGACCTCGCTTCTCATCTCGCCGCTGCTGTATTCCCGGTCGGACGAATTCAAGCGCTGGCCGTACGATCCTGAAGCGGCGAAAAAGCTGCTCGCCGAGGCGGGCTATCCCAACGGCTTCGAGATCGGCATGGACTGCCCGAACGACCGCTACGTCAACGACGAGGCGATCTGCCAGGCGGTGGTGGCGATGCTCGCCCGTATCGGCGTCAAGGTGAACCTCAATGCCCAGCCGAAGGCGAAGTACTTTGCCAAGGTGCTCGCCAGCGGCGGCTACGACACGTCCTTTTATCTCCTCGGATGGACCCCCGGCTCATTCGATTCCTGGAACGTGCTCGCCAACATCACCGGCTGCCGCGACGATTCCGGCAAGGGCGGGCCGTTCAACTTCGGCGGCTATTGCAATCCGAAGGTCGACGAACTCGCCAAGCAGATCCTGGTCGAGAACGACATCAAGAAGCGCGACGACCTGATCGCCGAGGCCTTCACCATCATCCATGAGGACGTGTCCCACATCCCGCTGCATCAGCAGGCTCTGGCGTGGGGCGCCTCCAAAAAATTGAAGATCGTCCAGCGCGCGGACAATCAGGTCCTGTTTTACTGGGCCAACAAGGAGTGATCGCGATCCGCCGAACCGAAATCCGCTTCGCTGCCGGCGGGACCGGCCCCTCGAGGGCCCGTCCCGCCGCGCGGCGGATTTCGATCGCGCCGCTGCCAGACCTCTAGCAACCATTCGCCGGTGAGCCGACCGTACCGATGATCGCCTTCGTCATCAGACGCATGATCCAGGCGGCGCTCGT
>Ga0182741_1001371_pt1 | contig 32066 bp, 29 predicted proteins | sample eDN5th37CBELigOP_FD_128874 | JGI IMG/M metagenome (GOLD analysis project Ga0182741, IMG submission 128874) | Enriched Organic Plus compost microbial communities from Emeryville, California, USA - eDNA 5th pass 37_C BE-Lig OP (version 2) (version 2) ... | reverse complement strand
CGCGTGTGAAGTAAATCTCAGGGGAATGAAAATAAAGTGGGGACTATCCAGCAAGGCCGTCAATGAAGGTGCCATTTGCAGGATGATAAGAGCCATATATCGCTGCAGAAATGGCCTTTGCTTCGCTTTCAGAACCTTGCGAACCGACATCAGATTTGTCACGTCCGTAACCGAAGCCAATGCTTGCAACGAAGGATTTCGAAAAACGATAATCAACCCCGCCCGAAACGCCCATAGTCGTCGAAGAGATAGCGGTATCGTCGGAATTGAAGTCACCGAAATTCACATATCCACCGGACCAAAAAGCGATCTTGTTATTAGTGGTGGTAGGCATCCCTGTTCCGCCACGCTCTTTGAGCAATAATCCGGATGACTTATCGACCTGATAGAACGGGTCAGATTCGTTCTGTCTGTCGTTTTTCTCCGATGCAAAACCCAGCCGGACGCCGCCAAGATCGTTTTGCCTCGCCCCCTCGCCTTCGTTGTGCAGTTTTTCCATCCGACGGGCGAAGTTGCTAATCTGATCACTGGCCATACGTCGCGTCGATTGAACTTGTGCCGTCAGAAGGCCGATCACTTCCTGATCCCTGGCTATGTCCGGTCGCTCGGCAACCATGAAAGTGATCGTTCTGATTTCCGACGCGCCGGACATGTTCGACAGGGTGAATTTTACTATTGCGCTACCGTGATCTGGCCCCCTGACAATAGCAGCTGACGTAAATGGACCGCCTTTGGCTCCTTCCGAGACGTCAACGGTTCCTGTCTTTCCGTGTTCAAGCATGACGGTGTGATCGACGGCTTCTGGTACTTGAGGGAAAGCGATCTCGACAGCGATAGTGGCGGCGCTTTCGCCACCAGGGCCGATGGCGCGATAAGACAACACGTCAGTTCCGTATGCGTCTTGAGCCGCGACGTATCTGAGCTGCGATCCGTTGATCGTGGCCGCACTGTTGATTGCCACTGAGAACTGACCCAGCGTGGCCTGATATTTCCATTGAGAATTGGCTCTGACGCAGATTTGCTGAAGTAGAAGCCCTATGATGTACCAATCAGCCGTGCTTGCAGAAGGTCGAGTTTTGCGCGCCCGTACATCTGGCGTTTGATCAGTTTCAGGCGGGTAATTGGGCCTTCTGTTTGCCCGTTCGACCAAGGGGAGACGATAGCATTTCGGACTGCATCGAGGTCCTTTTCAACGCCGCCTACAAAGGACCCAATCAAACTGTCCCTGGCGGTTTCAAGCCAGCCTTCAAGTTTCGCCGCTGACTTTGAACGGATCATAGATTGAAAGTCCCCAATGGCCTTGCGGGCAGCAACCAACTCCGGAACGTTCACTTCGATTGCCGCGACAAGGATAGCCTCGGATTTTGCCAGGTCATCGCGTGCGGCGGTCATCAGTCGAGCAATAACCCGCGACGATGGCGTGCGCGCAAATCCGCTCTGGCCTGCCTTCTCAGCCAAACGTCGACGTTGTGCCCATTGCGAGACAACACCGCTCTGTCCTGGGAAGCCTTTTGCTTTCATCTCGCGCCACAGCGCCAAAGCGTTTCGCGCCCCTTCTTCCCAACGGTTGTTAAGCCATGGCAGCCAGTTATCCAGCGAACTCGGCTTCGTTCGGAATACATCGAGGCGTTGACCACGCAGGACATCGCGAACCAGTTTTCGACTATGACCGGTTTGCCGGACAATCTGCCGAATTGATATTCCCTTCTTGGCCAATCCTTGTATCGCCTCATTGGTCTCCTGACGGCGCAGATATCCTTCATACTGTAGCCTTTCCGCGTAAGTTAGAAGCTTGGGATCAACGACGTTGCTGCCGACCGCTTGCCTGATTTGGCGCATCGACTTGCCAACCGCATCCAGAAACGCCCGGCTCGAGTTTTCCATAAGGTGCCATCGATCGGCGACCTGTTCAGCGTCAGGTAAAGCTTTCGCGATGGCCTCACCATAGCCACCGCCCCGATCGCGGGCGACAATCGATATTGACTGGTGTCCGGCAAGCCATGCTCTAGACGTATCCAACGCACGATCCGGCAGAAGGGTGACTGGCCGCCGGCGCTTCAGATCGCAAATGATCGTTCCATATGTCTGGCCGCGTCGGAAGGCAAAATCATCGATGCCGATGACCGTTAGCTCATCGTTCTGATCAGCCGTTCGGCGGCGAACCACCCGTAGCAACGTGTCGTTGCTCACTGGCACCATCAGGCGCTCGGCAAAGGCCGCCGCAGGCCTGCCGCCAAGCGCGAGACCGAGGTGGTGGACAATTGTCTCCAGCCGTTGGGTCCGCCGACCATAGCGTGCCAAGACACCGTCATTGAACTGTTCGCAGAAGATGCGCCGCCCACATAAAACGGCATCACACCAGAACCGACGCGCCACAATCGTCAGCTCCACTCGCCGACCACAAAGGGGCAAGTCCGCTGGCCTTCTCAGATATCGGCTTTGAACGCGGCGGCTCGACCGCCCACAACTGGGGCAAAGCCCTGAGGGAGAACGTGATCGTAACAGGATTTGCACGCTCTCGTCGGCGAACTGCACTGAATCTACCAAAAAACCGTCCGGTGCGAGACCCGTGCGCTGAAATCGATGTTGCATTGCTGATCCTTCCAGTGAACCAGCGAAAGTCTGCATACCAACAACAGCAAATATGAGTCAGAGCCCTTTTTCGCGGCAAAGTTGGCCAGCTTGGCAAGGGTCTTGGTTGGCGCGATCCCTACACAGGTCGGCAATCCAACCTCCGTTTTCACTGAACTCCGCATTGCCCCCGCCAGCTTCCGATAATCCTTGAAGCCTCCCAAGTCGACGACGACTCGTCTATCGAGTAGACCTCCACTGAGGGTGAAAAGCGGCTAATGTTCTCGACCACTCGCCTGCTCATGTCGCCATAGAGCGAATCTGCTGTAATGTGCTCAGGTGTTGATTGACAATACCAACGCCAACCCGAACAACTTCGCCCAGGCTACGGCACTGACTCGCTGAACTTCGATGATCGGGTTTCCGGCAGCCCACCAGCCGTTTCCGGCAGCAACGACGATGTCCGGTTGATGGAGCATCGATTGAAGAACGGGCCAAAGGATAAGCTGCTCGTAACAGATCAGCGGGGCTATGCGGGCTCCCGCGACGTCCACTACGGGGTTGGCAAACATATGCGCCCTCGCTCCTCCGACAGAGCCTGTCCATGCCCGCCACGGCTGCCACATGGAGACCGGGACGGGCATGCGTTCCCGATAGAGAATCCGCGCCTCACCCGCCGAGATCGCAACGATGACATTGTCGTAGCCGCTCCCGTAGACGACGGCCGCGCCAGCGACCACGGTGGCTGCAACATCGCGCAAGCCGTCCTGCCAGAGCCAGGCGACCGTCGGAGTCCAAAAGCCGAGCGCGCTTTCGGGAAGAACGATAACACGGCCACCCGCGCTCGCCTGCCGGCGCACCGTTGCGATGAGGTCACGGTGTCGGTCGAGCGAACCGTCGCGACCAAGGCTTGCGCCGTGGTGAAGGTCGACACCCCTCCATCCATGCGGTGGCGCCGGCGGCGTCCATGTTGCGGCGGACCAGAGCCAGAAGCACGCGAGGGTGATGGCCGCAGCGGGCCAGTATCGCGATGTCATAATAGAAAGGCCTGCGGCAGCCGCAGCGAGCCCCCACCATCCCCAGGCCGGGAACAGGACACCCGCTGCGGTGAGCGGCTGCGCCCATCCGGTGATGCCGAATGGCGGCAGCGCCATCAGCACCGTAGCCGCCAGATATCGCACCGCGCTGCCCCGACCCGGTCGCCCGTCATCGCGGCGCATTGGCCAGAGCACTGCGTGGACGGAAACGAAGGAGGTGGACGCGGCCAGCCATAACAGCAGTCCGGCCCAGAGATCGGCGGCGAAAAAAATCGCCACGCCCTGCGGCAGGCCGCGCGAGGCCGCGAGAAAGTAACCCGCCGACACTGCGGCCGCGGCCAGCCGCGACGGCGCATGCGCCCACAACGCCGGAAAGAACATTGCCACTGGAAGCAGGAGGATTTCGCCGCTCCAGCCGGTCCAGCCGCACGCAATGGCGGCTGCGATCAGAAGTACGCCATGCCGACGGTCACGGCTCGAATGTAACGACCGGCCGAGCGAGGCCGAGGAGACCGGCGGCAGGGATCGGTCCGAAGTAGCGGGAGTCATAGGAACTCGCAAAGGATGAGTGGAGGAAGACATGATCGGCAGGCACGATGCCGCCGCTGAACGGATCGACCGGTCTGCCCTCGCCGTCCGTCGCCTGGACGGTGGATGCTGAGATCGTCGTGCCATCGACGGCGACGTTTCCGGCGATATTGATGCGCTGACCAGGCAGCGCAATTACGGTCTTGATGAACGGCGCCAGCCCGCCCGGGCACAGGCCGCGGCGGAGATAGCCACGATTCCGTGCTTTCATGAACGGGGCGGTCGGCGGCGGGCAGATGAACACGAGATCCCCGACGGCAGCGTTGCGTTCAAGCGGTTCGATGCGCCAAAGCCCGAGTGGCTCGCTCGGCGTCAGGTTCAGCCGGTATCCGCCGGCGATGGCAGCAGCGGATGCCGCGGCGAGCAAGCCGACCGCGGCGCCAACGGAGAGAACAGTACGCCAATCCGTCATTGCTTGATCGCCGGGGCCTGACGTTGCGAAATCGTAAGCTTCTCGACTTGCTTCAGCGTTTCGGTCGTCCGCTCCTGTGCTGCAAGTTGCTGCGCCGCACGCATGAACGGCCAAGCTTCGGCCAGACGCGCCTTCGCTTCGAGTTGACGTCCTTTGGCGATGGACTCGAAGACGGGGCCGGACGGCACGCGCGCGGCATTGGTCAAAAACGTGCGCTCGCCAAAACGCTCCGCCACAGCCTTGCTGAATCCGTCGATCTCGAGCTTCGCTTGCCTGTCGCTCGTGGCATAGCCGAGCGCGGCTGGAAGGTCGTTGCGGTCGAGGGCGTCACGCACGCGTTCGAGGACCGTGCGTGCAGAAGGCGACAGCGCCGGGATCTCGATTGAGACGCGATCACGGAGCGCCCTTACCTCCGCCTCCAGGCGCTGTGTCGCGCTCTCGCGCATCTCTAGGTAGCGCGCCAAGTCACGGGCGAGCGCCGGCACATTGACGTGCGCGGTTTCTCGGACCTGTCTATCCGCCCAGCGGGCGAGAATGCCCGTTTTGCCTTTCAGCGCGCCGAAGCTGTGCGGTTCCGTATCGATCTTCGCCAGTGTCGATTTCGCGACCGCACGATCTTTCAGCATGGCGTCGACATCGACGGCGCGGAATGCGGCTTCCGGATCGGCGTAGATCAGGCGGAAGCGGGTGGATACCTCCTCCCATTGTTTCTTCAGCGCAGGATCGGCAACAAGCTTGTCCTCGACCGCCTGCTCAAGCGATTTCGGGTGGATGGTGACGCCGGCTACCATGGGCCTTGCCTCCTTGATGGTGTTCGATTGAATCTGCTGTTGCGCTCCGCGCACAAGACCGAGCCGCGCGCCGATGGCAACCAACCGGGAGCCAAGATCGGCAAGGCACTGCTTCTGCCGGACCGTCCATGCCAGGCGGTCGCGAGCAATCGTGCGGGCGACATTCATGAGGTTGAGACCGCGCGTCTCGGCAAAGCGAAGCGCGGCGCGGTAGAGCGGAGCGCGCTGATAATCCAGGGTGGTTTCCTTCGAACCGTCACGCGACATGCGCTCAGTTATCCGCGACAGCGCCAGCTCGCGGATATCGACGACTTTCCATTTATGGCGCTTGACTGTTTTCTTGTTGGGCAGGGTCACGGTTTCCGACCCTTGGTGTACGAGACCGATCCGGTCGCCGATCTGCGCACCAGCCTCTTCCAGCGCCCGCCGAAGATCGACGCCCCAGATCGTGTGTTGCTTGCCGTTGCACGCCTCGAGAGTGACGAAATAGCTGTCCGGATTGTCGGGGTTGTTTTGGTAGGGAGCCTCGCCGTGATCGACGAGAACGCCGCCTCGGTTGGTGAATTCATTCAAGCTGACATAGAGCTGCATCGCGTCACGATGACGGGTGAGTGCGACATAGGTCAGATGGCGGTCGAGCGTGCCGGAGACGAGCAGCTTGACGCTATCGACCGTCACGCCTTGAGATTTATGGATTGTGGTTGCATAGCCGTAATCGATATTGGCGTATTCGAGCTGTTTGACCGCGATCTTCCGGCGTTCGTCCCCCTTGCCGACGACGGCGACAATGCGCCCGGGTGCGGCCTCGATGACATCGCCGAGCTGCCCGTTCTTGACGCCCAGGGATCCCTCATTCCGGAGAAACACGATGCGGTCACCGGCGGAAAAGTGGCGGGTTCCATCCTCCGTGCGGAACGCGAAACCGTCTCCAACGATCCCGCGCTCAACGAGCTTTTCGCGCGCCAGTTCGTTCAAAGAGCGAACGTCGACGCGACGATGGGCAAGGATCAACGTGGTTCTGGCGGGATCGTAGTCGGCACTCCAGTCTTCGATCAGCGAGCGGACAGCGTCTTCCTTCGTCCATTTCGAGCGAACCAGACCGGCCTCGTCATAGGCTTTGAGTGCCGCACCGACCCGGCCACGAGCGAGATCCATTGATGCGTTGCGCATCCATGGCTCGCGCTGGCGGAAGATGAAGCCCAGTTCGGCGTAACCGATGCGCTCGACAATTGACCGGAACGCCGCGCCTGCTTCAATTGGCTGGAGCTGATCCGGATCGCCGACCAGCACAAGCTTGGCGCCGGCCTCGGTGACCGCTTTCACGAATGTAGCCATCTGGCGCGACGAGACCATGCCCGCCTCATCCAGAACAAAAACAGTCTTCCCGTCGAGACGATCTCGCTCCTTTTCCCAGCGCAGCTCCCAGGAAGAAAGTGTCCGCGAGATGATGCCCGCTTCCTTCTCAAGCCCTTCCGCGGCTTTGCCAGCCAACGCACCGCCGACGACACGGTAGCCGGCTGCCTCCCACGCTTCGCGCGCCGCCTTCATCATCGTGGTCTTGCCTGCACCGGCCCGGCCGACGACGGCCGCGATCCGGGCGCTGCCGGCGACATGCTCTATCGCGCTGCGTTGCTCTTCCGACAGCCGATCATGACGTTCGAACGTCGCGACGAGGACTTGCCCGGCGACGCCGTGCGAAGAGCGACGCGAGAGCCACTCGGCGCGGTTCGCCATGGCCGCTTCTAACCGGATCAGTACGTGGGTAGTGTGCCTGGACGGTTTTCGGACGCCGGTGGCAAGCGAGAAACTTTCACGCTCCAGACGAAGGATTGCCGGGTCCTGCAGCACGCGAGCCATGAGGTCACGGAACAGGCCGGCATCGTCGATGTAGCGGTGCAGCACCCGCGCGATGTCGCGTTCATCAAAGACGCTTTTCTCCCGCGTGATGAGGTCCAGCACGAGCGCGGGATTGACTTGGATGCGCCTTGCGTTTTCCTCGCGCCGCTTCTGCTGAAGCTCGAGGCGTTCGAGCTCGACCTTGCGCCCTTCCTCTTCCGCCTTCCGCTCGATCGCCTTCGCGCCAACCCCGAGATGGATGGTCGGGACAAGGCCGACGCCCTGCTTCTTGTAGGATCGTCCGTCGACGCGCAGGTTGATCCCGTTGAGCGCCAGGTGATGGTTCATGCGCTCGAACCAGGCATTGCGGAACAGGTTGAATTCATCCGTGCCGCCGCCCCAGAGTTCGTAGGCGATCTTGCCGCCTTTGGTGCGCAGCGGTTGGCCGTCTTCGCCGAGAACAGGGACCTTCTTCGGCCCGAAGCCATCCTCTGTCAGCGGCCTCAGCGTTATCATCAGATGAATGTGCGGATTGCCGGGATTGTCATGATAGACCCAATTCGCGACCATGCCCTTCGAGAGGATGTGTTGCTCAACGAAGTCGCTGACGAAGGCGATGTTTTGCTCGGCCGAAAGTTCGATCGGCAGCGCGGCGGTGACATCCTTGGCGAGCTGCGCGTCGGATCGCTTCTCGAAGCTCTCTACCCTGTTCCAGAAGGCCTCGGCCGCCCCGGCAACTGACCGGTCAGCGATCAGCATCCGCGCCCATTGCGGCGCGTCGGGCGGCAGCAGGAATTCCTCATGCAGGAGCCCCTGCTTGCGGGAATAGTCGACCGAGCGAGCCTCGCGCTCATAGTCCATCTTCGCGCAATGGCGATACGCTGCTGACAGCACGGCGCTGCGGCCATCGCCGCGGCTGATGATGCTGGCAGAGAAGTGGACGATGGCCACGGCGACAAGGCCTCCCGGTTGCAAAACCCTGTTGGTTGGAAGCGGCCAGCCCGTCCGGGCTTATGAGCAACACGTCGCGCCAGCGACGTATAAATGCGCCCTTGGAACCGCTCCTTCGGATCGGCCGGGATCATCGTTCAATGTGTCGGCTTTGCCGACGTGCAAATCTGCACATTTCCTTCAGCACGCATCCGGGGGAAATTTGGCGACATATATGGCGCCCAGCAGAAAAAGGAGCCCACTGGAATGAAGAAGCCTTCGTCGAAGATCAGAGAAGAAATCGCCAGATTGCAGGATCAGCTGAAAATAGCCGAGACGCGCGAGGCGGAACGCATTGGCAGGATCGCCCTGAAGGCCGGGCTTGGTGAGATCGATATCGAGGAAGCGGCACTTCAGGCAGCGTTTGAGAACATCGCTGACGGTTTTCGCACAGGCAAGAAACTGGCTCCCGGAAAGAATATTTGCGTCGACAGTAGAGCTAGCGGTGGCACGTCTGCCGCAGTCGCGTCTGACGCGGATACGGGCAGCGCTGGTGAGGCTTGAGCGGATGCGGCGGATGTCATCAAGCAACGCGAGGAAGAAGGACACGCGGGAAAAAATCGAGCTCGGCGGGCTGATCGTAAAGGCCGGCTTGCGCTACGAAAAGCGGGCGCTCCTGCTTGGTCTGCTGATTGATGCCGCACGGCGCATTCGGAGCGACGACCGGGAGCGCTCGCGACTAACCACAATCGGTGCCGAGGCATTCGGTCGCGACAATGAATAGGCTCCTTTTCGCAACCCTACCGGCCGCATTCATGCTCGCCACGATGATCGGAATGTCCGGGATCGAGACCTGGTTATCTGCCTTCGGAACATCGTCTTCAGCAAGGCTGATGCTTGAGCGGATTGGCCGGGGCTTACCTTATTCGACTGCCGCCGTAACAGGCGCAATTTCCCTCTTTGCAATGTCGGGTGCGGCGAACATCAGGACCGCCGGCTGGAGTGCATTGATTGGTTCATCCGTCGTCTGCATTGTTGCAGTGGCACTTGAAGGCTGGCGACTGCACGTTCTTGCTGGTCGTCTGCCCCAAGATCAGTCAGTTTACGCCTATATTGATCCTTGGACGATGTTAGCTATATGCGCTGCCGGTTTGAGCGGAATTTTCGCACTGCGCGTGGTTATGAGAGGTAATGCGGCTTTCGCGAAGTCCGCGCCCAGACGGATTGCGGGGAGGCGAGCCGTGCACGGCGAGGCCGACTGGATGAAGTTGACAGATGCTGCCAAGCTTTTTCCCGTTGCCGGCGGCATCGTGATCGGAGAACGTTACCGCGTCGACAAGGATAGCGTCGCTGACATGCCATTTCGCGCTGGTGAACCACAAAGCTGGGGTGCTGGCGGCAGGTCTCCTTTATTATGTTTCGACGGATCGTTTGGTTCCTCGCACGGTATTGTTTTCGCCGGCTCGGGCGGCTTCAAGACAACATCGGTGACGATCCCGACAGCGCTCAAGTGGGGCGGCGGCCTCGTCGTGCTTGATCCGTCGAGTGAGGTTGCATCAATGGTCGTCGAACATCGCCGTAGGGCTGGTCGGAAACAGATTGTACTCGATCCCGCCGCCACGCCCGCAAATGGGTTCAACGCGCTTGACTGGATCGGTCGCTACGGCAGCACGAAGGAGGAGGATATCGTAGCGGTGGCGACGTGGATAATGGCGGACAAAGCGAGCCCAGTGTCGGCCCGGGACGATTTTTTCCGGGCGTCCGCCATGCAACTGTTTACAGTGCTGATCGCCGACGTTTGTCTCTCCGGAAATACGGACGAGAACGACCAGAACTTGCGTCGCGTACGAGCCAATCTTTGCGAGCCGGAACCGAAGCTGCGCGCGCGGCTGGCGCGGATATTTGAGCAGTCCGGGTCCGAATTCGTGAAGGAGAACGTTGCCGTCTTTGTCAACATGACGCCGGAAACGTTTTCAGGTGTATACGCCAATGCAGTGAAGGAAACACATTGGCTATCCTATCCAAATTACGCGGCAATCGTATCGGGCGACAGTTTCTCGACCGACGATTTAGCAGAGGGTGGCACTGATATTTTCATTGCATTCGATCTCAAGGTGCTTGAGGCACATCCCGGTCTGGTACGCCTTGTAATCGGCTCACTGCTCAATTCTATCTATAACCGCAATGGCAATGTGAAAGGACGCACACTCTTCCTCCTCGATGAAGTCGCCCGCCTCGGCTATTTGCGCATTCTCGAAACGGCGCGCGACGCGGGCCGGAAATACGGCATCACGCTCACCATGATCTTCCAGTCGATCGGACAGATGCGTGAGGCTTATGGCGGGCACGACGCGACTAGCAAATGGTTCGAATCCGCATCGTGGGTATCGTTCGCGGCGATCAATGATCCGGAGACAGCTGACTACATCTCGAGGCGCTGCGGCGATACCACAGTCGAGGTCGATCACACAAATCGCTCGGCGGGAATGAGGGGAGCGACGAGATCGCGGTCGAAGCAGCTCAGCCGACGGCCCCTGATCCTGCCGCACGAAGTCCTGCGTATGCGCTGTGACGAACAGATTGTCTTCACGCCGGGCAATCCACCCCTCCGATGTGGTCGCGCGATCTGGTTCCGGCGCGACGATATGAAGGCCTGCGTCGGCCAAAACAGATTTCATCGCGAAGACGAGAGAAATGGATGAGAGCGGGGCCAACATGTTTGACTGCCAGTAGGGTCTGCGGGAGACTTGCAATCGACACCGACGACCATCGCATGCGGTTCGGATCGCACCGTGCAGCAGAGCGACGCGTATCATCGGATAGAAGTATCAGCGTAATGAATCGATCATGCATGATCGATTCATTAAAGTCGTTGGACGTGTGCTTTGAAACGAAGCAAGAATCCGGCTATGAAAAACAACGGAACAGGCCAGATTCATCTCCACCGCATTGACGCTGCCCGAAACATGCGTCGCTTCTATACGCTTACTGTTCATCCAACATTATTCGGGGGCGTATCGGTCATCCGCAACTGGGGCCGTATCGGAACAGGCGGGCAAAGGATGATGGAAACCTTCGACCGGCAAGAGGATGCAGACCGGGTACTTTCGCGCCTGGAGCGCAGCAAACGAAACCGGGGCTATCGTGACGCTCAACGCGTCAAGTAACAACCCATTAGCATCGCGAGCTGCTGCTACCTGTGACTTTCTCATGTCCAACAACACTATGCTCAGAGTAGCGCTATCTCTACGCGGTCGATCTACCGTCGACCCCAGCAAAGTGTGTTCCAATGCAAGTCCAAGATTGACGTTAGTACAGCAGGAACCTGGCGCGGATCAGCCGGCCGGATATGGCCTTGTCGTTTTGCCAGCCGCGCGGCTGCGATCTCGGCCACGGTCGCAACTTCCTGCGGGAACCGCCCCTTCACGAGAAGGAGTCGATTTCGGAAACAATGCTGTCCTCGTCACCGTCATATTCGCTGGTGGGCATCACGCTCATCGTTCCATCGCCTGCACGGAAGACGATGATGACGACCGTCAGGGTGGCGGCGAGGATAGCGCCGCAGGCGTTGGGATGGTGAGGCTCATGATTCGGCTCCCGTTTTGGCGGGGACCATTCCCCGCTCGACGGTGGCCGAGCTGTTCTGGTCTTGGCCGGGGTCATCGCGCAGGCGACGCCGAAGCGGCCGCGCTTTCGTAGCGGACACTTGAGGGTTGACCTTGGAAGGCCGGGACCGGAACCAAAATTGAGGCCAAAGAGCGGGGTGGTTTGTGCCTCATCGGAAAGTCGGGATGAGTCCTCGCCACCGCCATTGCCAGTTACTCGACACTGGCTCCTCGATGGTCTCATCGTCCGTAGTGAACTTTGGGAGATGAACTGCCCGCCAGCGAATATTATGGTGTGGTCGACACAGCCTTATCGATCCGGTCGTGTTCCGCACACCGCTCCCGGCGGAGCGACTTTGGGCTTTGGCGGCGACCCAGGCGCCTTAAGCGTTAACCAGCTCCTCGAGCACCCAAAAAGATCTGGACCGAGATTAGAGTGCGACTTCTTCGGTTGCATGGGTTTTGCGATTTTCGTCTGTTAATCAATCATCGGCCAGACTTCATTACACATCAAGATAGAACAAACTTCATGACGCAGCCGGATCCAGAGTCTCAAACACCGCCCGCGAAAATTCTATTCCCACTTGGCGGCGCTTTCATCGCACTTTTTTGGCCGGGAACCAACAATCTCAAACGCTATAAGGCATAATCCCCCTTTTGCGGGGCCGACGCGGCTGGCAACCTGCCCCGGGGCCTTTCGGTGGTGGCGGGAAAGGTCAAGCTCGAACATGGAAAATCCCGGCAGCTTTCGCTGCCGGGTCTCCTCCATCCGGTCAAAACGGAACATCGCCGTCGTGGGTGCCCTGGTCGCCGCTGCCGTTCTCGGTCCGCTTCGCGCGGCTAAGGAAATCGACGGTCTCGGCGATGATCTCGCATCCGTATCGGTCGTTACCTTCCTGATCAGTCCATTTGGTGTAGTGGATGCGGCCCCGAATCAGAACCTTCATGCCCGTATCGCAATATTGCTGGATCGTATTGCCGAGGCCGTTGAAGGCTGTGATCCGGTGCCACTCGGTGTCTTGCACCCGGCGGCCTTCGCTGTCGCGGACGACCTTGCCTTCCAGGTAGTGGGGGCGCGATGTAGCGAGAGTGAAGTAGGTGATTCTAATGCCGCCCTGACTGGTGCGGGTTTCTGGGGTCTGGCCGATGTTGCCTGCGAGGATGACGATGTTCTGCATTTTTGGTCTCCGTTGCTTCGCGGAGGGACTATTCCCTCCGACGAGACCCGGCCGAGGCCGTCTGGAGACTCCTGCATCGCCGCCTTCGGCGGCGGCTCGACCCTCAAGGTTCGGGTGGAGCGGGCAGCCGCGCGCAGCGCGGCAACACGGCCGAAAGCCGCGGGGGTTGCCGGATGGAAACAGAACGGACTTAGGGGATCCGTCAGTCGGGGGGATTGGGTGCTTCCGTGAGCCCCATGGAGACCAGAGCCGGAACAGCAACCGTGCTATCGGCAGATGATGGCGGAGCAGACGCACTGTTCCGGTAATGCGCCGGCTCCCCCCTCACCTGCAGGCCCCCGCTCGTTTCGCACGCAAGCCAAGATTTCCGCCAGAATGAGACGCCTGACGGGCCGTTGGCGCCGTCTGACGGATCAATAATGCCTCGGGATGGAGCTCGATCCAGTGCATTGCAAGATGGCAATGAAGGTCTTCGCGGCATGGTCCTTCGCGCAACACCATGGGCTGATTGGCACCGACTACCGTAATCGGAGACTCCTACGATGACGACGCACCTAGCCTACAGGAAACGTCCGACACGGCGATAGCGCGTTCAGCGATGGCGATGAAAACTCTGCTTTGATTGGACGGCGAGGGGCTGCTAAAGCTGCCGGGATAGCGAAACTCGCGAATGCGAGCAGCGACAACGCCGCGCACATTGCAAAGCCGACCACAGCGACCACCCGTGCTACGGAGCCTCTGGCCGCACCGATGGTTTTTAGCGGAAAGCCAATAACCCGAACCCGCCGATTCAACGTACTGAAAGCGGTAACCGCCGTCATCAGCGGCAGCGCATAACCGCCCCTCCGCTCTGGATAGTAAGCGATCCGTAGCTTGTGTTGCCAATAGCGAGGTCGCCCCCGACGTTCCACGGGCTACCGCCCGGATAAGCGGGATTGAGGTCTCCTCCGGCGATGATCTGTTGTGCCACGGTTGGTGAAACCGCCATTGCCGTGGTCAATGCAATCGCTGTTGAAGCGAGCAAACCTTTGGTCACTTTGATTCGATTCAGTTTGTTTGATGCTTTCGTTAGACCACGACCGAGCAGACTGGCTTGCCCAAGCTAAGCCAGCGTCGGTGGTGAGTATGGGGGGAACAAAGCTTTCAAAAGCGCAAAGCTTCCGGCGGGGACGTAGAAAGTCGACTAAACCGCCCACATTCGATCCAGTAATATTGCTGCCCAAAATTCATGCTACTGCCCCCACCAAACGTGGCGAGACTAGAATCGAATCTTCTACAACTTAATACAGTATTTTCTAATAAATACAGTACTTCGGGTAACTGCTTGTTGCGTTTCTAGTTTTAAATTACTAAAAATAGAAAGAAGTCTACGGAAGCGTACGGTGCTATTATTAATTCACTACTTTTGGGTTAGATTGTTTTTTATACAACCAAAAATAGCTGCGTGCGAAATTTTATTAAACTTATTTCTCCGACCAATCGATACCGGCATCGGCCATCCTATTGCCTTGCCGACTTGGCTGCTTATAGATCCCCGGTTCGGGTCTGGCCATTGTGATTTGTGTTAAAGGCTAAAAGCGCGCAGTCTTATTGGACTGTTGTGGGGGCTTCTACTAGCGCAAGCTAAAGGGAGGCCGACATGCCGCTTTTCAACGAAGCGAGCCGAATTTATCATCCTTTGGAAGTCAACTTCATGCGAAGCTGTTTCAGTCATGCTGCAATCATGCTTGAAGAAAGCGACCAGGGTTACTCCGCTGCCGACCTGACATCGTACATCATCATGTTGTACCAGAGCGGTCTTAGAGACCAATCGTATATCTGTGAGATCGCCGCGCGTCTGGCTCACCAACGGTTCGAGAGACGTCACGCAATCGAGCGATACACTGCCAACAACAATGGCCCAACGCGGACGACTCGTGCGCAACCCGTTGAATACGATCCGCTCGCCTAGGCGGGAACAAAAGATCGAAGGTAGAGTTTCACATGAGGCAGACTAACTAACTGCCATGGCGCCAGCACATCCCGCACCACAACCGTCGCTGACGCAGCCCTGCCGTTGCTCGTCCCTCGGCAGGGCAAGTTCTTCGGGAGGGGAATATGCCTTGGGGAAAGCCAGTAGACGTCCAGCTTTACGGTATCGGAAAATATCGCGTTGTACCTGACACCCCGACAGCAGCGCGATGTCTGTTGAACGATTGGCCTGAAAATGGACGCGGAAAAGAATATGAGGAAGCCTTACAGGCTTGTCTGGCCGACCTTGAAGGGCTGCCGAACACCGCCAGAAAATCCTTCGTGAAAGCCGCCAAGGCAGCCGGGCTTACAATCCGGCCCTGCCAGTGGCACTGAGATCGTTCAGGCTATCCGAGACGCTCTGAACGATAGCGCAAGGCCAGAAATGCAAACCCATGACCGAGCGCGGCCCCGACTACTCCGGGAAGAGTGTCGGGGCTTTTTCAGATCAGCTGACTCAGGATCAGGCAAGTGATAGCGCTACAAGTTGCAGCAAAGACCATGAATTTGGCTAACGATAACTGTTCGATCCAGCGAACAGTCCATAACTGCGGCGTTTCAACCCTCTCTTTATTGTTCGTTCTCCCTCCCTTTCTTGGAGGAGGTTTTTATCATGCGGTCAAAAACTGTCACCACCCTTTTTAGTTTATGAAGCCCGCCTCATCTCCAACAATCTAAGTCCCTTCGCGAAATCAATGGTCTTGTTTAAAGCGTACATGCGGCTGGCAGCATCTTTTTTCTCCAACATGTAGAGAACGCGGAAGATGCTAACCTTGAGACCAACTATCTGCTTCTTCAGCGCGGTACCTTCCAAATCGGCTACGCCTGCCTCGACAGAAATCTTCCGCGGCCGGTCCGTCCGCGTCTGCTCGATTGGAAATAAACCCGGCCTGAAGGCGGGGTTTCTGGATCATGTGGCCGGTCGTTTCCCCAGAAGGCCGACAGCTGAGCCGCCACTCAGAACATCAGCGCCGCGGCCGGCGCGCGCCGATCCCATCCGGCCACTGGGAGGCGGATGATGAGGCGCAGATACACGGGCAAAGTCTGGCGCGAGGCTCATGTCCGTCTCCGATCTACACTTTGCTGATGGCCGCTCCCGAGACGGGAGCGGTCACTTCAGCGCGAGATGATCAGAAGTCCATGCCGCCGGTAGGCATCGCCGGGGCCGATTCCTTCTTCGGCTTCTCCGCGATCATGGCCTCAGTGGTCACCAGCAGGCCGGCGACGGAGGCAGCATCCTGCAAGGCTGTGCGCACCACATTGGCTGGGTCGATCACGCCTTGCGCGAACAGGTCGCCATATTCGTCGGTCTGGGCATTCCAGCCGAAGGCGAAGTCGGCCTTCTCGCGCAGCTTTCCGACGATGATGGAGCCTTCGGCGCCGGCATTCTCGGCAATCTGGCGCACTGGTGCCTCGATGGCCCGGCGCACGATCTCGACGCCGTGCTTCTGGTCGGGGTTCTCGGTCTCTACGGCATCGAGTGCCTTCTGTGCGCGCAGCAGCGCCACGCCGCCCCCGGGCAGAATGCCTTCCTCGACCGCCGCGCGAGTGGCGTGCAGCGCGTCGTCGACGCGATCCTTCTTCTCCTTGACCTCGACCTCGGTCGCGCCGCCGACGCGGATCACCGCGACGCCGCCGGCGAGCTTCGCCAGGCGCTCCTGAAGCTTCTCGCGGTCGTAGTCAGAGGTCGTCTCCTCGATCTGCGCCTTGATCTGCTGCACGCGGCCGTCGATTTCGGCCTTTGAGCCGGCGCCGTCGACGATGGTAGTGTTCTCCTTCTCGATCACCACCTTCTTAGCCCGGCCGAGCATTTCCAGTGTGACGTTCTCGAGCTTGATGCCTAGGTCCTCGCTGATCGCCGTGCCTCCGGTGAGGACCGCAATATCCTCCAGCATGGCCTTACGGCGATCACCGAAGCCTGGAGCCTTCACCGCCGCGACTTTCAGGCCGCCGCGCAGACGGTTGACGACGAGCGTGGCCAGAGCTTCGCCCTCGACGTCTTCGGCGATGATGACGAGCGGCTTGCCGGACTGGACGACCGCTTCAAGCACGGGAAGCATGGCCTGAAGGTTGGAGAGCTTCTTTTCGTGGATGAGGACATAGGGATCCTCGAACTCGACCCGCATCTTGTCCTGATTGGTGATGAAGTAGGGCGAGAGATAGCCGCGGTCGAATTGCATGCCCTCGACCACCTCCAGCTCGGTTTCGGCGGTCTTGGCTTCTTCGACAGTGATGACGCCTTCATTGCCGACCTTCTGCATCGCTTCCGCGAGAAAACGGCCGATCTCGGAATCGCCATTGGCCGAGATGGTGCCGACCTGAGCGATCTCGTCATTTTTCGAGATTTTGCGGGCATTGGCCTTTAGTTCGGCGACAACAGCATCCACCGCCTTGTCGATGCCGCGTTTCAGGTCCATTGGGTTCATGCCCGACGCCACGGCCTTGGCGCCTTCCTTAACGATCGCCTGCGCCAGCACCGTCGCGGTCGTGGTGCCGTCGCCGGCGAGATCATTGGTCTTACTCGCCACCTCGCGCACCGTCTGGGCGCCCATATTCTCGAACTTGTCCTCGAGCTCGATTTCCTTCGCAACCGACACGCCGTCCTTGGTAATGCGCGGCGCGCCGAACGACTTGTCGATGACGACGTTGCGGCCCTTGGGACCCAGCGTCACCTTGACGGCGTTGGCGAGAATGTCGACGCCGCGCAGCATCTTCTCGCGGGCTTCGGTGTTGAACTTGACTTCCTTGGCAGCCATTGGATCACTCCTTCAATAGGCAGTTTTCATTGACTGGTTGATGATCGAAGAATCCGTCAGGCGGCCTTCTTCAGCGTGGCGGTCTGCTCGATCACGCCCATCACGTCGCTTTCCTTCATGATGAGCAGGTCTTCGCCGTCGAGCCGGATCTCGGTGCCGGACCATTTGCCGAACAGAATGCGGTCGCCGACCTTTACGTCGAGCTCAATGATCTTGCCCGCATCGTCGCGGGCACCGGGGCCGACCGCGATCACTTCGCCTTCGCTCGGCTTTTCCTTGGCGGTATCGGGAATGATGATGCCGCCTGCGGTTTTCTCGTCGGCTTCGATGCGGCGAACCAGGATACGGTCATGCAATGGACGGAACGTCATATCGTTCTCCTCAAGGACAAACAGATTTTGAGAGGTCCCTCCGCTCCGGCCCGGTGAGAGCCGGAGCGGGGCCGCGCAACCCTTGTCGGCGTCACGCGCGTATCGATCTGATTTTGGCGATTTTCGATTTCAAGAGCGGAATGCAAAATTTTTGGCACTCGCAGCAGTTCACTGCTAGTGCAATGTAATCGCAGCCGAAATTGACACCATCGAGCATCCGGGCACTTGAAAAATTCGCTCGCTTGGCCGAACTTCCTTCTGTGCCGTGCCGGGAGGTGCGGTCCGGAGTCCTGATCGAAACGGAGTTTTTGGAACGGCTGAAAACGGAAGGAGGACAGCGATGCGCCGAGCCGATTTTTCGACGATCATTCCCTCTCTCGCGCCACTACAGACATCCCGAGGATGTGCTGCGCGACGACACGCTCGAACGCAGCGAAAAGCGCGCCATTCTCTCGTCATGGGCATCCGACGCATGCGCGGTCGAATCGATGCCCGCACTGCGCCAGCCGCCAGGCGCGGAAAGCCCCATCCCATTCGATGTCATCATGGATGCGCTGCGGCGTCTTGATCGCGGCGACATCGGGGCGGACGACGCCGTATGCGGATCCGCAGACCATCACCATCGTCTTCACGCATGAAGCGACAAAGGAGAGACATATGCCAGCGATCGTCAGTCGTGAATTCCGCATGCAGATGGAAGGCTACGGCCTGACCACAGCCGAAATCCACTATCGTCTTCCAGATCACCCGAGCCTGTTGCAGGTCTATGTCTGGCAGGATTACGATCTTGCCCCGAAGTTTCCCGAACTGCGCGGCTTTCTCGACTACTGGACCGAGACGCTGGAGGGCGCGCTGCACTCCGTGCGCGTCGCCCACCATCGTCTGATCCGGCCTTCAGAATGGAAAGCCGTCGACGGGATCATATCCGTTCACTGAAGCCCGGCGGGAATTCCCTGATAGCTACCGAGAGCACCCCGAACTCGCGTGCGTCGTGCTCCCTGAACGAGGCCCGCTCGCATTGCAGCCTTCATGAAGCTCCGGCGTGCCTCCTTCGCAGAGCGCCATCCATCGAGTGCGTCCCGACAGGCAGCAACGGCATTCCGCCAACGCCGTCCACGTGCCCAGTCCGGCCATTCGCGCTCAAGGCATTCCAGTGCTTCAAAACCTGTCGCCACCTTTCGGAAGCCAGTTTTTGGCATGCGCAGAATTACAGGTTCGTTGAACACGACATCAGACATCACTTCCTCCTTGTTTTCTGATCGTCTTTTAAGAGCAAGTAACTGATCGTTCTGTACGATCTCTTGTGATCTGGGCATACCGACGTGCCTCTTCAACCCTCCATCCGTAGCTCAGTCCACGCCGTCATCATCAGGTTCAAGCAGATCGATGAGTTGGCTGACGCGTGTGTCCGGGAGCGGTCGCCCTTCGCCCATCAGCGCCTCGTCATTGTTAAGCCAGTTCCACGCTTCTCGAAGTTCATCAACACTCGCTCCGGTTGCGATAAGCCCCGCCGCCAGATCGTCGTCTATGGAGCCGAGCACTGAAACGATGTCGTCATAGGTCATGGCAGGTCTCCATTCCTTTTACCAACCAACTCATCAGATGGTGGAGTTGTTCTCAATTTCCAACAGTCTGAAATCGCTGTGGAAATTTTCTGCCGTCACCCTCTTGAAACTCTGAAATGAAGGAACCAGATCGATTGTGCGCCGCTGCCACTACGGGGCGGCGCCGGCCAAAAGCCGCACAATCTTGTACCCATGTTGCTTCAAGGAGGATGTGGCTATGAGAACCACTTTCGATTTTTCTCCCCTGTTCCGGTCGAGCATCGGCTTCGACCGTCTGGTCAATGCGCTGGAGGCCGCCAGCCGCGTCGAGAGCATCGACAACTGGCCGCCCTATGACATCGCAAAGACTGACGAAGACGACTACCGCATCACCATGGCGGTGGCCGGCTTCAGCGAAGACGAGCTTTCCATCACGCAGGAGCAAAACATGCTTCTCGTGGCGGGCAGCAAAACCACCGACGAGAATGCGCAGTATCTGCATCGCGGCATTGCCGGACGCTCGTTCCAGCGTCGCTTCCAGCTCGCCGACCACGTGCGAGTTGAAGGCGCGACTCTCGTCAACGGCCTCCTGACAATCGATCTTCGGCGTGAGATCCCGGAGGAGATGAAGCCTCGTCGGATTGCGATCTCGTCGCAGGAGAAGACGATGCAGATTGAAGCCTCTTCGCACACCAACGAGCAGATCGCAGCCTGACGCTTTTGTCAGTCTACGGATCGCCAGCGCCGGGCCACGCGTCCGGCGCCATCGGCGAAGCTGTGTCCAATTGTTCAGAACAGAAGGAGAATAACCATGAACGTACGTGACCTGATCCCCTGGGGCCGTGACACGAGCAGCAATCAGGCTCCCGCTGCCTATCGTGAAGATGACCGCAGTCCGTTCCTGTCGCTGCACCGGGAAGTCAATCGCCTGTTTGACGATGTCTTTCGCTCATTTGATCGAAACCTGCCAGCTTTTGACTCTCTGGCCTCCTTCGGACGGGGGTGGCCGAGCGTCGAAATCTCCGAGACTGAAAAGGAGATCCGCATAACCGCGGAAGTGCCAGGTCTGGAGGAAAAGGACATCGAACTGGTTCTGGATGACGGTGTGCTGACGCTGCGCGGCGAAAAGCGATCTGAGACCGAGGACAAGGACAAGCAGTTCTCGGAACGCTTCTACGGCCGTTTCGATCGCCGTATCTCGGTTGGGAGGGAAATCGTCGAGGACGAGATAAACGCCAGGTTCAGAAATGGCGTGCTGAGCCTCGTGCTTCCCAAGACCGAAAAGGCTCAGTCGAAGGTAAAACGCATAGCGATCCAGAGCTGACTATGGTTTCGGCGTCGGCCGGCTCGTTGCGACCGTCGGCGCCGATCTTCACCGCTCGAACCTGCTCCGCTTCGAGACCGAGGCGCAGACCAGCCAGCCGATCGACGACATCCGTGAAGTGTCGAACTATGCCGTTGCGATGATGTATGGGCTGGTGCGTCTAGGAGACCTGCCGCTGTCACTACGTCTGATTCGAGAGATGCATGAGCGACTGCCGCTGAGCGGGCGAGGCGGCACGAAAAATCCTGGCGAGTTTCGGCGGTCTCAGAACTGGATCGGTGGTTCACGTCCAGGCAACGCACTGTTCGTGCCGCCACCGCCGACCGAGATGGATGCTTGTCTCGATGCGCTTGAGCGCTTCATGCATGAGGACGGCTCGCGTCTGCCCGCTCTGATCAAGGCTGGGCTGTTGCATGTCCAATTCGAGACCATCCACCCGTTCCTGGATGGAAACGGCAGGACCGGTCGCTTGTTGGTGACGCTGTACCTGTGCGTCAACGGTGTGCTGCGCGAGCCGCTGCTCTACCTGAGCCTCTACCTTAAAAACGCATCAGGGCATGGGAAGCTTGGCTCGAGTTCTTGCTTTCCGGCGTTGCGGATACGGTGAATCAGGCATTCGAAGCAGCAACCCGGATTGTCGATCTGTTCAAGGAAGACCGCGAGCGGATCAGGACAGAGAGCGACCGGGCAGGCTCCGCTGCGTATCCGCGATCCGTTTCAGCAAAACCCGTTCCTGACGGCCGACCAACTCGTTCAGCAAACAGGTTTCTCAGCCTTCACAGTCAATGCCGCGCTCGCCGATCTAGAACGGTTCTGCGTCGTCGAAGAAATCACCGGACGCAAACGGGGGCGCGTGTTCAGTTACCGGCGTTATCTTGCCATCTTGAGCGAGGGAACCGACCCGCTCCCCACCACGGCTTGGAATGAGTTGTGAACACTCAAATTTTAGAGCTACTTCGACTGGCCTTGACCACCTCAAACGGTGCGCGCTTCCAGCAAAAAGCTGCGCGCACCGTTCTCTCGGTGGCTTTAACTCTTCTTTCCGTAGGTGCTACGGTTCCTGTTTCGCGGTAGTAGCGGCCTGCAGGCTTGCTTCGTCAAGGACATCGAGCCGCCGCTGCAGATTCTGCTCAGCCTGACGGCACATGAAATCATCGCTCCGTCAATTACGAATAATGCCAACGAGGCGCGACCAATGGAGGATTGGGTATCATGTCTTAATCAGAATTCCGTAGCCACGATCATCTGAAAGAAAGATAATACCAGCTTCTTCAAACACGCGTTTGATCCGATATAGCGTTGCGGGACGAAGCGTTTCGCCTTTTTCAAGCCTGACGATGGTTTGCTGAGAAACTTTGGCAGCAAAAGATAAATCACGGACGCCCCAACCGAGCCCGACTCTCGCCAAACGACACTGAACTCCATTCATATCATAGCAGTGCACTGATTTTGGTTGCATGTCGCTGGCGGTTTGATGTACTGTTGAGACTCAAAGCGGCCGTTCTGGGTGTTAGGACCACCCAAAACGACCTGACCACAACCAAGCTTACAGGAGCTCGGATCATGGCTGATTCTGAGAATAGCAGAACTTTGCCTTCATGCACCTATAGAAACCTTCTCTTCTCCGTAGCAGACTTTCTGGCGAGCAAAACCGAACCGGTTCCAGGTTATCCCGGCATCGATCCGGCGCTGCCGAAATGGGATATGTGGCAGCAAGCTTATAAGGAGTTCTGCCAGATTTCCCGGTTGCAGCAGCATCTGGAAACAGAGATGCTTCGCACCGTCGGCGAGCCATTCATTGAAATTGATGTTCCAGGCGAGAAGCCCGTGAAGGTCAAATCTGAAAGAGATATCGAACTGTTCCTTCCGGGACCCGAGCTGGAAGAGGCCCGCGAGAACGCAAAAGAGGCCTTGAAAAAGCACTACGCCCTCCGCGACGTTGCTGACAAATTGTCCGGTTACAGCCGCGCGCTTGCAGCGGAGGATATCGCGTCCGGGCGTGAGCAGGCGGCGGCGCGCGCGCTTTGGGAAACCCAGGCCAGATCGCTGGAAGGGATAATTGCCAAGCTGCATGTGCTCATTACCCTTGGTGTCCTCGAACCGGATTGCGATGAGTTTCCATGGAAACCTCTCCGCTCCGTACTCGCCGATCTGTTGGAGATGAGCCGGGACGAAGCAATCAACCCTTCCTTTCGGGCTTGATCAGTTCCTCGACACTCACTTCGAGCGCTGCCGCAAGCCTAGCCAGATTTTTCAAAGTCGGTGAATGCTTGCGGTTCTCGAAGTTCTGGATCGTCGAGCGGTGCAAACCTGCGCGAAAACCGAGCTCCTCCTGAGAGAGCTTTCGCGCAAATCTCAATCTGGTCAGGTTCCGGGCAAAGGTGTCTCGATCATCCATCCTTGAGTTATTGCGTTCTGTCGAGTATTCCACTACAGAGTAAACTCTACAAAATGAGGAGGGCTTTCAGCCGGGACGCAAACCCGGTGAGGAGGAATTGTCATTCGCGGGAGAAGCACGATCCAGACCGGGCGTGCTGCGAGTTCAAAAAGGGAGCATTCATATGAAGGTCTATGGCCAAATCCGCCCGGCACTGGTCGTTGCCGGTCTTGGTCTTTCGGTTCTTGGAAGCCTAGCGGTATTGCCTGCGAGCGCTCAGGCACTCAAGGTTGCCACGGCATACAAACTCATGACGCTCGATCCGCATTACGCCGATCTCAACGAGAATGCATCGTTGCTTTCGCACATTTATGAGAGGCTTGTTTACCAGGACGAGAAAATGCAGCCAGTGCCCGGACTGGCAGTTTCCTGGAAGCAGATTTCCGATACACAATGGGAATTCAAGCTTCGCGAAAACGTGAAGTTTCACGACGGATCGCCGTTTACCGCGCAGGACGTCATCGCGACAATCGAGCGCATACAAGACTTTCTCAAGCCCCCGAGCGGGGGAATGGCAGCCTATACCCAATCCATCAAAAGCATTACCGCGCCAGATCCGCTCACTGTCATATTTGAAACGAACGTCCCTGCCCCGGCTCTGCCGCTTTCCTTGTCATCAGTCTTCATCACGCGGCATCAGGACAGTGGCTTCAAAACCACCGACGAACTGAATAGCGGTTCGGCGGTTATTGGAACCGGTCCCTACAAGTTCGCAAGCTGGCAATCCGGTGAAACCCTCAAACTGACCCGCAACGATGAATATTGGGGGAGCAAGCTTGGCTGGTCCGATGTGACATTTCGCGTTGTGGAAAGCCCGGCCGCGCGCGTCGCAGCCCTGGCTACCGGCGACGTCGATCTTGCGGACTTCATTCCGGCGCGCGATGTCGACACACTCAAGCGCCGCGGCGCAAGCATTGAGAGCACGAGCGCGGCGCGCTCCAACTTCCTGCAATTTGACACAGGTCGTGAGAAGCTGCCGGGTGTCACCGACAAAGAGGGGAAGCCCATTGCGAACCCTTTCAAGGATGTTCGCGTTCGAAAAGCGCTGACGATGGCAACCGATCGCGATTTTCTGGCGCAGAAAATCCTCCTGGGCTATGGCACTGCCGCAGCGCAGCTCTTTCCAAATGGATTGCCCGGGACATCGCCAAAACTTACGGCCAGGAAACCGGATTTCGAGGACGCGAAAGACCTGCTTGCGCAAGCCGGATATGCGGATGGCTTCAATGTCATGATTGGCGGTCCGGGCGGCCGTTATCCCGGTGACAGTGAAACATTGCAGGCTGTTGCGCAGAACTGGGCCCGCATAGGCGTGAAGGTGCAGCCAGCCGTTGCCCCCTTCTCCGTTTATGCAAATAAGCTAACACAGGGCGACTATCCGGTCTGGTATGCCGGCTGTTCGGGCGACGCGGTCACGATCTGTCTTAATGCTGTTCTTGCGTCGCGCGATGACAAGCGCAAATCCGGGTCGCTCAACTATGGCGACTACCGCAACCCGAAGTTCGACGAAATGCTTGTCAGGGCGGAGGCAATCGAGGTCGGTCCGCGGCGCGACGAAGCGGTAGCGCAGGCAAGCGAACTTGTCATGTCCGATTACCCGATAATTCCGCTCTACCACTTTCACCACATTGCAGGTTACGGCAAGCGCGTTGCTTCCTACACGGTTCATCCGCGCGGCTGGACCACGGCCATGCAGGCCAGTCCGGCGGGAGAATGACCATGGGTCTGCTTGCTGCAATTTCGAAGCGGCTCGGACAGGCCCTGGTGCTTTTGTTCATCATGTCGCTGATCGGATTCATCGGAATCCATAGCGTTGGAAACCCGGTTTTCAACATCGTCAACATGGAAACCGCGACAGCGGAAGACATCAGGAATGCGACCGTCGCGCTTGGACTGGACCAGCCGGTCTGGCGGCAATATCTGATTTTCGTCCAGTCGCTTCTCACCGGCTCGTTCGGAACATCTTACATCTATCACCAACCGGCTTTCGCACTCGTCATGAGCAAACTGCCGGCAACCTTTGAACTGGCTTCGGTCGCAATGCTGATTGCAGCCCCGACAGGCGTATTGCTTGGCCTTCTGGCCGGCAGACGCCACGGCAGTTTCCTTGATCGGCTCATTCTCAGGACCAACGTGTTCGCGCTCAGCATTCCGGCATTCTGGCTCAGTATGATGCTCATCCTGGGAGGCGCAGTCCTAACTGGCTGGTTACCGTCCGGAGGGCGTGGCGATACGTTCACCCTGCTAGGCCTGGAGTGGAGTTTCCTGACCAGGAACGGCCTGCTGCATCTCGTACTCCCGTCTCTCGCCCTTGCAATACCGAACATCGCACTCATCGCAAGATTGGCGCGGGCTGGAACCGTGGAGGTGGAGAGCCTGGATTTCATCCGCTTTTGTCGAGCCAAGGGGCTATCAGCAAGACGCATCCTGTTCCGCCACACCTTGCCCAATATCAGCATTCCAATCGTTACGGTGATCGGACTTCAGTTCGGCGCGATGCTCGCCTTTGCAGTAGTTATCGAAACGATTTTCGCCTGGCCAGGTGTCGGCAAGCTTCTGATCGACTCGATACAATTGCTTGATCGTCCCGTGGTGATGGCAACGCTTACTTTTGTTTCCGTTACTTTCGTCCTGCTTAACGCACTCGTTGACCTTTTCCACGCGGTGCTTGATCCGCGCGTGCGCCACTCGTCATAAAGGTAATCTGCCATGAATGCTGACACCGTTCGGCGATTGTGGAAAAACCCTCCGTTCTTTTCCATAACCGCGTCCGCATTAGTTTTTCTCGCTTTCGTCCTTCTTGCGCTCCTGGCGCCACTGATTGCACCACAAAACCCGTACGATCCCCTTCAGGTGTTCGGATGGGAAGCTTCCTCGCCGCCGGGAACAGCCGGCGGCGGGGGCATCACCTATCTACTGGGTACTGACGGACTTGGCCGCGATATCGCCAGCACGATACTTTATGGCTTGCGCATCTCGCTGACAGTATCATTGGTCAGTACAGCAATCGCAGGCCTGATTGGCCTGACGGCGGGCGTCAGCGCCGCCTACTTTGGCGGCTGGATCGACGCCATTATCATGCGCACGGTTGATCTGTTCCTGAGCCTTCCGTCCATCCTGATCGCTTTGATCGCAATAGTGACACTCGGTCCTGGCGTCGACCGTATAATTCTCGCGCTGATTATCGTGCAGTGGGCAAGTTACGCCCGTGTCGCTCGCGCCGTGGCATTGAGCGAGAGGAGCAAATCCTACATTGATGCGGCCCATCTGCTGCGGCTCTCGCCTCCTCGCGTGATCTTCCGCCATCTTTTGCCAAACAGCATCGCGCCGGCACTCACGCTCATTCCCATCGAAATCGGCCACGCCATCGCCCTTGAGGCAACGCTCTCGTTTCTTGGGCTCGGCGTGCCGGTGGACCGGCCATCGCTCGGTTCCGCGGTTGCCAACGGCTTCCAGTACCTGATGACGGGGCAATACTGGATCAGCTTCTTTCCGGGGCTGGCTCTCTTCGCACTGATCGCCAGCGTCAACTTCGTCGGTGAAGATGTCCGCCACAAGCTCGATCCAAGGAGTAATGCGAGATGAGTTTGAGACCAGAACCTCTTCTGGAAGTCACCAATCTGTCCTTGCAGTATCGCACAACGGCTGGACCGGTTCCGATCCTGCATAATGTAAGCACCTCACTTGGCAGGGGCGAAATTCTAGGCGTTATCGGAGAATCGGGTGCCGGGAAGTCGACATTGGGTAACGCCGTTCTGGGCTTGCTCGGGCAGAGATTCGAGCAAATCTCCGGCTCGGTTGTGTTCGATGGACGCCGACTCGGCCGCAACGTCGGCAGTACAGACATCAGGAACAAGAAAATCGCGTCGATTTTCCAGGACCATACGTCGTCGCTCGATCCTTTGATGAGTATCGGAAAGCAACTGGAGGAAACGATACGCGTTTCGCAACCAACCTTGTCCCGGCAAGAGATCCGTGCCCGGGGGATCGAACTCCTCACGCGTGTCGGCATTGCGGCTCCAGAAAGCCGGTATGACGATTATCCTCATCAGTTTTCCGGTGGTCAGCGTCAGCGTATCGTAATCGCCATTGCGATTGCCGGATCGCCCGATCTTATCATCGCGGACGAACCTACATCGGCGCTCGATGCAACGGTACAGAAGCAAATTCTGCTGTTGTTGCGGCGTCTTGTCGATGAGACCGGTGTGTCGATCATTCTGGTCACGCACGACATGGGCGTGATTGCCGAAATCGCAGACATGGTTCTTGTGATGCGTCACGGGCGTGTCGTCGAGCAGGATGCAGTTGAGGTCCTTCTCGACACGCCGAGCAACGACTACACGCGCAAGCTTCTTGCAGCCGTTCCACGACTGCGAATATCACCAGACGCCTCGGTATCAGGTCCGGATAACAAGGCGCACAAAACCAGTGATTTGAAAGAGAACCGTTATGAGGCACCGTCCAGTTTTCTGGCTGCTCGCGATGTCTGCCGCACATTTGGCACGAGCGGCCTTCCCTGGCCATTTCGAAAGGCGCCACCGGTGCAGGCGCTCGATCACGTTTCGATCGAGCTTAAACGCGGTAACATTACCGGTATCATCGGGGAGAGCGGAAGCGGAAAGACAACGATGGGGAGAATTCTCACCGGTTTGCAGACGGCCAGCGCCGGTGAGTTGCTGATCAACGAAACCGGATTCGATCTTTCCCGCCGAGGATCGCGAAATGGACTTTTGGGGCGGGTGCAGATGATCTTTCAGGATCCCTCGACCTCGCTCAATCCGAGAATGACTATCGGTCAGACTTTGCTCGAGGCTGCCCGTTTCGCGCAAAACCGAACTGGGGACGCGTGCCGTACGGAAATCGACCGCATAATGGACCGGCTCGGTCTTGCCCGAAGTTTTCTGTCACGGCATCCCCACCAGCTTTCGGGCGGACAGAAACAACGTGTCTGCATTGCCCGTGCGCTCCTTGCGCGCCCGGACATCATCGTTGCTGACGAGCCTACATCGGCGCTGGATGTGTCTGTCCAGGCAGAAATCCTGTCCTTGTTGAAGGAGACGGTTTCTACAGGTGGCCTCTCAATGATTTTCATTTCCCATGATCTCGCTGTCGTGCAGGAACTTTGCGACTTCATCTACATCTTCAAGGACGGGCGGGTGGAAGATGCGGGGCCATCTGAAACGATCTTCTCGCATTCGCAAAATGCCTACACGAGGAGTCTCGTCAACGCGCGCTCGGGAAGATTTATCCTTTGAGCGGATAACCGGGAGGTTCCAGCGGAGCCGTTGGGCTTTGCTGGCGCCTGACTTGTCGATCCTTGCCTTGAACATTGAAGGGGCCACGATGCCAGGAAATTCCACTATTGCGATAACCGGACAATCGCTCATCAAGCACGACACGCGCCACATTTCCAATCCAGCTTTTCAGGAAGTCATTTCAATCCTGAAAGCAGCGGACCTTTCGTTTACCAACTTCGAAGGAACCATTTTAGGGCGCCACGGAGGATGGCCGTTGAAGGGGTCGTACTTCGATTGCAGCGAGCCTTTCGTTCTCGACGCTCTCAAAGACATGGGTTTTGGAGCGCTGTCACTGTCTAACAACCATGCTTTCGACCTCGGTCCTTCCGGAATTCTCTCAACCCTGGAAGAGGTAGAAAAGCGCGGTTTTGTTCATGCAGGTATCGGTCGCAATCATCGGGACGCAGCGCAGGCCGGCACCGGTATGTTTGGCAATCGGGAGATGGCGGTTGTGGCAATGGATGGCGGGCCGGGTCCCGACATCATGTATGCAGACGATGAGAGAGGCGACCGCCCGGCACGCCCCGGGATAAATCGGCTCGGCCTGTCCCAGATCCTGGACGTTGACGCCACCGCATTCGACGAATTGCGTGCGATGCGTGAGAAGGTCGGATATACCGAGCTCGCTTATATAAACGACAGTCAACCTAACGATCCTCACCCGGTCAACGAGGAGGATGAAATCTGCATAGCTCGTGCAGTATTCCGGCGTTCACAGAACTTTGCGCGAAGCGTAAAAATCGACGGGCCGGATTTTGCCCGAAATCTGGACACGATCGCAACCGCTGCCGAGCGCGGTTCCCTCGTAATAGCCTATCTGCATCATCATCACTGGGCCTCCGACTGGCTGGACGTCCCCGGATGGGTTGAGAATATCGCCAGAAACTGCATCGACGCGGGTGCGGCGGCCTTTGTCTGCCATGGAGCGCCGGTCTTACAGGGCATCGAAATCTATCGAAACAGGCCGATTTTTTACAGCATGGGGAATTTTGTATTCCATGTCCCTTCCGAGGAGGGCACGTGGCGTGCGCCCGAGGTCTGGGAAAGCGTCATCTGCCTGTGCACGTTCGATTCGGAAAACCGCCTCGTCAAGGCGGAGGTTCACCCGTTGATCATCGGTGGCGAACAGGCATCCGGCGATACAGAGCACGCGGAACGCCTCGTTCCGGAACTGGCAAAAGGGAAAACCGCGGACCGCATCCTGAAGCGTCTCGCCGCGCAGTCCGAGCGGTTCGGTACCGCCATGGAAATTGCGAACGGTTGCGGCGTCCTCAGGATATGAGCGACCCAACTGCGCATTTGCCGTCAAGTCCACGCGCTTGCCCGCAAACCAACCGGAATGGTCAATTTCAGCAACGGAAAGCCCCGTCATCATGACTCGCGATCAAGAACTGACAGAACGATTTTTCCGCTATCTTGCGATACCAAGCCAGAGCGATGTCACGTCGTCTGAACTGCCGTCGACGCCCGGCCAGCTTCAATTGGCTCGCCTGCTGACTACCGAACTGCAGGAGCTCGGGCTTCAGGATGTGGTCGTAGACGATCAGGCAATCGTAACAGCGCTTCTGCGGGGGAAGCGTCCCGGTTGCCCACGTATCGGATTTATCGCGCATCTCGATACGGCCGATATTGGACTGTCTCCTGAAATCCGACCCGCGGTCCACCGCTTCACGGGCAGCGACATTTGCCTGAACCGTGAAGCCGATATCTGGTTACGGGTTGACGAGCATCCGGAAATTCGCCGCTGGCAGAATCAGGACATCATCACAGGCGATGGCACGAGTGTTCTGGGAGCAGACAACAAGGCAGCGATTGCCGTCATAATGACGGTTCTCGCCCATCTCACTGACCCGACATGCCATGGCGACATTTTCGTTGCTTTCGTTCCGGATGAGGAGATCGGTTTGAGGGGAGCCAAAGTCCTGGATTTATCGCGTTTCCCTTGCGACTTTGCCTATACAATCGACTGCTGCGAAGTTGGAGAAGTGGTCGTTGAAAATTTCAACGCGGCATCTTGTGAAATCATTTTTCATGGAGTGAGCGCGCATCCAATGTCGGCGAAGAACGAGCTCGTAAACCCCCTCCTCATGGCGCAGAATTTCATCGCGCTTTTTGATCCGATGGACACGCCCGAGCACACGGAGGAGCGAGAAGGTTTCTTCTGGTTCACCGATCTCAAGGCTGACGACAGCAGTGCAAGACTGCAAGTGCTCATCCGGGATTTTGACGATGACAATTTTGAGCGCCGGAAACAGAAAATTGCAGAATCCGCAGAAATTATAAGGCGCAAATATTCGGCTGGCCACGTGGAGTACCACCTCACCGACGCATACCGGAACGTCGGCCCCCGTCTGAAACAGGATCCGCGGCCAATGAAGCTGCTGCTCGATGCTCTCGAGAAAGTCAACATTGAGCCGAGGCTCATATCCATGCGAGGCGGCACGGACGGCGCAGTTTTGTCAGAGCGTGGTATCGCGACGCCGAACATGTTCACCGGAGCCTACAACTTTCATTCGCGTTTCGAATTCCTGCCGGTGCCAGCCTTCGTAAAGTCATTCGAAACCGTGCTCACGATATGTCATCTTGCGGCCAGGATGTGATCGGCAAGCCGGAACGGGCTTCTCCCATCATGCAGAATAGGCCGTCGGGAAAAGAATTGTGGCGACTGGCGAATATAACGGACCGTGCTCGCAATTATCGGCATTTTCTGTTCGGATTTTCTGACTACGGAGATCTGGTGCGGCTCACGCTGTTTGTCCAATGTGAATGCCAACCTCTTGGGCTGCTTGCAATCGGCGGCAGCATGCTAAGGTTAATGGCCAATTGTGATGGTGTAGTTAGAGCGGAGCATCGATTGATCCCCCTGTAATGCTCCTCCGATGTTGGAGAGAACGGTGACGAAGTGTTTGAAGGCCGGAAAGCGGCCGGAATCCTTTAATCCTCCCTCGCACGAAGCCTATCGGCCAATCGCGTCATGAGGTCCATGTGTTCGTGAAAAATCGCCAGGACCAAGGCGGGTCGGCGCTCAAGTGGTCAGGCAAAACGTGGTGATGTCCGCAACGTGCCATCCGCGGCGCGGATTACAGTTCACTCATGTCCCTGAAATAGCTCTGTCTGGCGGCAAGGCTGGCGATACCCTGTTCCAGCCTAGCTATATAATGGCGCACCTCCGCAGCGCCCCACTGCTTGCGTGTTAGCGGATGACGTTGCGCAGGTCGGCTTCTGCCTCTGTCGTGAGGACGTAGGCCGTCAAGCACAGAGATGGTTCGGGAAATCTGGACAGCGGAGATAAGTGGAATTTCTGCCTGACTTCGGCTTAGATGCCGAGAACAGGAGATACCATGACGAGACGACCACGCCGGAACCACAGCCCGGCTTT
>Ga0182741_1001368_pt1 | contig 32131 bp, 27 predicted proteins | sample eDN5th37CBELigOP_FD_128874 | JGI IMG/M metagenome (GOLD analysis project Ga0182741, IMG submission 128874) | Enriched Organic Plus compost microbial communities from Emeryville, California, USA - eDNA 5th pass 37_C BE-Lig OP (version 2) (version 2) ... | reverse complement strand
TTCGACGCGGCCATCGGCGCGCCGCACCTCGGCCCGGCCCGGCCGCCCGGCTTGACCGCCGGCCAGGCCGAACGGCGCCACCCGATGGTTGTTGGCCAGCAGCGCCGCGGTCATGGCCTCGCGGAACTCGAGCTCGCGCAGCACGCCGTCGCCGCCGCGGTAGGCGCCGGCGCCGCCGGAGCCGCGCCGAATGGCGAAGCGCCGCAGCAGCACCGGGAAGCGCAGCTCCAACACCTCCGGATCGGTCAGCCGCGAGTTGGTCATGTGGGTCTGCACGGCGCTGGCGCCGTGGAAGCCGTCGCCCGCGCCGGCGCCGCCGCAGATGGTCTCGTAGTACTGGTAGCGGGCGTTGCCGAAGGTGAAGTTGTTCATGGTGCCCTGTGCCGCGGCCAGCACGCCGAGCGCGCCGTACAGCGCGTTGGTCACCGCCTGCGAGGTCTCGACGTTGCCGGCGGCCACCGCCGCCGGGTAGGTCGGCGCCAGCATGCTGCCCTCGGGGATGACGATCTCCAGCGGCAGCAGGCAGCCGTCGTTGAGCGGGATGTCGTCGGCCACCAGGGTGCGGAACACGTACAGCACCGCGGCCCGCACCACCGCCGACGGCGCGTTGAAGTTGCTGTCCAGCTGGGCACTGGTGCCGGTGAAGTCGATCACCGCGCGCCGCCGCTCGCTGTCGATGCGGATCTCGACATGGATCTCGGCGCCGTTGTCCAGCGGCTGCACGAAGCGGCCGGGTTTGAGCACGTCGATCACGCGCCGCACCTGCTCCTCGGCGTTGGCGCGGACATGGCCCATGTAGGCGCGCACCACGTCCAGCCCGAACTGCGCCACCATCTTGCGCAGCTCCTGCACGCCTTTCTCGTTGGCGGCGATCTGGGCGCGCAGGTCGCTCAGGTTCTGCTCGATGTTGCGCGCCGGGTAGGGCGCGCCGGCGAACAGCTCGCGCACGGCTTGTTCCCGCAGCCGGCCGTTCTCCACCAGCAGGAAGTCGTCGATGAGTACGCCTTCCTCCTCGATGCGGCGGCTGTCCGGCGGCATGGAGCCGGGGGTGGTGCCGCCGATGTCGGCATGGTGGCCGCGGCTGGCGACGAAGAACAGCACCTGGCCGTCGTCGCCGAACAGCGGCGTGATCACCGTGACGTCGGGCAGATGGGTGCCGCCGGCGTAGGGGTTGTTGAGCATGTACACCTCGCCGGGGCGCATGCGCCCGGCGCGGCGCTCGATCACCGCGCGCACGCTGGTGCCCATCGAGCCGAGGTGTACCGGCACGTGCGGGGCATTGGCCACCAGTTGGCCGTCGGCGTCGAACAGCGCGCAGGAAAAATCGAGCCGCTCCTTGATGTTGACCGAGTAGGAAGTGTTGCGCAGCGCCACGCCCATCTGCTCGGCGATGGCGCCGAACAGGTTGTTGAACACCTCCAGCATCACCGGATCGGCCTCGGTGCCGACGGCGCTGCGCTTGGGCAGCGGCGTGACCCGGCTCAGCAGCACGTGGCCGAATTCGTTGAGCTCGGCCCGCCAACCGGGCTCGACCACGGTGGTGGCGGTGCGCTCGCAGAGGATGGCCGGGCCGTCGATCACATGGCCGGGACGCAGCGCCTCGCGCTGGTACACCGCGGTGGCGCGCATCGCGCCGGCCATGTAGGCCTGCACCGTGGCGATCGGCGTCGCCGGCGCGTCCGCCGGCGCGAGCCGCGGCTCCTCGACGGCGGCGCCGCCGCCGATCAGCTCCACCGACACGGCGTCCACCACCAGCTCGCGGCCATGCATGACGAAGCCGAAGCGCTGGCGGTAGGTGGCCTCGAAGGCGGCGACCAGCGCCGGTTCGTCGTCGAGCGGCACGATCAGCGGCGTGTCCGTGCCCTGATACTTCAGGTGCGCGCGCAGCAGGGTCTGGTACTGGCGTATGCCTTGGGCGCGCAGCTCCTCGGCGGCTTCCTCGATCAGCTCCCGCGCCGCCGCCCGCGGCTGCGCCAGCCCGCCGGCGCGCAGCGCCGCCTCGATGGAGCGCTCGCGCAGCGCCCGGATCTCGGCCAGGCCCATGCCGTAGGCCGACAGCACGCCGGCGTAGGGGTGGAGCAGGATGCGCTGCATGCCCAGCGCGTCGGCGACCAGGCAGGCGTGCTGGCCGCCGGCGCCGCCGAAGCTGACCAGGGTGTAGCGGGTCACGTCGTAGCCGCGCTGGGTGGAGATCTGCTTGATGGCGTTGGCCATGTTCTCCACGGCGATGCTGAGGAAGCCTTGCGCCACTTCCATCGGGCTGCGGGTGTCGCCGGTCGCGCGGTGGATTTCCTCGGCCAGTTGGGCGAAGCGCGCGCGCACCGTTTCGACATCCAGCGGCTGCTTGCCGTCGGCGCCGAACACGGCCGGGAAGAAGCGCGGGTCGAGCTTGCCGAGCATGACGTTGCAATCGGTGACGGTGAGCGGCCCGCCGCGGCGGTAGCAGGCCGGGCCGGGATCGGCGCCGGCGCTGTCCGGTCCGACCCGGTAGCGGCTGCCGTCGAAGTGCAGGATCGAGCCGCCGCCGGCGGCGACGGTGTGGATCTGCATCATCGGCGCGCGCATGCGCACGCCGGCCACGCTGGTCTCGAAGCTGCGCTCGTACTCGCCGGCGTAGTGGGTGACGTCGGTGCTGGTGCCGCCCATGTCGAAGCCGATCACCCGCTCCTGGCCGGCCAGCGCCGCCACCTTGGCCAGGCCGACCACGCCGCCGGCCGGGCCGGACAGGATGCTGTCCTTGCCCTGGAACAGGTGGGCGTCGGTGAGTCCGCCGTTGGACTGCATGAACATCAGCCGGGTGTCGCCCATTTCCGCGGCGACCTGGTCGACGTAGCGGCGCAGGATGGGCGAGAGGTAGGCGTCGACCACGGCGGTATCGCCGCGGGCGATCAGCTTGATCATCGGGCTGACCCGGTGCGACACGCTGATCTGGCTGAAACCGATCTCGGCGGCCAGCGCCGCCACCGCCTCCTCATGGCGCGGATGGCGGTAACCGTGCATGAACACGATGGCGCAGGCGCGGAAGCCGTCGCGATAGGCGGCCGCGAGTCCGCGCCGGGCCGTGTCCAGGTCGAGCGGTTCGATCTCCGCGCCGGCCACGTCGAGCCGGCCCGGCACCTCCACTACCCGCTGGTACAGCAGTTCCGGCAGCACGATGTCGAGATCGAACAGCCGCGGCCGGTTCTGCTGGCCGATGCGCAGCGCGTCGCCGAAGCCCGCGTTGGTCACCAGCAGCGTACGCTCGCCCTTGCGCTCCAGCAGGGCGTTGGTGGCGACGGTGGTGCCCATCTTCACCGCTTCGACGCGCTCGGCCGGAATCGGCTCGTCCGGCGCCAGCCCGAGCAGCTCGCGTATGCCCTGCAGGGCCGCGTCGCGATAGCGCTCCGGGTTCTCCGACAGCAGCTTGTGGGTGAGCAGCGTGCCGTCCGGCCGACGGGCGACGATGTCGGTGAAGGTGCCGCCGCGGTCGATCCAGAACTGCCAGCGGTCGGAGCGCGAGGAGAACGGGCTTTCGGTCATGGGGCGTGGCCGGTATAGTGACGAATCTGCATACAATTCAACGGGCGACTCGGCCCCGGACTATAACCCATCATGTCCAGCGACATCCTGTTGCAGGCGCAGGGCCTGGAGCGGCGCTACGGCGACCGGCTCGCGCTCGCCGGCCTGGACCTCACGCTCGGCCGTGGCGAGATTCTCGGGCTGCTCGGCCCCAATGGCGCCGGTAAGTCCACTACTCTGCGCATCCTGAGCGGCACGCTGCCGCCCAGCGCGGGCCGGGTGCGCCTGGCCGGCATCGACCTGCAGGAGCGGCCGTTGGCGGCGAAGCGCCATCTGGGGTATTTGCCCGAACAACCGCCGGTGTATGCCGACATGCGGGTCGGAGACTATCTCGGCTACTGCGGCCGGTTGCACGGTCTCAAGCGCCAGGCGCTGCTGGCCGCCGTGACCCGCGCGATCGAGCGCTGCCAGCTCGGCGAGGTGCGGCACCGGGTGATCGGCAATCTTTCCAAGGGCTACCAGCAGCGGGTGGGATTGGCGCAGGCCATCCTGCACAAGCCGGACGTGCTGATCCTTGACGAGCCCACCGTCGGCCTGGACCCGCTGCAGATCCGCGCCATCCGGCTGCTGATCCAGGAGCTCAGGAGCGAATACGCCGTAATCTTCTCCAGCCATATCCTGCCGGAGATCGAGACGCTGTGTGATCGCGTGGTGATCCTCAGCCGTGGCCGCGCCGTGTATCAGGGGGCGTTGTCGGCGCCGGCCGGCGGGCCGCGCGAGGTGCTGCTGCGCTGCGCGCGCGAGCCGCGACCGGAACTGCTCGCGGCGCTGCCCGCGGTGCTGGAGGCGGTGGCGGTGGAGCCGCGCCGGTTGCGGCTGCGGCTGGCCGACGAGGCGGCGGCCGAGGAGGTGCAGCGCGCGGTGTTGGAGGCCGGCTGGGGGCTGCAGGAATGGCTGCCGTTGGAGCAGCACCTGGAGCAGCTGTTCGTGGCGCTGACCCATGGGGAGGCGGCGGCATGATCGCCACCATCGCCGGGCGCGAGTTCAAGGCCCTGTTCGCCACGCCGCTGCCGTGGATTTTGCTGGCGCTGTCGCAGGCGCTGCTGGCCTGGGTGTTCCTGTCCCAGGTCGAGGCCTACCAGACCCAGTATCAGCCGCTGCTGGCGACCCTGGGCAGCGGCTATGGTGCCACCGAACTGGTGGTGGCGGTGTTCCTCGGCGACGCGCGGCTGCTGGTGCTGTTGCTGCTGACCGTGGCGCTGCTGGCGATGCGGCTGCTGGCCGAGGAGCGGCAAGGGCATACCTTGCCGCTGCTGTTGGCGGCGCCGGTGTCGTCGCTGCAGCTGGTGCTGGGCAAGTACCTGGGCGGGCTGGCATTCGTCGCGGTGGCGCTGCTGCTGTGGGCGGCCATGCCGCTGAGCCTGCTGCTGGGCACGGCGCTGGATCTGGGGCGGTTGGCGGCGGCCTTGCTGGGGCTGGCGCTGCTGGCGGCGGCGCTGCTGGCGCTGGCGCTGTGGGCCTCGGCGCTGACCGCGCGGCCCGGCATCGCGGCGCTGGTGAGCTTCGTCGCCGGCCTGCTGCTGATGGCGCTCAACCGCGGCGCGGCGGGCGAGGCCGGCGCGCTCGAGTATCTGGGGCTGCTCGGCCACTACCAGCCGTTCCTGCAGGGCTGGGTCAACAGCGCCGATCTGGCCTATTTCTTATTGCTGATCGTCGCCTTTCTGGCGCTGGCGGTGCGGCGGCTGGACGCGCTGAGGGTGCAGGCATGAAGCAGTTGTGGCTGCGTCTGCACGGCACGCTGTTCGTGCTGCTGTTGCTGCTGGTGCTGGGCCTCGCGGCTTGGCTGAGTCAACGCCACAACGCGTCCTGGTACTGGGGCGGCGGCTACGCGGTCGGTCTGTCCGAGCCGAGCCTGCGCTTGCTCGAGCGGTTCGACGGCGAGGTGCAGGTGCGGGCTTTCGCCAAGCCGGGCCATGTGCTGCACCGCCACCTGCGCGACTTGCTGACGCGCTACGCCGAGGCCAGCGAGCACTTCCACTATGAGCTGATCAACCCGGAGGCGCGGCCCGACCTGGTGCGCGAACTGGGCGTGCAGCGCGTCGGCGAGGTGGTGCTGCGCCACGGCGGGCGCGAGGAGCGGGTGGCGGTGCCGACCGAGGCGCGGCTCAGCGCGGCGCTGGAACGGCTGTTGCGCAAGCAGGGCCAGTTCATCGCCTTTCTCACCGGCCACGGCGAGCGCAGCCTGCTCGGCGAGGCCAATTTCGATCTCGGCGCCTTCGGCAAGGCCTTGGAGCAGAAAGGCTACCGTTTGCTGCCGGTCAACCTTGCCCGCGACGGCATCGCCGACAACACCGCGCTGTTGGTGCTGACGCCGCCGCAGACCGAGCTGTTGCCGGGCGAGCGCCGGGCGCTGCTCGACTTCGTCGACCGCGGCGGCAACCTGCTGTGGCTGGGCGATCCCGACGAGCACGCACACCTCGACGAGCTCGGCCGCGCGCTGGGGGTGCAATGGCTGGCCGGCGCGGTGCTCGATCCGGCCGCCGCCACCGCGCTGGCGACGGACGATCCGCGCCTGGTGCTGCTCGACAGCCACCCGGAGCACCCGGTCACCGCCAAGCTCGCCGCGCCGGTGCTGCTGCCGCTAGCGCAGGCGCTGGCCGCGCCGAGCGAGGGGTGGGAGGCGCGATCGCTGCTGGTGGCCGCCGCCGGTCAGTATCGGCGCGAGGACTACGTGCCGGGCGCGCCGCTGCCGACGGTGCGCAACCCGCCGCCGCTCACGCTGGGCCTGACCTTGAGCCGGCAGGTGGCGCAGCAGCGGCAGCGGGTGGCGGTGCTCGGCGATGGCGATTTCCTTTCCAACATGTATCTGGGCAACGGCGCCAATCTGCAGCTGGGGCTGAACCTGGTGGACTGGCTGACCGAGTCGGAGCTGTTCCTGGACGGCTACACCCGCGCCGCGCCCGATCAGGCCATCGAACTGAGCCGGGCCGAGACGCTGCTGATCGGCCTGGGGTTCTTCCTGGTGCTGCCCTTGTCGTTGCTCGTGAGTGCCGGTTACGCCTATTGGCGTCGGCGGAGGGGTTGATGCGCGCGCGCGTGCTGTTGAATCTGCTGCTGCTGGCGGCAGCGGGGCTGCTTGGCTGGTGGGTGTATCGCGAGGTCCAGGAGGAAGACCGCGCCGAGCGGGTGGCAGCGTTCGCGCCCGGGTCGGTCCGGACCATTACCGTCGAGCGCAACGGCGAGCCGGTGCTGCGACTGCGGCGCGACGGTGAGCGTTGGCTGCTGGTCGAGCCGCGGCAGCTGCCGGCCAGCGAGTTCCACGTGCGCATGCTGCTGCGCTTCCTGGAGCTGCCGGTGGAGCAGCGCTATCCGCGCGGCGAGCTGGATCTGGCCGCGGTCGGTTTGCGCGCGCCGAAGGCGGTGATCGCCTACGACGACGCGCGCTTCGCCTTCGGCGAGCTGGAGCCGCTCAGCGGTCGCCGCTACGTGTTGCGCGACGATAGCGTGCTGCTGCTGACCGAGGGCGTTTCCGCGCTTGCCGGCAGTCCGTGGTGGAATTTCATCGAGCGCCGCCTGTTGCCGCACGAGGCGGAGGTGGCGGCGGTGGAAACCGCCGACGGCCGCCGCCTGACCGCCGAGCGGTTCCGCACGCTGGCGGCGCGTTGGCAGGAAGCGAGCGCCAACGTGGTCAAGCCGATCCGGCCCGGGGTGAGCGGGACCGATCTGTACGTCGAGCTGGCCGACGGCACGCGCCTGCGCTGGCAGGTGGTCGACGGCGATCAGCCGCGGCTGTTGCGGCCGGATCTGGGGTTGGCGTACCACGTCGGCGCCGACACCCTGGCGGTGTTGTCCGGTAAACGAACTGAATGAGGTAGGCGCGGCCATGCCGGAGTTGCCAGAGGTCGAAACCACCCGCCGCGGCATCGTGCCCCACGTCGAGGGCCGCCGCGTCAGCGCGGTGGCGGTGCGCGACGGCCGGCTGCGCTGGCCGGTGCCGGCCGACCTGCCGGCGCGCTTGGGCGGGCAAACGGTCGAGCGGGTGGAGCGGCGCGCCAAGTACCTGCTGTTCCGCACCGCCGCCGGCACGCTGATCGTGCACCTGGGCATGTCCGGCAGCCTGCGCGTGCTGCCGCAGCCGCGGCCGCCGGAGCGGCACGAGCATATCGATCTGGTATTGGATTCCGGCGCCACCCTGCGCTACACCGATCCGCGCCGCTTCGGCAGTTTTCACTGGGTGGAGGGCGACCCGCTGGCCCATCCGCTGCTGGCCGAGCTGGGGCCGGAGCCGTGGGATCCGGCCTTCGACGGCGACTATCTCTACCGCCGTTCGCGCGGCCGCGCCTCGGCGGTGAAGACCTTTCTGATGGACAGCAAGATCGTGGTCGGCGTTGGCAACATCTACGCCAACGAGGCGCTGTACCTGGCCGGCATTCGCCCGAGCCGGCTGGCCGGCGACGTCGGCCTGGAGCGCTACCGGCGGCTGACCGCGGCGGTGCGCGAGGTGCTGGAGGCGGCGATCGCCGCCGGCGGCACCACGTTGCGCGACTTCGTTAGCGCCGAGGGCAAGCGCGGTTACTTCAGCCAGCAGCTGCGCATGTACGACCGGGCCGGCCAGCCGTGCCCGGGTTGCGGCGAGCCGGTGCGGCTGGAACGGTTGGGGCAGCGGGCGACCTACTACTGCCCGCGGTGCCAGCGCTGAGCCGGCGGCGGTTCGGGCGCGGGGCGCCTGCGCCGCTCAATCGTCGAACGGCTGATAGCGGATCTCGGTGACGTAGTAGACCGCCTCGCCGTTCGGCAGCTTCACCCGCACCTCGTCGTCCACCGCTTTCTTCAGCACCGCCCGCCCCATCGGCGAGTCCATGCTGATCCAGTTCTTGGCCGGGTCGAACTCGTCCGGGCCGACCACGCGTAGGGTCAGTTCCTTGCCGTTCTCGTCCTCCAGCCGGAACCAGGCGCCGAAATAGATCCGGCTCTGGTCGGCGGGCAGGCGGTCGACCACGGTCATGTCGTCCAGCCGCTTGGAGAGGAAGCGGATGCGGCGGTCGATCTCGCGCAGCTGCTTCTTGCCGTAGATGTACTCGGCGTTCTCGGAACGGTCGCCCTGGGCGGCGGCTTCGGCGACCGCGGCGGTCACCTGCGGCCGCTTCACCTTCCATAGGTACTCCAGCTCCTCCTTGAGCCGGCGGTAGCCCTCGGCGGTGATGTACTTCGAGCTCGGCGGTTGTGGCGGACGATAGCGCGACATGTCGTTGTTTTCGAACTGTTGGGGGCAAGCCGGCGCGTCACTGCGGCAGGCAGAACGCGCCCGATTCGTCTTGCGGCTCCTTGGCCGGAAGGCGCCGGACGACCTTGACCCCGCCGGCCGGCTGCGGCTGGCCGTAGGCGTCTTGTTCGACCAGGCCGACCTCGGTGGTGCAGGAACTGCCGGACTGCCGCATCGACACCAGGTAGCGCTGGTCGGCCTGCGTGTCGAAGCTGGCCGACACCGAGCAGTAGCGTTGCGGCTGGGTGTTGGGCACGGCGTAGCGGAAGGTGAAGGCGAACGGTTCGCCGGCGCGGACGCGGATGGTGTTCTGCTCGCCGACCAGCAGGTCCGGCAGGAAGCGGCGGCCGCTGCAGCGGGCGGCGTCGTCATACACCGCGACGTTGGCCCGGCCGGGGCTGTCGTTGCGGAAGATGACGAACGCGGTGGCGCCGCTGGTGGGGTCCTGATACGGCCGCTTCTCGGTCTGGGCGCAGCCGGAAATCAGCGCGACGGCGAGCAGCGCGCCCGCCGCGAAAGCCTTGCTCATGGTCAGCGTCCTTGTGGTTGGCAGGGGTCGACCCATGCTACTCGTCCTTCGATGCCGCGGCCGCGGTTAGGCGCACGTACTTGGCGTACAGCTGTTCGTGCGTCTCGCGCCGGTCCGGGTCCTGCGGGATGCAGCCCACCGGGCATACCTGCTGGCACTGCGGCTTGTCGTAATGGCCGACGCACTCGGTGCAACGCTCGGGGTCGATCTCGTAGATCTCCGCTCCCTGGTAGATCGCCTCGTTGGGGCATGCCGGTTCACAGACGTCGCAGTTGATGCACTCGTCGGTGATGATCAAAGCCATGAGTACTGTCTTCGGCTGAAGGGGACGGCGTATTGGACCGCGCCGTCCCCGCGGACGTTCCGGAGCATCAGGCGCGGCGCACGCGCGCCATCAGCGCCTTGTTCACTTCCGGATGCACGTACTTGCTGACGTCGCCGCCGAGGCCGGCCACTTCCCGCACCAGGCTGGAGGAAATGAACGAGTACTGCTCGCCGGGGGTGAGGAAGATGGTCTCGGCGTCGACCAGTTGCCGGTTCATGCTGGCGATCTGGAACTCGTACTCGAAGTCCGACACCGCGCGCAGGCCGCGCAGGATCACCTGGGCGCCGCGGGCCTTGACGAAGGTGGCGAGCAGGGTGTCGAAGGTCTCGACCCGGACGTTGGGCAGGTGGCCGAGCACCATCCGCGCCATCTCGGTGCGCTCTTCCACGGTGAACGCCGGCTTCTTGCTCGGATTGGGGAAGGCCGCCACCGCCACGATCAGGGTGTCGAACAACTTGGCACCACGCTCCACCAGGTCGCTGTGGCCCTTGGTGATCGGGTCGAAGGTGCCGGGATAGATCGCCGTGACCGCCATGCTGGTTATGTCCTTTATGAGGTGGAAACGAGCGCGCGTCGCGCCAGGTGGTAGGCCACCTGCCCGGCGCGGCCGCTGCGGTGGAGGCTCCAGTTAGGAGGCAGCGGCGGCAGGGGCTTGGCGGCGTCGTGCTCGAGGTAGACGAAGGCGTCGGCGCTGAGCCAGCCGCCGTCCTCCAGCCGTGAGCAACAGGCCCCGATGATATCGGAGCCGAACGGCGGATCAAGAAAAACCACGTCGAACGGCCGTGGCGCGCCGTCCAGGTAGCGCATGGCGTCGAGCTGGATCACCCGGCCGCCTTGCGCCTGCAGCTTGCTCAAATTGGCTTCCAGGCTCTGCACCACCGGCCGCGCCCGTTCCACGAACACCACCTCGGCGGCGCCGCGCGACAGCGCCTCCAGGCCGAGCGCGCCGCTGCCGGCGAACAAGTCCAGGCAGCGCGCGCCGGGCAGGTAGGCCTGCAGCCAGTTGAACAGCGTCTCGCGGATGCGGTCGCCGGTGGGCCGCAGGCCCTCGCTGTCGGGAAAGGCCACCCGCCGGCCGCGCCACTGCCCGGCGATGATGCGCAGTTCGTTGCCGGCGCGCTTCATGGCTTGGCCGCCGGCTGCCGCGGCTCGGGCCCGACCAGCACCGTGGTCATGGCGTCCGGGTCGAGGTACGTCTGGAACGCCTTGCGCACGTCCTCGGCGCTGACCTGCTCGATGCGCTTGACGTAGTTGTCCAGGTAATCGAGCGGCAGGCGGTAGAAGCCGATCGCCGCCAGCTGGCCGACGATGTCGCTGTTGCTGTCCAGGCTCAGCGGGAAGCCGCCGGTGATGTTGCGCTTGGCCGCGTCGAGCTGCTCCTTGCTGGGGCCCTCGCTGCGCAGCTGGCGGAACAGCTGGCCGATCACCTCCAGCGCCTCGTCCACCCGCTCGTTGCGCACCTGGGTGGAGATGATGAACGGCCCGGGCCGGGCCGAGGGCACGAAGTAGCTGGCGCTGCTGTAGGACAGCCCGCGCTGCTCGCGCATGGCCTGGTTCAGCAGCGACACCAGGCCGCCGCCACCGAGCACGTGGTTGCCCACGGTGAAGGCGAAGTAGTCGGGGCTGTTGCGGTCGATCGCCGGTTGGCCGATCAACACGTGGGTCTGGGTTGAACTGAACGGCACCCGCACCTGCCCGCCCTTGCGCGACGGCCGCACCGGCGGCAGCGGCGGCGGCGCCTCGCCGCGCGGCAGCCCGGCGCTGAGCTTGCGCGCGATCGCCGCGGCCTGCTCGCGGCTGAGGTCGCCGGTGAGGGCGATCACCGCGTTGGGCGCGGTGTAGTAGCGCCGGTAGAAGGCGACCACATCGTCGCGACTGATCGCCGCGACGCTTTCCTCGGTACCGCTGGGCGGGTTGGCGTAGGGGTGGTCGCCGTAGATCGCCGGGTAGAAGGCGCGCATGCCCAGCTCGTCGGGCGACTGCTGCACCGCCTGTAGTCCGACCAGCATCTGCTTGCGGTTGCGTTCCACCGCCGCCGGCGGGAAGTCCGGCTTGCCCAGCACCAGCGCCAGCGTGTCGATGGCCGTGTTCAGCGCTTTCGGCTCGCTCAGGCTGCGCAGCTGCAGCCAGGCCATATCGCGCTCACTGCCGCCGGACAGGCGGGCGCCGACCTGCTCGAAGCGCGCCGCCACCTCGCCGGCGTCCAGTCCGTCGTTGCCCTGGTCGAGCAGGCTGCTGGTGAGCCGCGCCAGGCCGGGCAGCTTGCCGTCGCGCGCGGCGGCGGCGTCGAAGGTGAGGCGCACGTCGACGATGGGCAGGGCGTCGGTGGCGACGAAGTAGACGCGCGCGCCGTCGTCCTGGGTCCAGTGCTGGATGGGCGGAATGGCCTGGGCCAGGGCCGGCAGCAGGGTCAGCAGCAGGCCGCACACGGAAACTCGCAGGGACCGCATCAGGCCTTCCCTCCCTTGCCGGACTGCGGGATCAGGTGCAGCACCGCGCGCCGGTTGTCGTTCAGGTACTTGTTCGCCACCGCCTGCACCTGCTCGGCGGTCACCGCGCGGATGTTGTTCTCGTACTCCGCCAGCGCGCGCCAGCCGATGCCGTTGGTTTCGAGCACGCCGATCTGCATGGCCTGGTAGAACACCGAGTCGAGCTGGTAGAGGTGGTCGGCGATCAGCTGGTTCTTCACCCGTTCCAGTTCGGCGGCGCTCACCGGCTGCTCGCGCAGCCGCGCGATCTGGGCCAGCACCGCCGCCTCGAGCTCGTCCAGGCTCTTGTCGCGCGAGGGGTAGCCGGCCACCAGGAACTGCGAGTCCAGCCGCGACACCATCGAGTAGGACGCGCTGACCCCGGCGGCGACCTCCTGGCCGCGCACCAGTTCGCTGGCGAAGCGCGCGCTGGCGCCGCCGTCGAGCACGCCGGCCAGCACGTCGAGCGCATACACCTCGGCCGGCTCCGTGGCGGTGGCCAACGACGGCACGTTGTAGCCCACGGCCAGGTACGGCAGTTGCGCCGGCAGCTCTTGCACCATGCGCCGCGTCCCGGCGGCGTGCAATTCGACCGGCGGCCGCGGCTGCGGGACGTTGCGCTTGGGAATCTTGCCGAAGTGCTTGCGCGCCAGCTGCAGCACCTCCTTGGGGTCGACGTCGCCGGCCACCACCAGCGTGGCGTTGTTGGGCGCGTACCACTGCCGGTACCAGTGCTCCAGGTCCTTGACCTTCATGTTCTGCAGATCGCCCATCCAGCCGATCACCGGGTTGCGGTAGGGGCTGAGCGGATAGGCCAGGGTATAGAAGCGCTCCAGCGCCAGGGCGATGGGGTCGTCCTCGGTGCGCAGCCGGCGCTCCTCCATCACCACCTGGATTTCCTTCTCGAACTCCTGCTCCTGGATGCGCAGATTGCGCATGCGATCGGCCTCCAGCTCGAACGACAGCGCCAGCCGGTCGTTCGACAGTTGCTGGAAGTAGGCGGTGTAGTCGCGCGAGGTGAACGCGTTCTCGCGGCCGCCGTTGAGCGCGATCAGGCGCGAGAACTCGCCGGCCGGATGCTTGGGCGTGCCCTTGAACATCATGTGTTCGAGCACGTGCGAGACGCCGGTGATGCCCGGCGGCTCGTAGCTGGAACCGACCTTGTACCAGATCTGCGATACCACCACCGGCGCCCGGTTGTCCGGCCGGACGATGACCTTCAGGCCGTTGTCGAGCTGGAATTCCTGGATGTCTTGGGTCGGCGCGGCGAGCGCGCCGGCGCTGCCGAACAGGAGCAGGGCGAGAACGATGTCGGTGAGGCGTCGCATGAATCCCTCATCTGGCGCCGGGCGTAGGAAAGGAGTGATAGGATAGCCCACACTTTCGGAGCATCCATAAGGACCGTTTCGACCCATGTGGGGTTTCTTCAAGAAGGGCAAGACCGCCAAGGAAGGTAAGCCGGCCGAGCAGCCGGCTCCCAAGCAGGAGGCGCCGGAGCAGGTCGAGCGACAGCCGGGGCAGCCCGAGCCGAGCGCCGCGCCCGCACCCGAGCCGATCGCCGAGCAGGCCCCGGTGCTGGCGCCGTTGCCGGAGCCGGTCGAGGAGCAGCTCGTGCCGGTGGTGCCGGAGGCCGAGCCGGCCGCCGCCGAGCCGGTCAAGAAGAGCTGGTTCACCCGGCTCAAGGAAGGCCTAAGCCGCACCCGCGGCGACATGACCGAGGGCCTGGCGAGCCTGTTCCTCGGCAAGAAGCAGATCGACGACGAGTTGCTTGAGGAGCTGGAGACCCGGCTGCTGATGGCCGACGTCGGCGTCGAGGCCACCGGCCGCATCATCAAGGGCGTCACCGAGCGCCTGGCGCGTAAGCAGCTGAAGGACGTGCAGGCGCTGTTCGAGGCGCTGCGCGACAACATGGCCACCATCCTCACGCCGGTCAGCCAGCCGCTGACGATCGACACCGCGCACACGCCGTTCGTGATCCTGGTGGTGGGCGTCAACGGCGCCGGCAAGACCACCACCATCGGCAAGCTCGCCCGCCGCTTCCAGGCCGAGGGCAAGTCGGTGATGCTGGCCGCCGGCGACACCTTCCGCGCCGCCGCGGTCGAGCAGCTGCAGGCCTGGGGCGAGCGCAGCCGGGTGCCGGTGGTGGCGCAGCACACCGGCGCCGATTCCGCGTCGGTGATCTTCGACGCGCTGCAGGCCGCCAAGGCGCGAGGGGTGGACGTGCTCATCGCCGACACCGCCGGGCGGCTGCACACGCAGTCCAACCTCATGGAGGAGCTGAAGAAGGTCAAGCGGGTGCTGGCCAAGGTCGACGCCAGCGCGCCGCACGAAACCCTGCTGGTGCTCGATGCCAGCACCGGGCAGAACGCGCTCAACCAGGCCAAGAAGTTCCACGAGGCGATCGAGCTCGACGGCGTGGTGCTGACCAAGCTGGACGGCACCGCCAAGGGCGGCATCATTTTCGCCATCGCCCAGGCCTTGCAGCTGCCGATCCGCTTCGTCGGCGTCGGCGAGGGAGTGGAGGATCTGCGTCCGTTCAAGGCCGACGAGTTCGTCGCCGCGCTGCTGGATCAGGCGCCGGCCGGGGAGTAGGCCGGTCTGCCCATGATCCGCTTCGAGAACGTCAGCAAGCGTTACCCGAACGGGTTCGAGGCGCTGCACGGCGTCACCCTGAGCATCGGCCAGGGCGAGATGGTGTTCGTCACCGGCCACTCCGGTGCCGGCAAGAGCACCTTGTTGCGGCTCATTCCCCTGCTGGAGCGGCCGACCAGCGGCCAGGTGCTGGTGGCCAAGACTAACCTGGCCCGCTTCACCCGCCGCCGCATCCCGCAGCTGCGGCGGCGCATCGGCATGATCTTCCAGGATTTCCGCCTGCTGTACGATCGCTCTGTGTTCGACAACGTGGCGTTGCCGCTGGTGATCGACGGCTTGCCGCATGCCGAGATCCAGCGCCGGGTGCGGGCGGCACTGGATAAGGTGGGGCTGCTGGCCAAGGAACAGGCGTATCCGGTCACGCTCTCCGGCGGCGAGCAGCAGCGGGTCGGTATCGCCCGCGCCGTGGTCAGCCGGCCGCCGATCCTGATCGCCGACGAGCCCACCGGCAACCTCGATCCCGGCTTGTCCGAGGAGATCATGCGGCTGTTCCAGGACTTCAACCGGGTCGGCGTGACCGTGGTGATCGCCAGCCACGACCTGGATCTGATCGGCCGGCTCGGCCATCGGGTGCTGACCCTGGAGAAGGGCCGGCTGATCGACGACTGGCCAGGGAGGAACGGCTGATGGCCGCCAGCGCCGGACGGCCGAGCCGGCTCCGGCTGTGGTTGCGCGGCTTGCTCGGCGGTCACGCGCGCGCGCTGGTCGGCGCGTTGGGGCGGCTGTATCGGGCGCCGCTGCCCAGCCTGCTCACCGCCGGGGTGATCGGCATCGCCCTGGCCCTGCCTACCGGATTCCTGCTGCTGCTGTCCAATGTCGGTACCCTGGCCGGCGGTTGGGAGGGCGGGCCGCGCATCTCGGTGTTCATCCACAAGGACATTCGCGCCGAACGCTACACCGCGCTCGCCGATGAGTTGCGCCGGGACGGCGAGATTGCCGAAACCACGTTGATCACGCCGGAGCAAGCGCTGGCCGAGTTCCGCAACGGCTCGGGCTTCGACGACGCGCTGGCCCTGCTGGAAGACAACCCGTTGCCGGCGGTGATCGTGGTGCAGCCGCGGCCGGAGTTGGCGCCCGAGCAGATCGAGGCGCTGGCCGAGCGGCTGCGTGGGCTGAAGGAGGCGGAGCTGGTGCAACTCGATCGGGCCTGGATCCAGCGCCTGCATACCTTGATGGAGCTGCTGCGGCGCGGCATCTGGGTGGTGGCCGGTTTGCTGGCGGTCGCGGTGGTGCTGGTGGTGGGCAACACGATCCGGCTCGATTTCCTCAGCCGGCGCGAGGAGATCGTGATCGTCAAACTGCTCGGCGGCACCGATGCCTTCATCCGCCGGCCGTTCCTGTACGAAGGGCTGTGGTATGGTGTCGGCGGCGCGCTGCTCGCCGCCGTGCTGGTGGAAGCGGCGCGGCTGCTGCTGGCGGGGCCGGCCCAGGAATTGGCGGCGCTGTACGGCAGCGGTTTCAGCCTTGGCGGTCTCGGCCTCTCCGGCTTTTGCAATCTCTTGTTCATCGGCGCCGCTCTCGGCTTGCTCGGATCATGGCTGGCGGTGGGGCGTCATCTTGCCTCCATAGAGCCGCGCTAAGACCGATTCGAATTCCTATATCCCGATTCGTCGGAAACTGCTTCGGAAGCTTCGAAAGCCTTGTATTTCCTGGGCTCGCGCTCGTTCAGCTTTTCTCGCGAGCGTCTACCCCGCCTCGCCTAGGACTGGCCCCAGGGCCGCAGCGGGGGATTCCCCGATTCAGTGCAAGTGCAGGGCTGGCTATGCTTGATTTGACGGGACGGAAACACGCTCCGCCTCACTTTCAAGGGTGAGGAGTCGCCCCAGCCGCTAGGACGCGGCAGGCGGACCAGGTAACGGCATACCTGCGGAGAGGCAAAACCAAGGGAAGGGTGCGAAATGGAAAGCAGTACCGTAGTTATCACCGCACAGACCGCGCGAATCCCGTTGCATGTCGGCAGCGAGGAAGCCTACATCCACGCCGTGAACCGGGTTCCCATGCTCAGCGCCGAGGACGAATACGACCTCGCCGTGCGTTACCGGCAGGAGCAAGACCTGCAGGCCGCTCGCCAACTGGTGATGTCGCATCTGCGCTTCGTGGTTCACATCGCTCGTTCCTATACCGGCTACGGCTTGCCCCTGGCCGACCTGATCCAGGAGGGCAACATCGGCCTGATGAAGGCCGTCAAGCGTTTCGATCCGGACGTGAAGGTCCGCTTGGTGTCCTTCGCCGTGCACTGGATCCGCGCCGAGATCCACGAATTCATCCTGCGCAACTGGCGCATCGTGAAGGTGGCGACGACCAAGGCTCAGCGCAAGCTGTTCTTCAACCTGCGCGGTCGCAAGAAGCGCTTGGGTTGGCTCAGCTATGACGAAGTGAAGGCGGTGGCCGAGGACCTCAAGGTCAAGCCGGAAACCGTGCTGGAAATGGAGTCCCGCCTGTCCGGCCAGGATATCGGCTTCGAGGCGCGGCCGGACGAGGACGACGAGGACAGTGTGATCCGGGCCCCCGCCGCCTATCTGGAAAGCGACGGCATGGACCCGGCCTCGCAGATCGAGGACGACGACTGGCGCAGCCAGCAGTCGCAAGCCCTGCACGAGGCGCTGCAGACCCTGGACGAGCGCTCGCGCGACATCGTCACCCGCCGCTGGCTGGGCGAGCAGAAGTCCTCGCTGCAGGAACTGGCCGACGACTACCACGTCTCGGCCGAGCGCATCCGCCAGCTCGAGAAGAACGCAATGAAGAAACTGCAGGCCGCGATGCAGGCCTGATCCGCGCAAGCCCCAGCACGATTGCGCCGGCCCCCTTGGCGGGGCCGGCTTAGTTTTGGGTGTAAGAGCCAAGGCGTGCGCGGCGTAGCCGCTCCCACAGGGGAAGGCAGCATCTACTGTGGGAGCGGTTGCGCCGCGAACGCCTTTCGGCCCTTATCCACTGCCGAACGGCGAACTCGACTCCCACGGCACCGACTGCTCCAGCCGCTCGCGCAGAGCCGCGTCATCGAGTCCGGCCAGTTCCTGGTCGGCGTCGAGCCGGGTGCTGGCCGCCATCATGGCCTTGCGCACGCCGCCACCGTCCTTGGGGAAGAACAACAGCACCTGCATGCCGTAGGATTCGCGCCCGACGGTGACATCCCAGCTGCGGCCGCCGTCGTCGGCTATGGTGCGGATCATGTTCGCTCCTGTGGGCGAGGACCAATCCACACCCTGCGCTCCACATGACCTCAGATCAAGCCTCGCTCGGCGAACGACACCGCTTCGCCGTCGCCGATCACGAAGTGATCGAGTAGGCGAATGTCCACCAGCCCCAGCGCGTCGCGCAGCCGCTTGGTCAGCGCCTCATCGGCGCGGCTCGGCTCCGCCACCCCCGAGGGGTGGTTGTGGGCGAGGATGACCGCCGCGGCGTTGCGCGCCAGCGCCAATTTCACCACCTCGCGCGGATAGACGCTGGCGGCATCGATGGTGCCGCGGAACAGCTCCTCGAAGGCGATGACCCGGTGCCGGTTGTCCAGCAGCAGCACGGCGAATACCTCGTGCGGGTGGTGGCGCAGCCGCGCCAGCAGGAACTGGCGGGTATCGTCCGGGCTACCGAGCGCCTCGCCGCGCTGCAGCCGTTCCCACAGGTGGCGCCGGCCCATTTCCAGCACCGCCTGCAGTTGCGCGAACTTGGCCGGCCCCAGCCCGGCATGCGCTTGGAAGCTGCGCAGATCCGCTTCGAGCAAGCCGCGCAGCCCGCCGAAGGCGCCGAGCAACTGCCGGGCCAGGTCGACGGCGGTGCGGCCGGGGATGCCGGTGCGCAGGAAGATGGCGAGCAATTCGGCGTCGGACAGGCTTTGCGGGCCGAGCTGCAGCAGCTTCTCCCGCGGCCTCTCCGCCAACGGCCAGTCGGTTATGGCCACGATGACCTCCTGGTCTTGTTGTGTTCCTGGAGCCTGTATGTAGCACAGCACCCCAGTGCTTGCTTTGCCGCTCCCAGGCTTTCGGTTTAACCTGTCGCGAATTCAGCGGTATCGGCATCATGGCTGTGCTTTCGCAACGCAAGATTGTTCTGGGGGTTAGCGGCGGTATCGCCGCGTACAAGAGCGCTGACCTGGTGCGGCGGCTGCGTGAGGCAGGCGCCGAGGTGCGGGTGGTGATGACCAAGGCGGCGGAGGGCTTCGTCGGCCCGCTGACCTTCCAGGCGCTGTCCGGTAATCCGGTGCATCTCGATCTGCTCGATCCGCAGGCCGAGGCGGCGATGGGGCACATCGAGCTGGCGCGCTGGGCCGATACCGTGCTGATCGCGCCGGCCAGCGCCGATGTCATCGCGCGGCTGGCGCACGGCCTCGCCAACGATCTGCTCACCACGCTCTGTCTCGCCACCGACGCGCAGCTGGTGCTGGCGCCGGCGATGAACCGGCTGATGTGGCGCCATCCCGCGACGCAGGACAACTGCCGGCTGCTGGAGCGGCGCGGCGTGCGCTTGCTCGGCCCGGCCGCCGGTGAACAGGCCTGCGGCGAGGTGGGCGAGGGGCGCATGCTGGAGCCGCTGCAGATCGTGTCGCTGCTGGCCGAAGCGCAGTCCGCGCCGCTGCGCGGCCGCACCGTGCTGATCACCGCCGGTCCGACCCGCGAGCCGATCGACCCGGTCCGCTACATCACCAACCGCAGTTCCGGAAAGATGGGCTTCGCCGTGGCCGCCGCCGCGCAGCGTGCCGGCGCGCGCGTATTGCTGGTGGCCGGTCCCTCGGCGCAGCCCACGCCGCCGGGCGTGGAGCGCATCGACGTGGAGACCGCCGCCGAGATGTGCGAGGCGGTGCTGGCGCGGGTGGATCAGGCTGACATCTTCATCGGCGCCGCCGCGGTGGCCGACTACCGGCCGGCCCAGGTGGCCGATGCCAAGATCAAGAAGAAGTCCGAGAGTCTGGCGCTGGAGCTGGAACGCACCACCGACATCCTGCAGACCGTGGCGGCGCGCACGCCGGCGCCGTTCACTGTCGGCTTCGCCGCCGAGACCAACGACTTGGCCGCTTACGCCGAGGACAAGCGTCGCCGCAAGCGCCTGGACATGATCGCCGCCAACTGGGTCGGCGGTGGCGCCGGCTTCGATCGCGACGACAACGCGCTGGAAGTGTTCTGGGAAGGCGGCCATGTCAGCCTCGGCCCGCAGGACAAGACGCGGTTGGCGGTCGAACTCATCCAACTCATTGCCGAGCGCTTCCATGACAAAAATCCAGCTTAAGGTGCTCGACCCGCGGCTAGGCCGCGACTTCCCGCTGCCCGACTATGCCACCGACGGCTCCGCCGGACTCGATCTGCGCGCTTGCATCGAGGCGCCGCTGACGCTCGAGCCGGGGCAGACCGAGCTGATTCCCAGCGGCATCGCCCTGCACATCGCCGATCCCGGCCTGGCGGCGGTGGTGCTGCCGCGCTCCGGCCTGGGTCACAAGCACGGCATCGTGCTCGGCAATCTCGTCGGCCTGATCGATTCCGACTACCAGGGCCAGATCTTCGTCTCCTGCTGGAACCGCGGCCATGACAGCTTCACCATCCAGCCCGGCGAGCGAATCGCCCAGTTGGTGATCCTGCCGGTGGTGCGGGCTCGGTTCGAGCAGGTCAGCGAGTTCTCCCCGACGGCGCGCGGCGAGGGTGGGTTCGGCCATTCCGGGCGACATTGAGGAGGGGCAATGAAGCTCAAACCGCTAGTGCAGCGCAAGGCCAAGCCCGCCGCCGCCGGCGGCCGGAAGCGGGCTACGCGGGCTATCAGTATTTGGGTATACGCGGCGGTGCTGGCCGTGTTGGTCGCAGCGGCGATCGGCGCCGTTGCCGTGACGACGTCGGCGACTGTCGCCGGCGCGAGGGAACAGGCCCAGGCCGAGATCGGTCGGCGTACCGCCGAACTGCTCGCTGCCCGATTAGCGGAGCGCCTGCAGCGGGAGTACGCGACGTTGGCGGAGTTGGCTCGGCAGCCGAGGTTGATCGGAGCCTTCGAGTCGGGCGCGCGTGAAGAATTGGACGCGATTCAGGCCGAGTACGTCGCGGCATTCCCCGGCGCATTGCGGCTGCTGGCCGTGTCGGCCGGCATGAGCGAGCCGAACCTCGCGCTCAAGCCGCCGGTCGGTTACGCCCTGTTGGAGATGATGCGGCGGGCGGAGCAGGAGCGGAAAGCGCAACCGGCGGAGGTGCATCTGCCCGGCCAGGAAACGGCCCACGTTAATCTGCTGCAGCCCGTGCAGGATGAGCAGGGGGCCGTGATCGGTCACTTGGTGCTGTCCTATCCGGTGGCGGTGTTCCAGGCGGCGCTCAAGGGGCAGTGGGGCGGACGCGTGGAGCTGCGCCAGGGCGGCGCGGTGCTCGCCGCCAGCGGCCAGGGCGAGGGCGGTGCCGGTTTCCGTCAACCGATAAGGCAAAGCCGCTGGCAGCTCGAATATCACGGTGCTCCGGCCGGCGACGGCGCGGCGTCCATCGCCGACATGGCCGTTCCGGCAGCGCTGCTTGCCGGCGCCGTGCTCGCGGTTCTGGCGGCATTCGCTCTGCTGCGCAGGCGCCTGCTCGGTGATGGAAAAACCGCGGTCCGCTTGCTGCAGGACGCGGCGGTAGGCCGTATGGGTACCGAGTATCCGGTGCGTGTGGCCGAATTGGACGGCATGGTCGTCGGGCTGATCAACGAGGTGCGTCGCCTGGAGGAACACTTCGCCGCGCCCGTGCGCCCTGCCGCGCCGGCGCCAGTGGCGGCTCCGCCGCCGGTTACCCCTGCCCGCGAGCCCGATCATGGGTTGCTGGTAGTTGGCGAGGAGCCGGTCGTGGCTTCGGTGTCCAAGGCCGGGCCGGTGTCGCCACCGACTGATGGGGCGGCGATCGAATCGCCGCCGGCCGAACTGGAGTCCGCGACGAGCGATGAGTCTCCCACGCGGGTGGAGATCGATCCGGTGATCCTGCGCGCTTACGACGTGCGCGGCATGGTGGGGGCCGGTCTCGACGCGGCCGTGGTTCGACGCTTGGGCTGCGCGATCGGCACTCGCATGGTGGCTGCCGACCAGCAGCAGGTGGTGGTGGCCCGTGACGGCCGGCTGTCCAGTCCGGAGTTGCACGAGGCTCTGATCGAAGGGCTGCTGAGCACCGGGCGCGACGTGCTCGATATCGGCCAGGTCCCGACGCCGGTGATGAATTTCGCCACCTTCCATCTCGGCACCGGTGCCGGCGTGATGGTGACGGGCAGCCACAACCCGCGTGACTACAACGGTCTGAAAGTCGTCATCGGCGGCGAGACGTTGTCCGGCCAGGCGATACAGGAACTTGGCAAGCTCGCCGCCTACGGGCCGTTCGCGCAGGGCCGGGGCAAGCTGAGCCGCCACGACGTCCTGCCGCAATACCTGGATCGCATCGTCCAGGACGTCGCCCTGCACCGGCCCATGCGCATCGTGGTGGACTGCGGCAACGGCGTAGCCGGCGCGGTCGCGCCACAGGTGTACCGCGCCATGGGCTGCGAGGTCGAGGAGCTGTTCTGCGAGGTCGACGGCTACTTCCCCAATCATCACCCCGATCCGACGATACGCGACAACCTGGAGGCGTTGATTAGCCTGGTACGGTTGCAAGGCGCCGACCTGGGCCTGGCCTTCGACGGCGACGGTGACCGGCTTGGTGTGGTGGACGCCAAGGGCAAGATCATCTGGGCCGACCGGCAGCTGATGCTGTTCGCGGCCGATGTGCTCACCCGGCATCCCGGCGCCGATATCGTGTTCGATGTGAAGTGCTCGTCCAAGCTGGCCGAGGTGATCACCGAGCATGCCGGCGTGCCGGTGATGTGGAAGACCGGTCACTCGTTGATCCGCAGCAAGGTAGCCGAGCTTGGCGCGCCGTTGGGCGGCGACATGAGTGGGCATATCTTCTTCAAGGACCGCTGGTACGGTTTCGACGACGCCATTTACGCCGGTGCCCGCCTGCTGGAGCTGCTGTCGATGGATGGCCGCAGCTCGACCGAGGTGTTCGCCGAACTTCCCGAATCGATCGGAACGCCGGAGATCCGCATCGCCCTGGCGGAAGGCGAGCCGGCGCGGATCATGAGTGCGTTGGAAGGCCAACTATTGGCCGACTTCGCCGAGGCCCGGATTACCACTATCGACGGTATTCGCGCCGACTTCCCGGACGGTTGGGCCTTGGTGCGCGCGTCCAATACCGAGCCGCGGCTGGTGCTGCGCTTCGAAGCGGCGGATCAGTCGGCGCTCGCCCGGCTGCAGGAGGAAATGCGCCACCGTCTGCAGATGGTCAAGCCTGGGCTGATGTTGCCGTTCTGAGCGCCAGAGCGGTGCTCTCCCAGGCGCCCGAGTTCGGGTTTAAACTTGCCCCGCTCTTCCTTGGCCCCAGATAGGACCGCTCCATGACCGAGACTTCGACGCCCGCTGCTCAGGTTGCCCATGTGCTGATCGAGGCACTGCCGTACATCCAGCGCTTCCGCGGCAAAACCGTGGTGGTCAAGTACGGCGGCAATGCCATGACCGAGGAGCGGCTCAAGCACAGCTTCGCCCGCGACATCGTGCTGATGAAGCTGGTCGGCATCAATCCGGTGGTGGTGCACGGCGGCGGTCCGCAGATCGGCAAGCTGCTCGAGCGCATCGGCAAGGAAAGCCGCTTCGTCGAGGGCATGCGCGTCACCGACGCCGAGACCATGGACGTGGTGGAGATGGTCCTGGGCGGCCTGGTCAACAAGGAAATCGTCAACCTCATCAATGGCAAGGGCGGCCGCGCGGTCGGTCTGACCGGCAAGGACGGCGGCCTGATCCGCGCCCGGAAGCTCACTATCACCAAGAAGGGTGAGCTGCCGGAGCAGGAAGAGGAAATCGACATCGGCTATGTCGGCCAGGTCTCCAGTATCGATCCGTCGGTGGTGGAGTCGCTCGACCAGGGCGAGTTCATTCCGGTGATCGCGCCCATCGGCGTCGGTGAGGATGGACGCTCCTACAACATCAACGCCGACTTGGTGGCGGGCAAGCTGGCCGAGGTGCTCAAGGCCGAGAAGCTGATGCTGCTGACCAACACCTCCGGCGTGCTCGACAAGGAAGGCAAGCTGCTGACCGGTCTCGACCGCCAGCGGGTGAAAGCGCTGATCGAGGACGGCACCATCTACGGCGGCATGCTGCCCAAGGTTCGTTGCGCGCTCGACGCCGTGAACGGTGGGGTGCGCGCCGCCCATATCGTGGACGGCCGGGTGGAGCACGCGGTGCTGCTGGAGCTGTTCACCGACGAAGGTGTCGGTACCCTGATCCGCGGTTAACGCGGCGAACGTCATGCCCCGGCGCCAAGGCGCCGGGGGCGCTAGCGTCCCTTGAGTTCCTTGAAGCGAGCCAAGTCGGCGTCGAACTTGGTCTTGATTGCCGCTCGCTCCTGTTCGCGCTCGGCGATGAACTTTTGGTAATCCGCGATCTGCTTCTGCAATTGCGTGATGCGCTGGTGCAAGGAGTCGGGTGATGCCTTGCCGCTGCGTTCCTGATCGGCGGCCTGCTTGCGCGCCTGTTCCAGCTGCGGTTCCAGTTTTCGTAACCGCTCCTCGGTCAGCTTGATGCGCGCTTCCACGGCGGCGATGCGGTCGTCTCGTGCCCGTTCGATCTCCGCGGCGCTGGAGAAGGTCATTAGCAGGATGCGGTCCTGCTCGGCCTGCTTGGCCTCCGCTTCCTTCCGTTTCCGCTCGGCTTCCTGGGCCGCGCGCTCGGCTTCGAGCTGCTGCGGTGTCTTGGCCGCCTCGACCGTGCCGACGGTCACTCCCCGCTGCGACTTCTTCTCGTGGCCGAGTCCGCTCGCTTCCGGAGGAACCCTGTCGCTGTAGTGGACCTTGCCGTCTTCGTCGACCCACTTGTACAGATTATTGGTGGAGGGGGGCTTGGCGAACGCGCCGCTGCTGGCGAAGGCGAGGGCGAGCACGGCGACGGTGATGTGGAGCTGCCGCATGAGATTCAGTCTTGGTTGTCAGGCAATTGCGAACGCACGCGTTCCATAAGTATCTGCATCGACTCTTTTAGCATAACTGGGACGGTACTTGCGCGGTGATGCCGTGGTCCGGGCAAGTGTCCGCGATGCGGTACCGACGCGCGAGTGCCGGATTGGCGCGTCGCCGCAAGCTTTCGGCTTGCGCCTACGTCGCCAGCAGCTTCGCCAGTTCGAGAATTGCCGCCGGCATCGGCTTCTTGTTGGCGATCAAATCGGCCAGCGGCACGCGCACGATATCGCCGTGGCGCACGCCGAGCATGACGTCGGAGTAGCCGGCCAGCAGGTGGTCGACCGCGGAGGCGCCCAGCACCGAGGCCAGCACCCGGTCGTGGCCGCTGGGTGTGCCGCCGCGCTGGATGTGGCCGAGGATCACGGCCCGGGCCTGGAAACCGTGCGTGTTGAGATGTCGGGTCAGCTGGTTGGTGAGGTCGGGATCGTCGCCCTCGGCGACCACGATCAGGCTGCTGGTCTTGCCGCGCGCCTTGCTCTCCGCCAGTGCGCGGCAGATGCCGTCGAAGTCGACGGGCTCGCCCGGGGTGAGCACGATCTCGGCGCCGCCGGCGATGCCGACGCTGGCGGCGATGAAGCCGGAACTGCGGCCCATCACTTCGATCAGGAACACGCGCTCGTGCGAGGTGGCGGTGTCGCGGACGCGGTCGATCGCCTCCAACGCGGTGTTGACCGCCGTGTCGAAGCCGATGGTGTCGTCGGTGCCGTAGATGTCGTTGTCGATGGTGCCGGGGATGCCGATCACCGGCAGGCCGGTTTCCTGTTGCAGCAGGTGCGCGCCGGTCAGGGAGCCATCGCCGCCGATCACGATCAGCGCGTCGATGCCGCGCGCGCGCAGGTCGGCCGCCACCTTGGCGCGCACCTCCGGCCGCTTGAACGCGTCGCTGCGGTCGGTCTTGAGGATGGTGCCGCCGCGGTAGAGGATGTTGGCCACCGAGGCGCGGTCCATCGACTGGAGATCGCCGCTGACCAGGCCGCTATAGCCTTTCTGCACCCCGAAGATCTCGACCTGCCGCTCCAGCGCGGTGCGCACCACCGCGCGCAGCGCCGCGTTCATGCCGGGGGCGTCGCCGCCGCTGGTGAGTACCGCCATGCGTGCCATCGGCTGGGTTCTCGGCAAACTGGGCGGTATCCACATCATGCGCTCGATCCTCCGGCGGAATAGGCCTGTTAGCCGCGCGCGCCGTACTGCGCCCGGTAGGCCCGCACCGCGTTCAGTTCGGCCTCCCGATCGCCCTGGTCTTCCAGGTATCCCACCAGCGCGTCCAGGTTGGCGATGCTCACCACCGGAATGCCGAAGTTGCGCTGCACCTCCTGCACCGCCGAGGTTTCGCCCAGACCGCGTTCCTGCCGGTCCAGGGCGATGGCCACCGCCGCCAGTTCGGCACCCGCCGCGGCGATCATGGCGGCCGATTCGCGCACCGAGGTGCCGGCCGAGATCACGTCGTCGATCACCAGCACCCGGCCGCGCAGCGGCGCGCCGACGATGGTTCCGCCCTCGCCGTGGTCCTTGGCCTCCTTGCGGTTGAAGGCGAAGGGCACGTCGCGGCCGTGGTGATCGGCCAGCGCGATCGCCAGCGCCGCCGCCAGCGGAATGCCCTTGTAGGCCGGGCCGAACACCATGTCGAAGCCGATGCCCGAATCGATCACCGCCTTGGCGTAGAAGCGGCCCAGTTCCGCCACCGCGCTGCCGGTGTTGAACAGCCCCGCGTTGAAAAAGTAGGGGCTCAAGCGGCCGGACTTAAGGGTGAATTGACCGAAGCGCAGCACGTCGCGCTCGATGGCGAAGCGAATGAAGGCCTGGCGGAAGTCGGACATGGGCGGCGCGCCTCGGTTGCGGAACGAAGTGGCGCCAACGTTAGCGGCAAGGCGGCGGCGGTTCAACGGCCACGCTGGCCGGCGATGCCGGCCGGCGCGGCTGCGAACGGAGCGGACCCGGCGGCGAGGTCGGAATTGTCGCGGCGTTAGCCGGTATTGCGCATCCCCGCGGCGATGCCGTTGATCGCCACCATCAGCGCCTTGCGCAGATCCTCTTCCTGGCCATGGCGCACCCGGTACAGCAGTTCCGCCTGCAGCAGGTTGAGCGGGTCGACGTAGGGGTTGCGCACGTTCACCGAGCGCCGCACCACCGGGAACTCCTCCAGCGGCTGGCTATGGCCGGTGGCGCGCAGCACCGCGGCGCGGGTAGCGTAGAAGCGGCCGCGCAGCTCTTCGCCCAGCGGCCGCAATTCGGGCGGAACCAGCCGCGAGTCGTATTGGGCGGCGACTTCCGGGTCGGCCTTGGCCAACACCATTTCCACCATGTCGAGAAAGGCGCGGAAGAACGGCCATTCCCGGTACATGGCCTGCAGCTGCGGCTCGAACCCCACCTGCAGCGCCTCGCCCAGTGCCTCGCCCACACCCAGCCAGGCCGGCAGCAGCAGGCGGGTTTGGGTCCAACTGAAGATCCAGGGGATGGCGCGCAGGGTCTCGATACCGCCGCCGCTGCGGCGCCGCGCCGGGCGGCTGCCGATGGTCAGGTCACCGATTTCCTGCTCCGGCGTGGCGGCGCGGAAGTAGTCGACGAAGCCCGGCGTAGCGCGCACGGTGCGCCGATAACTGACCATGGCGGCCTCGGCCAGGCCGTCCATCACCTCGCGCCATTCCTGCTTGGCCGGGGCCGGCGGCAGCACGGTGGCTTCCAGCACCGCGGTGGTGTACAGCTCGAGGTTGCGCAGGGCGATACCGGCCAGGCCGAACTTGGCTTGGATCACCTCGCCTTGCTCGGTGACCCGCAGCGTGCCGTTCACCGAGCCGGGCGGCTGCGCCAGGATGGCGGCGTGGGTGGGGCCGCCGCCGCGGCCGACGCTGCCGCCGCGGCCGTGGAACAGTGTCAGCCGCACATCGTGGCCATGGCAGGTCTCGACCAGTTTCTCCTGGGTCTGGTACAGCGCCCAGGCGGCGGTGAGGTGGCCGGCATCCTTGGCCGAGTCGGAGTAGCCGATCATCACCTCCTGGTGGCCGCCGATGCGTTGGCGGTACCAGGGAATGGACAGCAGCCGGTCGATGCAGTCGGCCGCGCCCTGCAGGTCCTTCAGGGTCTCGAACAGCGGCACCACCCGCAGATGGTGGCGCACGCCCATCTCTTTCTGCAGCAGCTCCACCGCCAGGATGTCGGACGGATTCGACGCCATCGAGATCACGTAGGCGCCGAGCGACTCGGGGCCGACCTCGGCCATCACCCGGAAGGTGTCGAGCACCTCGCGGACCTGCTCGTCGCAGCTGAAGTCGCGCGGAATCAACGGCCGCGGGCTGTCCAGCTCGCGCACCAGGAACTCCTGCCGTTCCTGCTCCGACCAGGCCGCGTACGAGCCCAGCCCCAGCGCCTGGGTGATGGCGTCCAGCGCCTCGGTATGGCGCGACGCCTCCTGGCGGATGTCCAGCCGCATCAGGGTCAGGCGGAAGCAGGCCAGGCGCCGCAGCAGGTCGAGCAGGCGGCCCTGGGCGACGATGCCGGCGCCGCAGCGCTGCAGCGAGTGGTAGCAGGCCAGCAGCGGTTGGGCCAGTTCGTCGTAGTCGAGGTAGGCGTCGCCGGGCGGCAGGCGGTGGCCGTCGAGTTGCGCCTCGATCCACTCCACCGTGATCCGCAGGCGGGCGCGGATCTGCTTCAGCAACTCACGATACGGTTCCCAGGCATCGCCGACTCGGCTGCGAACCTCGTCGTCGGCGCATTGCAGCGACAGCTCGTTGACCAGCGCGTCGACTTCCTGCTCGTACAGGGTCGCCGCCATCCAGCGCGCCAGCAGGCAGGCTTCGCGCGTGACGGCCGCGGTCACCCGCGGATTGCCGTCGCGGTCGCCGCCCATCCACGAGCCGAACCGGATCGGCGAGGCGTCCAGCGGCAGGCCTTGGCCGGTGTGGCCGCGCAGCAGCTTGTCCAGGCGCCGCGAGAAGCGCGGCAGCACGTGCCAGAGCGTTTGCTCGACCACGGCGAAGCCCCAGCGCGCTTCGTCCAGCGGGGCGGGGCGGGTTTGACGAATCTCGTCGGTGTGCCAGGCGGCGGTGATCTCGCGCTTGAGATCCTGCGCCGCTTCCTCCTGCTCCTCCGGGGTGAGGTCGGGGCGGTCCTGGTAGTCGAGCAGGGCGGCGATGCGGTTGTGTTTCTGCAGCAGGGTGCGGCGGGTGACTTCGGTGGGGTGCGCGGTCAGCACCAGCTCGATGTTCAGCCCGCGCACCGCCTCGTGCAGGCGCTCGGCCGGGAGTTGCTCGGCCAGTCGCCCCAGCGTCTCCTCCAGCGAGCCGCGCGCCGGCGCGCCGGGGCGCTCGCGCAGGTAGGCGCGGGAGCGGCGCACGCGGTGGTGCTGCTCGGCGATGTTGGCGAGGTTGAGGAAGTGGGAGAAGGCGCGGACCACGGGCATGATCAGCGTCTCGTCGAGTCCGGCCAAGGTCCGCTCCAGTTCCTCGCGGGCGCCTTCGCGGCCGGCGCGCGCCTCCTTGGCCAGCACGCGGATGGTTTCCACCGTTTGGAACAGTTCCTCGCCGCCTTGCTCGCGCAGGGTCTCGCCGAGCAATTGGCCGAGTTGGCGGATGTCGTCGCGCAACGGTGCGTCGGATGTCTCGGTGCTCATGTCCCTATTCTCCGGCCCGTAAACAAAAACGGCTGGGGCAGTGTGGGCCGCCCCAGCCGTATCCGTTGCATCGCTGCGCGTGCTTACTCCGGCAGGCCGAAGTGCTCGACGCAGGCGAAGATGTCGGTGTCGCTGATGATGCCGATCGGCTCGTTGTTCTTATCGACAACGGCCACGCGGCGCACGTTCAGCTGGCCCATCTGCACGGCGCAGTCGTGCAGGGTCATGTCGGCCGGCACCGTGATCAGCGGCTTGCTGCAGACCTCGGACACCTGCACGGTGTTGGGCCGGCGGCTGGGCGAGACGATGCGGGCGAGCACGTCGCGCTGGGTCATGATGCCCCACTGGCCGTCGGCGCCGGGCGCCACGAACACCGAGGAAATGCCCTTCTCGCGCATCAGGTGCATGGCATCCTGCACGTTGGTCTCGGGCGGCACGGACACCGGCGCCGGGTTCATCAGGTCGCTGACGGTGTGCGGGGTGCGGCCGGAGGCGATCATCTCCTCCAGCGGAGCGATCACGCGCTTGCGCTCGCGCTCCTTGCGCTCCTCCTCGATCGCCTGCTGCCGCTCCTTGCGGTACTTGGCGACGTCGAGGTTGCCGCGGATCTGATCGATCAGCGCGTCGGCGAAGCCGCTGGTGCCCACTTCGGTGGCGCCCTCGACCTGGCGGGCGAAGTCGTAGGTCACGATCTTCTGGCTAACCACCTTGCCGTAGGCCACGGTGATCAGGTCGGCCGCTTCCTTCCAGCCGATGTGCTCGAGCATCATCACGCCGGAGAACAGCAGCGAGCCGGGGTTGACCTTGTCCAGGTTGGCGTACTTCGGCGCGGTGCCGTGGGTGGCCTCGAACACGGCGACCGTGTCGGAGATGTTCGCGCCCGGGGCGATGCCCACGCCGCCGACCTCGGCCGCGACCGCGTCGGACAGGTAGTCGCCGTTGAGGTTCATCGTGGCCAGCACGTCGAACTCGTTCGGGCGCAGCAGCATCAGCTGGAAGATGATGTCGGCGATGCGGTCCTTGATCACCACCTTGCCTTCGGGGCGCTTGCCGCCGTAGACGGAGTAGAGCTCTTCCTCGGTGATGGTCTGGTCGGGGAATTCCTCGCGGGCAAGCTCGTAACCCCAGGTGCGGAACGCACCCTCGGTGAACTTCATGATGTTGCCCTTGTGGACCAGCGTCACGCTCTCGCGGTTATTGTCGATCGCGTACTTGATCGCCTTGCGGATCAGGCGTTTGGAGCCGAACGGGCTGATCGGCTTGATGCCGATGCCGGCGTCCTCGAAGAACTCGGCGCCCATTTCCTTGCGCAGGAACTCGGCGACCTTCTTGTTCTCGTCGGTGCCGGAGCGGTATTCGATACCGGCGTAAACGTCTTCCGTGTTCTCGCGGAAGATCACCACGTCGACGTCCTCGGGCTTCTTCAGCGGCGAGGGCACGCCGGGATAGTGGCGGACCGGGCGGATGCAGGCGTAGAGGTCAAGGTCCTGGCGCAGCGCCACGTTCAGGGAGCGGAAACCGCCGCCGACGGGGGTGGTCAGGGGGCCCTTGATGGAAACGACGAGGTCCTTCATCGCTTCCTTGGTCTCTTCCGGGAAGTAGTCGCCGTTGTACATGCCGGCGGCCTTCTCGCCCATGAAGAGCTCGGCCCAGTGGATCTTGCGCTTGCCGCCATACGCCTTTTCGACGGCGGCATCCCAGACGCGCAGGCAGGCCTTGGTGATGTCGGGGCCGATGCCGTCGCCCTCGACGTAACCGAGGATGGGATTGTCGGGGACGTTGAGTCGTCCGTCCGCGCCCACGGTGATCTTCTGCCCGCTTTCCGGATATTTGATATGCCCGGTCATTCGTCCTCCTCAGGTGTTTCTACCCCGGGCGCGCGGACTTTTGGTCCGTTCCCGGAATAACTCGGCCAGTTGGCCATTGAACAAAAACACGACCGCCTGGTAGCGGCCTTGCCGATCCTGCTGGATCGGGCGGCGGAAACCATTGCCTTAGGTCAAGCGAAGGTACCGGCCTGGCATCGTGCTCCTCGATTTCCGCAGTTTTGGGCGGCATCCGAGGAAGCAAGGCCCGGAGTACGGTGGTTGCGCGGCATCGCTGACGGGGCGCACGCAATGGGCCCCAGACATGAAAACGTATTGTGACGGAGCACCCCTTGCCGATCAAGGAGAGTACCCGCACCTATAATCCAGCTTCCCCGGCGTCAGCCCGCTTCGGCGGGCTTTTTTGCAAGAAATCCATGCGGGTGGCCGCTTTCGCCGTGGGGTCGACATCGTTGCAGCGCGGGGACTAGAATCGCGAACCGCGGATAATTTTGCAGTGCACACAAGGACACGCGGTGACAAGCGAACCGCTCGTCACCTTTCGAGCTATTAGCACTGGATCGTTCACGTCAACCAGCGCTTGCAACGGAGAGAGAGTAATCCATGAGTCAAAACCGCGAAGTCGTCCTCATCGGCGGCGCCCGCACGGCCATCGGCAGCTTCGGCGGCGGCCTCAAAGACGTCTCCCTCGGCGATCTGGCGGCCCTTGTGGTCCGGGAAGCGCTCAAGCGCGCCGGGATCGAGGGTGCCGACGTCGGTCACACCGTGTTCGGTAACGTGCTGCACACCGAGCCGCGCGACATGTACATCTCCCGGGTCGCCGCGGTGAACGCCGGCATCCCGCACTCCAGCCCGGCCCTGACCGTCAACCGCCTGTGCGGCTCCGGTCTGCAGGCGATCTGCACCGCCGCCAGCTACATCGAGCTGGGCGAGACCGACTGCGTGGTCGGCGGCGGCGCCGAGAACATGTCGCGGGTGCCGTACTGGCTGCCGGCGGC
>Ga0182741_1001367_pt1 | contig 32155 bp, 16 predicted proteins | sample eDN5th37CBELigOP_FD_128874 | JGI IMG/M metagenome (GOLD analysis project Ga0182741, IMG submission 128874) | Enriched Organic Plus compost microbial communities from Emeryville, California, USA - eDNA 5th pass 37_C BE-Lig OP (version 2) (version 2) ... | reverse complement strand
GCCACGATGGTGAGATCGGCTCCCGTGTCCAGGTCGAGGGGCACCGGCGCATCGAGCTCCACGCGCTCCACCCTCCCCGGATCGCGCAGGATCACATCGCGCGCTCCACGATCGCCCCGGAGTGCGAGCAGCTCGGGGAAGACGGTGGCAGGGAAGATCACCGGATGTCCACGCTCTCCGCGGTAGCTCGGGACGATGATCCGTCCGCGCTTCTCCTCATGGGTTCGCAGCAGCGCCGCGATGGCCGAGTCGCTCAGACCCGGCTGGTCGCCGAGCGCGATCATCACCGCATCCGTATTCGGCGTGGCGGCGACGCCTGCTCGAAGAGAGCTTCCCATCCCCTCGGCCCACTCGCCATTCCGGACCACGCGCACGCACAGCCCCTCGAGTGCGGCGCCCACGGCATCGCCCTGGTGCCCCACGACCACGATGACTTCGCCGGGCCCGGCACGCAGGATCTTCTCCACCGACCAGCGCAATATCGGCTTTCCGCGTATCTCCGCCAACAACTTCGGCGAGCCGAAGCGGCTCGACGCGCCGGCCGCCAGCACTATCCCGGTCAACACCGGCCGGTGCACGCCGTCATCGCCCTCTCCGCTCCTTCATCGGCGTTCCCGGCCGCCCGTTCCGCACCGCGAGCGCCTCGGCGAGGATGCTCAGCGCGATCTCGGACGGTGTTTGCGCGCCGATGTCGAGCCCTATCGGAACGTGCACGCGCGCGAGCCGTTCGGCGCCGATCCCTTCTTCCGCGAGAAAGCGCAGAACGGACTCCCCACGCCGGCGGCTGCCGAGCAGCCCGATGTACGCTGGCTCGCGCTCGAGAACCACCCGCAGCACCGGCACCTCGAACTTGTAATCGTGCGCTACCAGGATCACGAAAGTGGATGCATCGTACTTCATCTCGGCGGCGATCTCGGCGAGGATGCCAATCCTTATTTCATCGGCATCCGGGAAACGTTCGCGCGTCGCAAAGCGCTCGCGGCCATCCACGACGACCGCGCTCCATCCGAGGACCTTCGCGAGACGCACCAACGGGATCGCCACCTGCCCCGCGCCGAAGATGAGCAGCGTGGTGACCGGCCCATGGAGCTCGAAGAAGAGCCGCTCCCGCGCACCGGCCGCCTCCACCACTTCGGTTCGGGACGCAGCGCGGCGGATCACCTCGAGGGCGTGCACCGCGGCGGCGCGATCGAGCTCCGGATCGCCGAGGGTGCCCAGCGATGTGCCATCCTCACGTACCACCAGCCGCGCGCAGCCGCCGGACGCCCCATCTCCACGATCGCGAAGGGGCGCCACGAGCACCGACCTGCGTCCCGCGGCAGCTTCGGCGCGCACCGCGTCGTACGCGGCGGTGACGGGGTGCGCCACGCCAGCCAGCTCGACGGGCTCTATGAGCACCTCCACCGTACCGCCGCAGGTGAGGCCGATCTCCCACGCATCCGCGTCGCCGAGCGACATGGCGAGGAGTCGTGGCACGCCATCGCACAGCGCGCTCTCCGATTCCTCGAGCACGCGGGCGTCCACGCAGCCACCAATGGTCACCGAGCCGAGGATCCGGCCGCCCTCCCCCACCCACATCTTGGCCCCTTCCCTGCGTGGGGTGGTGCCTTTGGTGGATACGAGCGTCGCCATCGCCACTCGGCGCTCGTGCAGGCGAAGCTCATCGAGCTGCTCGAACGTCTCGCGGAGATCCGGCTTCGTGGCCATGGTGGCGAACTCGCACAGATGGAGTATGGTACAAATATAAGCGGGATGGTCTCCGGCTACCCGAGTACGAAGTCGCGAGGCGGCCCTTCGGATCGGTACCTTCGCTCGGGTGTAGGGATCATGTTGACGGCTCGTAGCGGCCGGCGGCGTGAAGCGGCCCGCCACGGTGGCCGTCGGCGTCGTGCACTCACGATACACTCTGAATCGTCCGGGAGCAGCTCAATGCAATTGCGCGCGACACTTTCCATCTTCGCACTTCTCGCCGTGAGCAACGGTTCCGCCTGCGCCCAGCAAGGCGCGGCCGCGCGGCAGACGGACAGCACGCGGACGGCGCTATCGAACGGCTCGCCCGCGGCCAGCTCCGTGAAGGCCAGCAGCGCGGCCGCGATTCCCGGCAGTGGCGGACGGTTGGTGGAGCCACGCGCAGATAGTCCGCACTACGACTTCATTCGCCGGACCTTCACCGACTTCTGCTACTGCTGGGACAAGGCACGCGATTCACGTGATTGGTCGGCGCGTCACTTCGACCTGATCATGTCCGGGAACCTCGGAGCATGGAAGGCGCTCAACCCGAACGCAGTGACTCTTCGCTACGCGCTGCTCGTCTCCACGCTCGACGAGGCGAACAGGGACAAGCCGAGCGTCAATGGAAAGTTTCTGGACGACATGCGGCGCTGGTACGCGCGGCACCCGGAGTACCGGATGGAAGATGCCTTCCTTCACAAGGCGAGCGATGCGCCGGCCGACTCCGCCAACAGGCTCAACCCTCACATCTGGAGCAGCAATCGCTTCGTCGGCAATCCCACCGACCCCGGGTGGCGCGCATACAGCATAGACCGGATGAAGTGGATTGCCAAGGAAGACGATGTCGGCGGTATCTTTCTGGACGAGATCGATCGCGGTACCGCGGCCAAGGCCTATCGGGACTCGCGAGAGTTCAAGGGTGCGGACTCCACCGTGTGGCAGAGCGCGCTCGTCTCGCTCATCGGCGAGATAAGCAAGGCGATCGCGCCGAAGATGCTGCAGATCAACTCCGCGGGGTACTCGGGGCGCGACTGGGAGAAGGCGCTCGGCGCGGCAGCGGGGTCGGTGCACCTAGAAACGCTCAACCGCGCCACCCAGGAGCTGCCTTCCGTATGGAACGTGGTGGACTGGTACCTGGATCGCGGCGTGTACGCCGACTTCGTGGGCCTGGAGACGTGGAGCGATCTCGCGCGTCCCAGCATGGCGAAGCGCTACCCTGGCGGCGACTACGCTTCGCCGCCGGTGCGGGGGAAGATGGTGCAGCTCGCCTCGTACTATATGGTAGTCCCGAGCGACCCGCAGCGCCTCGGCATCCAGATCGAGAACGTCCGCGGCTTCGTTCCCGACAGTGTCGCGATGCGCGTGATGGAGTACGACATTGGACACCCCCTCGGGAAGCGCCGAGTGGTTCTGGATGAGCGCGATCCGCTCCAGCAGCGCGCCCGCGTCTACCGCCGCGACTTCGACAACGCGACCGTCATGATCCGGCCGGTGGCGTACTGGGCAGACACCGTACTGACGAACGAAACCAAGGTGCAGGTGCCGCTCCCCGAGGGAGGCCCGTGGCTTCGCGTGGAACCGGACGGGACGACCAGGCCCGCCACCGCCCTGTGGCTGCGCAACAGCGACGCGGTGATCCTCGTGCGCCGCTGAGCAGCGAGGCCCGCGAAGCGAGGTAGCGCGCTACTGGCTCGCCGCTTGCGACCTGCGATTCTGCCGGGGTGATGACGAGGAGGGCACGCGATGGCGAAGAAGGGAGGGAGGAAGCAGGGTGCGAAAGCGACGCGATCGCGCGGTGCCTCCACCTCTGCCTCTCCCTCCAGCAAGGCCCACCCTCCACGGACGCACGCCGAACGGCAGGAGCGCAAGCGCCGTGTGCTCACGCACGGCACGTCGTCCATAACACCGTCCATCTCGTCGGCGCTCGTGGCGAAGAACGGAGACCTGTTCTTTCTCTGCGAGCGCGACGGCCGCGTGCCCATGAACGGCACGCACGGGCTCGGCCTCTATTACCACGATTGCCGCTTCCTGGACGGCTATGAGATGGCCGTTGGCAGCGCGCGGCCGGGCGAGCTGATTGCCACGGCCGCGCGCGACCACATGATGCGCATCGAGCTCACCAACCCCGACATGCGCTCGCCCGACGGGCGGCTCATACCCAAGGAGTCGATCGGGATCACCTGGGAGCGAGTCGTGGATGGCCAGGCCCTGGTGCTGCACGACCGTATCACCTTCTCGAGCTACGGTCGCGAGAGCGCCGAGTTCCCGGTGTCGCTCTCGCTACGCTCGCGCTTCCAGGACGTCTTCGTCGTACGCGGGATGCTGGGGAAGCAGACCGGCAACGCGGAGCCGTCGGCCTGGCGCGACGGAGCGCTCCAGCTCGTGTACCACGGCGACGACTCGCTCTACCGGAGCGCCACGGTATACTTCGAGCCGGCACCGCACGGAACCCATGAAGAGACCGCGACCTTCCAGTTGCGGCTGAAGCCCAGGGAGGCCTGGGTGCTGGACATCTTCGTAGAACTCCGCGAGTCGCCCAGGCGGAGCGAGGTGACCCGGCTCGCGCATCCTCTCCATTCCGACGGCGATGGGATGCAGGCATCGCTGGAGCGGGAGGAGAAGCGCTGGTTCTCGCAGCACACGCGCATCGGCAGCGACAGCCTGGTATTGCGGCGGCTCGTCAGGCGTTCACTGCGGGATCTCAACATGCTCCGCACCTGTCTCGATGACGACGAGTTCTTCGCCGCCGGCGTCCCATGGTTCGTCACCCTCTTCGGCCGGGACAGCATCATCACGGCGCTGCAGACGCTCATGTTCGACCGGGGCATCGCCGAGCAGACGCTCCGCGTGCTGGCCAAATATCAGGGAAAGAAAGTGGACGAGTGGCGCGATGAGCAGCCCGGACGGATCCTGCACGAGTTGCGCGTCGGGGAGCTCGCGCGCGCTGACGAGATTCCCTACACGCCCTACTTCGGGACGATAGACGCCACGCCGCTCTTTCTCATCCTGCTCGGCGAGCATGCCAGATGGAGCGGGAACCTCGAGCTCTTCGACGAGCTGCGCGACAATGCCGACGCCGCACTCGCGTGGTTGTTCGACCACGGTGATGTCGACGGCGACGGTTATCTGGAGTACGAGAGCGCCTCGAAGGAAGGGCTGATCAATCAGGGCTGGAAGGACTCGGGCGACGCAATCATGAACGCCGACGGCACGCTGGCCACTCCGCCCATAGCGCTGGTGGAGGTGCAGGGCTACCAATGGATGGCGCTCGACTCGATGGCCGCACTCTTCCGCCGCGCGGGAGACGCGGGGCGCGCCAGCCAGCTCGAGAGCAGGGCGCGCGACCTGCGCCAGCGCTTCAACACCGACTACTGGATGAAGGACGAAGGCTGCTTCGCGCTGGCGCTGCAAGGCGACAAGACGCAGGCGGCCGTGGTATCATCGAACGCCGGTCAGGCGCTGTGGAGCGGCATAGCGGAACCGGACAAGGCCAGGAGCACCGCCCGACGTCTCATGAAAGAAGACGTGTTCAGCGGCTGGGGGATCCGCACGCTGGCCGTGAGCGAATCACGCTACAACCCGATTGGCTACCATCTCGGCACGGTGTGGCCGCACGACAACAGCATCATCGCGGCCGGCTTCCGCCGCTATGGTTTCGATGACTACGTGCGCCGGCTCTTCGAATCCATCGCTCACGCGGCGCTGACGTTCGACAACTACAGACTGCCTGAGCTATTCGCAGGCTTCTCCCGGGCGCGCTTCGGACTCCCGGTGCACTACCCGGTCGCGTGCCATCCGCAGGCGTGGGCGGCCGGGAGCATCCCCTACCTGCTTCAGACGCTCCTCGGGATCTCGGCCGAGGCATTCGAGCGGCGACTGCACGTGGTGCGCCCGATGATTCCGGATGTCGCCCATCACGTGACGGTGCGCGGGATCAGAGTAGGTGACGCGAGTACCGATCTCCGATTCCAGCGCACGGCGCACGGAGTCGCGGTGGACGTGCTGAACGTGCAGGGCGAGCTGAGCGTGCTCGTCGAGCCCGACGAGGCGGCACGGCCGGAGTAGTAGGCGGAGGTGGGAGGCGTGCTGCCGGCCGCATGCTGCCGGCATGATGAATGCGCGTCCGCCCGGCGTGACCATCCATCATACGGCGATATCGGGGGAGGACGTGGGCGTGAAGCGGCTGGCGATCTCGGTCTATAGAGTCCCCACCGATCACCCCGAGTCCGACGGTACCTTCGCCTGGAGCTCCACCACTATGGTGCTGGTGGAGGCGAGCGCTGGCGATGAGACCGGGCTCGGGTACAGCTACACGCATCGCGCGGCCGCATCGCTGATCGAGCACACGCTCGCCGACATCGCGCTCGGCAGCTCGGCGTTCGACATAAGTGGGACGTGGGACGCGATGGTGCGCTCGATCCGCAACCTCGGGCGGCCAGGGATAGCGTCGTCCGCCATCGCGGCGGTAGACATCGCGCTCTGGGATCTGAAGGCGCATCTGCTCGGCGTGCCACTCGTATCACTGCTCGGTGGCGTGCGCGAGGCGGCGCCGGTGTACGGAAGCGGCGGATTCACATCGTACTCGGTGCGGCAGCTCTGCCAGCAACTCTCGGGCTGGGTGCGCCAGGGGATACCGCGCGTGAAGATGAAGATCGGGACCGACCCACACGAGGATCCGGCTCGGGTTCGCGCGGCGCGCGATGCCATCGGCCACGATGCCGAGCTGTTCGTGGACGCGAACGGCGCCTACGGCCGGAAGGAAGCGCTGGCTCTCGCCGAGCTCTTCGCGGCGTCGGGGGTGAGCTGGTTCGAGGAGCCGGTCACCTCCGACGACCTCGAAGGATTGAGGCTGCTGCGCGACCGCGCGCCGGGCGGGATGGAGATCGCCGCCGGTGAGTACGGCTACGACCTCTGGTATTTCCGCCGCATGCTCGATGCGGGCGCGGTGGATGTCCTCCAGGCCGATGCCACGCGTTGCGCCGGCATCACCGGCTTCATGCGTGCGGGAACGCTCTGCGAAGCGCGATCACTCCCCTTCTCCGCGCATACGGCACCATCCGTGCACGCACATCCGGCGTGTGCTCTTCCAGCGCTACGGCACGTGGAGTACTTCCACGACCACGCGCGCATCGAGCGCATGTTCTTCGATGGAGCACTCGAGCCGGCTCACGGAGCGCTCCGGCCGGATGGAAGCCGCCCCGGGCTGGGGCTCACCCTCAAGCGAGCGGACGCCGCGCGCTTCGCCATCCAGTGACGAGGCGGCGAGCTCTCATGCAGCAGCCGCGTTCGACGCCGACGAAGGCCGGCGAACATGAGGCGACACGATGACAGTCGAAACTCTTCCACGACTCGCCGCGCGAGAGCGCGGCCACCCTGTTGCGAGCCAGCCGCGGCATTCGCGCGCGCTCGCCGATGAGCTCTCACGGCGCATCCGTGGCGAGGTTCGATTCGGCGACGGCGACCGCGCGCTGTACGCTACCGATGCGTCCAACTACAGGCAGCTCCCCATCGGCGTGGTGATACCGCGCGATGTGGAAGACCTCGTGGAGGCGATTGCAGTGGCGCGCGAGCGCGACGCGCCGATCCTGGTGCGTGGCGGCGGGACGAGCCTCGCCGGCCAGTGTTGCAACGAAGCGGTCGTCATCGATGCTTCCAAGTACGTGAACCACGTCCTCGAGATGGACGCGGCCAACCGGCGCGCGCGGGTCGAGCCCGGCACGGTACTCGACGACCTTCGGAAGGAGGCGCATAAGCACGGACTCACCTTCGGCCCGGACCCCGCCACGCACGACCACAACACGCTCGGCGGCATGATCGGCAATGACTCGTGCGGAGTTCGATCCGTGATGGCTGAGTTCTACGGCCCGGGAGCGCGGACGGCCGAGAACGTGGAGGAGTTGGAGATCCTCACGTACGATGGCCTCCGCATGCGCGTCGGCGCCACGAGCGACGCCGAGTACCAGCGGATCGTGGCTGCGGGAGGGCGCCGCGCCGAGATCTACGAGGCACTCCGCGCCTTCCGCGATCGCTACGCCGATCGAATCCGCGAGCGCTTCCCCAGAATCCTGCGCCGCGTATCGGGATACAATCTGACGGATCTCCTCCCGGAGCGTGGGTTCAACGTGGCACGCGCGCTCGTCGGGAGCGAGTGCACCTGCGTCACCGTGCTCGAAGCGACGGTGACGCTGATCCCCGACCCGGCCGCGCGCGCGCTCCTGGTGCTCGGCTACCCGAGCGTGTACGACGCCGGCGACCACGTTCCGGAGATTCGCGAGGCAAAGCCGATCGGTCTGGAGGGGATCGACGACCTGCTCGTTGCCTTCATGAAGCGCAAGGGCCTGGATGTCGATGACCTCTCTCTCCTTCCACCCGGGAAGGGGTGGCTCCTCGTGGAGTTCGGCGGCGAGAGCCGTGCGGATGCCGCCGACCGGGCGCGCGAGTTGATGGAGAGGTTGAAGCGCACGGGCAACGCGCCGACGATGCAGCTCTACGACGACCCGGCGGACGAGCTGAAGATCTGGACCGTGCGCGAGGCGGGGTTGGGAGCCACGGCGTTCGTGCCCGGTGAGCCGGACAGCTGGCCTGGATGGGAAGATTCGGCGGTCCCGGTGGACCGCGTGGGCGAGTACCTGCGCGACCTGCGCGCGCTCTTCGACCGCTACGGCATGCGGCCGTCGATCTACGGCCACTTCGGACAGGGGTGCATCCACTGCCGCGTCCCCTTCGATCTGTACACCGCTGAGGGAGTGAGAAGATACCGCGACTTCACTCACGACGCCGCTGAGCTGGTGTGCGGCAAGTACGGTGGATCGCTCTCGGGTGAGCACGGAGATGGTCAGGCGCGAGCAGACCTTCTACCTGTCATGTTCGGCGATGAGCTGGTGGAGGCATTCCGGGAGTTCAAGGAGATCTGGGATCCGCGGTGGAAGATGAATCCCGGAAAGGTGGTGGACCCCAACCCGCGCACCAGCGAGTTGCGGCTCGGAACGAGCTACGCGCCGCCAGAACCGGAGACGCACTTCCGCTTCCCCGACGATCGTGGAAGCTTCGCGCGCGCCGCGCTGCGCTGCGTGGGAATAGGCGAGTGCCGGCGGCACGAGGGCGGCACCATGTGCCCCAGCTACATGGCGCTGCGCGAGGAGAAGCACGCCACCCGCGGCCGGGCGCACATGCTCTTCGAAATGCTGCGCGGCGAAGCCATGCAGGAAGGGTGGAAGAGCGAGCCTGTGAAGGAGTCGCTCGATCTCTGCCTCGCCTGCAAGGGGTGCAAGCACGACTGCCCGGTAAATGTGGACATGGCCACTTACAAGGCAGAGTTTCTCTCGCACTACTACGAAGGACGCGTGCGCCCGCGGCACGCCTATGCATTCGGGCTGGTGGATCGCTGGGCACGTCTGGCGATGCTGGCTCCCGAGCTGGTGAACTTCGCCACGCAGACGCCGGGGCTCTCCGCGCTCGCCAAGTGGGCCGTGGGCATGGCGCCGGAGCGGCGGATCCCACGCTTCGCCCACCGCTCGTTCACGAGCTGGTTCCACGATCGCGAGCCAGCGACGCATCGCGGCACCAGCGACCGCGTCATCCTCTGGCCCGACACGTTCAACAACTACTTCTTCCCGTCCACGCTGAGCGCCGCGGTGGAGGTGCTCGAGCACGCGGGCGTGCAGGTCACGATCCCGGGGGAGCCGCTCTGCTGCGGCAGACCACTCTACGACTTCGGGATGCTGGACATGGCCGGGGAGCGGCTGAAGCACATACTCGCATCGCTGCACGGGGAGATAGAGGCGGGCACTCCCGTGGTGGGGTTGGAGCCGAGCTGCGTATCGGTATTCCGAGACGAGATGTACAACCTCTTCCCGACCGACGAGGACGCACTGCGGCTTCGCGCGCAGACATTCACTCTGGGCGAGTACCTGAGCAAGCGGGGAGAGAGCTTCCGGCCGCCCGGGTTGAAGCGTCGCGCGCTCGTGCACGGGCACTGTCATCAGAAGAGCGTCCTAACGATGGATGGCGACGCGACACTGCTGAACGCGCTCGGCGTCGACTTCGAGCTGCTCGACTCCGGGTGCTGCGGGATGGCCGGCTCGTTCGGCTTCGAGGAGGACAAGTACGAGCTCTCGCAGCAGATCGGCGAACGCGTGCTGCTGCCGAAAGTTCGTGAGGCTCCCTCCGACACGCTCGTGATCAGTGATGGTTTCAGTTGCCGCGAGCAGATCGCGCAGAGCACCGGGCGGAAGGCGATGCACATGGCGGAGGTGTTGCAGCTGGCGCTTCACGAAGGGCGCGACGTGAGGCTGAATGGCGAACCGCCGGAAACGGTGATGCAGCGGCTCCAGCCACGCGCGCTCACGCGGCCGCGGGCGACGGCGCTGGCGGTGGCCGCCGTCGCCGCCAGCGCGGTGGCGCTGGGAGGGGCGCTGGCCTGGCGGGGCGCGCGCCACCTGCTTCAGGCACGGCAGACGAGCAGAGTGCACGACGACAGGTACCGACGGGAGGGGGCGGATGCGATCGCGACGGCCGGGTGAGATGGGTGGGCTGGTAACGCACGCTCTCGTCTTCGACACCGGAGACGAAGTGAGCGAGACGACGCTGCTTGCAGGATGAGCACGGCCGCGCCCGGGTGGTGACTCCCGGTGGCCTCGCTCTTCACACGGCGCGCGACCACGCGGCTGCGGCTGGCGATCGTACTGACGATCGCCGCCATGGTCGGCGTGCCTCTGTTCCTGATGGGGTGGGTGCGCACTCCTCTGGAGCGTGGGGAGTTCCAGCCCGTCTCGCAGCCCATCCCCTTCAGCCACCAGATCCACGTGCGTGGGCTGCGGATAGACTGTCGCTACTGCCACTACACCGTGGAGCGCGCGGCATACGCAGGAATGCCATCCACCGGGACGTGCGTCCCCTGTCACAAGCAGGTATGGCTGGACGGACCGTGGTTCGCGCCGGTGCGCCAGAGTCTCGCGAGCGGAAGGCCGATCGAGTGGAACCGGGTGAACCAGCTCCCCGGCTTCGTCTACTTCGATCATGCCATCCACGTGAACAAGGGCGTGGGGTGCGAGTCGTGTCACGGCCGCGTGGACACGATGACCACGGCTGTTCAGGTACAGCCGTTGACGATGGGGTGGTGCCTGGACTGCCATCGCCAGCCCGCGGAGCGACTGCGCCCGGTGGCGCAGATGACCGTGATGGGCTGGTCGCCGCCGGCTGGCGAGTCACGCCTGGCGCTGGGGCGCGAGTTGATGAAGCGCTATCACGTGCGCCGCATGACGGATTGCACCGCTTGCCACAGGTGACCGATGAGCGATGAGCTGAGACACGGCTACTGGCGATCGCTGGCGGAACTCGCGGGCGCTGCCGGCCTCCGCGAGGACGCGATGCGCGAGTTCCCACTCGGCGCGGACGCGCCGCCTCCAGGCATGGCGCGCCGTACCTTCATGAAACTGCTCGGGGCGAGTGCCGCCCTCGCCGGCCTCGGTGCGTGCACGCGCGCACCCGCGGAGAAGATCCTACCGTACGGCCGCCGGATGCCGGAGCTGACGCCGGGGACCCCGCTGCACTATGCGACATCGATGGTGGTGGGCGGCTACGCCACCGGCCTTCTGGTCGAGAGCCATGAGGGGCGGCCCACCAAGGTGGAAGGCAACCCCGAGCACCCGGCGAGTCTAGGCGCGGCTGGCGTGTACGAGCAGGCCTCGGTGCTGCAGCTCTACGATCCGTATCGCGCGCGCAGTGCGCGGGACGGGCAAACGCCGCTGCGGTGGACCGACTTCGCCCGGGCGCTCCACACGATGCCGGGCGCCGAGCCGGGTGGAACGGGGGTGGGGCTGCACTTCCTGATGCGACCCACGTCGTCGCCACTCACGGCGGCGCTCATCGGCCGTATCCGGGAGCGCTACCCCGAAGCGCGCTTCCACTTCCATGCGCCATTCGATGAGCGCGCGGTAGCAGCGGCATCGCTCGCACTCTTTGGCGACGTAGTCATGCCGCAGCACGACTTCACGCGCGCGCGAGTAGTGCTGGCGCTCGACTCCGATTTCATGGGCTCGGGCCCATTCTCGCTGCGCTACGCACGGGACTTCGCCTCGCGCAGGCACTCGGCCATCGCATCGACTAGCGGCGCGGATGCCGGGCAGGAGATGAGCCGCCTGTACGCCGTGGAAGGGATGTGGAGCCCCACGGGAACTCTGGCGGACCATCGGCTGCGCGTCCGCGCCGGCGCCGTAGCATCGGTGGCCGCAGCGGTGCTGCGGGAAGTCCTGAGGCTGCGCGCGGGTGCGCTGCAGGCGGGTGCGGTGGACGCCGGGGCAGCGGTGGCCGGCGCGGACGCGGCGCTGGTGAGGGACGCGCTCGCCGCCACCGCCGCCGATGCGCCTGCGCCTCGTCCCTGGATCGAGGCGCTCGCGCGCGACCTCGCCAACGCGTCGGGTAGCGGGATAGTGATCGCCGGAGCAGACCAGGCGCCCGCCGTACACGCGCTCACCTTCGCGTTGAACGAAGTACTCGGCAACGTCGGCAGCACGGTGTGGTACGGCACCGCGCCGATTTTCGAGCTCGGCACCGAGAGTCACGACCTTGGCGCACTCGTGGATGCCATGCGCGCCGGCGCCGTGCAGACGCTGGTGGTAGCCAGCGGGAATCCCGTGTACGATGCGCCGGTCGACCTCGACTTCACGGGCGCGCTGAAGTCGGTACGGCACGCGGCTTACGTGGGGATGTACGAGAACGAGACGGCCGCCGCCTGCCGATGGTTCGCGCCCGAATCGCACTATCTGGAATCGTGGGGCGACGCATGTGCGTACGACGGCACCGTCTCGCTCATACAGCCGCTGATCGCACCGCTGTACGACACTCGCACAGTGGACGAGCTTCTGGCGGTATTCGCCGGTACGGATGGCACGGGAGGGAACAGCGCCCACGGCCTTCTGCGCGAGTCGTGGCGCGACCGCTCGGGCGGCACCTTCGAGGAACGCCAGTGGGAAGAGATGGTGGGCCGGGGAGTGGCGCCGGACACGCGCTCCGCGCGGCTCTCTCCACGACTGCGCTGGCCGGCATTCCCTCCCCTGATCCGCGCGACCACGCGACAGACCGGGCACATTGAACTCGTCTTCGAGCGCGACCCGCGCGTGTACGACGGCTCGTTCGCGAACAACGCCTGGCTGCAGGAGCTCCCCGACCCCGTGACGAAGGTGACGTGGGATAACGCGGCGGTGCTGAGCCCGGCTACCGCGGCGAAGCTGAACATAGAGAGCGGAGACGTGATCGAGCTCTCGCTCGACGGCCGCGAGCAACGGGCTCCCGCGTTCGTGCTCCCCGGTCACGCCGACGAAGCCATCACCATCCGGCTCGGCTATGGCCGAGAGGGAGCCGAAGAGGTCGCCCGCGGGATCGGCAGCAATGCATATCGACTGCGTACGCGCGCGGCGCCGTACGTCGGCGGGCCGGTCGAGGTGGCGCGCGTGCTCGAAGGTGGCCGGCCACTTCGCCACGAGCTCGCGACCACGCAGATGCACTGGCGGCTCCAGGGCCGCGACATCATCCGGCAGGCCACCATAGACGAGTATCGACGGGATCCCGAGCTCACCAGCGCGCAGAACACGCGGCAGCCGTCGCTCTACGACCGCTACGACTATTCGAAGGGCGACCAGTGGGCGATGACCATAGACCTGAGCAAGTGCATCGGCTGTGGTGCGTGCACCGTAGCGTGCCAGGCGGAGAACAACATTCCCGTGGTGGGCCGCGATGGCGTTCTGAAGAGTCGCGAGATGCACTGGCTTCGAATCGACCGCTACTTCACCGGTGGGGAGGAGGATCCAGCCGCGGTGATGCAGCCGATGCTCTGCCAGCATTGCGAGAAGGCACCCTGCGAGTACGTGTGTCCCGTGAATGCCACCGTGCACAGCGAGGACGGCCTCAACGAGATGGTCTACAACCGGTGCGTGGGCACGCGTTTCTGCTCCAACAACTGCCCGTACAAGGTCCGCCGCTTCAACTGGTTCGACTACAACCGCGAGATCGCCGAGACGGTGAAGATGGTGAAGAACCCCGACGTGACCGTTCGCGAGCGCGGGGTGATGGAGAAGTGTTCCTTCTGCGTACAGCGCATCCGGCGCGCACAGATCGAGGCGCAGCTCGAGGGACGCGCCGTGAGGGATGGCGAGGTGGTCACCGCATGCCAGCAGGCGTGTCCCACGCAGGCGATCGTATTCGGATCGTACACCGATCCGGCTTCGAGCATCGTGCGAAGCCTCTCGGAGAAGCGCGCCTTCACCGTGCTCCACGAGCTGGGCACGGAGCCGCGCGTGCGCTACCTCGCGCGGATCACCAACCCGAACCCGGAGCTGGAGGAAAGGGCGTGATGGCGGAGCCCGCCCGCGCCATGGGTGCGCACGACCACACGGTGCTCGAGCCGTACCCGGTCAGCAGAGATGCCCGGGACGACGCGGCGCTCACCGACCACCTGCTCTCCCCGATCTGGACGCGCTCCAGAGCGTGGTGGATCCTCTTCACGGTTGCCGGCCTTCTCACACTGCTCTTCGTCTTCTCCGCCACCTGGACCATCGCGAAGGGGATCGGAACGTGGGGGAACAACATCCCCGTGGCGTGGGCGTTCGCCATAACCGATTTCGTCTGGTGGATCGGCATAGGCCACGCCGGAACTTTCATCTCCGCCTTTCTCATCCTGCTCGCTCAACGCTGGCGCGCATCGGTCAACCGGCTGGCGGAGGCCATGACGCTCTTCGCGCTGGTGAACGCAGGCCTGTTCCCTCTGCTGCACCTGGGACGGCCCTGGTTCTTCTACTGGCTCATCCCCTATCCATCCACGACGAGGGTGTGGCCCAACTTCCGCAGCGCGCTCCCCTGGGATGTCGCTGCCGTGGCCACCTACTTCACCGTCTCGCTCCTCTTCTGGTACACGGGGCTCGTCCCCGACCTGGCCACGGCGCGTGACCGCGCTCCGGGACGCATCCGGCGCATGATCTACGGGATCTTCGCGCTCGGCTGGCGCGGCGCGGGGAGACAATGGCGACAGTACCGGGTGGTGTACATCATCCTCGCCGGGCTCGCGACACCACTCGTGATCTCGGTGCACAGCGTCGTGAGCCTCGACTTCTCGATCGCCCAGCTCCCCGGCTGGCACTCCACCATCTTCCCGCCCTACTTCGTGGCGGGCGCCATCTACTCGGGGCTCGCGATGGTGCTCATGCTGATGCTCCCCGTCCGGCGGATCTTCCATCTAGAGGACGTCATCACGGAGCAGCATCTGGACCGGATCGCCAAGCTGATTCTCGCCACGGGATTGATGCTCGCCTACAGCTACATGTGCGAGGCGTTCATCGCATGGTACAGCGGCGACCACTTCGAGCGCTACACCTACCTGTTCGCCCGACCGCGAGGACCGTACGCCTGGCTCTACTGGGTGATGACCGCGGCCAACATCGTCACCCCGCAACTCTTCTGGTTCGCCCGCCTGCGGACGAACGTGGTGGTGCTCTTTCTGGCGTCGGTGGTCATCTGGGCCGGGATGTGGATGGAGCGCTTCGTGATCATCGTGACTTCGCTCAACCGCGACTTCCTCCCGTCGAGCTGGCATCTGTACGCGCCGAGCTGGGTGGACTGGGGGCTGCTGGTCGGGAGCCTCGGCGTCTTCCTGCTCCTCTTCCTCGCGTTCCTTCGCTGGGTTCCATTCGTACCCGTGAGCGAAGTGAAGCGACTCCACTTCGAGCTTCGCCGGGAAGAGGGACCGCTCTCCGCCGGGCACGAGCCGCCGGAGGAGCGCGCCGTGACGCGACCGCGACGGGTGGAGGAAGAGCGTTGAGCATCTTCTCGAAACGGCGGCGGTCCAGCCTGCTCGCCGAGTTCGCCTCGCCCGAGGAGCTCGCGAGAGCACTCGAGGCACTGCGGACCGCGGGCTACGGAGAGCTGGAAACGTACACGCCATTCGACATGCCGCGCACCACGCCAGCGCTCGGACTACGCCGCCCGCTGCTCCCATGGCTCGTGGCTCTCGCCGGCCTCGCCGGCGGGATCACGACATACTGGATCCAGTGGTTCGCCAACTCGTGGAGCTATCCACTGAACGTCGGCGGACGTCCCCTTCATCCGGTCCCGGCGTTCATCCCCGCCACCTTCGAAGGTACCGTGCTCACGGCAGCACTCGTTGCCTTCTTCGGGCTCTTCGTCTCTCTGCGGCTTCCCGCGCTCTGGCATCCCGTATTCGAGATCGATGGCTTCGAGCGCGCGACGGTGGACCGATTCTGGATCGAGGTGGGCGGCGTGCAGAGCGAGCTCGACGCGCGTCAGATGCGGCACATCGCGAACGAGGCCGGTGCACTGCGTATCGTGCCGCTCGCCATGGAGGATCGATGAGCGGTACGGCGTGCGCCACGTCCGGCACAACGCGGAGGAACCGGCCGCTCCGTGCGGCCGCGCTGCTCGCGACGATTCTCTGCGCTCCTCTCGTCGCGTGCAGCCGCGAGCACGGCAGCGTGGCGCCGAGCTTCGAGAGGATGCTCGTGCAGCCGCGCTACGAGCCGTACGGCGCGAGTGACTTCTTCCCCGATGGGCGCGCGATGCGCACCCCGCCCGGCGGCACGGTATCGCGGGAGCGACTGGCGGACAGCGCCCTCATCGCTGCCGTGGTCGCGTCGGGCGCCGCGGACGATTCATCCACCCCGCCGGCACTCGGACAGACGGAGGAGCTCCTGGCCACCGGCCAGTCGCGCTTCGGTATCTACTGCGCGGTGTGCCACGGCGTGCTGGGAGACGGGAAGAGCGTGGTGGGCAGCAACATGGTGGACTGCCCACCGCCCTCGCTTCTGACCGCGGCGGTGCGTGCATTGCCGCCGGCCACGCTCTTCGAAGTGATCACCGAAGGCTTCGGCCGCATGCCGCCGTACGCCGCCGAGCTGCCTGCCACGCAGCGCTGGGCAGTGGTGGCCTACGTTCGGCAGCTTCAACGCCGCGCTCCGCCCGACACGGCCGCCGCCCGGCCGATGGGGCCGGGGTGCGGGAACCGTCCGTGAGCGCCGGCGGAACCACCATCGGCGCGACCGGACGTGAGCGCGCCGTGACCGGCCGCGGCGTGCTGCCGGGCACGATGCGGAACGCGATACGCGGAGCGATCGCGCTGGGAGCGATCGGCTTTGCATTCGTGCTGCTCGGGATCGTGGTGAGCCCGCGCCAGGCGTACATGTCCTATCTGGTGGCGTACGCCACCGTGCTGGGCACGGTGCTCGGCGCGTTGATGCTGGTGATGATGAGCCACCTGGTGAGCGCCCGCTGGTACGTGGTGCTGCGGCGTCTCACCGAAGCAGTGGCGGGCACGCTCCCCGTTCTGGCCCTCCTCTTCATCCCCATCCTGGCCGGCCTGCGCCGCATCTATCCATGGGCCATGCCACCCGAGCACACATCGCGCGAGCTGCGCGCCGAGATCGTGAAGAAGGCGGCCTATCTGAACGTCCCCTTCTTCGTGACGCGAGCGGTCGCGTACTTCGCCATCTGGCTGGCGATCTCATGGCTCCTGCGCCGCTGGTCTCTGCTGCAGGATCGCGAAGGCGGCGTGAGGCACACCATCTGGTCGCGGCGGCTGAGCGCCGGGGGAGCCCCATTCCTCGCGATCGCCGTCACCTTCGCATCCTTCGATTGGCTGATGTCGCTCACGCCTGCATGGTGGTCCGCCGTGTACGGCGTTTACTACTTTGCCGGCGCATTCGTGGCGGGTATATCTCTGGTAGCGCTCCTCGCCATGCTGGCGGAGCGCTCGGGGGTGCTCGCTGGTCACGTCGGCGACGAGCACTTCGGGGCGTTGGGAATGCTGCTCCTGACCTTCGTGTTCTTCTGGGCATACATCGCCTTCGCTCAGTTTCTCATCATCTGGATCGGCGACATCCCGGCCGAGGCCGCCTGGTACATCGCGCGACTTCATGGCGGCTGGGGGCGGACGGGGCTCGCGCTCCTGACGTTCCACTTCGCGCTCCCCTTCCTGCTTCTTCTTCCCCGGGATCTCAAACGCAGACCGCGCGCGATGGCAGCCATCGGGACCATGCTGCTCATCATGCACTACTTCGACGTGTACTGGCTGGCGATGCCCGAGCTGCACGCGGATGGGCCCATCATCCATTGGCTCGATCTCGCTTCGCTCGCCGCAGTGATCGGCTGCACCACCGCATGCGGCTGCTGGCTCTTCCAGCGTGGCGCACCGGTCCCCATCGGGGATCCGTGCCTGCCGGAGTCGGTACGCTATGGAAAGGAGACGGTTCACGACTGATCGCCTACTCGTCGCGTGCAGCTTCACCGCCGCTGCGCCGGCGGCCGGCCGAGCGCGCGCTTCGCAGCACCGCAGGGCGAGGTACGCGCGTCGGTGCGCATCGGGCGACCGGCGACGGCGCTCGAGGGAACGGTTCTTGAGATGCTGGTACGAGCGCAGAGCCCGCAAGCCGCCGGAAGCACCATTGGAGGCCGCGCGGGTAGTCTGCGGAGGTGGGCATGGCACTGGCGTGCGCGGCGAGCGGTGAGGCCGACTCGCGTTGCCCGCCACTGAACACGGCGTTCCTCGCACCGCGGGTCGAGGGGCGCGAGCGAAACTCCCCCTGCCCATCATACGCGTGGCGACCCGAGCTCCATCCCGAACCGAGCAGCCCCTCTTCTCCACCATCTTCGCTCGCGGCTCCGATGCGGCGGGGCACCCGGCCGTGGGACCCATCCGCGGCGAGCTGCTCGGACCGCAGCAGCTCGCCGAGCGTGCGAGAGAGCTGGCGGCGGCCGAGCGTCTCGCTCCAGGGCGGAAGGGTCTCCCGCGCGCCCGCCTCCTCGCTCGGCTGGAGGAAACCCGCCGGATACTCGAGGCGGCCCACGACCGACTCGCCGCGGTGGGAGAAGAAGTGGACGTGGGGCCCGCCGGCGAGTGGCTGCTCGACAACTTCCACGTGGTGCGGGAGCACATTCGGGAAGTGCGCGAGGGGTTGCCGAAGGGCTACTACCGCGAGCTCCCCGAGCTGCTGAACGGGCCGCTCGCCGGCTATCCGCGAGTGTACGAGCTGGCCATAACGCTCATCTCGCACACCGAGGGGCGCATCGACATAGGCAACGTGGATCTCTTCGTGGGCGCGTTCCAGGAGGTGGCCACGCTGTCGATCGGCGAGCTCTGGGCGATCCCCGCGATGCTCCGCCTCGGTCTCATCGAGAGCGTGCGCCGAATGACGCTTCGCACCGTACACCGCCTCGACGAGATCGAGCGGGCCGACGGATGGGCCGCGCGTATCCAGGCCGCGAACGATGCGGGCGGGTCGGCACTCGGCGCCGCGCTCGGAGAGTTCATTGGCGCCTCACACGAGCTCACGCCCGAGTTCGTGGCGCGTTTCCTCTACCAGCTCCGCCTCGGCGCGGGTGCGCTCCCCGCTCTGGTGTGGCTGGAGCAGTGGATCCACGAGGAAGGAATCGCGCCCGACGATGCCGCTGCGCGCTCCACCGAACGGCTCGCGCTCACACAGCTCATGATGGCCAACAGCATCACGAGTCTGCGAGCCATCGGACGGATGGACTGGCGTACCTTCGTGGAGCAGCAGAGCGCGATAGAGGCGATTCTGCGCGAGGACCCTTCCGGCTACTACGCGAGCATGGACTTCACCACGCGCGACTGGTACAGGCACGTGGTCGAGCGTATCGCCAAGCGCACCGGGATCTCGGAGGAGAACGTGGCGCGGCAGGCGGTGGAGCTCGCGAGCTCCGGCGCGCCGCCCCTCGCGCCCGGCGATGGCGGCGATGCCGCGAGTGAGCGCGGCCGCGACCCGCGGCAGGGACACGTTGGATACTACCTCATCGACCGTGGGCTCGCGCTGCTGGAGTCTGAGATGAACTATCGTCCCGCACTCGGGGAGCGGATCCACCGATGGTTCCTGGGACACCCGAACATGGTGTTCGTGGGCGGGGTCATCTCCGGAACGGTGATCGCGCTAGTGGCCGTCTTCTGGCTCGCCGGTCCGGAGTCGCGAACCGCCTGGCTCGCGGTGCTGCTCCTTTCACTGATCCCGGCGAACGACATCGCGGTGAGCGCGATGAGCAGGCTCGTGACCACGCTCATGCCTCCGAAAACCCTCCCCAAGCTCGATTTCACGGACGGCGGAGTGCCGGAGGAGTTCCGGACCGTGGTCGTGATCCCGACGTTGTTCGGCAGCACGGCAGCAGTGCGGGATGCGCTGGAGAACCTCGAGGTGCAGTTCCTCGCCAACCGCGAATCGCACATCCACTTCGCCGTACTGAGCGACTTCACGGATGCGGCCACGGAGCACTGCGCCGACGATGCCGCGATCGTGGAGGCGGCCATCGAGGGGGTGATGGCTCTCAACGCACGCTATGCGCACGAAGGCGAGGATGTCTTCTACCTCTTCCACCGACCGCGGCGGTGGAACGGGCGGGAGGGCGTGTGGATGGGGTGGGAGCGGAAGCGCGGGAAGCTGGCGGAGTTCAACCGCTTCCTGCAGGGAGCGCACGACGATGCCTTTTCCGTGACGACTGGAGATGCCGGGACGCTGCGCGGCGCCCGTTACGTCATCACGCTCGACTCGGATACGATGCTGCCACCCGACTCCGCGCCGGCGCTGGTGGGGGCGATGGCCCATCCGCTCAACCGTCCATGGTACAGCGAGCGGCTCGGCCGCGTGACGCGCGGCTACGGGATCCTGCAGCCGCGGGTAGGAGTGTGGCTGCCGAGCGCGCACCGCTCGCGCTTCGCCGCGATCTACTCCGGGCATCCGGGCGTGGATCCCTACACCACCGCGGTCTCGGATGTCTATCAGGATCTGTACGGCGAGGGGAGCTTCACCGGGAAGGGCATCTACGACGTGGCGGCCTTCGAGCGCGCCACGCGCGGGAGATTCCCCGAGAACACTCTGCTGTCCCACGACCTGATCGAGGGGAGCTACGCGCGCGCCGGCCTCGCCACCGACATCACCGTCTTCGACGACTACCCGGCGCGCTACCTCACCCACACGCGGCGGAAGCACCGCTGGATTCGCGGCGACTGGCAGCTCCTCCAGTGGCTGACTCGCCGCGTACCGGGTCCCGACGGCAGCGAGCCCAATCGCCTCTCACTCCTTTCGCGCTGGAAGATCTTCGACAACCTGCGCCGCAGCACTGTGGAGATCGCGATCATGGCTTTCCTGATCGCCGGCTGGACGGTTCTTCCAGGCTCACCGCTCCGCTGGACGGTGCTCGGTGTCCTGGCGATCGCGGCACCGTGGATATTGTCGCTTCTCCTCGCGCTGCTCCGACCGCCACTCGACAAGTCGTGGCGGGCATACTACGCCGCCGTTGGAGAGGATGCGCTGATGAGCGTCGAGCAGGTGGCGCTGACGCTCACATTCCTGCCACATCAGGCATGGGTATCGGCCGACGCCATAATACGAACCCTCTACCGCCTCTTCGCCTCGAGGCGCAACCTCCTAGAGTGGCAGCCGGCATCGCTCTCGGAGCGTCAGATGCCCACGACGGCGAGCTACGTGTGGCGCAAGCTCTGGCCCGCCGTCGCCACCGCGGCGGTGGTGGGCGCGCTCGTCATCATCGTACACGAGCCGCACGCAGGCGCCACGGCGCGCGTCAGCGATGCGCCGCGGGAGTGGCTCCTCACGATCGCCGTTCTTCCGCTCATCGGCCTCTGGCTGGCATCACCCGCGATAGCGCACGCTCTGAGCTGGCCGGCGCTCCGCCGCGTACCGCGCCTGCGCGCCGGCTCACGCACGGAAGCGCTGCGCCTCGCCCGGCTGCACTGGAACTACTTCGACCACTTCGCTACCGAGCAGACGAACTGGCTGGCACCCGACAACTTCCAGGACGACCCGGCGCCCGTGGTCGCGATGCGGACGTCGCCCACCAACGTGGGCCTGCAGCTCCTAGCCATCGTCAGCGCGCGCGACCTGGGCTTCATCACCACGGCGGCGATGACGGAGCGGCTCGAGGCGGTCTTCGGCGCACTGGGGCGCATGGCGCGGCTCAACGGACACTTCTACAACTGGTACGACCTGCACGATCTGCGCGTGCTGGAGCCGGCGTACATCTCCACAGTGGACAGCGGCAACCTGGCGGGCCATCTGATCGCGCTGCGCCAGGCATGCATGGAGATCTCGCGCTCCGACGACGGGCGCGCGTTCGCCGATCGCCTCGAGGCGATCGGCGAACGCGCGTACCGGTGCGTGATGGAGATGGAGTTCGGCTTCCTCTACGACAGGTCGCGCAAGCTCTTCGCGGTGGGCTATCAGGTGGCCAGCCACACGCTCGACGAGTCGTACTACGACCTCCTCGCTTCGGAAGCGCGTCTCTCGAGCTTCCTGGCGATCGCCAAGAACGACGTGCCCGTGGCCCACTGGTTCCATCTGGGCCGCGCGCTCACCCGCGCCTCGGGCGAGATAGCGCTGGTGTCGTGGAGCGGCAGCATGTTCGAGTATCTCATGCCGGCGCTCGTCATGCAGTCGTTTCCCTTCACCCTGCTCGGCGAGACGTACCGGAGCGTCGTGCGGCGGCAGATGGCGTACGGCAACGAGCGCCGCGTGCCGTGGGGGATCAGCGAGAGCGCGTACAACCTCCGCGATCGGCACCTCACCTACCAGTACCGGGCGTTCGGCGTTCCGGACCTCGCGCTCAAGCGTGGCCTGGGTCGCGATCTCGTGATAGCGCCGTACGCGACATCACTCGCCGCGATGATCGCGCCGCGCCGGGCGCTCGAGAACTTCGCGCGCCTGGAGGAGAAGGGAGCGCTCGGAGAGTACGGCTTCCGCGATTCGCTCGACTACACCCGGCCGCAGCCCGGGCGGCGGTATGCTGTGGTGCAGAACTACATGGCGCACCACGCGGGGATGAGCTTCGTGGCGCTCGCCAACGCGCTGTCGGATCGCCTCTGGCGCCGCCGTTTCCACGCCGATCCGCTCGTGCGCTCGGCGGAGTATCTCCTGCACGAGCGCATGCCGCGCAGGATCATCCTGGAAGAGCCGCAGGAAGCATCGCCCGAAGAGGCGCTCCCGCGTCCCGAGATGGAGCGCCCCGCCGTCCGCGAGGTGGAGACTCCGCACACGCCCCACCCCGAAGTGGCGCTCCTCGGCCATCTCCCCTACACCATCATGGTGACCAACGCCGGAGCGGGTTACAGCCGGTACGAGGATCTCGCTGTGACTCGCTGGCGTGCCGACGGGACGCGCGATTCCACGGGAACGTTCATCTACGTGAAGGACGTCACGGCCGGCCGCGCCTGGTCGGCCGCGTACCAGCCCACATGCGCCGCTCCCGACTGGTATCGCGCGGTGCTCGCCTCCGACCGGGTAACGTTCCAGCGAGAGGACGGCGACATCGAGACGCGCACCGAAATAGTCGTGGTCCCCGACGACGCGGCCGAGGTGCGGCGCGTCACCATCACGAACAACTCGCGGGAGCCGCGCGAGCTGGAGGTCACCAGCTACGGTGAGATAGTGCTCGCCGCGCCCGACACCGACCGCGCGCATCCGGCTTTCGCCAACCTGTTCGTGGAGACCGAGTGGCACGAGTGGTGTACGGCGATAACCGCTACCCGGCGCCCGCGCTCGGCGCTCGAGAAGAAGCTCTGGTGCGTGCACGTGGTGGACGGCGGTGCCGGGAGCGTACCACCGGTGAGCTGCGAGACCGACAGGGCACGCTTCATCGGACGCGGCCGCACCGCGGCCGACCCCGTAGCGCTCGAGCACGATGGACCGCTCTCCGGCACAACCGGCGCGGTGCTCGACCCGATATTCGCGCTCCGCTCGCGCCTGCGGCTCGCTCCGGGCGAATCGCGGTCGGTGGCCTTCACCACCCTCGTGGCCCCATCAGCCGAACGTGCCTTCGAGCTGGCCGATCGCTACCACGATTCGCGCACCGCCCAGCGCGCGCTCGACCTCGCGTGGACCAGCACGCAGATCGAACTGCGCGAGCTAAACGTGACCCCGGCCGACGCCGCCGTCTTCCAGGACATAGCGGGCCGGCTCTTCTACGGAGGGAGCGCGATGCGCGCGCCGGAGGAAGAGCTCCTGCGCAATCGTGGAGCGCAGCAGCGACTCTGGTCGGTCGGCGTGTCGGGCGACTGGCCGATCCTCCTGGCCACCATCGATTCCGCGGAGGGGCTACCCACACTGCGTCAGCTCTTCGCCGCGCACCGCTACTGGCGGCGCCGGGGGATGATGGTGGACCTCGTGATCCTCAACGCGCATGCGGCGTCGTACCTGCAGGAGCTGCACGAGAAGATCCTGTCGGCCATGTACGGGTCGAGCGACTCAGGCGCCATCGACCAGCCGGGCGGGGTCTTCATCCGGCGGATCGACCTCCTCGATCCGGCCGACCTGCTCATGCTCCGCGCCACCGCTCGCGTGCACATCACCTGCGACGGGCGCTCGCTCGGCAGGATCCTGAAAGCGCGGCCCGCGACTCCCGAGCCGGATTCCAGCGAGAGCAACGAGGTCGCACAGGAGCCACGCGCGCCGGTGCGCAGCACGCCAACGTCATCGTCGGTGGTACGGCGGATCCGCAAGGGAGCGGCACAGCTCATGGCCAAGTCGGCGAGCGCGCCCTGGCCCGCGTCGCGCAAGACGATGCGTCCGTCCACCCGACCGGACGCCGCCCACCGCGGCGCGGCACTCGCCTTCGACAACGGGATGGGCGGCTTCTCCGAGGACGGCGCGTACACCATGTTCGTGGATGATCGCGGACTGCCGCCGGCACCGTGGGCGAACGTGGTTGCCAACGCGAGCGGCGGCTTCGTGATCACCGAGCGCGGAGCCGGGTTCAGTTGGGCCGGGAACAGCTACTTCTACCGGCTCACGCCCTGGCACAACGACCCCGTCAGCGATCCAGCGAGCGACGTGATCTACATTCGCGACGAGGACACGGGCGAGCTCTGGAGCGCCACGCCGGCTCCGGTCGACCATCCGGCATCGTTCACCGTCCGTCACGGTCAAGGACTGTCCACCTTCGACCAGCTGTACTCCGCGATCGAGACGCGGCTGGAGATCGGCGTAGTGCCCGCGGATGCGGTGAAGCTCTCGCTTCTCACCATCACGAACCACGACGACCGCCCGAGACGGATCTCGATCACTCCGTACGTGGAGTGGACGCTCGGCGTGCTGCGCGAGCACACGCAGCACCAGGTACACACCGCGTACGATGCCGGCCGCGACGTGATCTTCGCCTGGAACAACTTCGACGAACAGTTCACCGACTGGATGGCGTTCCTCGCGCTGAGCGAGCGGAGCGCAAGCCACACGGCCGACCGCCGCGAGTTCCTGGGCCGCAACGGGAGCACGAGCGACCCGGCCGCGATGCGCGAGCGAGAGCTAGGCAACCGGACCGGCGCCGGCATCGACCCATGCGGCTCGCTGCAGTGCGTCCTCTCGCTTCGACCGGGCGAGACGCGCGAGGTTGCGGTGGCGCTCGGCGCCGCTCCATCCGAGGAGGAGGCGCAGCGGCTGGCCGACAAGTATCGCGATCTCTCCCGGGCGCGAGCCGCGATACGGCGGAGCGTGGATGCGTGGGAGGAGCGGCTCTCGGTGGTGAGCGTGCGCACGCCGGTGCCCTCCTTCGATGTGCTGACGAACCGCTGGACACTCTACCAGGCGCTGAGCTGCCGGATGTGGGCGCGCTCGGCACTCTACCAGAGCAGCGGCGCCTACGGCTTCCGTGACCAGTTGCAGGACGTCATGGCCTTCCTTCACGCCGAGCCGGCCGTCGCGCGCGAGCACATTCTCCGCTCGGCCGCGCGGCAGTTCCCCGAGGGCGACGTACAACACTGGTGGCACCCGCAGAGCGGACGGGGAGTGCGCACGCGCTTCTCCGACGATCTGGTATGGCTCCCGTACGTGGTGGATCGTTACGTGCGAGTCACCGGCGACGGGAGCGTCCTGGATGAGAGCGCCGCCTTCCTCGAGATGCGACCGCTGGAGCCGGGCGAGCAGGAAGTATACGATCTCCCTCGCGTCAGCGAGGAGCGCGCGAGCGTGTACGAGCACTGCCTGCGCGCGCTGCGGAAGGCGTGCACCTTCGGCCCGCACGAGCTGCCGCTCATCGGAGGCGGCGACTGGAACGACGGGATGAACCGCGTGGGAATCGGGGGGCGCGGCGAGAGCGTGTGGCTGGCCTGGTTCCTCATAGCCACTCTCCGCGCGTTCGCCGAACATGCGGAAGCCAAGGGAGATACCGCTGTGGCGGCGGAGCTCCGGACCCACGCCGGCCGCTATGCGGTCGCGGTGGAGCGCGCCGGGTGGGACGGCGCGTGGTACCGCCGCGCCTACTTCGATGACGGTACGCCACTGGGCTCCGCACAAAACGACGAGTGCCGCATCGACTCGATCGCGCAGAGCTGGAGCATCATCTCGGCGGCCGGTGATCCAGAACGAGCCTCGCGGGCACTCGGCTCGCTCGAGAAGGAGCTGGTGCGCGAGGACGCGCGACTCGTCATGCTTCTCACTCCGCCGTTCGACCACACCGCGCACGATCCCGGATACATCAAAGGCTACGTCCCGGGCGTGCGAGAGAACGGGGCACAGTATACGCACGCCGCGCTCTGGGCCGTCCTGGCGATGGCGCTGCACGGCGACGGTGACCGCGCCTTCCAGCTATTCCAGATGCTCAACCCACTCACTCACACTTCCAACACGGAGGGCGTGGCCACCTACAAGGTGGAACCGTACGTGGTCGCGGCCGACGTGTACACGGCCGCCAGCCACCTGGGGCGCGGCGGCTGGACGTGGTACACGGGATCGGCGAGCTGGATGTACCGTGTGGCGCTGGAGACGCTCCTTGGATTCGACAGGCGCGGCGACACTCTCCGCATCGATCCACGCGTGCCGGGCGGCTGGCCCGAGTACACGATCGAGTACCGCCACGGTGGCAGCACGTACATCATCACCGTGTACGAGCCAGGCCGCGCGCGTGCCGGGACCGCGCGGGTATCCCTCGACGGCCGCGAGCTGCCGGATGGAGTGATCCCGCTCGAGGACGATGGCGACCGGCACGAGGTCATCGTGCGCCCCCGGTAAACCGAACGGCGCACGATTCGCGCTCCCCACTCAGGGGAAGGGGCGCGGTCTCGGCCAGGGCCACGGCCACGGGCGATGGCCGCGTCCCGCGAGCGCCATCGTGGCCATCTCACGCATCTCGACGTCGCCCGACTTCAGCGCCGTGGCGAGCGCGCTCTCCGAACGATCACCCATCATGATCAGTGCTCGAAGCTCGGCCCGCCGCACGCCGGCGTCGCTCTCGTCCTGCAGCCCTTTCTCCAGCGCCGGCACCGTGCCGGAATCGCGGATCTGTCCCAGTGCCCAGGCGGTGCTGAGCCGCACGTCGCGGTCGCTGGAAGAGAGTCCCTGCACCAGCCCGTCGGGTGCACGCTCCGGTCTGATCTGGCCGAGCGCCCACGCCGCCGTCTCCCTGACGTCGTTGCTGCGGTCATTCCGTACCGTTGCGGCGAGCGCACCGGTGGCAGGTACGGCATCGAGCTGGCCGAGCGCCCATGCCGCCATCTCGCGCACACCCGCACCGTCATCGCGCTGCAGCGCGGCGATGAGAGCGTCCGATGCGCCTTCATCCTCGATCTGGCCGAGCGCCCACGCGGCTGCCCTCCGCACAGCGGCACCGTCGTCGGCCTTCAGCACGCGCACGAGCGCCGCCACGGCATCGGTGCTCTTCAAGTGCCCCAACGCGCCCGCTGCTGCACCACGTACCACTGGCTCCGCATCCTCGAGCGCGCGCACGAGCGGCGGCGTCGATCTCGCGTCCCGCAACCGCCCCAATGCCCACGCTGTATTGGCGCGCACGGCGGTGGCTGCATCGTTGAGCGCGTGCAACAATGGCTCGGGCGCTTCGCCCGGCCTCGCCAGCCCCAGGGCGAGAGCCGCCGCAGCGCGCGTATCGCTCGACGCCGAGCCGAGTCGCTCAGTCAGCGCGGCGACCGGAGCGCCATCGCGGGCACGGCCCAGCAGGCGTATGGAAAGCTCGCGAACGCACGCATCCCGGCCGTCGAGTCCCGCCAGCAGCACCGCGACATCGGCAGGCGCGAGCTCGCGATCAGCCAGCGCCGCGAGTTGCTCGCGGACATCGGTGCCGATGGGAGGCGATGGCGCATCCCAGGCGTAGCCGCCCATCCCGGACGACACCGCCTGAGCGGCCATCCCACAGAGGAGAGGCGGCGCGCCGCGGACCGCCTCCAGCAGCGCGCGCACGTCGGGGGCTGGCCGCGCTGCAGCGTCCCGCTCGCGGAGAGCAACGGCTCCCGCCCTCGAAGTACCGGCGCGCGACTCGACCGTCGTGCCGCCTGGCCAGGAAGCGCCGCCGATCACGAGCAGCACGGCGCATGTGCGAATGAGTCCCATCGTTCCCTCCTCAGGGCATTGGACGCGGCATCGGCATGGGCCACGGCCATGGCCGCACGCCGCGGAAGCCGACGATGGCACGCGTGACTCTCTGACGAACATCGGGATCCGGCGATGCGAGCAGCTTCTGCAGCGTGGCATCGGATGCTTCGCCGAGCAGGATCAGAGCGCGAAGCTCGGCCTCCCGGATGTCGTGATCCCTCTCGCTGGACAGCGCATCCGAGAGCGCCTGGAGCGTGGCGGGATCTCCGATCTCCCCGAGCGCCCAGGCCGCGGCGAGGCGCACCTCGTCGCTGGAGTCGCCGAGCGCCCGCACGAGACCGGCGGGCGCCTTCTCCGGCTCGATCTGGCCCAGTGCCCATGCGGCACGACTCCGTACTCTCGCGCCGGGGTCGCTCATCGCCGCGCCGAGCGCCGCGATTGCCGACGCATCGCCGATGGTTCCGAGCGCCCACGCCGCCGTCATCTTCACCCGTTCATCGGCATCGCGCCGTACGGCATCGCGCAGCGCCTGGGCCGCGCTGTCGGCATCGATCTGGCCGAGCCCCCAGGCGGCCATCTCGCGCACATCAGCGCTTCCATCGCGCGCCAGCGCGGCCGCGAGCGCTCCGGTGACGACACGCGGGTCACGCTCGCCGCGCTGCGCCAGCGCCCACGCCGCCGTACGCCGCACCCTATCGTCACCATCGCTCTCGAGGAGCTTCACGAGGAGATCGGTGGTGCCGCTGTCGGCACCGACCCGTGCCATGGCCGGTGCCCCGCTCTCTCCGAGGCTCACCCGCACGGAGCCACGTACGGAGCCACGTACGGAGCGCCCGATCGCATCGGTCGACTGCACGTCGATGCGCGGGAAGTAGTCCTTCCAGTCGCTCACGAGGCCGTCGTAATCGATGCCGGCAACCATCGTAGAGGCTCCCTCCACCGACGAGCGGACGCCGTTCTCGACCGCGGAGTCGATGATCCGCCGAAGCGTTCTCGCGTGGATCTCCTCACCCGTATCGGGCACGCTCGAGGCCAACTGCCGCCCGCCGGGCGCCGCGATGGTGTCAGCGAGGAGATCCGGTCGCGCGGCGCGCGCGTCAGCGTCACGAACGAGCGGTGGGTCGCCTGCGTCAGCGCCGCGAGCGAGCAGGGAGCCGTGGTCCGGAGCCATCGTGTCCGCGGCGTCCGGCGCGCCAACCGCCCCGCGATTGGTCGCGGGCGCCATCGCGGAAACCGAGAGCGTGAGAGCGGCGAGGCAGGCGATCAGCGCGGCGGCCTGCAGGCGGCCTGGCGCGCCGCGCCGCTGCTCCGGATCGAGGATGGCCAGCATACGTCCTTCGAATTCCTTCCTGCGCGCCATCGCGAGCGCGGTCGCCGGCGCGGACGCGTTGCGCGCCCCGGTCACCAGCTCGAGGAGATGATGAGCGTAGTCGGACGCGCGGGTGCCGGACGTCAGCACCAGATCGTCGCAGGCGCGCTCGCTCTCGGAGCGCAGCCGCCGCGCGGCCGCCCATACGAGCGGGTGGAACCAGTAGAGAGCACACGCGATGCGGCCGAGCGTATGGCCGAAGAGATCGCGACGCCGCACGTGCGCCAGCTCGTGGAAGAGCACGGCGCGGCGTCTCTCGTCGCTCCACCGCTCGGCTCCGGCAGGCAGAACCACCGCCGGGTGGAGGAGTCCGCAGGCGAAGGGCATCGCGACGTCATCGCTGTTGAGAAGACGCGGAGCGTGCGCGAGATCGAGCCGGTCGGCTACCTCCCAGAGCGGCACGGTCCATTCGGCCGACTCGAGCGGCCGGGCTCTCCGAACCACGCGCCTGACCGTGGCCATCCCGGCAATCAGCCGCGTCAGCAGAAAGAGCGTGCCGATCGCCCAGAGGAACGTGAGCGTCAGCAGAACGTCAGCAGAGCCGCCGCTCCTGGTGGGACCCGATCGCGTCACGCCGGTTGGGGATACGTGCGCGGCGGAACTCGCGACGGCACCCTCGCCGCCGGGTCGGGCGGCCCCGGTCTCATCGAGCGTGGCCGGATGGCTCACGCCAGCCGGAATCGCACTCGGGCCGGCCGACTGATCGCGCGGGATCGTTCCCCACGTCGCCGGCACGCTCGACTCGCCGGCCGCGCGTGGCGATGCGCTCGGTGCTCCCTGAAGCACCACGGGATCCACCGCCATGCCGCCGATGGATCCGGGAATAATGGCCAACCGCAGCGGCGTCCAGTACGAGAGCGCCGGGAGAAGAACCACCGCGGCCAGGACGCTCACCCATACGATGTGCCGCGCGCCCGCTGACGCCCGGCTGAGCGCCGCGGTGGCGACGAGAGCGAGCAGGAGCAGGAGCGTCGCCTTGACGAGGAAGAGCGATACAGGCAGAATGGCCTGCGTGCCCGCGAAAGATGGCTCGGAGAAGATGGATGTCATGTCTATTTCCCTTTCTCGCGCGCCGCGCGGATGCGCTCCTGGAGACTGTCGATCTCTGCCTCGCTCAGGTGTGCGTCGGAGAGGCGCAGGAGGGCGGTGACTGCCTGCTCGGTGGATCCATCGAAGAACGTGCGAACCAGATGCTTCAGCGCATCGGCACGCGCTTCCTCGGGGGCGCTGGCCGGAAGGTAGACGTAGCGTTGCCCCTCCTCCCTGTGCACGACGTGCCCCTTCTCCTCGAGAATGCGGAGGGTGGCTCGCACGGCCGAGTAGCTCGGAGGATCGGGCATGTTCTCCATCACCTCGGCGACGGTGGCGTCGCCTCGCCGGAAGAGGACATCCATGATCTGTCGCTCTCTACGACTGAGGTTTCGAGTGGACGGATATCTGGACGTATGACGCTCGCTGTGAAATGGTGGACGCGGGATTCAGTACGAGCTCGGTTATGCTAAGTTTCTAGCATCTGTTGCTAATTTTCTAGCAACACTGCCTTTCTGTCAAGTCCTCCCACTCCAGGTGGCCAAATGGCCTGCCCCTCACGCGCTGCCGGCTTCACCTTCGGCGCCTTCCTTCTCGTCATCGCGCCCATCTTCACCACCTCCGCCGTTGCCGCCCAGGACATCTCCGTTGCCGTGGCACCCGGGACACGCATCCGCGTGCTACGCACGGGCGACGACACGCCCCAGGAGGCTACGTTCGTGTCCTTCGATCACGACACGCTGCTCCTGAAGCCCGGTGGCTGCTGCATCGTCGACAGCATTCCCATCGAGTCCATCACCGCAGTGGACGTGAGCGGCGGCATCGGAGTCAGCGCCGGGCGCGTGGCGGGTGGGATCGTCTTCGGCGCGCTCGCCGGTACGGTGGTGGGCTGGGGCGTGGGCAACGTGGCGTGCAGCATGCCCGAGTCGGGCGAGCTATGCGGCCTTGGCGTCGCGCTCCTGGCGACCGCGCTCGGCGCCGGTGGGGCGGTGCTGGGCGTCGTATGGGGCATCGAGTCCAAGGTGGAGCGATGGGAGCGTATCTACCCGCCCGGCGACGTCGCCCTTCTGGTCGCACCGACTTCGGAGGGTGGCATCTCCGTCGGAGCCAGCATCCCGATAGACATGGGTTCGCCGTTGCGCCATGCGAAGCACGAGTAGCCACAGTTCACGTCCGCCGAGCGCCAGCAAGCGCTTCGTGCGAGCACGGCCACCCGGTACGAGAAAACCACGCCCCGCGAGGCTCTCCATGCATCGCACTACCCTGCTCCTTATCTTCGCAGTCATCACCGCGCCGGTCGCTGCCTCGTGCGGCGCGCGGCGCGTGGCCAACTCGCTGCCGCCGGAGGGCGGCATGCTTCGCGTGGTCTCCTACAACATCCATGCTGGTAAGGACGCCACCCGACGACCGAACCTCGATCGCGTGGCGGCGGTGCTCGATTCCCTGGATGCGGATGTGGTTCTGCTCCAGGAGGTGGACCGCGGCACCGAGCGCTCCGGCCGTGTCGACCAGGCGGCGGAGCTCGAGCGCCTCACCGGGATGTACGGCGCCTTCGCCAAGTCGCTCGACTTCCAGGGCGGCGAATACGGGATAGCGGCGCTCTCTCGCTGGCCGGTGGCGAGCTCCGAGACCATCCCCCTCCCCACCGATCCCCCCGCCGACCGCGGCGTGCAGATGTACGAGCCACGTGTGG
>Ga0182741_1001365_pt1 | contig 32169 bp, 35 predicted proteins | sample eDN5th37CBELigOP_FD_128874 | JGI IMG/M metagenome (GOLD analysis project Ga0182741, IMG submission 128874) | Enriched Organic Plus compost microbial communities from Emeryville, California, USA - eDNA 5th pass 37_C BE-Lig OP (version 2) (version 2) ... | reverse complement strand
CTTGACGCCTGACGAGAAGGAGATGGCGCTCAACCGGATCGCCGAGAACGCGGCGATGGTCGAGTGGGTGTGCGGCTGCCTGATCGCGCACGAGCGCTCGTACCGCTTCGCGCTCGAGCGTCTTGTCATCACCCTGCCGGCACCGGTCGCGGCCGAGGCTGAGCGCGTGCTCAATGCCTTCACGCGCAAGCTGGAAGCCGGATGCGGCGGCCCGCTGCCCGGTTTCGAGGGCGGGGCAGGGGGCATGGGCCCCGGCGGCGAACGCGGCCTCGTGGTGAAAGGCTAGTCCGACCCGATCGGCTGCGGGTTGCACCGCGCGGCGGTGAGCACGCCGCGCGCAACCGGAGCGGCACTCGGCGTCACGGCCAGAGTTTTCACCAGGATCAGGCCGGTGGTCGACGGCGACTCGATGATGAGCCGGTCCGCCGACGTCACTTCCTCGTCGCCGGGCAGCAGTGCGCGCTGATCGCTGGTCATGAGCTCCAGTTCGATCACGCGCCGTCCCGCGGCACGATCGTTGATCGCGTAATAGGCCACGCCCTGGCGGGTGTAGAACGACACCGACGTGTACCAGGGGCTGACCGGCACCATCAGTTTCAGCGGCGCCTCCGACAGGTCGTAGCGGCACACCGCCGCCGCGAAAGCCGGATCGAGAAACGGCAGGACGGACCGCTCCGGGGTCGGGGGCGGCAGCGCCGCCATCGTATTGACCGCGGCGATCGGCGTGAGCCGCGCATAGGCGTCCTGGCTGGCGGCCTGGGGCAGCAGCATGATTGTCACCAGATGGACAATCCCGCCCAGGATCACGCCGCCGAGGAGCCACAACAGCCAGCGCATTACGGGCACACCCGGTTCGTGATCGAAGGCATCGCCATTTCGCGGCCGGACTGGACGCCGACCCCGACCGGCGTGTCGTAGAGGCGCAGGACCAGCACGTAGCGCGTCGCCCCGCCGCTCGGCAGCCAGTTGCCGGGACGGGCCCGCGGCGCGACGGCGATGCGGAACGCGCTCGACCCATCGCGCACGACTTCCTGGCTGGTGAAGCCGTAGCGGTTGGCCGCGTTGGCGATCAGGAAGCCCTGCGGGTCGTAGAGCGTCAGCGTCCAATACCGCGCCGGCGGTGTCGTGCCGCTCACCGTCACCTCGCAGCGGCCGTCGAGCGGCTGGCCGGCGTCGTCGACATTGGCGATGAACAGCACGCCGTCGCCGGAGCCGATCGGCAGGGTGCCGCTCCGCGCCACGGTCGCGCGCGCATACGGATCGATCTCGCTGGTGCCGCTCTTCGGCCAGGCCGTCCACGCGCCGATCCGCACCGCGCCCGACGCGCTGCCGGTCCGCGACGTCAGCCAGGTGGTGCCAAGGCCCACCACGGCCGCGACGGCGAGAGCGAAGATGATTCCGAGGAGCAAGCGCACGGCTGGCTGACGAATCGCTGGAGGGACGGCCGGGGGCCGGCGGGATCAATTCCCGCGGATGATCACTACCGGAGATTCGGGGGCGGACGCCACCGTGCCGGTCTGCTCGATCGCGGCGCCGCGCTGCGTGCCGGCCACCGGCGGCGCAATTCCGGTCCGCGTCGCGGCTTCCATCATCTGTTCGACCCGCACGAGAATCTCCGCGGAACGCTTCGTCAGCGTGGCCGGCCGCGCCGGCGTTTCGTTGCCGGTGCCGGAATCGGCCACCGGGCCGGGAGCGGCGGCCGGCGGCGCGGCGGGCGGAACGCCCGGGATCGGCCGGATGTCGATCCCCTGATGGGCATAGGCCATGATCTGATGCCACGTCATCGCCGGCAGCGAGCCGCCCGTCATGCGTCGCGTCGGGCTGTAGTCGTCGTTGCCGAACCAGACCCCGGCGACATAGTTGCCGGTGAAGCCGATGAACCACGCGTCGCGATAGGCGTTGGTGGTTCCGGTCTTTCCGCCCGCCTTGATGCCGTCGAGCATGGCGCGGCGGCCGGTGCCTTCCTCGACGACCTTGCTCATCATCAGATTCATCTGCTCGGCGACCTGCGGCTTGAGCACCTGCGCGCCCTTGGCGCCGTCGCGGTCGAACCGCCACACCAGGTCGCCGGACGCCGTGCGCACCTCGAGCAGGGCATGGGGCGTGACCGCCTTGCCGCCGGCCGGGAACACGGCATAGCCGGCGGTCATGTCCAGCACCGTGACTTCGGCGGCACCGATCGGCAGCGACGAGGAATCGGGAAGCGGCGTGCGCAGGCCCATATCGCGCGCGGTCTTGATGATCTTGGCGCGGCCCGCCTTCGCGTTGCCGTCGCCCAGCGCGACCGAGAGGCGCACCGGGATCGTGTTGATCGAACGCACCAGCGCCGTCGTCAGCGTCATCGAGCCGGAGAACGACCGGGCATAGTTCTGCGGGCACCAGTTGCCGAGACAGATCGGGGCGTCCACCACGATCGACGTCGGCTTGAAGCCGTTTGTCAACGCGGTCGCATAGACGAAGGGCTTGAACGATGAGCCAGGCTGACGGAGCGCATCGGTGGCGCGGTTGAACTGGCTGGCGCCGTAATCACGCCCGCCCACCATCGCCCGCACGGCGCCGTCGACATCCATCACCACCACGGCCGCCTGCTTCGCACCGTATTCCCGCCCGTACTGGCGCAGCGACGCTTCGACCGCGGCGTCGGCCTCGCGTTGCAGGTTGACGTCGAGCGCCGTGCGCACGACGAAAACACGGTCGTGCACGGACTTCGGCAGCGTCTCGACCAGCTTCTTCATCTCGTCGAAGGCCCAGTCGAGATAGTAGTTCGGGGCGCGCTCGTCGCGGCGGTCGATCGCCACCGCGGGATTGCGGCGTGCGCCGAACACTTGGCCCTCGGTCATGAACCCGGCCTCGACCAGGTTGTCGAGCACGACATTGGCGCGCGCGCGGGCGGCGGGCAGGTTGATGTGCGGCGCGTATTTGGTGGGCGCCTTGAACAGGCCCGCGAGCATCGCCGCCTCGGCCAGGTTCACGTCGCGCGCCGACTTGCCGAAATAGTACTGCGCCGCCGCATCGACGCCGAAGGCGCCGCCACCCATATAGGCGCGGTCGAGATAGAGCTTGAGGATCTCGTTCTTCGTCAAACGCGTTTCCAGCCACATGGCGAGGAACGCTTCCTTGATCTTGCGCTCGATCGTGCGCTCGTTCGACAGGAACAGGTTCTTGGCCAGCTGCTGCGTGATCGAGGAGCCGCCCTGCACCACGCCGCCGGCGCGCGCATTGGCCCCGACCGCGCGGAAGGTGCCGGCCACGTCGATGCCGAAATGCTCGTAGAAGCGCCGGTCCTCGGTGGCCAGCACCGCCTTGATCAGATGGTCCGGAAATTCCTCCAGCGGCACGGAATCGTTGTGGCGGATGCCGCGCTTTCCGACCTCGTTGCCGTAGCGATCGAGGAAGGTGACCGAGAGCTCCGACTTTTTCAGCCAGTCGTCCGAGGTCTCGCGAAATGCCGGAATGGCCAGCGCCAGCATTAGGATGAGCCCGGCGGTGCCGAGCGTCATCGTCTCGGAGGCTGCCTCGTTGAGCCAGCGCCGCCAGCCGGAAACGTGGAACCGGTCCATGAAACCGGAGAACCGTTCCCAGTATTCCCGGGTCAGGACGCCGCTCTGGAATACGCCGGAATCGATGCGTGAATCGAGATCGAGCAGGAACCGCTCGATCTTGAGCCTCCATTCCTTCGGAATCAGGTCACGCACGGCTTGAATCTTCCTCTGGCGACGGCCGCGGATGGCTTGGCGGCAGCCGTAACACCTTCTTAGCGGATCGTTCGCCGCCGGGCCATGACGCACCCGTCACAGACCGGCGAGAAAGGTTACCGGCCGGGCGGCGATCGGTGCTTTTTTACCTTCCTGGCGCATCGGGCGCAGGTTTCGTGCCGGTGACAGTCGACCAGATGGTCGTTCACCATGCCCACGGCCTGCATGAAGGCATAGACGATCGTCGGGCCGCAGAACTTGAAGCCGCGTGCCGCCAGTTCCTTGGAGATGGCCTTCGACACCGGCGTTTCGGCCGGGATCTCGGACATCTTCCGGAACCGGTTCACCTGCGGCTCACCGCCGACGAAATCCCACAGCAGGGCGGCGAAGCCGGGGCCACGTTCCATGATGTCGAGATAGGCGCGGGCGGACAACACCGTGCCCTCGATCTTGGCGCGGTTGCGGACAATGCCGGCGTCCTGCATCAGCGCCTCGACCTTCTTCGGCGTGTAGCGGGCGATCCGCGCCGGCTCGAAGCCGTCGAAGGCGCGGCGGAAATTGTCGCGTTTGCGCAGGATCGTGATCCAGGACAGGCCGGCCTGGAAGCCGTCCAGGATCAGCTTCTCGAACAGGGCCCGGTCGTCGTATTCCGGCACGCCCCATTCCTCGTCGTGATAGGCGACGTAGAGCGGGTCCTGCTTGGGCCACGGGCAGCGGACGAGCCCGTCCGGATGGGCGAGGGCGTTCATTCCGCAGCAGCCTCGCCCGGCCAGGCAAAGTGGGCCCATGCCGGCTTTTCCGGCCGCAGCGCGATCCCGCCGGCGCTGATCGGCTGTCCCGCCGCCATCGCGTCGGCGACCCGGTCGAGCCGCAGCATGGCGAGGCCACGGCCGGCGGCGGAGGAACCCATCGTCCCTGCCGCCCGCTCTCCGGCGGTGACCGGCACGCCGGCTTCCGGCAGGAAGCCGTCATCGTTCGTGACCGACACGATCCGTGTCCGCGCCGTGCCGCGGTGCTGCATCCGCGACACCACCTCCTGGCCGACGAAGCAGCCCTTGTCGAAATCGACCCCGCCCAGTTGGTCCATGTCGGTCTCGTGCGGGAAGGCGTCGCCATAGATGAAATCAAGGCCGCCGCGCGGCACGGTCAGTCCGATCCGGTGTGCCTCATAGGCCGGGATATCCGCCGCCTCGGCGCCGAGCGCGGCCACGAGGTCCGCGGTCTCGGCCGCCGGGACGATGACACGACGGCCCAGGGCGGCCAGCCGCGGGTCCGCATGGCCGTGTTCCGCCGCCGGGCCGTCCCACAGCGCCACGACGGCGAGCGTGTCCGACAGGTCCGCGATCTCGACCTTGGCGCGCAACTTGTAGAAGGCGAGCCGCTGGACCAGGTCGCCCGCCAGGGCGCGTGGGCAGTCGAGCAGCAGCCCGCCGTCCTCGGCTTCGGAGATGATGAAGTCGAACAGGATCTTGCCCTGGGGCGTGAGCAGGGCAGCGAACCGGGCGTGCCCCGGCGCGACTTTGTCCACGTCGCTGGTGACGAGCCCGTCGAGGAAACGCCGCGCATCCGCGCCGCCGACCCCGACCACGCCGCGATCGCTCAATACCGCCGCCTTCATCCGGAATGTCCTTGCCAGTGGCCGCCGCGGAACGTAAGGCGCTCTCCGGTGCTGCTCAAGATGGCGGGCATCACAAATGCGTCGCACCGGCGGCGCGACAGGAGAGGCGGAGCGCGATGGCGGCGACATTCGACGTGATCTTCAGGAACGGCACGCTCGTCAATCATGACGGCGAGGGCGTCCGTGATATCGGCGTCACGGGCGGACGCATCGCGGCCATCGGCGACCTGTCCCGCGCCGACGCCGGCGAGATCGTCGACTGCGCCGGCCTGCACGTGCTGCCCGGCGTCATCGACACCCAGGTGCATTTCCGCGAACCGGGCCTCACCCACAAGGAGGATCTCGAGAGCGGCTCGCGCGCTGCCGTGATGGGCGGGGTCACCGCGGTGTTCGAGATGCCGAACACCAACCCGCTTACCACCGACGCCTCCGCCCTGGCCGATAAGGTGGCGCGCGCCCATCATCGCATGCATTGCGACTTCGCCTTCTTCGTCGGCGGCACCCGCGACAACATCGCCGACATTCCCGAACTCGAGCGCCTGCCGGGCTCCGCCGGCATCAAGGTGTTCATGGGGTCGTCCACCGGTTCGCTGCTGGTCGAGGACGACGAGGGGGTGCGCGCGATCCTGGCGGCGGTCAGGCGCCGCGCGGCGTTCCACTCCGAGGACGAATTTCGCCTGCGCGAACGCAAGGGCCTGCGCTTACCCGGCGATCCGCGTTCGCATCCGGTTTGGCGCGACGACATTGCCGCCATGTCCTGCACCGAGCGGCTGGTCCGGCTTGCCCGCGAGACCGGCAAGCGCATCCACGTGCTCCATGTCACCACCGGCGACGAAATCGCCTTCCTGCGCCAGCACAAGGACGTGGCATCGGTCGAGGTCACGCCGCATCATCTCACCCTTGCGGCGCCGGAATGCTACGAGCGCCTCGGTACCCGCGCACAGATGAACCCGCCGGTGCGCGGCGTTGCTCATCGCGCCGCCCTATGGCAGGGGCTCGCCGAAGGTGTCGTCGACGTGCTCGGCTCCGACCACGCCCCGCACACGGCGGAGGAAAAGGCCAAACCCTATCCCGACAGCCCGTCCGGCATGACCGGGGTGCAGACCCTGCTGCCGCTGATGCTCGACCACGTGAACGCCGGCCGGCTGTCGCTGCTGCGGCTGATGGATCTCACGAGCGCAGGACCGGCGCGGCTGTTCGGCATTGCCAACAAGGGCCGTGTCGCCGTCGGCTACGACGCCGATCTTTCCATCGTCGATCTCAAGCGCCGCGCCACCATCACGGATGCGTGGATCGCCTCGAAATCGCAATGGACGCCTTATGACGGGGTGACCGTGACCGGCTGGCCGGTGGGCACCGTGGTCCGGGGCCGGCGCGTGATGTGGGAGGGCGAACTCGTCAGCCCTGGCACCGGCGAGGCGGTGCGGTTCCAGGAGGCGCTGGCGCCGCGGCCGTGAGCGTCAGTGGCTGACGACCGGCTCCAGCGCCGTCAGGAACAGCTCGGTTTCCGCATTGGCGGAAGGCACAACGACCGTTTCCGCCGCGATCCGCTGCCGCACCTGGTAGAACTCGATCACCCGCCGCGCCGTCTCGAGCTTGAGCCGGTCGTAGACCTGCATCGTCGTCTCGAGATCCGGTTCGGAAATTCCACGGTCCGCCGCCTGCAGGCGCAGCACGTCGCGAAGCCCCGCCGTATCCAACCCTGCGATTTTGGCCAGGATCAGCAGCATGTCCGGCTTCTCGTCGAGCATGGCCCGCTCGACCATGTCGACCGGCTGCTCGGCGAGCAGCGACAGGGCGACCGCCGCCTCTTCGTAGCGCCGCTCCTTGGCAAACAGGCGCAGCTGCTCGGCATCGAGCTGGCCCGAGCGGTAGATCGCCTCGACCCGGTTGCGGGCGGCACGATAGAGCGGTGAGGTGTTGCGCAGCTGGTCGCGGATGCGCCCCGTCAGTTCCCCGAGCACTGCCTCGATGTCGCGCATCGCGTCCGGATTGAGCTTTGCAAGCCGGCTGCGCACCTGCGCCGAGGCCTGTTCGACCAGTCGCAGGAAGTGATGGCGCGGAATATCGGCGCGCGACCCGACCCGTTCGGCCAGCAGCGCGTCGCCACTGGCGCGTTCGACCAGAATGCTGAAGCCGGCGTCGGAGAACTTCGCACCGGTGTTCTGCGCCACCGAGCGCACCACACGGCGATCGCCGCGCTTGACCAGCACGTCCGTCACCGCCTCGCTGAGCGTGCGACGCTGCGAAATCGCCAGCAGGTGATCCTGGCTCTTGGTCTTGGCGTTGTCGATCAGGTCGGCGTCGGCCAGCCGCTCCGAATGTTGCAGCATCGGCGCGGCGACGTCGATCACGTCGTCAAAGGCGAGCGCGCGTACGACGCGGATCGGCGCATTCGGCACGGGGGCCAAAAGATTCGACAGGCGCTTGCGCGTTTCGACTTCGAGACCCGCCGCGATCCGCACGATCACGTCGTCGAACAGCGCGACCTGCTCATCGGTGTATTGCGGCGCGTTCGATACGAACAACTCGGTGATGCGCCACAGTGCGTCGATCCGCTTCTCGATGCGACCGCTGGCGATCGCGTCCTCGAGCTCGGCGATCAGAGCTGGATGCTGTGCCATGAACGCCCCTTCCATTTCGTTCCGGCGGAGAAGGGGCAAATGTCCGCGCTCGGAGTAAAGAACTCGGCGGCGCTTTGCGGGGGATTTTCGTCAACTCGACTTCGGCCGATTCATCCTTCGGGAAGAATCGCGGGCGCGCCGGCAGCGCTACTGCTTGGTGCGGGCGATCGAGAACTCGCCATTGCGGATCCGCCCGGGCAGGTTTTCGGCGAAATGGGCCGCGGCCTCCTCGCCGTAAGTGGTCACGAGCTCGGCGAGTGCCGCGAACAGGCACGCCTGCGCCAGGCAATCGAGATCGATGCCGTCGAGCCGTGCTTCGGCCCAGGCCTCCTGAAGATAGCTCAGGGCAGCCTGCTTCTGTTCGAAATCGCCCGTCGGCTCGTCGGCCGTCGGGCGTGTAACCATGGTCATGGCGAATCCCGCTGGCGGCGCCTGGCGCCGCAATCCCCGAAAACCGACGTTACCATGACACGGTGCGGCGGGGATCAGGACCTTTAAGAACGGTTAACGCGATCCACAGCCTTGTTGCCGTTCGGAAACGTCAGTTGGCGTAACGCGCCGTTATGTCGCGGGCAATGCGGGCGCCCTCGTCGAGATAGCGCTGGATCGCGACGTCGGCGGCGGGCGTGCAGGTCCGGTAGGTCTGCTGGAAGCCCCGGTAGCCGCGGTTGAAGCTGGCGATCAGCCGGTCCCGGCGTTCGCCCGCGCTCGTCTCGGCGTCAACCAGCGCCTGCATCTCATTGCGCCAGCGCGCCCCCTCGTTGGCTCCGCACAGGCCGCGCAGGTAATGCAGCGCCCCCAGGATCTCCGCCAACCGCTGCAGCTGACCGTCATAGGGGGCGGGCGCCTCTGCCGCGGAAGCCGGCGAGGCGGCCAGCATGGCCGCAAGCAGGAGGGCGATTGGCGCTCGTTTCATCGTTGATCCGCGTCCCGCCGTGATATGCGCCGCGCCGAACGCGGCGGCAAGGCGTTTGCGCCTAATTGGCGCCCGTCTGCACCAGCGCCCGGGCCGCTTCCACGATCTCGGCCAGGCCCTCGGTGGTGGGAAGACCGGCGAGGTCCGGAGGCGCCAGCCAGCGGGCCTCGGCCAGTTCCTCGTTCGGCACCGGTTCGCCAGCCACCCAGCGAGCCGCGAAGGCCAGAATGACGAAATGCCGGACCGTCCGCCCGTCGGCATCGCGCTGGATCGCCTCGCGATGGCCGGCGAGGCCGACCGGCGCGATCGTCAGCCCCGTTTCCTCCAGCACCTCGCGCGCAGCCGCATCGGCCAGGGTCTCGCCGGCCTCGACCACGCCTCCCGGCAGCGTCCACAGGCCGTGGGCGGGGGCGCGCGCCCGGCGCACGATCAGCACTGCGTCGTCCTTGAAAACGGCAGCACTGACCGCGAGATAGGGGCGGTCGGGATAGGTGCGCGCGTCGCTCACGTCAGCGCCGCAGCAGGGCGTCGACGGCCGCCTGGGTCACATCCGTCTCGGCCAGCACGATGTCCTGCGCCGCGGCGCCGTTGATGACGGCGCCGGCGCGGGCCACCAGCGGCTTCAGGCGGTTCAGCGCCTCCTCGGCGAGGCGGCCAGTCGCGCCACCCGCGCCGGCCTTGCGCATGGCTTCTCCGGTCGACACGAGGATCGCGTTCATGACGTCGGCCAGTTCATCGAGTTGCGCCCGCATGTCGGGACGGGCGGCCTCGTACGCGGCGATCGCCAGCTCCCGGTGGGTGAATCCGGACGCGGCGAAATGCTCGCAATAGCTGAGCGGTTGCCAGGCGATCAGGTCGTCGATGCAGTCCGGCATCGACGGCAGCATCTCCAGCATCATGATCGCCTCGTTGAAATGGTTGAGATAGTCGGTCGCCAGGCCGGTGTGAGGGTTTATGTTGGCGGCGGCCAGACTGCGCGGATCGAGGGCGGGACGCACGGGAGTCTCTGATGAGGCGGCAGGCAGTGGAATTCGTCGCGCGGCCACCGCCTGGCCGGCCGGCGGGCTCACGGACAAGCAGTTTCGCAGCAATGCAGTTAATCCGCACTTAAATGCGGGATTGGACCACGTCAGGACTGGAATACGTCGGAACCGGGATCATGTGCGGACGCTATGCCATCACGGCCTCGCCGGAGGCCCTGCGGCAATTGTTGCAATATTTCGACCTGCCGAATTTCCCGCCCCGCTACAACGTGGCGCCGACCCAGCCCGTGCCGGTGGTGCGCGTCGCCGACGGCGTGCGGCGCTTCGTGCTGATGCGCTGGGGCCTGATTCCGGCCTGGGTCAAGGATCCCAAGACCTTCAGCCTGCTGATCAATGCCCGCGGCGAATCGGTGCTCGACAAGCCTGCCTTCCGCAATGCCATGCGCTATCGCCGCTGCCTGTTTCCCGCGGACGGCTTTTACGAGTGGAAGAGCGACGGGCGCAGCAAGCAGCCCTACTTCATTCGTCCGGCCGATGGCCGCTCCGTGGCCTTCGCCGGCTTGTGGGAAACCTGGACGGGCCCGAACGGCGAAGAAATGGACACCGCCGCCATCGTCACCACGACCGCGAACCGTTCGCTCGCGTCGATCCATTCGCGCATGCCTGCCGTGATCGCGCCGGAATCCTTCGCGGCCTGGCTGGACGTCAACGGCTGCAGTGCCGAGGAGGCGGCCCGCCTCATCGGCCCGGCGCCTGACGATCTGTTCGAAGCCTATCCCGTCTCGACCGCGGTCAACCGCACCGCCAACGACTCGCCTGACCTGATCGCGCCGCTTGCCGCCGCTTCCGAGGCGCCGGCGCCGCCGCGTCGTGCCCGCGCCCGGGCGAAGGACGACCGTCAGACCGAGTTGTTCTGACGATCACGGGGTTGCCGCGCGCCCGTCCAGCCAGCGGGCAAGGATCACGCGCTTCTGCTCCTCGTAGCCGAGCGCGCCGTAGAATGCCTGCACGGCCGCGTTCTCCGCACGCACCATCAGCATCGCCTTCTCGATGCCGCGGGCCGCAAGCCACGCCTCCGCCGCGCGAACCATCGCGCGCCCGTGTCCGCGGCCGCGATGCTGCGGATCGACCGCCAGATAGTAGAGCCAGCCGCGATGGCCATCGTGGCCGGTCATCACCGTGGCGACGAGCGTGCCGTCGATCCGCCCCGCCAGCACCACGGCATTGTCGCCGCGGCGCGCCAGCGCGATGTCCGCGTCCGGATCGTTCCAGGGGCGCGTCAGCTCGCAGCGGTGCCACAGCGCGATCACGGCGGCGACGTCGTCGTCCGCGATGGGATCGATGGCGAGCGGCGCGCCCATGGCTCCTCTCCGGTCCAGGGTCATCGTTCGGCGGCGATGAAGAACTCGCGGTTGCCGTCGCCTCCGGCAATGGGCGACGGCAGCAGGGCTGCCACCGACCAGCCGCTTGCGATGACCGCCGCGCCGATATCTGCGCACACCGCTTCGTGAACGGCGGGATCGCGCACGATCCCCTTCTTCACGTCGCGCCGCCCGGCTTCGAACTGCGGCTTGATCAGCGCGACGAAGGCCGAATGCGGCGCAAGAAGCGACGACAGTCCCGGCAGCACGTGTTTGAGCGAGATGAAGCTGACGTCGACCACCGCGAAATCCGGTGGCTCCGCGAGCGCGGCTGGCGGCAGAGCGCGGATGTCGGTCTGCTCCATCGACACGACCGCCGGGTGCGCACGCAGTCGCGCATGCAGCTGGTCGCGTCCGACATCGACCGCATAGACGCGCCGCGCGCCGCGCGCGAGCAGCACTTCCGTGAAGCCGCCGGTCGAGGCGCCAACGTCGAGGCAGACGCGCCCGGTGATCTCGACGGGGTAGACGGCGAGCGCCGCCTCGAGCTTTACCCCGCCGCGCGACACCCAGGGATGCTCTGCCTCGGCGGCGAGGTGGGCATCGATCGGCAGTTCGTCCGACGCCTTCCGCACGACGACACCGTCGGCGGTCACGAGCCCGGCGGCGATCGCCGCCTGGGCGCGGGCGCGGCTCTCGAACAGCCCGCGCTCCACCAGCAGCCGGTCGGCACGGCGGCGGGTCATAGCCGGCCTTGCGGTGCCCATGGACGCACGGCCACGGGTCGAGGATCATCGCCGCAGGCGCGATTCGTGCGCTGCCGCAGGGAACGCATCATGCCCGCACGCCTTGCCATCGCCCTCGCAGCTCTCGGGCCGGTTCTGTCGCAAGCCGCCGCGCAGGAACAGCGGCGCTGGATTGCCCATGTCGACAACGACACGGCCATCCTGGCCTTCGGCACCCCCGACAGCGACGACACCGCCTTCCTGCTTCATTGCGGCAAACGTGACAAGAGCGCCAGCCTGACCGTGTTCGAAGAGGTGGCGGATATGCCGCCCGGCCGCGACATCACCATCACGCTGAGCGCCGGCGGCGGCTCCACGCAGATTCCCGCTCAGACGGCGACCGACGATCTGATGGAATTCACCTACGGCCGCGCGGAGACTGTCGCCGTGGCGGCGGTGCTCGACATCCTGCGGCGAGATGGGGCGCTCGCCGTCGCCATGGGCAAGACGCGGGCGCGCTATCCCGCCGCCGGTCGTGCGGAAGCCGTCGCTGAGTTTGCCGCGGGTTGCGGCCTGCGATAGGGCTCAGGCGCGCAGAACGCCGCCCGTCGCCGACGCCTGCTCTTGGCCCAATGCCGCGAACACTTTCGCGACGATCCCGCGCGCGTCGAGTCCCGCCTTGGCATACATCGCCTTGGGCGTGTCCTGATCGAGAAACACATCGGGCAGGACCATCGTGCGCACCTTCAGCCCGCGATCGAGCGCACCGTGTTCGGACAGGGTGTGCAGAACATGGGCGCCGAAGCCGCCGGCGGAACCCTCTTCCACCGTGACCAGCACCTCGTGATTGCGCGCCAGCTGCAGGATCAGATCCACATCGAGCGGCTTGGCGAAACGCGCATCCGCAACGGTGGTGGAGAGCCCGTGCGCCGCCAGTTCTTCGGCGGCCGCGAGGCATTCCGCGAGCCGCGTGCCCAACGACAGAAGCGCCACCTTGTGTCCTTCGCGCACGATCCGGCCCTTGCCGATCGGCAGCGGCACGCCTTCCTCCGGCATGGTGACGCCCACGCCTTCGCCGCGCGGATAACGCACAGCGGAGGGCCGGTCATCGATCGCCACCGCTGTCGCGATCATGTGCACCAGCTCCGCCTCGTCGGCGGCGGCCATGATCACGAAGTCGGGCAGGCAGGCGAGATACGCGATGTCGAACGACCCCGCATGGGTAGGTCCGTCAGCGCCCACGAGCCCGGCGCGATCAAGCGCGAACCGGACCGGCAGCGACTGGATCGCGACGTCGTGCACCACCTGATCGTAGGCGCGCTGCAGGAAGGTGGAATAGATGGCGCAGAACGGCTTGAACCCTTCCGCGGCGAGACCCGCGGCGAAGGTCACGGCGTGCTGCTCCGCGATGCCGACGTCGAACGTGCGGGTCGGGAACGCCTGGCCGAACAAGTCGAGCCCGGTGCCGGACGGCATCGCCGCGGTGATCGCGACAATTTTGTCGTCCTTGCGCGCTTCCTTGATCAGGCTGTCGGCAAAGACGCGCGTATAGGACGGTGCATTCGATTTCGCCTTGGCCTGTGCGCCGGTTGCGACGTCGAACTTGACCACGCCGTGATACTTGTCCTCCGACGCCTCGGCCGGGCCATAGCCCTTGCCCTTTTGCGTGACGACGTGCACGAGGATCGGGCCGATGCTGGAATCGCGCACGTTGCGCAGCACCGGCAGCAGGTGATCGAGATTGTGTCCGTCGATCGGGCCGACATAGTAGAACCCGAGCTCCTCGAACAGCGTACCCCCGGTGACGTAGCCACGCGCATGCTCGACCGCGCGGGTAATCGCGCGGTCCCAGCTTTTCGGCAGGTGCTTGGTCAGCTGCTTGCCGACGTCGCGCAGCTTGAGATAGGTGCGCCCGGAGCCGAGCCGTGCCAGATAGGCTGACATCGCACCGACCGGCGGCGCGATCGACATGTCATTGTCGTTGAGGATGACGATCAGCCGCTCGTTGCGCGCGCCGGCATTGTTCATGGCCTCGTAGGCCATACCCGCCGACATCGCCCCGTCGCCGATCACGCAGACGACGTTGTTGTTCCTGCCGGCGAGATCGCGCGCCACCGCCATACCGAGGCCCGCCGAAATCGACGTGGAGGAATGAGCGGCGCCGAACGGATCGTATTCGCTTTCCGCCCGCTTGGTGAAGCCCGACAGCCCGCCACCCTGACGCAGTGTGCGAATCCGGTCGCGCCGGCCGGTCAGGATCTTGTGCGGATAGGCCTGGTGGCCGACATCCCAGATCAGCCGGTCACGCGGCGTGTCGAAGACGTGATGCAGAGCCACGGTCAGCTCGACCACGCCGAGCCCGGCGCCGAGATGGCCCCCGGTGACGGCGACCGCGTCGATCGTCTCGGTTCGCAGCTCGTCCGCAAGCTGGTGCAACTCGCTGTCGGCGAGTTGGCGCAGGTCGTCCGGCGTCCGGACGCGGTCGAGCAGGGGCGTCTTCGAGGTCTTGGCCACCCGAAATCTCCGGCGGGAGGAGGTCGGGCCGCGAACCGCGGCCGCGAATACCGAGGCTTACACCAGATAGGAATGTAGGCGCAATTCGGCGAGCCCTCGGCCGTTTTACCCATGGGTCAGCACGGGGCCCGGAACCGGCGCAGCCCGCTGGCGTTTTCCCGGCGGCGCGGAGGGAACCCGGAGAGCGCCATGAAGGCAGCGCTGCTCATGGCCGGCACCGTCGGCTTCGCGTTCGGAGCGCTGATCGCCGGTCTGGTTGTTTACGTGTCCATCGCCGTGGCCCAGGGCCTCGACCTTAGCGTCGCGCAGCTGATCGTCCGGTGACCGCCGCCCTCAGGCGTGGACGGCGAGCCGCGGCGCGGCCGTGCCGACGGCTGCATCGCCGCCGAACCGGGCGAGCGCGCGCTCGCCATCGCGCGCCCATTCGCGATAGGGCAGCGGCCCTAGGATCATCATGAGGTGGTCGTAGGCGGCGCGGCGGTCGTTCGCCATGATGAACTGGTAGTGGACGCGAAAGAAGTTCCAGCGGATCCGGGCGTAGAATTCGGGCGCCAGAAGGTCGCGCATCCGCACGCCGACCACCTGCGGGTTGCAGCGCTGCGGTCCCGCATCCACGCCGACGCCGCCCACCGGGTCGAAATTGTGGAAATTGATGATGTCCTTGCGGGCCTGGAACTCGACCCAGGCGAGGCTCGGCTCGGTGGCGACGCGACGGATTGCCTCGCGCACGCCCGCGCTTTTCGGATGCAACGCCGCCAGCGGCAATGCCGAACCCATGGTCACAACCGTGACCGGGGGCCCTGCGCGAGCGAAGTCGGGGTCGAGCGCCAGCGCCCGGGCGATCACCGGGATCACGGTGGTGGCGCCGGCGGAATGTCCGATCACCACGATCTCGTCGGCGCCGCCGGCCCGTGCGCGCGCCACGATCCGGCGCGCGAATTCGTCCATGCGGGCCTCGTAGTCGGCCCGCCGGCCGTTGGCCCAGTCGTTGCCCCACAGCCAATCGTCGACCAGTTGCACCACGAACCAGCGGTCGGCCAGGGGGCGCAGGAGCACATAAATTCCGGCAGCAAGGCCGGCGCCCAGCAGGGCGGCGAGCCAAAGCGGCGATCCGGCGCTGTCCGCGGCAAAGCCGGCCACCGCCCCGAGTAGAACCGGAAGCGTCACCAGCAGCATTAGCATCAGCGTCGGGTAGAGGTAGAACAGCCCGAACCGCCAGGCCGCGCGAAAAACCCGCAGGATCGTGCCGTTGAACAGATTCTCGGCGAAACAGGCCAGCGCCCGCGGCACCCGTTTCCACATCGGCAGGCTCATGTCGCGGACGATCAGATCGTCCCAGCGCAGGAACTCGTAGGTGGTGGAGACCTGCCAGTCGGGCCCGGTCAGCGTTGCCCGCCAGCGTGCCGCGATCCCGTCCTCGTCGACCTCCGGCGGGCTCAGCGTCGCCGCCACGGGCCAGATCCGCCGGAATCGGTCGAGTTCGCGCCGGAACAGCCGGTAATAGCCGGGGACGCCCTGGGGGTCGTAACCTTCAATGTAGAAGACGTGGCGACGCGCAATCATACCGGTACTCGTGCGGCGCGTTCCTAGCATTCCGCCGCTTACCGGCCAAGGGGCGGCCAAGGGGCGGCGAAGAGAGGGCCGGGACGGCGGGCGGCGCTTCAGGCGGCCGGCGCCTGCTTCTCGCGGGTCGGGTAAGCCGCGTCGACGTCGAAAGCGGCGACCAACGCATGCCCCTGCCGGGGCCACTCGGCCGCCGGGACCGGTCCCGCCACCAGCATGAAGAAGTCGTAGGGCGCGCGACGATCGTTGCCCATGATGAACTGGAAATGCAGCCGGAAAAAGTTGGTCCGGATGCGCGGGTAATATTGGGGCGAGACCATGTCGCGGAACCGGATCGTCCAGATCTGCGGATTGACCCGCGCTCCCGCGAGGCGGACGCCGACGTCCTCGATCGGGTCGAAATCCCAGAAATTCATGATGTCCTTGCGCGACTGGCAATCGATCCAGGTGATCGACGGCTCCTGCGCCACCCGCGCCAAGGCTTCGCGCAGGCGCCGCGCCGCCGGATGCAGCGCAAAGCCCGGCATGATGGCGCCGAGCGTCATCAGCACCACGCGTGGCCCGCGGCGGCCCAGGTCCGGATCGATCGCAAGCGCCCGCGCGAGCACCAGCGGCGCCAGCACCGTTCCGGCGCTGTGCGCCAGGATCAGGACCTCGTCGCACGCATCATCGCGCGCAGCGTCGACGATGCGCTGTGCGCCGGCTTCGACCGCGGCGTCGAACCCAGTCGGCCGCCCGCGTGCGAACGCGCGCAGATGCGGCCACCCGCCGCTGATCTGGATGACGAACCCGCGGTCGGCGACCTTGCGGATGGCGAGGCCGACAAGGAATGCGACCGCCGCGCCGGCGGTCAGCGCCAGCGGCCAGGGCAGCGCAGTCGCTGCGAGCCAACGGCCGGCGGCCGCGCCGGCCAGCACCGAAATCGCGATCCACGCCAGGATGAACAGCTGCGGATAGAGCAAGTGGAGGCCGAACCGCCACGACGCCCGGAAGATGCGGAAGAAGGTGAGGCTGGCGAGGTCGTCCGCGATCCAACGCAGTGAGCGCCACAGATGGGCCCAGGTGGGCGCCGCCATCCACGGCCGGATCACATGCTCGAGGCGGAGAAAGTCATATTGCGTCTCGACCTTCCAGCCCGGCGCGGCGGCGCTGAGACGCCAGTGAGCAAAGGCTTCCGATTCGATGACGAGGTCGCCGACGCTGGCCTGCAGCGGCCAGACGGTCAGAAACCGCCGCCATTCGCGCAGGAACAGGCGATGATAGCCCTTGGCGCCCTGGGGATCGTAGCCTTCGACGTAGACGACGCGCCGCCGCCGCACCATCGCCTCCGAACCGCCGCGCGGCAACGTTCCCGCTGCGCGTTCGGCGAGGAGGTCCATGCTATTTCAGGTCGAGCGGCTCGGTGCCATTGGGGCGCCCCTGGGAATCGAGCGTGATTCGCTCGACCCGCGCCTCGGCCTGCTTCAGCAACTCCTCGCAGCGGCGCTTCAGCGCCTCGCCGCGCTCGTAGTACGCCACCGATTCCTCCAGTGGAACGGTGCCGCCCTCGAGCTTGCTGACGATCGCCTCGAGCTCGCTGAGCGCCTGCTCGAAGGTCAGTTTCTGGATATCGGACTGCGGAGCGTCGGCCATGGCTCCTGGGTAGGCGATGGCGCCCGTGCTGGCAAGTGCGGAGATGACGGCCTGGGAGGGCTAACCGCGCATCAGGGTGATGACGTGGGCAGCGACCGAGCGGGCGAGGCCCTGCAGGTCGTAGCCGCCTTCGAGCAGCGAGACGACGCGGCCCCCGGCATGCTTGTCGGCCACCGCCATCAGCTGCTGGGTGACCCACGCATAGTCGGCCTCGACCAGATTGAGATTGGCCAGCGGATCCCGCACATGGGCGTCGAACCCGGCCGAGATCACCACCAGATCCGGCGCGAACGCATCCAGGCGCGGCAGGATCATCTGCGTCACCGCCGCGCGGAATGCCTCGCCACCGTCGCCGGCACGCAGCGGCGCATTGACGATGGTGTCGTGCGCGCCGCGCTCGGAAGCGGCGCCGGTTCCGGGATAGAGCGGCATCTCGTGCGTCGAGCAGTACATCACGCTCGGATCGGACCAGAAGATCTCCTGCGTGCCGTTGCCGTGATGCACGTCGAAATCGATGATCGCCACCCTCTCGGCGCCGTGGCGCTTCTGCGCATGACGGGCGGCGATGGCCGCGTTGTTGAACAGGCAGAAGCCCATGGGAACGGCCGTTTCAGCGTGATGGCCGGGCGGTCGCGTCGCCACGAAGGCATTGGCGGCCTTTCCGCTCATCACCTCGTCGACCGCGAGCACCGCGCCCCCCGCCGCGCGCAGCGCCGCTTCGAAGCTGCCCGGCGACATCGCCGTGTCGGCGTCGAGATGGACGACGCCCGAATCCGGCGAGGCGTTGCGGATCGCCTCCAGATAGCTGGGAGGATGGGCGAGGGTGATCAGATCCGCCTCCGCGAGCGGTGCATCCTCCCGCGCCAGCGTCTGGAACCGCTCCTCTTCGAGCGCCTGTTCGATGGCCCGCAGCCGGTCCGGGCGCTCCGGATGTCCGAGCTGGGGGATGTGGTCGAGGCAGGCGCTATGGCAGATCAGAAGGGTGGGCATGGGCTCTCTTCAGGGTCGGCCGGCGGCGGAGCCTAGCGTGAGAAGCGGGCGGCGCGAAGGCGCGGTGCTCACAGCACCTTGCCGGGATTGAGGATGCCGTTCGGGTCCAGCGCCGCCTTGATCGTCCGCATCAGTTCGAGCGCAACCGGATCCTTGTATCGCGGCAGCAGGTCGCGCTTGAGCGTGCCGATGCCGTGCTCGGCGGAGATCGACCCGCCGAACCGCGCCACCACCGCATGCACGGCTTCGTTCACCTCTTCCCAGCGTGCCAGGAAGGCGGCCTTGTCGCCGCCCACCGGCTGACTGACGTTGAAGTGCAGGTTGCCGTCCCCGACATGGCCGAACGGGACGACGCGGCTGCCGGGCACCAGGCGCTCCACCAGTTCGCTGGCCTCCGCGACGAAGGCGGGCATCGCCGCGATCGGCACCGACACGTCGTGCTTGATCGAGCCGCCCTCGAATTTCTGCACGTCCGACAGCGCTTCGCGCAGCCGCCAGAATGTGCGCGCCTGCTCGACGCTTTCCGCCAGCACGGCGTCGGCGACGAGGCCGGCCTCCAGCCCCTCCGCGAGGATTGCTTCCGCCGTGGCGCGCAGCCCCTCGGAAGCGGGCGACGACAGTTCCATCAACACGTACCAGGGATGCACGGCGGCGAGGGGATCGCGGCTCCCCGGCAGGTGCCGCAGCACGAAATCGATGCCGATCCGCGCGATCAGCTCGAACCCTGTGATCGTGCCGCCGGCGCGGCCCTGCGCGCGGTTGAGGAGATCCAACGCCGCCTGCGGCGAGGGCACCGCCACGAAGGCCGTCTCGACCGCGCGCGGGCGCGGAAACAGTTTGAGCACGGCCGCCGTGATGATCCCGAGCGTGCCCTCCGCGCCCATGAACAGGTGCTTGAGGTCGTAGCCGGTATTGTCCTTCTTCAGCGTGTTGAGCCCGTGCCAGATGCGCCCGTCGGCCAGCACCACCTCGAGCCCGAGAACGAGATCGCGCGCATTGCCGTAGGCGATCACCCCGGTGCCGCCGGCATTGGTCGAGAGATTGCCGCCGATCGTGCACGAACCCTCCGAGCCGAGCGACAGCGGGAACAGCCGATCGACGGCGTCCGCCGCAGCCTGCGCCTTGGCCAGGACCACGCCGGCCTCGCAGATCATCGTGTTGGAGGCGGGATCGACGGTGCGCACGCGGTCGAGCCGCGCGGTCGAGAGGACGATTTCGCCATTGGCGATCTGCCCACCGACGAGACCGGTGCCGCCGCCATGCGGCACGATCCCGGTGCCGGTCTCGTTGGCGAGCTTGAGGATCGCGGCGACTTCATCGACCGATCCCGGCCGCAGCACCATCGGTGTCGTGCCCATCCACTTGTCGCGCGGCTCGGTCAGATACGGCGCCTGGTCGGCCGGGTCGGTGAGGGCGTATCTGTCCCCGACGATCGCGGCGAAGCGGGCGAGCAGGGCCGGAGCGGGACCGGCGGGACGCGCCGGCACGGAAATCGTCATCGGCTGGGTTCCTCCTGCCCCATGTTACCGTGTGGCTTGGGCGTACGTCCAAGGGGGCAGCGATGTGGGCGTGAAATACTGGATCCCGGCCCTCGCTTCGCTCGGCCGGGACGACACTGGCGACTCCACGTTCTTCGGAAGCCGCTCCCTCGACGTGGTCGTCCCGGAAGCCGCGCAGCGGCTGTCCGGGACCCAGACACCGAGCGGCAGCGATGTCCGCCAGCGCATCGGCCCAGTAATGTGATCCCAAGGCGTCCGATGGCCGCGTCACGGCTCCCGCGGCGCGGCGGCCCGGGCCAGCCGGTCGTTGATCGCTTCCCCGAGGCCCGTGTGCGGCACCGGCATGACCGCGATCGTCGCCGCGCCCGCATCATCAAGGGCACGCAGATGGGCGAACAAGTTCGCCGCCGCTTCGACGAGATCGCCGCCTTCGGACAGGTTGCGCACCGCCACCGCGGCTTCGGCGCCCGGCGGCAGCGCCGCGCCCAGCGCCAGCAGCGCCTCGCCCGGCCGAACGTCTTCGGCCTCGAGGCGGATCCGCGCCCGTGGTGCGTAATGGGAGGCGAGCATCCCTGGTGCCTGCGGCGCTTCAACAGCGACGGCTTCCCGCTCATGATGGGCGAGCGGGCCCGCCACCCGTTCGATCGCCTCCCGCGCCAGCCCACCCGGACGCAACAGGATTGCGCGGCCGTTCAGGCACGCAACGATGGTCGATTCGATCCCCACCGGCGTCGCCCCGCCATTCACGACCAGGTCGATCTTGCCGCGCAGATCCGCCATCACGTGCCCGGCGGTGGTGGGCGAGACATGGCCGGACCGGTTCGCCGACGGGGCGACCACGGGGCCCCCGAAGGCGGTCAGCAGGGCCTGCGCCACCGGATGATCCGGAACCCGCAGGGCGATCGTGTCGAGACCGGCCGTCGCGAGGTCCGCGACCCGGCAGTCGGGAGCCTTCGGCAGCACCAAGGTCAGCGGCCCCGGCCAGAACGCCTTCGCAAGCTGGCGGGCTTGATCGTTGAACACGGCCAAGCGCTCGGCCGCCGCCAGATCCGCGACGTGCGCAATCAATGGATTGAAGCTCGGCCGACCCTTGGCCGCGTAGAGCCGGGCCACGGCCGTCCCGTCGCAGGCATCGGCGCCGAGGCCATAGACCGTCTCCGTAGGGAACGCGACGAGGCCTCCGGAGGCGAGCACATGGGCCGCCATGCGGATGCCGCCGTCGTCGGCCTGGGTCACGCGGGTCATCGGGGCGGCGGACATTGGCGAGGCTCGCGGCTCGGGGTTAGATTGGCCGCGTGTTTCGTGGGTCTGTCGCCCCGCGTCAAGAACCGCCGATCGTCTCAAGGAGCCGGATATGACCTTTCGGGCGCCCGTCGCCGACATCGCCTTCACCCTGAGACATGCCGCCGGCTTCGATGCCGCCGTCGCGGACGGGCTCTATGACGATCTCGGCAACGACGTGGTCGACGCGGTCCTCGCCGAGGCGGGCCGCTTCGCGACCGAGGCGATCGCGCCGCTCAACCGCATCGGTGACCAACAGGGGGCCGCCTTCGCGAACGGGGCGGTGACCATGCCGCCCGGCTGGAAGGAAACGTACCTTGCCTGGGCCGGCGCGGGCTGGAACGGGCTCGCGGCGCCTGCCGAATGGGGCGGACAGGATCTGCCGCATGCGCTCAACGCCGCTTGCCTGGAAATGTGGAACGCCGCATCGATGGCCTTCGGCATCGGCCCCGTCCTCACCATGGGCGCGATCGAAGCGCTGGCCGCTCACGCCGCCGACGATCTCAAGGACCGCTATCTGGCCAAGGTGGTCAGCGGCGAATGGATGGCGACGATGAATTTGACCGAGCCGCAGGCCGGCTCGGATCTCTCCGCGATCCGCACCCGCGCGGAGCGCGCCGGGGACGGGACGTATCGCATCACCGGGCAGAAGATCTTCATCACCTACGGTGAGCACGACCTCACCGACAACATCGTGCATCTGGTTCTGGCGCGCCTGCCGGACGCGCCGCCCGGCACGCGCGGCATCTCGCTGTTCCTGGTGCCGAAATTCCTGCCCGACGCCAGCGGCGCGCCGGCCGTGCGCAACGACCTGCGCTGCCATTCCATCGAACACAAGATGGGCATTCACGGCTCGCCGACCTGCACGATGGTATATGGCGACAACGGTGGTGCCACCGGTTGGCTGGTCGGCGAGGAGAACCGCGGCCTCGCCTGCATGTTCACGATGATGAACAACGCCCGCCTGGCCGTCGGCCTGCAGGGCGTCGCCATCGCCGAACGCGCAACCCAGCAGGCGCTCGCCTATGCCCGTGAGCGCCGCCAGGGGCGCGCCAACGGCGATGCCGGCATGAGCCCGATCATCGCCCATCCCGATGTCCAGCGTATGCTTCTCACGATGCGCGCGCTGACCGGAGCAGCCCGCGCCGTCTGCTACGAAACCGCGGTGGCGATCGACGCTGCCCGGCGCGGGAAGAATGACGAAGCGCGCGCCCGCGCCCAAGCGCGCGCATCATTGCTCACGCCCGTGGCAAAGGCCTTTGCGACGGATGCGGGCAGCGAGGTGGCATCGCTTGGCGTGCAGGTCCATGGCGGAATGGGCTATATCGAGGAAACCGGCGCTGCCCAACATCTGCGCGATGCGCGCATCGCCCAGATCTATGAAGGCACCAACGGGATCCAGGCGATCGACCTCGTCGCCCGCAAGCTGCCGCTGGAGGACGGCGCGGTGATGCGCGCCTATCTCGACGATCTTCGCGCCACCGTCGCGGCCGTGCAGGGCGTCAACGACCCTGCGCTCGGCGCCACCGGCGAATGCCTCGCCGAGGCAACGGACAGTCTCGATCGGGCGACCGCGTGGCTGCGGCAGGCCGCACCCACGGCGGCTCTTGCTGGCGCAACGCCGTACCTGCGCCTGTTCGCCCATGCTGCGGGAGGCTGCGCGCTCGCCCGTGCGGCGCTGGCCGCACGCCGCCTCGGCGCGGAGGCCGACGCGCGCATTGCCCTGGCGCGGTTCTTCGCCGAGAACGTTGCGGTCCAATGGCAGGGCCTGGAGCGTGCCGTGACCGCCGGCGACAGCGTCACCGGAGCCGCGGCGGCTCTCGCCTGAGCCGCCGCGCCGCCTGTTACAGCGGTTTCAGTCCGGCCTCGATCTGTGCCCGGCGCGGCTCGAGGAAGGGCGGGAGCGCGAGCTTTTCGCCCAGGCTCTCCAGCGGCTCGTCGGTGGCGAAGCCGGGTCCGTCGGTCGCGATTTCGAACAGGATTCCGTTGGGCTCGCGGAAATAGAGGCTGCGGAAATAGAACCGGTCGACCTTGCCGCTGTTCGGCACCCGCAGCCGTTTCAATTGCTCCGCCCACGCATCGTACTGTGCGAAATCGGGTGTCCGGAACGCCACGTGGTGGACGCCGCCCGCTCCCGGCTGCGCTGGAGCAACGTCCGGCTCGACCGCCACGTGCAGTTCGGCCGCGGGGCCGCCGCTTCCCATCGCATAAACGTGCACCGTATTGCGCGCATTGTCCGGGCTCGGATAATCGCGCTCTCGGCGCATGTTCATGAGCTGCGTCAGCACCATGTCGGTGGGCGCGAGATCCGGAACGCTGAGTGTGATCGGGCCGAGGCCGTGGATCTGCTGCACCGGCGGCACTGGGCTGCGGGCCCAGGGATGTGACTCACCGGCGCCGCCGTCGGCGATCAGGCTGAGCCGCTGGCCTTCCGGATCTTCGAAATCGAGCGTCGCCCTGCCGTCGCGCAAGTGGACCTCGCCCGCCGTGATCCCGCTCTCGCGCATGCGCTTGGCCCACCATTCCAGCGCCGCGTCGTCGGCGACGCGCAAACCGGTGCGGCTGATGCTGTGCGTCCCGCGCCGTTCGCGGCCGACCGGCCAATCGAAGAAGGTCAAGTCCGACCCGGGCGAGGCGATCCCGTCCGCATAGAACAGGTGGTAGGCGGTGGTGTCGTCCTGATTCACCGTCTTCTTCACCAGCCGCATGCCCAGCGTGCCGGTATAGAAGGCCAGATTGCCCGGTGCGTCCGCCGTGACGGCGGTCAGGTGGTGAATGCCGGTGAGTTGCATGGCTGGCTCCTCGCGTCTGCTGCGGGCATGATGTAGGCCGTTGGCGCCGGCCGGGTCAGCCCTGCAAACGCCGTTTGCACGGATGAGAACAGGCCGGCGAACGCGAAATGGGAGGATCAATGTCGCTCTCCGGCAAGACGCTGTTTATCACCGGGGCTTCCCGCGGCATTGGCCTTGCCATCGCCCTGCGCGCCGCCCGCGATGGCGCCAATGTGGCGATTGCCGCCAAGACCGACGCGCCGCATCCGAAACTGCCGGGCACGATCCACACCGCCGCGGCCGAAATCGAGGCGGCCGGCGGCAAGGCTTTGCCGCTCACCGTCGACGTCCGCGACGAGGCCGCGGTTGGCGACGCGCTGGCGCGGACTGCTGCCACCTTCGGGGGCGTCGATATCGTCGTCAACAACGCCAGCGCCATCAGTCTGACGCCGGTGGCGCAAACCGAGATGAAGCGCTTCGACCTGATGCATCAGGTCAATACCCGCGGCACGTTTCTGGTCAGCAAGCTGGCTCTGCCCTATCTGCGCCAAGCCGCCAATCCGCACATCCTGATGCTGTCGCCGCCGCTGGACATGCGCGAGAAATGGTTCGCGCCGCACACCGCCTATTCGATCGCCAAATTCGGCATGAGCCTCGTCGTACTCGGCCTCGCCGGCGAGTGTCGCGCTGACGGCATTGCCGTCAATGCGCTGTGGCCGCGCACCACGATCGCGACGGCGGCGGTGCAGAACCTGCTCGGCGGCGACGCGCTGATGCGCATGTCGCGCAAGCCCGAGATTCTCGCCGACGCCGCCTATGTCGTTTTCAACAAGGACGCGCGGCAGTTCACCGGCCGCTTCCTGATCGACGACGTGCTGCTGGCGGAGGAGGGCGTCACCGATTTCGACCGCTACCGCGTCGATCCCAGTCAGCCGCTGGCGCCGGACTTCTTCGTTCCCGACGACACACCGGTGCCGGCTGGTGTCAGCCTGCAGCCCCGCGCGTGATCCCGCCGCTTACACGTGCTGGCCGCCATTGATGTGGATCTCGGCGCCGTTCACGTAGGACGACGTTTCCGTGCACAGCACGTAGATGATCTTCGCCACTTCGTCGGTGGTGCCGAGCCGCTGCATCGGAATCTGCGCGACGATCTTCTCCGTGCCCGGCGACAGAATGGCCGTGTCGATCTCGCCTGGCGCGATCGCGTTGACGCGGATGCCCAGGCGCCCGAAGTCGGCGGCCATTTCCCGGGTCAACGCCGCCAGCGCCGCCTTGGACGTGGCATAGGCCGAGCCGGCAAACGGATGCACCCGCGACCCGGCGATCGACGTGACGTTGACGACGGATCCCTTTGCTTTCTTCAGCTGCTCGCACAGGCCCCGAGCGAGCATGATCGGCGCGAAGAAGTTGACCTGGAACACTTGCTGCCAGACGTCGAACGTCGTCTCCAGCGTGCCGAGCCGCGTTCCTTCGTTCCCCTTGGGGGAAATCCCGGCATTGTTGACCAGCGCGTGCAACTCGCCGTTTTCCAGGCGGCGCTGAATTTCGGCGATCGCTTCCAGCGTGTTCGCCGGATCGGCGAGGTCGACTTGGATGTGATCTTCGGGGCCCGCTTCCCAGGGGCAGTTTTCCGGGAACGGGTGACGCGAACAGGTGATGACGCGCCAGCCTGCGGCGGAAAACCGCTTCACGGTCGCATGGCCGATGCCGCGGCTGGCGCCGGTGAGAAGCAGCGTGCGCCGCGGCTGGTTGGAATCCCTCGTGGGCATCGGGGTTGGGTCCGGCGAGGTTGAAGGAGGGCGGCGCGTCGCCGCCTATGGATACAGGCGCGTCTTGGTCCAGCTGCTGCCGTCGTGGACGAAGCGGATACGGTCGTGCAGCCGGAACGGGCGATCGTGCCAGAACTCGATGATGTCCGGTGCGATGCGGAAGCCGGACCAGTGCGGCGGGCGCGGCACGGTTCCGACCGCATACTTCGCGGTGTAGGTAGCGACGGCCTTCTCCAAGGCAAAGCGGCTCTCGAGGGGGCGCGACTGGCTGCTGGCCCAGGCGCCGATCTGCGCACCGCGCGGGCGCGTGGCAAAATACTCGTCCGCTTCCTGCGTGCTGACGGGGGTCACGCCGCCGCGCACCCGCACCTGGCGGTTGAGCGATTTCCAGTGGAACACCAGCGCGGCCTTCGGGTGCGCGGCCAGTTGCCGCCCCTTGTTGCTTTCCAGGTTCGTGAAGAACACGAAACCGTCGGCGTCGAATCCCTTGAGCAGCACCATGCGCACGTCCGGGAGCCCGTCCTCGTCGACCGTCGCCAGTGCCATCGCGTTCGGATCGCGCGGCTCGGACTTGGTCGCCTCGGCGAGCCAGTCGGCGAACAGCCGGAACGGTTCGTCGGCCTCGGTGAAATCACCGGACGTTAACCAGGGACGTTGTTCAATCGACTCCGTGTCGGACATCGGTCGGGGAACCTTCGTGGTCGCTCAGCGTGATCGCGCGCTCGCGCAGCACCCTTATAGTGGAACCGGGAGCGCGCGCCTATTGCGGCGATCGCTGTCGCGGTGTGGTGCGGTCACGGCGGCGGCACTGGTGCTCGGTGGCTGCAGCTTCTCCTATCATCTCGGCGCCATGTTCGGTGACGAGGAGGACCGCGTGTCGCACACCGGCACCGTCGTGATCCCGCCGCCGCGCGCCGCCGACAGCAAGGACGCGACCGAGCAGGATCTGGCCCTCGCCAAGCTCGCCGCTGCCGAGGCGCTGGCGCGCGGCGGCAAGGACCTCAGCGTTCCCTGGGAGAACCCCCGCACCGGCGCCCGCGGCACGGTCACCCCGCTCGCCAACTCCTACACCCAAGATGGGGTCGTCTGCCGCGACTTCCTGGCCAGCCATGTCCGCGACGGCGCCGAAGCCTGGTTCCAGGGCGAGGCCTGCCGGCAGCAGCGCGGCCGCTGGGAGATACGTGCTCTGCGGCCCTGGCAGAAGAAATAGACCCTTCGCGGGCCGCCGGCCCGCACCTCGCCCGTTGCACGTCTGCAACACCCTTCCCACATCTGCACCGTCCGGCCATGCTGCCGGAGCGCAGGGACGGGAGATCGGAGAAACGGATGCGTGACCCCTATCAGGTTCTGGGGGTGCCCAAGGGCGCGAGCCAGGCTGAGGTCAAGAAGGCCTATCGTCGGCTCGCCAAGAAGCTGCATCCCGACGCCAACAAGGACGATCCGAAGGCGGCGGCCCAGTTTGCCGAGCTGAACGCCGCCTATGAGATTCTGGGCGACGAGGACAAGCGCAAGCAGTTCGACCGCGGCGAAATCGATGCCGAGGGCAAGCCGCGCTTCAGGGGCTTTGAAGGTTTCGGCGCGGGTGCGGGGCCCGGTGCCGGCTTCGGCCGCGACAGCACGTTCGAATCCTTTACCTGGGGCCCGGAAGGGCTGCGCCGCGCCCGCGGCCGCGCCGGCGGCGGGGCGGCCGGGGCCGGGGGCTTCCGCGGATTCGAGGACATTCTCAGCGACGTGCTGGGCGGCGGCTTCTCCGCCCGCGGCGGCCGGCCGGGAGCCGGTGCCGCGTTCGAAACCACGGATTTCGGCCTCGGCGGCCAGGACGTCAGCGCCTCGGTGACCATTACCCTGGGTGAGGCGAATCAGGGTGCCTCCCGGCGGGTCCGGCTGCCGACCGGCAAGGAGGTCGAGGTCAAGATCCCCGCCGGCCTGTCGGACGGTCAGCAGATCCGGCTCAAGGGGCAGGGCATGCCCGGCCTGGGCGGGGGCCCGGCGGGCGACGTGCTGATCACGGTCAATGTGGCGCCCCACCCGCTGTTCAAGGTGGACGGGCTCGACTTGCGGGCCGACGTGCCGATCACGTTGTACGAGGCCGTTCTCGGCGGAAAAATCCGGGTGCCGACCCTGGATGGCGCGGTGGAACTCGCGATTCCGAAGGGGACCAATGGCGGCCGGACCTTCCGTCTCAAGGGGAAAGGACTGTCCGGAAAGGGAACGAAGGGCGACCTCTACGTCACCGCCCGGATCGTGCTGCCGGAACAGAGCGATCCGCAGCTCGAGGACCTGATGCGTCGCTGGCAGGAGGCGCGCCCGTACGACCCGCGCCGCAATCTCGAATAGCCGGGTTGCTGGGCCCGCCTTGATGCTCCGGAAACCCTATGCCATAGGGAGCCGCCATTCAGTCGGCGGGGACGAGGAGCAAAGATGGCCGAAGGTCCGGGTCTGATGCGCGGAAAACGCGGCCTTGTGATGGGGGTCGCCAACAATCGGTCGATCGCCTGGGGCATCGCCAAGGCCTGCCGCGCGCAAGGGGCCGAACTCGCCTTCACCTACCAGGGCGACGCGCTCAAGAAGCGGGTCGAACCGCTGGCCGAGGAGGTCGGCGGCCTGGTGGTCGGCCATTGCGACGTCACCGACGGGGCTACGATCGACCAGGTCTTCGCCAATGTGGAGCAGGCCTGGGGCTCGCTCGACTTCGTCGTCCACGCGATCGCCTTTTCCGACAAGGATCAGCTCGACGGCCGCTACATCGACACGACCGCCGACAACTTCAACAAGACGCTGCTGATCAGCTGCTATTCCTTCACCGCCATTGCCCAGCGCGCGGAGAAGCTGATGCGCGACGGCGGCTCGATGCTGACCCTCACCTATTACGGCGCCGAGAAGTGGATGCCGCACTACAATGTGATGGGCGTGGCGAAGGCGGCGCTGGAAGCCTCCGTGCGCTATCTGGCGGCGGACCTCGGCGCCAAGAACATCCGCGTGAACGCCATTTCCGCCGGTCCGATCAAGACGCTCGCAGCCTCCGGCATCGGCGACTTCCGCTACATTCTGAAGTGGAACGAGTACAACGCGCCGCTGCGCCGCTCGGTGACGATCGAGGAGGTGGGCGATACCGGCGTGTATTTCCTGTCCGACCTGTCGCGCGGCGTCACTGGTGAGATCCATCATGTCGATGCCGGCTACCACGTCGTCGGCATGAAGAATCCCGAGGCCCCCGACATCGTCGTCGGCAAGGATTGAGGCTGCGGACGCGTGGCGAGCCCCCGACTTTTCTTCATTCGCCACGGCGAGACCGACTGGAACGCGCAGGGGCGCCTGCAGGGGCAGCGCGACATTCCTCTCAATGCCAAAGGACGTCTGCAGGCCGATGCCTGCGGTCTCATCCTGAAAGGGCTCGTTGCCAAGGCCGGCCTCGATCCGGCCAGTCTCGACTTCGTCTGCAGCCCGCTCGGGCGTGCCCGGGAGACGATGGAGCGGGTGAGGGCCGGCCTCGGCCTGCCGGTCGACGACTACGTCTGCGATCCGCGCCTGGCCGAGATCGCCTTCGGCGACTGGGAGGGCATGACCCTGCCGGAACTGCGCGAGCGGGATCCGGCCCTGATGGCCGCCCGCGAACGCGACAAGTGGCGCTTCATCGTCCCCAATGGCGAGAGCTACGCCTGTGTTGCCCGCCGCATCGAGCCGCTCATCGCGGGGCTGCGCGACGACACGGTGGTGGTGGCCCATGGCGGCGTCGCGCGCGCGCTGTTCGTGCTGGCGGGATTGATGAGCCCCGACAAGGCGACCCGCGGTGAGATCGTTCAGGGCGTCGTGTATGCCCTGCGCGAGGGAGTTCTCGCCCGCCACGAGCCCGCGGTGACGGCACTGGAAACAGCGCCGCCCGCCTGACCTTCGGTCGGCCGCATTTGACCGCGCCCGGCCGGCGGGCTACGAAATCCCGAGTCCGGAAGAAATCTCCATGTCCTTCAACACCTTCGGCCACCTGTTCCGGGTGACGACGTTCGGCGAGAGCCACGGCACGGCGATCGGCTGCGTCGTCGACGGCTGCCCGCCGCGCCTGCCGCTGACCGCTGCCGAGATCCAGCATCAGCTCGACCGCCGCCGTCCGGGCCAGTCCCGCTTCACAACCCAGCGCCGCGAGCCGGATACGGTGAAGATCCTGTCCGGCGTGTTCGCCGACCCTGCCACCGGAGCGGACGTCACGACCGGCACCCCGATTGCGCTGCTGATCGAGAATGTCGACCAGCGCTCGAAAGACTATTCCGAGATCCGCGACCGGTACCGGCCGGGTCACGCCGACTTCACTTACGATGTGAAATACGGGCTGCGCGACTATCGTGGCGGTGGCCGCTCCTCGGCGCGCGAGACGGCGGTGCGCGTCGCCGCCGGCGCTGTTGCCCGCAAGGTCGTGCCCGGCCTGATCGTGCGCGGCGCCCTGGTGCAGATGGGCCCGCACAAGATCGACCGCAGCCGCTGGGACTGGGACGAGGTCGATCGCAATCCCTTCTTCTGCCCGGACGCCGAGAAGGCCGCCTTCTTCGAGGAATATCTCGATGGCGTGCGCAAGTCCGGCTCGTCGATCGGCGCGGTCATCGAGGTGGTCGCCGAAGGTGTTCCGGCCGGGCTTGGGGCACCGATCTACGGCAAGCTCGATGCCGATATCGCCGCCGCGTTGATGAGCATCAACGCGGTCAAGGGCGTCGAGATCGGCGACGGCTTCGCCGCGGCGGAGCTCTCGGGCGAGGACAATGCCGACGAGATGCGCCTCGGCAATGACGGGCGGCCGCTGTTCCTGTCGAACCATGCGGGCGGCATTCTCGGCGGCATCGCCACCGGGCAACCGGTCATCGCGCGCTTCGCCGTCAAGCCGACCTCCTCGATCCTGCAGCCGCGCGCCACGGTCGATCGCTACGCGCGCGAGACGGAGATCGTCACCAAGGGGCGGCACGATCCCTGCGTCGGAATTCGTGCGGTGCCGATCGGGGAAGCCATGGTGGCGTGCGTCATCGCCGATCACTATCTGCGCCATCGGGGACAGGTGGGCGAAGGCCCGGCCTGGCCGTTTGTGTCGCCGGCGTGAGGCGGAAGCGAGGAGACGCGAAGTGCTGAAACGGTCGGGAGAGCGGGATCTGAGCGATCCTCAGCTGCGCGTGGAAGCGGCCGTGGAGGCGTTCAGCCGCGGCGAGATCGTTGTCGTCACCGATGACGATGACCGCGAGAACGAAGGCGATCTGGTCCTGGCGGCGGTCCATGCCACGCCCGAGAAGATGGCGTTCATCGTCCGCAATACTTGCGGCATCGTCTGTGCGCCGTTGACGGGCGACGCCGCCCGGCGCCTGCGCCTCAACCCCATGGTGGCGGAAAACGATTCCCCGCACGGCACCGCCTTCACCGTCTCGGTCGACTATCGTCACGGCACCACCACGGGCATTTCCGCCGACGACCGCACCGCGACCGTACGCAATCTCGCCAATCCGAATGCCGGTCCGGCCGACTTCGTACGCCCTGGTCACATCTTTCCGCTCATCGCCAAGGACGGCGGTGTGCTGATGCGCTCGGGCCATACCGAGGCCGCGGTCGACCTGTGTCGGCTGGCCGAGCTCGAGCCCGTGGGCGTGATCTGCGAATTGATGAACGACGACGGCTCGGTCATGCGCGGCCCGCAGGTCGCCGACTTCGCCGAGCGTCATGGCCTGCGCCGGATCTCCGTCGCCGACCTGATCGCTTACCGCCAGGCGCGCGAGAAACTGGTGGAGCGGGTCGGAGAATTCTCGGTGCAGACCGAGATCGGCACGTTGAAGGCCTATGCCTATGTCACGCCCTTCGACAAGGTGCATCACATGGCCTTCGTCTACGGCCGTCTCGGCGATGGCACCGACGTTCCCACGCGCCTGCACCGGGCCGACCTGCTCAGCGATGTGTTCGGGGGCGCCAAGCCCGTGCACAGCGCCCTGGAACGCTTCAAGCGCGATGGTCGCGGTGTACTAGTTTACCTTCGCGACGGCACGGCCGGCGTGCCGGTCATGGCGATCCCGCACGAAGACGGTGCTTCCGAAGCGGAGCGGACGCGGCAATGGCGCGAGGTCGGGCTCGGCGCGCAGATTCTGCGTGATCTCGGCATCTCCTCGATCCGGCTCCTCACCACTTCCAAGCGTACCTATGTCGGACTTGCGGGGTTCGGCATCGAGATCCTCGAAAGCGAATTCATCGACTGCTGAGCACCGCGCT
>Ga0182741_1001364_pt1 | contig 32175 bp, 28 predicted proteins | sample eDN5th37CBELigOP_FD_128874 | JGI IMG/M metagenome (GOLD analysis project Ga0182741, IMG submission 128874) | Enriched Organic Plus compost microbial communities from Emeryville, California, USA - eDNA 5th pass 37_C BE-Lig OP (version 2) (version 2) ... | reverse complement strand
CTGCTGTCGCTGCAGAAACGTTGAGTCCCGCGCGCCAGCACCTGCGCGCGGTCAGGACATCAGCCAGTCCAGTTTGCGCGCCTTGGGCAGGCGCTTGATTTCCCACTCCGCGCGCGAGGCACTCGCGCGGTCGGGATAGCAGCGGCTGCCGAGAATCCGCTCGGGCGGGTGCGAACGGGTGTAGCGGGCGCCCTTGCCGGCCAGGTGGGCCTGGAAGCGGGCCTCCAGATCGGTGGTGATGCCCGCGTAATAGCTGCCGTCCCGGCACAGCAGCAGGTACAGGTGCCAGTAACGGGAAGGCGCGGCCATGGCGGGATTATGGCGGCTGAACTTCCGTCTCAACAGACCTTGAAACACTCGCCGCCAGCCGCATCTGGGTACCATTGCCGGCGCTCGCCCGGCCTCTTCTCCCGAGGTATTCCCGATGCGGATGGACAAGCTCACCTCGCGTTTCCAGCAGGCGCTGGCCGACGCGCAGTCGCTGGCCGTGGGCCGCGACAACACCATGATCGAACCGGTCCACGTGCTGACCGCGCTGCTCGACCAGAACGGCGGCAGCACCCGCCCGCTGCTGGCCCAGGCCGGCGCCAACATTCCGCTGCTGCGCGAGCGGCTGGGCGAGGCGCTGGACAAGCTGCCCAAGGTCAGCGGACAGCCCGGCAACCTGTCGATCGGCAACGATCTGGGGCGGCTGCTCAACGTCACCGACAAGCTGGCGCAGGAAAACGGTGATCAGTACATCGCCAGCGAATGGTTCCTGCTGGCGGTGCTCGACGATACCGGCGCGGCGGGCCAGGAGCTGAAGGCCGCCGGTGCCAACAGGCAGAAGCTGCGCGCGGCCATCGACAAGCTGCGGGGCGGCGAGAAGGTGCAGTCGGAGAACGCCGAGGATCAGCGGCAGGCGCTGGAGAAGTACACCGTCGATCTGACCGAGCGCGCCGAGAGCGGCAAGCTGGATCCGGTGATCGGCCGCGACGAGGAAATCCGCCGCACCATCCAGGTCCTGCAGCGCCGCACCAAGAACAATCCGGTGCTGATCGGCGAGCCCGGCGTGGGCAAGACCGCGATCGTCGAAGGCCTGGCGCAGCGCATCGTCAACGGCGAGGTGCCCGAAGGCCTGCGCGGCAAGCGCGTGCTGTCGCTGGACATGGGCGCGTTGATCGCCGGCGCCAAGTTCCGCGGTGAATTCGAGGAACGGCTGAAGGCGGTGCTCAACGATCTGGCGAAGAACGAGGGCCAGATCATCCTGTTCATCGACGAGCTGCACACGATGGTCGGCGCCGGCAAGGCCGAAGGCGCGATGGATGCCGGCAACATGCTCAAGCCGGCATTGGCGCGCGGCGAACTGCACTGCATCGGCGCGACCACCCTGGACGAATACCGCAAGTACGTGGAAAAGGACGCCGCGCTGGAGCGCCGCTTCCAGAAGGTGTTCGTGGGCGAGCCCAGCGTCGAGGACACCATCGCCATCCTGCGCGGCCTGAAGGAAAAATACGCCGTGCATCACGGCGTGGAGATCACCGATCCGGCGATCGTCGCCGCCGCCACGCTGTCGCATCGCTACATCGCCGATCGCCAGTTGCCGGACAAGGCCATCGATCTGATGGACGAGGCGGCCAGCCGCATCCGCATGGAAATCGACTCCAAGCCTGAGGAGATGGATCGGATGGAACGCCGGCTGATCCAGCTCAAGATCCAGCGCGAGGCGTTGAAGAAGGAAAAGGATGCGCAGTCGAAGCAGCGCCTGGCCGATCTGGAAAGCGAGATCGACAGCCTGCAGAAGGAATTCAGCGATCTGGAGGAAATCTGGAAGGCCGAGAAGGCCACGCTGACCGGTGCCACGAAGATCAAGGAACAGATCGAGCGCGCCAAGCTGGATCTGGAAGCCGCGCAGCGCCGGCAGGATTACGCGCGCATGAGCGAAATCCAGTACGGCCAGTTGCCGTCGCTGGAGAAGCAGCTCGCCGCCGCGCAGGAGGCCGAGCAGAAAGGCTTCCGGTTGCTGCAGGACAAGGTGACCGACGAGGAGATCGCCGAGGTGGTGTCGCGCTGGACCGGCATCCCGGTCAGCAAGATGCTGGAAGGCGAGCGCGAGAAGCTGCTGAAGATGGAAGACGTCCTGCGCCATCGCGTGATCGGCCAGGAGGAGGCGATCAAGGTCGTGTCCGACGCGGTGCGCCGCTCGCGTGCCGGCCTGTCCGATCCGAATCGTCCTTCCGGCAGTTTCCTGTTCCTGGGCCCGACCGGCGTCGGCAAGACCGAACTGTGCAAGGCGCTGGCCGAATTCCTGTTCGACTCCGCCGATGCGATGGTCCGCATCGACATGAGCGAGTTCATGGAGAAGCACGCGGTCAGCCGCCTGATCGGCGCGCCCCCGGGCTACGTGGGCTACGAGGAGGGCGGTTACCTGACCGAGGCGGTGCGTCGCCGTCCGTACAGCGTGATCCTGCTGGACGAAGTGGAAAAGGCGCATCCGGACGTGTTCAACATCCTGTTGCAGGTGCTGGACGACGGCCGCCTGACCGACGGGCAGGGCCGCACGGTGGACTTCCGCAACACCGTCATCGTGATGACCTCGAACCTGGGTTCCAACCTGATCCAGGACATGTCCGACAGCGGCGACAGCCCGGAGGCCTACACCCAGATGAAGGCGGCGGTGATGGGCGTGGTGCAGGCGCATTTCCGTCCGGAGTTCATCAACCGGCTGGACGACATCGTGGTCTTCCATCCGCTGGACAAGGCGCAGATCCGCGAAATCGCGCGCATCCAGACCCGCTACCTGGCCAAGCGCTTGGCCGAACGCCAGATCAGCCTGGAGATCGAGGACTCGGCGTTGATGCTGCTGGGCAACGTCGGTTTCGATCCGGTGTACGGCGCACGGCCGCTGAAGCGGGCGATCCAGACCCAACTGGAAAATCCGCTGGCGCAGAAGATCCTGTCCGGCGAGTTCGGTCCGGGCGATGCGGTGCGGGTGGTCGCCGAAGGCGGGCACCTGGCGTTCCACAAGCGCGACTGAGGTCGCCGACGGCGGCGGCCGCGGCAGGGTACGGGGCCGCCGCTACCGTCGTGTCCGGTTCGACGGGCCGATTGCGTTTCCGGGGTAGTGGACGTGCCCGATGTGCGTCCCTCGACCAGGGAAGCAAGTGAGCCCACAGCCAGCGACAGGATGGTGGCGAAGCCGGATCGGCAAGGTCCTCCTGTGGGGGCTGCTGTGCGTGCTCGCCCAGCAGGTGGCGATCGGCTACCGCATCGATTTCTTCGGCGGCACGGCCGAAGCGTCGCTGATCCATCTGCACGCGGGCCTGCTGCTGGCGCTGGCGTTGCTGGAGCCGGACCGCCGGGTGGTGCTGGCCACCCTCGCCATCACCGCGCTGGGTTGGGCGGCGCGGCAATGGACGATGGAGCCGGGACAGATCGTCCCGATGGTGTGGGGCGCATTGATGTGGGTGCTGCTGGCGGCCTGGACCCTGGCGTGCGCGCAGTGGGCCGGCGGAGCCGGTTCGCAGGGGCGCCTCGACCGCCACGGCCTGAGCCGGCTGGCGCTGTATGGCCTGCTGGTCTATCCCGCCGGTTGCGCGATGCTGGGCGGCACGATGGCGGTGATCGCACCGCCCTCGGAAGCGTTGAGCGCGGCGTTCCAGATGTTTTTCGCCAAGCAGTTCGGGGTGGCGGTCGTCACCCTGCCGCTGGTCGTGGCCTGGCGCGAGGGCCGGCAATCCTTCCGCCGGGAACGCGCCGCCGGCTGGGCCTGGCCGCTGGCGCTGATCGCCGGGTTGGGCCTGAGCCTGTGGGCGTCGCAGGTGGTGCGCGGCGGCCTGGCGGATCGCCCGGCGGTGGTGTTGATGGACTACCGCTTCGCCCTGTTCGTGGTGCTGGCGTGGTTCGTGCTGCGGTTGCCGCCGCGGCGCTCCATGCTGGCGTTGTCGGCCGCCCTGTTCTGTCTGGTGCTGGCGGTGTCCGAAAGCGCGGCCTACGGCAACACGGTGCTGGGCCTGTTCAATCTGCTGCACCTCGCCGCGGAGGTGAACATCCTGCTGCTGGCGATGCTCTACCTGTGGGTCATCAGCCGGGACCGGCGCGAACTCTCGCGCCGGCTTGCCGAGGAAATCCAGCGCGACACCCTGACCGGCCTGCCCAACCTGCGTGCGTTGCGCCGGCGGATGGCGGTGGCGCCGCCGGCGCGGTGCGAACTGGGCTTCCTGTTGCTCGACAAGAGCGATTCGCTGGTCACCGGCTACGGCCTGGACATGCAGGCCGCGGTGGTGGGCGGCATGGCCGCGCGGCTGTCGGATCTGGCCGACGTGTACGTGCTGGGTACCGGACAGTTCGCGCTGCTGCCGGTGGCGGGCGCCAACGACGATGTCTGGGAACGGGTGATCGCGCGGGTGGAGCACGCCGAGTTCGTCGCCGACGGCCAGCCGGTGCGGCTGCTGCCGTACCTGGGCGTGGCTTCGCTGCCGGAATCCGGCGCCGGGCGGCTGGCCGACGTGGTGGACACCGCGCTGCTGAACGCCTCGCACCTGGCCTTCGACGCCCGCCAGCACGGTGAAGTGCGGCCGCGTTACAGCGATATCGACGACGGCCGCCTGCGCCGTGCCCACCGCCAGCAGTTGCAGGACGCCGCGACCGCGCTGGCCTGCCTGCGCAACGAGCGGCTGGTGCTGCACTTCCAGGCGATCCGCCGGCTGGAGCACGCGGCCGAGCCCGCGATGACGATCTCCGGCGAAGTGCTGTGCCGGCTGCGCGACGAGGAGGGCAGGCTGATACCGCCGGCGCGCTTCATGCGTCCGATCGAGGCCGCCGGCCGCGGCGCGGAACTGGACCTGGCGGTGATCAAGGCGCTGTTCCGGCTGCTGCGGAAACATCCCGAAGCGCTGCCCTACTGCGAGCGCATCGCCATCAACCTCACCGGCCAGAGCCTGGCCTCGATGAGTTTCCAGGTGGAACTGCGCACGCTGCTGGCCGATTCGCCATTGCCGTTGTCCGCGCTGTGCTTCGAGGTCACCGAGTCGGCCGCCATCTCCAGCACGTCGGCGGCGAGCCGGCTGCTGCGCGATCTGCGCGCGCATGGCTGCCAGATCGCCATCGACGATTTCGGCACCGGCATGCAGAGCTTCGCGCGCCTGAAGGAACTGCCGGCCGACGTGATCAAGATCGATGGATCCTTCATCCGCAACGTCGCCCTGCGCGGCAGCGATCATGCACTGGTGCAGGCGACCGTGGCGGTGGCGGGCGTGTTCGGCGCCGAGACCGTGGCCGAATTCGTGGAGGACGACGTCACCGCCGCCTGCCTGCGGGAACTGCACGTGGACTGGGTGCAGGGCGATCTGTATTCGCCGCCCCGGCCGCTGTCGGAGATCCTCGCCGAGGCGGTGCCCCGCGAGCTGCAGTACGCGCCCTGATCCCGGGGATCAGCCGGTCGTGCGCATCGCGCGATAGGGCGGCGTGGCCATCACCATTTCCGCCAGCGAGAACGCCAGTTCGCGTTCGGCCAGCACCGCGCCGTCGGCGCCGTGCTCCAGCAGATGGCGGACCTCGGCATCGCTGTGCGCGCGCGCGAGCAGGGTCAGGCCCGGATTGATCGCGCGCAGCTTGGCGATGGCCTCGCCGGCCTCCAGCGGCTGCGGAATCGCCAGCACCGCGATCTTGGCCTTCTCCGGATGCGCCTCCGCCAGCACCTTGTCGGCGGCGGCGCTGCCGCGGATGGCGGGAATGCCGGCCGCGTGCGCGCGCTCGACGTGCTCGCCGTTGTCGTCGATGACGATCAGCGGCACGCCGCGCTCGTGCAGCACGTGCGCCAGCGAGCTGCCCACGCGCCCGTAGCCGATGATGATGGCGTGGTCCTGCACGTCCAGCGAAGGGCCGGGTGGCGGTTCCGGCTCCACTTCCTTCGGCGCGGCGGCGTCCTGGCGTGCCTGCCAGCGATCCAGCAGGCCGAAGATCAGCGGATTGAGCATGATCGAGATCAGCGCGCCGGCCAGCACCAGGTCGTGGCCTTCCTTGGGCAGGATGTCCAGGTCCATGCCGAGGCCCGCGATGATGAAGGCGAACTCGCCGATCTGCGCCAGGCTGGCCGAAATCGTCAGCGCGGTGGAATTGGGATGGCCGAAGGCGCGCACGATCAGGTAGGCGGCGGCCGACTTGCCGAACAGGATGATGAAGGCCGTGCCGAGCACCTCGAACGGATGTTCGACCAGGATGTTCGGATCGAACAGCATCCCGACCGAGACGAAGAACAGCACCGCGAAGGCGTCGCGCAGCGGCAGCGAGTCGTTGGCGGCCTTGTGGCTGAGTTCGGATTCGTTGAGCAGCATGCCGGCGAAGAAGGCGCCCAGCGCGTAGGAGACCCCGAACAGGGTGGCCGAACCGAATGCCACGCCGAGCGCGATCGCCAGCACCGACAGGGTGAACAGTTCGCGCGAGCCGGTGCTGGCGGTGCGCTCCAGGATCCACGGAATCACCCGCCGGCCGACCACCAGCATCACCGTCACGAACAGCGCCAGCTTGAGCAGCGTCCAGCCCAGGCTGGCGATGATCGCGCCCGCGCTGAGCCCGCCATCGTCGCCCTGCTGGCCGGCCAGGCCGCCGATCACCGGCATCATCACCAGTGCCAGCACGCACGCCAGATCCTCGACGATCAGCCAGCCCACCGCGATGCGTCCGCGCGAGGTATCCAGCAGGCGCCGTTCCTCCATCGCCCGCAGCAGCACCACTGTACTGGCGGTGGACAGTGAGAAGCCGAAGATGATGCCGTACAGCGTGGGCCATCCCATCAGCGCGGCGAGGCCCCAGCCGAGCAGTGTGGCGGCGCTGATCTGCACCAGCGCGCCGGGGATGGCGATCCATTTGACCTCCATGAGGTCCTTCAGCGAGAAGTGCAGGCCGACGCCGAACATCAGCAGCATCACGCCGATCTCGGCGAGCTGCTTGGCCAGTTCCTGATCGCCCACGAAGCCGGGGCTGAAGGGACCCACGCAGATGCCCGCCACCAGATACCCGACCAACGGAGACAGCCGCAAGCGATTGGCCACCGCGCCGAGGACGAAGGCGAGGGCGAGGCCAATGGCGACGATGTTGATCAGGTCGGTGTCATGGTGCATCGAGGCTCGCGTGTGCCGGGGAAAAGGAGGTCGAGTTTCGCCGATGCGGCGCCGCGCCGGCAAACGGAAAACTGAGCGGCGCGTTCATCCTACACCGGCGGCCGGCCCGCGGCGGCAACCCCGATGGACGGGCCGCCGCCACGGAAAAGCCCCGCCGGAGCGGGGCTTTTTTCGACAGGCCGGAAGGTGGGCGGTCACCACCTGTAGCCGATGCGTCCGTACACGTAGGCGCCGTTGAAGCCGGTCGGCGACTGGCTGCTGTAGGGGAACTGGCCGCTGTTGGAGTTCGGGAAGATGGTGCGGTCCGGATACTCGTCCAGCAGGTTGTCCGCGCCCAGGGTGAAGGTCCAGCCGTCCACGCGGTAGCTCGCCGACGCGTCGACGGTCCAGATCGCACCGTACTTCTGGTCGTTGGCCGGGTTGCCGGTTTCGCTGACCCGGGTGGTGAACTCGCCGTAGCGGGTGGTGCCCAGGGCGAAGTCCCACGCCGCGAGGTTCCAGACCGCGTTGAGGCTGAACTTGTCGCGCGGGTAGCCCTCCTCGATGCGGCCCTGTTCGTCGCGGCCCACGCGCCAGAGATTGGCGCCCAGCGCGGTCAGTTCCGGCGGGTTGGCGGCGATGCGGGTGATCTCGGTCTTGTTGCGGTTGTAGCCGGCGGTGAGGTTCAGGGTGCTGGCGGCCAGCGGGATCGAATAGGTGCCGACCACGTCGATGCCGCGGGTGCGGGTGTCGATGGCGTTGTTGAAGTAGCGCGCGCTGGTCACCCCGTTGATGCCCAGGCTGGCCAGCAACGCCTGCGCGGCGGCATTGTCGCCGAGCAGCAGGTTGGACGAGAGCACGATGCGATCGTCGATGTCGATCTGGTATGCGTCGATGGTCAGGTACAGGCGGTCCACCGGTTGCAGCACCAGGCCCAGGCTGTAGGACAGGGAGGTTTCCGCCTTCAGCGCCTCGGCGCCCAGCGCCTGCGCGACGGCGCTGGTGGCCGGGAAGGTGCCCGACTCGAAGAAGCGGTCGACGCTCGCGTTGTACTGCGAGGTCACCACCTGGTAGTACTGTTGGGCCAGCGCCGGCGCGCGGAAGCCGCTGGCGACGGTGGCGCGCAGCGCGACCTTGTCGGTGAACGCGTAGCGGGCGGACAGCTTGCCGGAGGTTTCGCTGCCGAAGTCCGAATAGTCCTCGTAACGCGCGGCGATGCCGGCCGAGAAGCGATCGCTGAAATCCGCTTCCAGCCCCACGTAGGCGGCCTGGCTGTGGCGATCCTCGTGCACGGCGTTGGCGGGCGTGAAGCCGCCGAAGCCCTGCGCGCCGCCGCCGGTGTAGGAGTCGGGATTGCCGGGCGACTGGTTCCACTTCTCGCGGCGGTACTCGGCACCGAACGACAGCGTGGCCGGATACGCGAGGCCCCAATCGAGGGTCTTGGTGAAGTCGGCATTGAACAGGTTCTGGGTGTACTCCAGCGCGCCGTCGTAGAAGCGGCGCGGGCTGCCCGCGCCCAGGCTGTAGTTGATGCTGTTCTGGGTGTAGAAGAACAGCTTGTTGTAGCCGTAGTTGTAGCTCACGTCCCAGGTCCAGCCGCTTTCGGTGCTGCCCTTGACACCCGCGACCAGCGAGCGGTCCTTGGCGATCTGGTTGATCTCGGGCACGTAGCCGTTCGGATAGACCTGCGGCACCAGCGCGTTGTGGCCGGGCGAGCGGTAGAACGCGAACGAGGTGATGTCGCGGTTGCTCAGGATCGTGGTGGCATAGGCGCTGATGTCGTCGCTGAAGTCGAAGCCGGCGTTGGCGGACACGGCTTCGGCGTCCACCTTCGGGTCACCGTAGACGTAGGCGACTTCGCCGATGTCGGGGTTGTTGCCGACGTTGGGCGACGTCCCGCGGTAGGGACCGGCGCGATCGGTTTCGTCCTGGCGGGTCACCTGTCCGGCCACGTGCACGAAACCGCGCCCGTCGCCGAAGCCGGCGCCGGCATCGCCGGACAATTGGTACTGGCGGCCGTCGCCGGCCGAGTACTGGCCCGCGTCGAGCACCAGGCTGCCGCCTTTCTCCGCGCCCTTGAGCACGATGTTCACCACGCCGGCGATGGCGTCGGAACCGTACTGCGCCGACGCGCCGTCGCGCAGGACTTCCACGCGCGCGATCGACGACACCGGGATGGCATTCAGATCCACCGCGGAGGAACCGCGGCCGATGGTGCCGTTGACGTTGACCAGCGCCGACAGGTGGCGGCGCTTGCCGTTCACCAGGATCAGCACCTGATCCGGCGACAGGCCGCGCAACTGCGCCGGGCGCACGCCGCTGGTGCCGTCGGTGATGGCCGGGCGCGGGAAATTCAGCGAGGGCAGGGCGCGCGCCAGGGCGGTCGCCAGTTCGGTGGTGCCGGTGGCCTGCAGCGCTTCCGGGGTGAGGATGTCGATCGGCGACTGGGATTCGGCCGCGGTGCGATCGGCGACACGCGTACCGGTGACAATGAGGGTGTCCAGGGTCTGCGGTTTCTGTTCGCTCTGGGCGAAGGCGGGCGCGGAGGCGAGGGCCAGGACGATGGCGGCGGACAGCGGAGAAAGCGTGCGGATCATGGGTACTCCAATGCTCGGAACGGGATGCAACGGGCTGGGTGCAGCGAGGGCTGCCGGGGCAGGGAGGCAAACCGGGGCGGTTTGCTGCACCACAACATAACGTCAATTATTCGTTAAGGAGTAGAATCGCGTCGCAGAACTTCTGCTCATGTGCTTATGCCGGTCGGTGCGATTCCAGGTCGTGATAACTGCCGGCGGCGGCTGTGTCAACAAATTTTTAACAAACACGAGGCCGGCAGGCCGCCCCGCGCGGGCGCCGATCCGGCTTCCGGCAATGGACTTTTCACCGTGATTTCCCTGCGCAATTTTGCTCTCCGGCGCGGCGAGCGCCTGCTCCTGTCCAACGTCGACCTGGCCCTGCACGCGGGTTACCGCGTGGGCGTGGTCGGCCGCAACGGCACCGGCAAGTCCAGCCTGTTCGCGGCGATCCGCGGCGAACTGGAAGCCGACAAGGGCGACGTCGATCTGCCCGGCAAGGTGCGCATCGCCAGCGTGGCCCAGGAGACCCCCTCGCTGCCGGATCCCGCCATCGATTTCGTGCTGGGTGGCGACACCGAAGTCGCCGCCGCGCTGAAAGCCGAGGCCGACGCGCTGGCCGCGGAAGACTGGGAAGCGGTGGCCGCCGCGCACATCCGGCTGGAGGAAGTCGGCGGCTACGACGCCACCGCCCGCGCCGGCAAGTTGCTGCACGGCCTCGGTTTCCCGGCCGACACCCACCAGCGCGCGGTGTCCGCGTTCTCCGGCGGCTGGCGGGTGCGCCTGAACCTGGCGCGCGCGCTGATGATGCCCAGCGACCTGCTGCTGCTCGACGAACCGACCAACCACCTGGATCTGGACGCGGTGCTGTGGCTGGAACAGTGGCTGCTGAAGTATCCCGGCACGCTGCTGCTGATCTCGCACGATCGCGAATTCCTCGACAACGTCGCCACCCACACCCTGCACCTGCATGGTGGCGGCGCGAAGCTGTACGCCGGCGGCTACACCGATTTCGAGCGCCAGCGCGCCGAGCAGTTGCGCCAGCAGCAGATCGCGTTCGAGAAGGAACAGGCCGAACGCGCGCACCTGCAATCGTTCATCGATCGCTTCAAGGCCAAGGCCAGCAAGGCGCGCCAGGCGCAGAGCCGGATGAAGCGGCTGGCCAAACTGGCCGGCACCGAGGCCGTGCGGGTGGAGCGCGAGTTCCGCATCGAATTCGCCCAGCCCAACCGCCTGCCGCACTCGCTGATCCGCATCCATCACGGCGAAGCCGGTTATCCCCTTCCTCCGCTTGCGGGGGAAGGTGCCCGAAGGGCGGATGGGGGCAAGGCTTCGGAGCGTGGCCCCCACCCCAACCCTTCCCCGCAGGCGGGGGAGGGAGCCACGCCGCAAGCGGGGGACGGCGCGACGATCATCCTGCACGACGTCGGTTTCGGCCTGGAGGCGGGCGATCGCATCGGCCTGCTCGGTCCCAACGGCGCCGGCAAATCGACGCTGGTGAAGACGCTGGTCGGCGAGTTGCCGCTGGTCGCGGGCGAGCGCAGCGCGCATCCGGATCTGCGCATCGGCTACTTCGCCCAGCACACGGTGGAATCGCTGCACGAAGGCCAGTCGCCGATCGATCACTTCCGCGAACTGTCGCCGGACGCGCCGACCCAGTCGTTCCGCGACTTCCTGGGCAAGTGGAATTTCCCCGGCGATCGCGCGTTCGAATCGGTGGACGGTTTCTCCGGCGGCGAACGCGCGCGCCTGGCGCTGGCGCTGATCGCCTGGCAGCAGCCGAACGTGCTGCTGCTCGACGAACCGACCAACCACCTGGATCTGGAAATGCGCGAGGCGCTGGCCGAGGCGCTCAGCGATTTCGACGGCGCCATCGTCATGGTCTCGCATGATCGCCACCTGATCGGCCTGGTCTGCGACACCTTCTGGCGCGTGGCCGACGGCAAGGTGGAACCGTTCGCCGGCGACCTGGACGAATACGCGGCGTGGCTGCGGACCCGGCCGGCCGCACAGGGCACCAAGACCCGCATGGCCGAAGCGGCGCCCACCCCGGCGCCGAAGCCGGCGCCCGCGCGCAAGCCGCCGAACCCGCACAAGCTGGCGCAGGCCGAAGCGCGGATGACCGAGCTGGAGGAGCAACTCGCGGCGGTCGATGCGGAACTGGCCGATCCGCGCGGTTATGCCGACGCCGCGCGCGCGGCGGAACTGGGACAGCGGCGGACCCGCCTGCAGCAGGAACTGGAACAGGCCGAGCAGGCGTGGTCGGCGTTGTACGAAGCGGGTTGACCGCGCGAACGGAATCCCGGGGGACGCATGAATCAGGAACTGATCTATCTGGCGCTCATCTTCGGCCTGCTGGTGGTGCCGCGCGCGTTGCAGCGGTTCAAGCTGCCCGCGCCGCTGACCTGCCTGGTGCTGGGCATCGCCGCGATGCTCTGGCTGGGCGAGCGATCGCATGACGGCGTGGTCGCGCTGCTCGCCACGCTCGGCATTTCCTCGCTGTTCCTGTTCGCTGGACTGGAGGTGGATCCGCGCGCCCTGCGGCGGGGTTTCTGGCCGCTGTTGTCGCACCTGCTGATCCGCGGCGCGACCCTGTTCGGGACCGGCTGGCTGGCCTGGCGTTACGGCGGGCTGCCCTGGCAGGCGGCGGGCCTGCTCGCGCTGGCGCTGCTCACGCCGTCCACGGGGTTCATCATCGACACGCTGGGCCGGCTGGGCCTGGACGAACAGGAACGCTTCTGGGTCACCAACAAGGCGATCGCCGGCGAACTGCTGGCGCTGGCGGCGCTGTTCCTGGTGCTGCAGGCGGATCAGCCGATGAAGATGGCGGTTTCCTCCAGCATCCTCATCGCGCTGCTGGTCGGGCTGCCGCTGCTGTTCATCGCGCTGGGCCGCTGGGTGGCGCCGCACGCGCCGGGCTCGGAGTTCTCGCTGCTGGTCATGGTCGGCCTGATCGCGGCGTTCACGACCTACAAGCTGGGCGTGTACTACCTGGTCGGCGCATTCGTCGCCGGCCTGATCGCGCGCCTGCTGCGGCAGAAGATGCCGCGCCTGGCCTCCGACGAAAACCTGCACGCGGTGCGCCTGTTCGCGACCTTCTTCGTGCCGTTCTACTTCTTCAACGCGGGCACCAAGGTGCCGGCCGGGGCGTTGAGCTGGGAAGCGCTGGGCCTGGGGCTGCTGTTGACACTGGCGATCCTGCCGCTGCGCATCGGCGTGATCTGGATACAGCGGCGGCTGATGTTCGGCGAGGACATGCGCAGCAGCCTGCGGATATCGCTGGCGCTGACCCCGACGTTGATCTTCACCCTGGTGCTGGCCGGCATTCTGCGCGAGCGCTTCCACATTCCCGACGCGCTGTTCGGCGCGCTCCTGCTGTACGCGGCGCTGACCACGCTGCTGCCTTCGCTGGTGTTCCGCACGCCGTTCGACGTCGATCCGATGGCGGCGCCGGAATCGCTGCCCGCGGAAACGGCGCCGGCCGCAACGGTCGGGGCCGTCGCCTTGGTGGAGGCGCGGGCGGACGTGCTCGCTTCCGCGCCGGCCACGGACGGGGATGCCGGCACGCGCCCGGTCTAGCCGGCGCCCCCTTCGGCCTGCAGCCACAGGCGCAGCCGGGCGGCGGCTTCCGATTCGGCGCGCGAGCGCAGGCGGGTGAGCCAGTAGCGGCCCAGGTCCAGCGTCTGCGCGAACGGTTGCAGCAGTCGTCCCGCGGCCAGGTCGTGTTCGAACATCGCCAGCGGCAGCAGCGCCACGCCGGCGCCGCGCGACACCGCGCTGGCCAGGGTCAACGAGGAGTCGAACTGCGGACCGCGCGCCTGCAGGCCGGTCAGGCCGGCGGCCGCCAGCCAGCGCGGCCATTCGTCGGCGCGGAACGAGCGCAGCAGCGGGACGTGGGCGAGATCGCGCGGCTGCCGCAGGGTATCGGCCAGCGCGGGCGCGCACACCGGCGCGAACGGCGTCGGCCACAGCGGCGTGCAGACTTCGCCCGGCCAGTCGCCGTCGCCGAAACGGATGGCCATGTCCAGCCCTTCGCCGGCCAGATCGGCGCGGTTGTTGTGGGTGGAGATGCGCAGTTCGATGTCCGGATGCGCGGTCGCGAAAGCCGGCAATCGCGGCAACAACCAGCCGGTGGCGAAAGTGCCCACCACGCCGACCGTCAGGACTTCGCGGGCGTCGCCGCCGGCCAGCCGGTCCAGGCTCAGGCCGATGCGGTCGAAGGCTTCGGTCAGCACCGGCAGCAGTGCCGCGCCTTCGTCGGTCAGCGCCACGCCGCGCGGCAGGCGCTGGAACAACACCGTGCCCAGTCGTTCCTCCAGCGCCTTGATCTGGTGGCTCAGCGCGGCCTGGCTGACGCACAGTTCGTCGGCCGCGCGGGTCAGGTTCTGGTGGCGTGCGGCGGCCTCGAAGGCACGCAGGGCATTGAGCGGCAGTTGGGGCCTGAGCATGGCCTGTCATGAGTCTGGCTAATGGATGGCATTGAATAACCTCGCTGGTGGCGCGCGGTCAATGTGGGAACAATCAGGTTTTCTCACGGGAGTCCTTCGATGATCGACCGCCGCCAGTTCCTGCGGATGAGCGCCCTCGCGTTGTCCGCCTTGCCCGCCGGCAGGGTGCTCGCCGTGGAAGACACCACCGGCACGCCGGGCGCGGCGGACTTCGCCGAAACCCTGGCGGAGCTGGAACGCGGCAGCGGAGGCCGCCTCGGCGTGTGCCTGGTGGACACCGCGAGCGGACGGCAGTGGGGACGCCGTGGGGGGGAACGCTTCCCCATGTGCAGCACCTTCAAGTTTCCGCTGGTGGCGGCGGTGCTGCGGCGGGTCGAACAGGGCGATCTGGGACTTGACCAGCCGATCGCGATCCGGCGCGAGGATCTGATTCCGCACGCGCCGGTGACGGAAAAGCACGTCGGCGGGCACCTGAGCGTGGGCGAGCTGTGCGAGGCGACGATGATCTGGAGCGATAATCCGGCCGCCAACCTGCTGCTGCCGCGGGTGGGCGGTCCCGCCGGGGTGACCGCGTTCCTGCGCGCCAGCGGCGACGCCATCACCCGCAACGACCGCGACGAACCCGACGTCAACCGGTTCAGCCTCGACGATCCGCGCGACACCACCACGCCCGAGGCGATGGCCGGCAGCCTGCGCCGGCTGGTGCTGGGCGACGTGCTGGGCGCGGATTCCCGCCGCCGCCTGGCCGGCTGGCTGATCGACAACCGCACCGGCGACCGGCGCCTGCGCGCCGGGTTGCCGGCCGGCTGGAAGGTCGGCGACAAGACCGGCAGCAACGGCGAGGACACCACCAACGACATCGCCATCGTCTGGCCCGACCGCGGCCGCGCGCCCTGGTTGCTGACCAGCTACCTGCAGGGCGCGAAGGTCGATGCCGACGCCCGCGACGAAGTGTTGCGGCAGGTCGGCGCGGCCGCTGCGCGGCTCATCGCCTGAGGCAGCCGGGCATCCGACCGTTGAATCCGCGGCACCAGACCCCAGAATAGGGTCCCGCGTTTTCCTCACTGCATTCCTGTCATGCCGATCTACGCTTTCGAGTGCGCCGAGTGTGGCCACGCCTTCGACCGCCTGCAGAAGCTGTCCGACCCCGATCCCGAGACCTGCCCGTCCTGCGGGCGGCCGGCGGTCAAGCGCCAGGTGACCGCGCCTTCCTTCCGGCTCGCCGGTGGCGGCTGGTACGAAACGGATTTCAAGAAGGACGGTGACAAGAAGCGCAACCTGGCCGATGGGGGCGGCGCCGCGGCTTCGTCCTCCGGCGACAGCGCGGCGCCGGCCAAGACCGAGTCCAAGCCGGCGGCCACGCCTTCGGCGGGCTGAGGCGCAAGGGAGGCGGGTCGTTCCCGCCTCCCGGTACCGCGTGCGTGGCTGGCGCGGGCTGAAGCGCACGTTGCGGCCGCCACGGAACTGCTTTTCCTGGCGGGTCGGCGTCGTGGCCCCAGCCGCGGCGCTCCACCCCAGATTCCCTGCGGGAACTCCTGCCGCACGCGCGGCCGGCCCTGCTGGCCGTCCCAGCGGCGGCGGTAACGCAACGGGTCTCGGCCTCGGTACGCAGGCTTTCCGGTGCGTGGGCCCGGGTCTGGCCTGGCCCTGGGCGGCACCGGCCGGCAAGGCGAGGAAGAGTGCGCACAGCAACTTCATCAGAGCCTCGTCCAGGGGAGGGCTCCCGTCGGGAGCGGCCAGCTTGCTCCCGCCGCGCGACGGCGCCGCAAGGGCCGGCGGCGGGGTCGGGGACGTCCGCCGCGGGTTAGACTATGAGGCTTTCCGGCACTCGCCGGATGCAACTCGCGGAGCCCCCATGCGTACCCATTACTGCGGCCTCATCGATGAGGCCATGATCGGCCAGACCGTCACCCTGTGCGGCTGGACCGACGTTGCCCGCAACCTCGGCGGCGTGTGCTTCATCGACCTGCGCGACCACGAAGGCATCGTGCAGGTGACGGTGGAGCCCGACAACGCCGACGTGTTCGCCGTGGCCGCGGATCTGGGTTACGAGGACGTGCTGCAGGTGGAGGGCGTGGTGCGCGCGCGCCACAGCGTCAACGAGAAGATCCGCACCGGCAAAGTGGAAATCGTCGCCAGCCGCATCAGCGTGCTCAACAAGGCGCAGCCGCTGCCGTTCCACGCGCACGAGAACGCCGGCGAGGACATCCGCCTGAAATACCGCTACCTGGATCTGCGCCGCCCGGAGATGCAGCGCATGCAGCGCACCCGCATCCGGCTGGTGCAGGCGCTGCGCCGCTGGCTGGACGCGCGCGGCTTCCAGGACATCGAGACGCCGATCCTGACCAAGGCCACGCCGGAAGGCGCGCGCGACTTCCTGGTGCCGGCGCGCCTGCACCCGGGCGAGTTCTACGCGTTGCCGCAGTCGCCGCAGTTGTTCAAGCAGATCCTGATGGTCGCCGGCTTCGATCGCTACTACCAGATCGCGCGCTGCTTCCGCGACGAAGCGCTGCGCGCCGACCGCCAGCTCGAATTCACCCAGTTGGACATGGAGTTCGCCTTCGTGCGCGAGCGCGACGTGCAGGACACCGTGGAAGGCATGGTCCGCGACATCTTCAAGGAAGTGATGTCGGTCGACCTGGCCGATCCGTTCCCGCGCATGACCTGGGCCGAAGCGATGCGCCGCTATGGTTCGGACAAGCCGGACCTGCGCATCGATCTGGAACTGGTCGACGTCGCCGGACTGGTCAAGGACAGTGAATTCGCCGTGTTCTCGGCGGCCGCCGCGGATCCGGACGGGCGGGTCGCGGCGCTGCGCGTTCCCGGCGGCGCCAGCCTGTCGCGCAAGCAGATCGACGAGTACGCCGCGCATGCCGCCAAGTACGGCGCCAAGGGCCTGGCCTACATCAAGATCGCCGACAACGGCGAAATCAGTTCGCCGATCCAGAAGTTCTTCGGCGAGGACGCGTTCGCCGCGCTGCTGGCGCACGTGGGCGCCGGCAACGGCGACATCGTGTTCTTCGGCGCCGGCGGCTACAACAAGGTCTCCGACTTCATGGGCGCGCTGCGCCTGAAGGCCGGCAAGGACTTCGGCCGGGTCGCCGAGGGCTGGCGTCCGCTGTGGGTCACCGATTTCCCGATGTTCGAGTGGGACGAGGAAGCGCAGCGCTACGTGGCCCTGCATCATCCCTTCACCGCGCCGGCGGTGGACGACATCGCCGACCTGCGCGCCAATGCGAAGACCGCGGTGTCGCGCGGCTACGACATGGTGCTGAACGGCAACGAGATCGGCGGCGGTTCCATCCGCATCCATCGTCCGGACATGCAGAGCGCGGTGTTCGAGCTGCTCGGCATCGGCGCGGAAGAGGCCGAGGCCAAGTTCGGCTTCCTGCTCGACGCGCTGAGGTTCGGCGCGCCGCCGCACGGTGGCATCGCGTTCGGCATCGACCGCATCGCCGCGCTGATGGCGGGCACCGACTCGATCCGCGACGTGATCCCGTTCCCCAAGACCACCACCGCGCAGTGCCTGATGACCGGTGCGCCGTCGCCGATTCCCGACGAGCAACTGGCCGAGTTGCACGTCCAGGTGCGGCCGGTCGCGCCGAAGGCGCCGTGACGCGCGGCCGGCCCCTTAGCCGCGGGGCCGGCCCGGATCCTGTTTCGCGGCAATCGCCGCCCGATGCCCCGCCAGGGGATTTTCATTTCTTACGGAGTAATGGCATGACCGAGTTCGCGTTCGCGCTGCAATGGGAAAAGCTGGGCAATGAAGGCACCGATCCCGGTCTGGTGACCGAGCGCGCCCGCGTGTTCGGTGGCTGGGTGGTGCGCATCGGCACATCGCCCGCCGCGATGGCGCTGACCTTCGTACCGGACGGCGAAGGCCGCTGGGACGGCGAGGATTTCGGCGAGGACGACTACGAGTACGAAGAAGAGGAAGAGGGCGAGGAAGACGAGGACGCCGACGAGGAAGAGGCGGACGAGGACGACGAGGAAGAGTGAGCATGCACATCCGCCGCGCCACGCCGGCCGATGCCGAAGTGCTTTCGGGGCTGGCCGCGCGCACGTTCACCGAAACCTTCGGCCATCTGTACCCGGCCGAGGATCTGCAGGCCTTCCTCGCGGACGCCTATGCGGTGGACAAGCAACGCATTCTGCTGGCGCATCCCGACTATGCGGTGTGGTTGCTGGAGGCCGATGGCGTGGCCGTGGGCCATGCCGCGGCCGGTCCGTGCGGGCTGCCGCACCCGGACGTCGCCGCCGGTGATGGCGAACTGAAGCGCCTGTACGTGCTCGCCGATCACCAGAACGGCGGCTGGGGCGCGCGCCTGTGCGATGCTGCGCTGGCCTGGCTGGAACGCGAGGGGCCGCGCACGCTGTGGATCGGCGTGTGGTCGCGGAACTTCGGCGCCCAGCGCTTCTACGGACGCTACGGCTTCGAAAAAGTGGGCGACTACGAATTCCCGGTCGGTCGCGTGCGCGATCACGAGTTCATCCTGCGGCGGCCGGCCGCGCGCTAGCGTCCGCGTGGCGCGCGCTGGCCGGATCGGCCAGACTCGCGCCATGGCCTCGTCCTCCGCACCGCGTCCGCGCGTCCTCATCCTCCACGGCATCTGGAACGCCCGTTCGTGGGTGGCGCCGCTGGCGTGGCGGCTGCGCGCGGAAGGATTCGACGCCGAGATCTTCGGCTACGACAGTGTGTTCGGGGGGCCCGAAGCGGCCATTCCGCGTCTGATCGATCACCTGCGGACGCACGGCGGTCCTGTCGATCTGGTCGGCCACAGCCTGGGCGGCGTGATTGCGCTGGAAACCCTGCGCCAGGCGCCGGATCTGCCGGTGCGGCGGGTGGTCTGCCTGGGATCGCCACTGCGCGGCAGCCTAACCGCGCGCAATCTCGCCCGTCATCCGTGGACGGTGCATGCGCTCGGGCGCAGCGGACCACTGCTGCAATCCGGTTGCGCGGCCTGGGAGGGCCCGACGCAGGTGGGCGTGGTGGCCGGCAACGTCGCGCGCGGATTCGGCCGCCTGTTGGCCCGGTTCGACGGCGATTCCGATGGCACCGTGTCGGTGGAGGAAACCCGGCTGCCGGGGGTGAGCGATCACTGCACCGTCGCCGCCAGCCACACCGGCCTGGTGTTCTCGGCTGCGGCTGCGCGCCAGGCGGCCTGTTTCCTCCGCCACGGCCGCTTCACCCATCCGGACGCGCGTGGAACCGGCGCCGCGGACGGCCCGGTGGCGAGCCGTGGAACCCGGGCGGGTAACGGCCGCACCGGCATGATGGAGTAGAATCGCCGCCCCGTCAGCAGCCTTGTTCCGGAACAGCCATGGGTAGAGGACCCTCGATCGAAGCCCGCAAGAACGCCAGCGATGCCAAGCGCGGCAAGATCTTCACCAAGATCATCCGCGAAATCGGCGTGGCCGCGCGGGCGGGCGGAGGCGATCCCAACAACAATCCGCGCCTGCGGGTGGCGGTGGACAAGGGGCTGGCCGCCAACATGTCCAAGGACGTGATCGAGCGCGCCATCAAGAAGGCCACCGGCGAGCTGGAAGGCGTGGTCTACGAGGAGGTGCGCTACGAGGGCTACGCGCCCGGCGGCGTCGCCGTGATCGTGGACTGCCTCACCGACAACCGCGTGCGTACCGTGGCCGATGTCCGCCACGCCTTCAGCAAGTGCGGCGGCAACATGGGTACGGAAGGCTCGGTGGCGTTCATGTTCAAGCGCCTGGGCGTGCTCAGCTACGCGCCGGGCGCCGACGAGGAGAAGATCACCGAGGCCGCCATCGAGGCGGGTGCGGACGACGTGGTGGTGTATGCCGACGACGGCTCCATCGACGTCATCACCACGCCCGAGGGTTTCCAGGCCGTGAAGGACGCGATGGACGCCGCCGGCCTGTCGGCCGACCAGGCCGAAGTGACCTTCCGCGCCGACAACGACATCGCCGTGCAGGGCGACACCGCCAGGCAGGTGGTGAAGCTGCTGGACATGCTCGAGGACCTGGACGACGTGCAGAACGTCTACTCCAACGCCGAGCTGGGCGCGGATGCGTATGCGTGAGGACGGGATTGGGGATTCGGGATTGGGGATGACGCACGTCCCGATGCCGGCCCGATGCCGCGCGCGATGCACCCCATCCCCAATCTCCAATCCCGAATCCCGGCTCCAATGACCCGCATCCTAGGCATCGACCCGGGTTCGCAGCGCACCGGCGTGGGCATCATCGATGTGGATGGCGCGGGGCGGACCACGCACGTGCACCATGCGCCGCTGGTGCTGCTGGGGGCGGAGGATTTCCCGCAGCGGCTCAAGTGCCTGCTGACCGGGCTGTCCGAACTCATCGAGATCTGGCGACCGGACGAAGTCGCCATCGAGAAGGTGTTCATGGCGCGCAATCCCGATTCGGCGCTGAAGCTCGGGCAGGCGCGCGGCGCGGCGATCTGCGCGGTCGTGCTGCGCGATCTCCCGGTGCACGAGTACGCCGCCAAGGAAGTGAAACTGGCGGTGGTCGGCAAGGGCAGCGCCGAGAAACACCAGATCCAGCACATGGTCGGCATCATGCTGGGCCTGCACGGCAAGTTGCAGGCCGACGCCGCCGACGCGCTGGCCGTGGCCATCACCCACGCGCACGTGCGCGCCACCGCCAACCGCCTGGGCGTCAACGCCCGCCAAGCCTGGAGCCGCAAGTGATGTCCGGGATTCGGGATTGGGGATTGGGGATTCGCAACGGCGTGGCGCGGCGGAAGACCGTGCTTCGCCAATCCCCAATCCCGAATCTCCAATCCCGTGCCCGGAGGGCCAAATGATCGGACGACTGCGCGGCATCCTTTCGCACAAGCAGCCCCCGTGGCTGATCATCGACGTGGGCGGGGTGGGCTACGAGCTGGAGGCGCCGATGAGCACCTTCTACGATCTGCCCGACGTCGGCCGCGAGGTCACCCTGTTCACCCATTACGCGCAGAAGGAAGACAGCGTTTCGCTGTACGGTTTCCTGCGCGAGGGCGAGCGCCGGCTGTTCCGCGACGTGCAGAAGGTCAGCGGCATCGGCGCCAAGATCGCGCTGGCGGTGCTGTCGGGCGTCCGCGTGGACGAGTTCGCGCGGCTGGTGCAGGCCAGCGACGTGACCGCGCTGACGCGCATCCCCGGCATCGGCAAGAAGACCGCCGAGCGCATCGTGGTGGAACTGCGCGACCGCGCCGCCGATCTGGGCGGTGGCGGCGGCGTGAGCGCCAGTCTGCCGGCGGACCCGCAGTCCGAAGCCACCATCGCCCTGCAGCAACTGGGCTACAAGCCGGCCGAGGCCGCCCGCATGGCCCGCGACGCGACCGGCAACGGCGACGACGCGGCCACCATCATCCGCAAGGCACTGCAGTCGGCCCTGCGCTGACCGTTTAGAGCCTTTCCTCACTTCCCGCGCGCTAGCCTTTCCCCGCCATGTCCGCATCCGCTTCCTCCACTTCGGCCACCTCTTCCTCCGGTGGCCACGGTCATCCGCATGGCGAGCCGCAGGGCCTGGCGGGGCTGGTGATCGCCGCCGCCGGCGTAGTGTTCGGCGACATCGGCACCAGTCCGCTCTACACGCTGAAGGAAGCCTTCTCCGAACACTTCCACCTGCAGGCCAACCACGACACCGTGCTGGGCATCCTGTCGCTGGTGTTCTGGGCCATGATGATCGTGGTGACGGTGAAGTACGTCTCCATCATCATGCGCGCCGACAACGAGGGCGAGGGCGGCATCATGGCGTTGATGGCGCTCACGCAGCGCACGCTCAAGAAAGGATCACGCACCGCCTACGTGGTCGGCATCCTCGGCATCTTCGGCGCCTCGCTGTTCTTCGGCGACGGCGTGATCACCCCGGCCATCTCGGTGCTGGGCGCGGTCGAGGGCCTGGAGGTCGCCGCGCCGGCGCTGGATCGCTTCATCGTGCCGATCACCATCGTCATCCTGCTGGCGGTGTTCATGGCGCAGCGGTTTGGCACGCAGAAGGTGGGCCGCGTGTTCGGGCCGATCATGGTGGTCTGGTTCCTGTCGCTGGCCGCGATCGGCATCGGCAACATCATCGACGCCCCGGAAGTGCTCAAGGCGCTCAATCCGCTGTGGGGCGCGCGCTTTTTCCTCCAGCACGGCTGGCAATCGATCCTGATCCTCGGCGTCGTGGTGCTGGCGGTGACCGGCGGCGAGGCGCTGTACGCGGACATGGGCCACTTCGGCATCAAACCGATCCGCTACGCCTGGTACACCCTGGTGCTGCCGTGCCTGTTCCTGAACTACCTGGGGCAGGGCGCGTTCGTGCTGGACCACCCCGCCGCGGTGGTGAACCCCTTCTACGAAGCGGTGCCGCGCTGGGCGCTGTATCCGATGATCGTGATGGCGACGCTGGCGGCGGTGATCGCCTCGCAGGCGGTCATCACCGGCGCCTTCTCGGTGGCGCGCCAGGCCATGCAGCTCGGCTACATCCCGCGCATGCAGATCAAGCACACCTCGCACGACACCATCGGCCAGATCTACATCCCCGGCATCAACTGGATCCTTATGGTGGCGGTGTTGACGGTGGTGCTGATGTTCCAGGATTCCACCCGCCTGGCCGCGGCGTACGGCATCTCGGTGTCCGCGACCATGCTCATCGACACCCTGCTGCTTGCGCTGGTGGCGCGCGCGCTGTGGCCGAAGGGCAGCCGCGTCGTGCTGGCGCTGTGCGTGCTGTTCTTCGTGGTCGACCTGGGTTTCGTCATCGCCAACGGCGCCAAGTTCTTCCAGGGTGCATGGTTCCCGGTGGTGCTGGGCATCGTCGTGTTCACCCTGCTGCGCACCTGGCGCCGCGGCCGCGAACTGCTCAGCGCCGAGATCCGCAAGGAAGGCATCCAGCTCGATACCTTCCTGCCCGGCCTGATGCTGGCGCCGCCGGTACGCGTGCCGGGCACGGCGGTATTCCTGACCGCGCAGACCGGCATGGTCCCGCACGCGCTGCTGCACAACCTCAAGCACAACAAGGTGCTGCACGAGCGCAATGTGTTCCTGACCGTCGAGACCCTGCCGGTGCCGTTCGCACCGATGGAAAGGCGGCTGAAGATCGATTCCATCGGCGACGAGTTCTACCGGGTCATCGTCAAGTTCGGCTTCATGGAGACGCCGGACGTGCCGCAGGCGCTGATGCGTTCCTGCGACCGGGGCGGCATCTATTTCGATCCGATGGAGACGACCTATTTCGCCAGCCGCGAAAGCATCGTCGCCACCGCCCATCGCGGCATGCCGGTCTGGCGCGACAAGCTGTTCGCGGTCATGCACCGCAACGCGGCGCCGGCGACCGGATTCTTCCGCATTCCCGGCAACCGGCTGGTCGAGCTGGGCGCGCAGGTGGAAATCTGAGCCCGGCGTCGTCGAACGCCTGATCGGAGGCGCCGGGACCACGCGGGTGCCGGCCCTTTTTCCACGGCGGTTTGCCCCATAATGGCGGCATGACCGAAGACCGCATCATCGCCTCCGGCGCCACCCGCGAAGACGAAGCCATCGAGGCCAGTATCCGCCCCAAGCGGCTGGACGAATATCTCGGGCAGAAGCCGGTGCGCGAGCAACTGGACATCTACATCCAGGCGGCCAAGGGCCGTGGCGAGGCGCTGGACCACGTGCTCATCTTCGGCCCGCCGGGACTGGGCAAGACCACCCTGAGCCACGTCATCGCCAACGAACTGGGCGTCAACATGCGGGTCACCTCCGGCCCGGTCATCGAGAAGGCCGGCGATCTGGCCGCGCTGCTGACCAACCTGCAACCGCACGACGTGCTGTTCGTGGATGAAATCCACCGCCTATCGCCGGTGGTGGAGGAAGTGCTGTACCCGGCGATGGAAGACTTCCAGATCGACATCATGATCGGCGAGGGGCCCGCGGCCCGCTCGATCAAGCTGGATCTGCCGCCCTTCACCCTGGTCGGCGCGACCACCCGCGCCGGCCTGCTGACCGCGCCGCTGCGGGATCGTTTCGGCATCGTCCAGCGGCTGGAGTTCTACAGCGCGGAAGAACTGACCAGCATCGTGCGCCGGTCCGCCCGCATCCTGGACATTCCCTGCGAACCGGAAGGCGCTGCGGAAATCGCACGGCGCTCGCGCGGCACCCCGCGCATCGCCAACCGGCTGCTGCGGCGGGTCCGCGACTACGCCCAGGTGCGCGCCGCCGGCCACATCGACCGCGACGTCGCCGATGCCGCGATGAAGATGCTCAAGGTCGATCCGGAGGGCTTCGACGAACTGGATCGGCGCATGCTGCGGACCATCATCGACAGTTTCGATGGCGGACCGGTGGGCGTGGAATCGCTGGCCGCCGCGCTGTCCGAGGAACGTGGCACGCTGGAAGACGTCATCGAACCGTACCTGATCCAGCAGGGCTACCTGATCCGCACCGCGCGCGGGCGCATGGCCACCTCCAAGGCGTACCGCCATCTCGGGCTCAAGCCGCGGCGGGAGCTGGAACTGGGCGGTTCCGGCAGCGAAGATCTGTTCTGAGCCGACCGCCCTGCCCGGAGAAGCCCGCCCTTGAGCGCCCAATCGCAGACCAATGACGTCGTTTCCCGGCTATTCAGTTGGCCGACACGCGTTTATTGGGAAGATACCGACGCTGGCGGCGTGGTCTACCACGCGCAGTACGTGGCGTTCCTGGAACGCGCGCGGACGGAATGGCTGCGCGCGCGCGGCCACAGCCAGGAACGGCTGCGCGGGGACCACGACCTGGTTTTCGCGGTCCGCGCGATGACGCTGGATTTCCTGAAACCGGCGCGCCTGGACGACCTGCTGCGGGTGGAACTGGCGTTGCGCCAGTGCAAGCGGGCCAGCGTCGTCTTCGCCCAGCGCATCCTGCGCGGCGAGGACGTCCTGTTGACCGCGGAGGTGAAAGTGGCGGCGCTGGGTGCCGCGGGTTTCAGACCCAAACCGCTGCCCGATGCGTTGTATGAAGAATTCAAGCTGTTCGAAACGCCGAACTGACCAATCCGAAACATCGAGGAATACCGGATGATCGCACCGCTCCTGGCCGCCGTGGTCGAAGCCCTGCCCGAGGACACCGCCGCCGCCGCCGTCCAGGCGACCGCCGCCACCACCCACAGCGGCATCAACTACCTCGAGCTGATGCTCAAGGCCAGCCTGCCGGTCAAGCTGATCGTCGTGCTGCTGCTGGTCGGCTCGCTGATCAGCTGGGTCATCATTTTCCGCAAGGCGCGGGTGTTCAAGGCCGCCAACCGCGATGCCGACGACTTCGAAAGCCGCTTCTGGTCCGGCGCCGAACTGAGCAAGCTGTACGCCAGCGCCGCCGATCGCAACCGCGTGGTGAGCGGCCTGGAGGCGATCTTCGAAGCCGGGTTCCGCGAATTCGCCCGCCTGCGCGACAAGCGCAAGCTGGACCCGCGCGCGCAACTCGAGGGTGCCCAGCGCGCGATGCGTGCGACCTACGCGCGCGAGGTCGATCAGCTGGAACGCAATCTGGAGCTGTTGGCCAACATCGGTTCCACCGCGCCGTACGTCGGCCTGGTCGGCACGGTGTTCGGCATCATGGTCACCATGCACGACATGCTCAACAGCGGCGAGCAGGCGGGCATCGCCTCGGTCGCGCCCGGCATTTCCGAGGCGCTGTTCGCCACCGCCATCGGCCTGTTCGTGGCGATTCCGGCGGTATGGGCGTACAACCGTTTCACCACCCGGGTCGAACGCATCTCGGTGCGCTATGAAACCTTCGCCGAGGAATTCAGCTCGATCCTGCAGCGCCAGTCCTCGGGCGACGAATAAGCGGAGTCCGCCATGACCGCCGCCATTTCCCGCGTGCGCAAGCGCCGCAAGCTCAAATCCGAAATCAACGTCGTACCGTACATCGACGTGATGCTGGTGCTGCTGATCATCTTCATGGTGACCGCGCCGCTGCTGACCCTCAGCGTGGACGTGGATCTGCCGAAGTCGAGCGCCCGTTCGGTCGAAAGCAAGAAGGATCCCATCATCGTCAGCGTCAACGCCGATGGCGCCTATACGCTGACCCTGGAAAGCGGCAAGCCGGAGCGCCTGGACGGCCCGACCCTGGCCGCCAAGCTGAAGGCCTTCGTCAGCCAGAACCCCGATGCGCCGGTGTTCGTCGCCGCGCCGGGCGCTTCGGACTACCAGAAGGTCATGGACACGATGGTGATGCTGCAGCAGGCCGGGGTGAAGAAGGTCGGCCTGATGAGCCAGCCGGGCGGCAATGCACGCTGACGCGCTCCCGCCCCGGCACCGTCCCGAACAGGACGATCTCGCCGTCCCGGTCGCCCTGGCGATCGCGGTGCACGCGCTGATAGCGCTGCTGTTCCTGGCCGCCTACCTGTGGTCGCCCATGCACGATTTCGAGCCGGCCGCGGGGTCGCCGGTCATCGAGGCCTCGCTGGAGATTTCCAGCGCCGACATCCGCGCCGCCCAGCGCGCCATCGAGAACGCGCCCAAGCCGGAGCCAATGCCGACGCCGATCGAGGAAACCGCCGAGGAAGAGACCGTTCCGCCGCCGCAACCGCTGCCCGAGCCGCGTCCGCAGGACTCGCCGGTCCAGCCCCAGCAGCAGGCGCAGGAACGCATTCCGGTCCCGGACACCGAGGATCAGGATGCCGCCAGCCGCCTGGCCATTTCCCAGCAGAAGGCGCTGAAGGAACAGGAAGAGAAGCGTCGCCAGGAGCAGATCGACCTGACCGAGCGTGAGCGCCAGCAGGAGGCCGAGCGCAAGCAACGCCTGGCCAAACAGCAGGAGGAGGCCGAACGGGACAAGAAGCTGGCCGATCTCCGCCGCCGCCGCGAGCAGGCCGCCCGCGAGGCGCAGATGGCCGAACAGAAGCTGCGCCAGTTGCAGAACGTGCAGGCCCAGCGCGCTGCTGCGGCCACGGCCAGCGCGGCGGCGCCGGCTCCGAGCCGGGCCAGCGGCGGCCAGCCGGGGCAGGGGGGCACCAATACCGATCTGACCGCACAGTACGCCGCCGCCATCCAGCGTGCCGTCAGCGACAAATGGAACCGGCCCGACACCGTCCCGCTGGGCCAGCGCTGCCGCATCACCATCCGCCAGTTGCCGGGCGGCGAGGTCATCGACGCCAAGGTCGATGCCAGTTGCCCCTACGACGAGGCGGGCCGGCGCTCGATCGAGGCCGCGGTCCTGCTGGCGCAGCCGCTGCCGTACCGGGGTTTCGAAAGCGTGTTTTCGAGGACCCTGTTTTTCACATTCGAAGCGCAGGAACGCTGACAGAATCGCGGGCCTGAACGCCCTCGTTCATGATTGCGAAAACGTTCACACGCAAGCTGGTATCCCTTTCCCGTTCAGACAGACCGAGATCTCCCCGTCCTGCCATGAAAATGCTGCCACGCTGGCTTTCCGCCCTGACCCTACTGCTGCTGTCGTTCGCCGCCGCCGCCCAGGAGCGTGGGCTGGACATCGACATCATCGGCGGCAATGCCTCGGCGCTGCCCATCACCATCGTCCCGATGCCTTACCAAGGCTCCGCGGGCGCGCCGCAGACCGATGTCGCCGGGGTGGTGCGGGCGGACCTTGAGCGGTCCGGTTCCTTCCGTACCCTGCCGGAAGCCAGCATCGTCGAGCGTCCGACCCGGGGCAGCGAGATCCAGTATCCGACTTGGCGCGCGCTCAAACAGAATTATCTGGTGGTCGGCCGCGTGATGGATGCCGGCGATGGCGGATACCGGGTGGAATACGAACTGTTCGACGTGGCCAAGCAGGAACGCCTGCTGGGGCTGGCGATGACCGCCCGCGCCAACGCCATGCGCGACGTCGCCCACCAGATGGCCGATGCCATCTACGAGAAGATCCTGGGCATTCCGGGCGCCTTCTGGACCCGGATCGCCTACGTCACCGCCAGCGGCGCCGGCAAGGGCGCCCGCTACGCGCTGATGATCGCCGACTCGGACGGCTTCAACCCGCAGACCGTGGTGCGTTCCTCCGAACCGCTGCTGTCGCCCTCCTGGAGCCCGGACGGGCGCCGCTTGGCCTATGTCAGCTACGAGGGCGGCAACTCGGCAATCTTCATCCAGGACATCACCACCGGCGCGCGCCAGAAGGTGTCGGGTTTCCGCGGCATCAACGGTTCGCCGTCGTTCTCGCCGGATGGCAGCCGGCTGGCGCTGACCCTGTCGCGCAGCGGCAACCCGGAAATCTATGTGATGGACATCGCCAGCCGGCAACTGCGCCAGCTGACCAACCAGTCCAGCATCGATACCGAGCCGGTCTGGAGCCCGGACGGCGCCACCGTCTACTTCACCTCCGACCGTGGCGGCCGCCCGCAAATCTACCAGGTGCCGGCCAGCGGCGGTTCCGCAACCCGGGTTACGTTCGAGGGCAGCTACAACGCTTCGCCGAAGATCTCCTACGACGGCAAGAAGATCGCGGTCGCGCAGGGCAGCGGCAATACCTACCGCATCGCGCTGATGGACCGCAGCTTGGGCTCGCCCCGCTGGTCCACCCTGTCGCCCGGCTCGCTGGACGAGTCGCCCAGTTTCGCCCCCAACGCCAGCATGGTCCTCTACGCCGCCCGTGAAGGAGGAAGAGGCGTACTGTATGCCGTGTCCGCCGACGGCCGGGTCCGCCAGCGGCTGGTGCTGGCCGATGGCGATGTACGCGAGCCGGCATGGTCGCCGTACCGTGCAAAGCGTTAAGATGACGTCTACGGTTTAACCCCCATCCCTGCGAGAAGCCGAAGGAATGACGATGAACAACACTGCCCGCGTTTTGATGTTGTCCCTGCTGTCCGTGGCCGTGCTGGCCGGTTGCAAGAAGGCGGTCAAGGAAACCCCGCCGACCGACACCACCACCACCACTCCCACCACCCCGACCGAGCCCACCACCTCCGGTGTCTACGGCCCGAACGATCTGGATACCGACGCCTGCCTGCGCCAGCGCGTGGTGTACTTCGACCTGGACCAGGATTCGCTGAAGCCCGAGTTCCAGGCGATCATGGGCTGCCACGCGAAGTACCTGCGCGACCGCCCGTCCTCGCGCATCACCCTGGAAGGCCATGCCGACGAGCGCGGCAGCCGCGCCTACAACCAGGGCCTGGGCGAGCGCCGCGGCAACGCCGTGTCGTCCGCGCTGCAGGCCAACGGCGGTTCCGGCAGCCAGCTGAGCGTGGTGAGCTACGGTGAAGAGCGTCCGATCTGCACCGAATCCAACGAGTCGTGCTGGGCGCAGAACCGTCGCGTCGAGATCGTCTACACCGCCAAGTAAGCGATGAGCGCGATGTCGATCGGCAAGCGTTTCCTGCTGGTCACGGCGGCGGCCCTGGTGGCCGCCGCTCCAGCCTGGGCACAGCGCCAGAGCCTGGCGGACCGCGTCGCGGCGCTGGAAGCGCAGGCCAACAATTCGCAGGCCAACATGGACCTGCTGAACCGGCTGGGCCAGCAGGAAGGCGAAATCCGCGAACTGCGCGCGCAGATCGAGAAGCTCCAACACGATCTGCAGGAGTTCCAGCAGCGCAATCGTGACCAGTACCTGGACCTGGACGGTCGCCTCAATCGCATGGAAGGTGGCGCCGTGCCGCCCGTGGCCGCACCCGCGACCAGCGGCGGCACCGCCGCCCCGGTGGCACCGCCTTCGGCCGCGACGCAGGTCGCCGATCCGGCACCGTCCGTGCATGGCGATCCGGGTTCCCTGGCCCAGGCCGGGGACGAGCGCACCGCCTACAACCAGGCGTTCGACAAGCTGAAGTCCGGCGATTACGTCGGCTCGGCACAGTTGTTCACCGCGTTCCTGCAGGCGTACCCCAGCGGCGTGTATGCGCCGAACGCGCTGTACTGGCTGGGCGAAAGCTATTACGTCACCCAGAACTACGCCTTGGCCGCGGAGCAGTTCCGCGCGCTGATGGAGCGCTATCCCACCCATGACAAGGCCCCGGGCTCGCTGCTCAAGCTGGGCCTGTGCGAATACGGCCTGGGCAAGGTCGATGCCGCCGAACGCACCCTGGCGGACGTCGTCAACCGGTACCCCGGAAGCGATGTCGCCCGTACGGCCGACGACCGCCTGAAAGCCATCCAGCTCGGCCGCCTGCGCTGAGCGCGTAACGACCTAGCCGGCTCCGCGGCCCCAGGACGAGGGCGCCTGCCGCCCTCGCGGCATGCCCACCTGGGCGCGGTCGCTGAACGCCATCCCTGAGATCCGCCGACGGCCGCCACGCCGACAGGCGATAATGTGCCGCCATGAACGCTGTCCCCACCTCCGAATCCGCCACCCAGGAACGCCTCAAGCTGACGGAAATCTTCCTGTCGCTGCAGGGCGAGGCCAATGCGGTGGGCTGGCCCACGGTGTTCGTGCGCCTGACCGGCTGCCCGCTGCGCTGCCAGTACTGCGACACTGAGTACGCGTTCCATGGCGGTGAATGGTGGGATATCGACGCCATCCTCGCCGAAGTGGCCCGTCATGGCGTCCGCCATGTCTGCGTGACCGGCGGCGAGCCGCTGTCGCAGAAGCGCTGCCTGATCCTGCTGCGCCGGTTGTGCGACGCCGGTTACGACGTTTCGCTGGAAACTTCCGGCGCACTGGATATCGCCGATGTGGATCCGCGTGTTTCGCGCGTGGTGGACCTGAAGACGCCGGGATCCCGCGAGATGGCGCGCAATCGGCTGGAGAACCTGCCCCTGCTGACGCCGCGCGATCAGGTGAAATTCGTCCTCTGCGGCCGCGCGGATTACGAGTGGGCGCGCGGGATGGTGGCCGAACATGGCCTGGCGGATCGCTGCGACGTGCTTTTCTCGCCGTCCAAATCCGAACTGGAACCGCGCCAATTGGCCGACTGGATCGTCGAGGATCGGCTGCCGGTGCGCTTCCAGATGCAACTGCACAAGTTGCTCTGGAATGACGAGCCCGGCCGCTAGCATCGCCTTCGCGGGGGGGGGGGCATCCACGCAGGCACCACAACCGGACTGTCCGTGGTTCCCCTTCCACGCGAGATGCCTGAAGCTCTTTCCCGATTCCCGATTCCCGATTCCCGATTCCCGATTCCCGATTCCCGATTCCCGATTCCCGATTCCCCATGAAGAAAGCCGTCGTCCTTCTCTCCGGTGGCATGGACTCCGCCGTCGTCGTCGCCATTGCCCGCGAACAGGGCTATGCCGTCCACGCGCTCAGCGTCCGCTACGGGCAGCGCCACACTTCGGAACTGGAAGCGGCCGATCGCGTCGCCCGTTCCCTCGGGGCGGCCGCACACAAGACCGTGCACGTGGATCTGAGGAGCATCGGCGGCTCCGCGCTGACCGATGACATCGACGTCCCCGAGGCCGGCGGCGGCGGGATCCCGGTCACCTACGTGCCGGCCCGCAACACCATCATGCTGTCGGTGGCGCTGGGCTGGGCCGAGGTACTCGGCGCCGCGGACATCTTCTGCGGGGTGAACGCCGTCGATTACTCCGGCTATCCCGATTGCAGGCCGGAGTTCATCGATGCGTTCGAGAAACTCGCCAACCTGGCCACCAAGGCCGGCGTGGAAGGCGCGGGGCTGCGGATCCACGCCCCGCTGATGTCGATGGGCAAGGCCGAGATCGTCCGCGAGGGGCTGCGCCTGGGCGTGGATTTCTCGCAGACCGTGTCGTGCTATCAGGCCGACGAGCAGGGCCGCGCCTGCGGCCACTGCGATGCCTGCCGACTGCGCGCGGCGGGCTTCGCCGATGCCGGCGTGGCGGACCCGACCCGCTACGCGTGAACCCGGATTTTTCAGCGGGCCCCAAGCTGGGGTAGAATTCGCACCCCGGCGCAATGCCGGGCATATATGGGCCGTTAGCTCAGTCGGTAGAGCAGAAGACTTTTAATCTTTTGGTCGAAGGTTCGAATCCTTCACGGCCCACCATCCGTATCCATCCACCGCATCGTGGCGCGATGCGGGAATGATCTTCCCCGAATTACCGGAATGGAGCCGCGCTGGATCGCTCCAGCGTTCCCAACCGTCTGCGGCCTGGGTGATCGGGTCCGCTTCTCATTGCATTCATTTGCGGCTCCCTACGCTGCATTCCACTGCCATTTCCCGGGAGACAACCGATGAAACGCGTGTTGATTGCGGGCGCCCTGTTGGCCGCCTTGTCGGGCGTTGCCAATGCGCACG
>Ga0182741_1001363_pt1 | contig 32184 bp, 29 predicted proteins | sample eDN5th37CBELigOP_FD_128874 | JGI IMG/M metagenome (GOLD analysis project Ga0182741, IMG submission 128874) | Enriched Organic Plus compost microbial communities from Emeryville, California, USA - eDNA 5th pass 37_C BE-Lig OP (version 2) (version 2) ... | reverse complement strand
CGCTGCCAGAACCGTTGACGATCTCTGGTCAGCCGTCGCCGACTGTCTATCCGCCTTCACCCCCGAGGAATGCCGGAACTACTTCGAGCCCGCCGGATATGACCCGGACTAAGTCGAATCCGCTCTAGCCGGGCAAGACGGTGATGGTGCTGCTGCATGACATCGCCTTCACCTCCTGCCGGTCCGACCGCATCGTCGCGATGCGGCAGGGCCGCAGCTTCGCCGCCGAAGCCCCGACCCGGATCCTCGCCTCCGAACTGCTGGGAGAGCTTTACGAGACGCGGATCGCCATGCGCGAGATCGACGGCCTGCGGATCGCACTTCTCTACGGCAGATCTCAAACATGCCACCGCATGTTCAGGCCGGAGCCGATGGCCGGCGATGGAAAGCCGGGGTCGCAAACCTCGGCCAGCCTTTCCCGGAACAGAGCTGGCCGATGGCCGGACCTTTTTCCCGCCCGATCATCGCCCCCACCCGGGAGACCGCGGAAACCATGGTGCTGCTGGACCCGATCACCCTGCGGGCACTCGCCGCCGACCGCAACGCCGGCCGATATGTCGCCGCGGCCGAGCTCGAGCGGGTAACGGGCGGCGGGCAAGGCAGGTGGTGTCCCCGCCAGGCCCGCGCGGGGGCGGGTCGCGCCGATCGCCTCAATCCCGGCCTCCCGCATGCAGCCCGGCCGCAAAGGCCGCCTCCAGCCGCTTGCGATGGGCCCGCGGCACGGTGACGGTGGACCCGTTCCAAAGCGTCAGCAGCAGCCTGCTGTCGGGCAGAGGCGCATGGTCGACGATGGCGTCGTAGCTGAGCCAATAGGACCGATGCACCCGCATCCCCGCATCCTCGGGCAGTTGCGAGACCGCGTCCGACAGGCGATAGCGCACCAGCACCTCCTGCTCCTTGGTAATGATACGGATGTAATGCTCCTCGGCCCGGATCAGCCGCAAGGCGGATACCGGCCAGCTGTAGCTGCCGAACCGCACCGTGCGCGGCGGGGGCGGCACCGGCGGCGGGGGTGGCTGCCGCAGCATGGGCACCGGCAGTTGATGCGCCGCGGGCCCCTGCTGCGATGTGGATGGCATCGGGGCCGGCAGTTGCGGCGCTGCCTGGAGCGCCGCTTGGGGCGCCGCCTGCGGCGGGGGCAACCACGGCCGCGCCTCGGCCGGATTGGGCGCGGCCGGTTCGGCAGGCGCTTCCGAACGGATTCGGTCCGATTGGGTCCAGCCGCTCTGGGCGAAGGCCCTGGTGCGGGGCAGCACGAAGATCGAGAACAGGATTTCCAGGTTCAGGATCACGAAGTAGATCAGGACGAATTCTTCCGTAAGCGGCTTGAAATTGGACCAGGCCGGCCCGACCATGACCGGATTGTAGACCCGCGAAAAGCCCAGCGTGGCCAGCAACGCGATCAACGTGATCAGCGGCACCGGAACGACCAGCCGCGGCCAGCGACGACAGGCCTTTTCCATCAGCAGCAGCACCGCGACCAAGACCACGTAAAAGAACAATACCATGGCCCCGAATACGATCACGAATTCCCACCACGGCGGCTGCGGTTCGATGGGAACCGGGTAAAGATAGGTAACCAAGACGCCGGAAATCGCATAAAAAATCAGGAAATGACGGTCCGTCACTACACTCCAGCTCTGTGCCGATGTCACCGAAAGCCTACGTCCCGTCAACAGGACGACATTGATTCGAGAATCGGCCAGGCGGCTGCTTCGCATGTCCCGCGCCGATGGAGCCGAATTCGACATGTCCGTCTTTACCCGATCCGTCTTTTCGTTGATCATGGACGGGCTATTTAACCACTTTACGCCAGCACTCAACCCAGGGGCAGGGTCGGCCGGGGCCTGGAGCTGGTTTTTTGGCAGCCCTGCCAAGGGATTCGCCCCGGAACCACTGTCGGAAACCTCGTCTGATGGTAGGGAATGGGGCATCTTTCACCACCATATGCTATTTCACGCTACGCCAGCTGTATCAGGGAAGTGTTAATTTCCCGTTAATGTCATTCCATGACAATCGAGCTGCAATCGACGACATTTTATTCATTTGTCATGTCGCTCCACGGCATCGCGCTGGGAGGCGCGCCCCCCCTCGGTTAGCAAGCTTCTACCCTAGGCTGGACGCAATCCGAATGCGGCCAGCCTTCAGTGTGCAAAATGGTTGGAGCCCGCCGTGTCGGAAGTTGGTGTGTTTTTTAAAGTTTACGGGCAGCCCGCCCTCGTTTTCCCCGGTGTTCGCATCGTGAAGGCCCGGATCCATAGCGGAGATAAGAAATGACGAATCGGATCAACAACGTCTTCTATATCGGAAACCGGCCCATCCTGGACACGGTGCAGGGCAACGGCATCATGGAAGGCGCCGCCGAATTGCTTGGCCGCTATGATCATGGCACTGGCTTTCAATACTACAATCTTCAGACCCAGCACGATCCATTGAACGTAGATGCGGTGCTGTGGACCAATGACTATCTCGCCGGCATATATCCTGGTGGACTCTATAACGAAGGTTTCGCGAATACGCCCAGCGGTGGTTTCAGCGAGCTGGATTCGCAGCAGCTTTTCTGGGCCGATGTCACCTATGTCGATATCGACGGGTTGACCAAGACCATGACCAACGTCGCCATGAACGTCTATCAGACCGAGAATGGCGACACCTTCATGGTGCCCACCGCCGAGATCGTCGGCGGACCGGATCGGGCGGTGGTGGGCGACCCCGGCGAGACCATCCCCAGCATCCTGAGCGGCAAGAACATCCTTTCGGTCGAACTGACCTCGATGCGCAACGACCTGATTGGCCAGGACAACGCGATCTACGACTGGGAATCCGTCCATGACACGGTGAAGGTGTTCTACCTTGGCAACAAGGACATCCTGGATACCATCCAAGGCAATGGCACGTTGGAGGGCGCCGCATCCTTGCTGGGCGGCTACAAGGCCGTCAACGGTGTGCCGGGCAACGGGCAGTTCACGTTCCACGAATTGTGGGTGGCACAAGACCCGCTCGCGCTGGACGATCTGATGGCGACCAACGATTACGGCGCAAGCGCCCTGGTCCCGGACGGCACCTATGACGACGGTTTTGGCAATGCGCCCTCCGGCGGGCAGGGTGCCAGCAATTTCAGCGAAATCGACGGCCAGCAGCTTTTCTGGGGCAACGTCTATTATATCGACGGCGCCGGAAACGAGCAGGTTCTGACAAACATCACGCTCAGCGTCTATCAGCTGGAAAATGGCGACGTGTTTGCCGCACCCTCCGGCGACATCGTTGGCGGGGACGGCACGTTCGGCGATCCGGGAGAACTGCTGCCCAGCAAGCTGGCCGGGCTCAAGATCTCGCGCATCGAACTGACGTCGCTGCGCAACGACGCGATCGGCAAGGACAGCCTGCTTTTAGACTGGGAATCGCTGGACAGCACCACCACCCTGCATCCGGTCGAGGCAGCCACCGGCGATCCGCTCCGCAACACCAGCGACCAGAACGACCAGATCACCGGCCAGGTCGGCAGCACCGCCGTGACCGGCGGCCACGGGCTGGCGTTCTACATCGGCAACCGGCCCATCCTGGACACGGTCCAGGGCAACGGCGTGATGGAAGGGTCGTCGGCTCTGCTCGGCTATTATGGCCATGGGACCGGTTTCACCTATCAAGGTGTCCAACCCGTCCATCAGGTCATCGACCACCTGGTCGCGTCGAACGACTGGGGCGCCAGCGCCTCCGCGCCCGATGGAGCGCTGGACGAAGGTTTCCTTGGCGCCGACGGCACCTTCAGCGAACTCGACTCGCAGCAGTTGTTCTTTGGCAATGTCTATTACCGCGACATCGACGGAATCGAGAAGGTTCTGCAGAATGTCGCCTTCAACGCCTACCAACTTGAAAACGGCGACACCTACGTCGCGCCGACCGCCGAAATCGTGGGCGGCGAGGGCAATCTGGTCGCCGGCGACGGCGGCATCATCCTGGCCAGCATCCTGAGCGGCAAGGACATTCTGGGTTTCGAACTGACCTCGGTCCGCCCCGACGCCATTGGCCAGGACAACCTCGTTTACGACTGGGAGGCGACCCATGATGTCGTGAATACCTTCTACCTTGGCAACAAGGAAATCCTCGACACCCATCAGGGCGACGGGACGATGGAAGAGGCAGCCCGGTTGCTGGGAAGCTATACCGGCACGGCGGGGATGCCGGGCGACAACCAGTTCACGATCCATCAGCTCTGGGTCCGCCACGATCCTCTGGCGAATGACGGGCTTTTGGCTACGAACGACTACGGCGCCACCGCGACCAACCCCGACGGACTCTATGACGAGGGCTTCGCCAATACCCCCTCTGGCGGCCAGAACGGATCGAGCTTCAGCGAACTCGACTCGCAGCAGCTGTTCTGGGGCAACGTCTATTACATCGACGGCAATGGCCAGGAAAAGGTTCTGAACGATATCGCGCTGAACGTGTATCAGCTTGAAAACGGTGATGTCTTCGCGGTCCCGACCCACGAAATCGTTGGCGGAGACGGCACGTTCGGCGATCCGGGAGAGCTGCTGCCCAGCAAGCTGGCCGGGCTCAAGATCTCGCGCATCGAACTGACGTCGATGCGCAATGACGCGATCGGCAAGGACAGCCTGCTTTACGACTGGGAATCGCTGGATGCCGGCACCACGCTTCAGGAAGGGCGCGACGGCATCGTGGATGGCACCCCAGGCGACGACAACATGGGGCCCGGCTATACCGACCACCAGGGCGATCAGATCGACGGCACCGACGGGCTGGACGACATCATCAAGGCGGGTGCGGGCAACGATACCGTCAACGGCGGCCTGGGCAACGACCACATCGAAGGCGGCGAGGGCAACGACAGCCTGGACGGCAGAGATGGCAACGACTCGCTCTATGGCGGCGCCGGCAATGACTCGCTCTATGGCGGCAGCGGCGACGACTTGCTCGATGGCGGCGATGGCGACGACTACCTGACCGGCGCCACTGGCAACGACACGCTGATCGGCGGTGCGGGCGACGACACGCTGGAGGGCGGTACGGGCGACGATTCTCTGGACGGTGGCCTGGGCAACGACACCTTGCGGGGCTCCGACGGCAACGACACGCTGATCGGCGGCGATGGCAACGACAGCCTGCACGGCGGGGCCGACAACGATATCCTGGACGGCGGTGCGGGCGACGACACGCTGACTGGTGGCACGGGCTCGGATACGCTGACCGGCGGCGCGGGCGCCGACCGCTTCGTGGTCGACGCCGACGGCGACGTGATCACCGATTTCGACGCCGTGACCGGCGTCGGCGACGGGTTGGAGGACAACAACGACTTCGTCAACCTCAGCCCCTGGTACAATCCCGACACGCTGAAAGCCTGGAACACCGCCAACCCGGGACAGACCTATGCCACACCGCTGCAATGGCTGCGGGCTGACCAGAGCGACGGCAGCCTTGCGGCGGTGGGCGGACTGCGCATCATGAACGGCGGCAACCCGGTCCCCGCCAGCCTGCTGACGACCGAGAATACCGGCGTCGTGGACACCGATGGCATCGTGGATGGCCCCCAGGCGACGACAACATGGGGCCCGGCTATACCGACCACCAGGGCGATCAGATCGACGGCACCGACGGGCTGGACGACATCATCAAGGCGGGAGAGGGCAACGATACCGTCAACGGCGGGGCCGGCAACGACCGCATCGAAGGCGGCGAGGGCAACGACAGCCTGGACGGCGGCGAAGGCAACGACACGCTCGATGGCGGGGCCGGCAATGACACCCTGATCGGGGGCGAAGGCAACGACTCTCTCGATGGTGGCAACGGCGACGACCTGCTCGATGGCGGGCACGGCAACGACTCGCTGGAGGGTGGCGAAGGCGACGACGTCCTGCTGGGCAACGACGGCAACGACACCTTGATCGGCGCTGGCGGCAACGACACGCTCAATGGCGGCAACGGCCATGACTCGCTGGAGGGTGGCGAAGGAAACGACCTGCTGGACGGCGGCGACGGCAACGACACCCTGCTGGGCGGTGACGGCAACGACACGCTGATCGGTGGCGACGGCGACGACTCGCTCGATGGTGGAGCTGGCGACGATTCGCTCGGTGGCGGCGCGGGCCATGACACCCTGCTGGGCGGCGACGGCAACGACACGCTGCACGGCGGCGACGGCAACGACCTGCTCGAAGGCGGCACTGGCGATGACTCGCTCGACGGCGGTGTCGGCAACGACACGCTGATCGGCGGCGACGGCAACGACACGCTGGTCGGCGGCGAGAGCGAAGACTCGCTGGTCGGCGGCGAAGGTAACGATATTCTCGTGGGCGATTCCGGTCATGACACCTTGCTCGGCGGCGCCGGCAAGGACTCGCTCTATGGCGGCACCGGCAACGACTTGCTCGATGGTGGCGATGACGACGACTACCTGTTCGGCAGCAATGGCAACGACACCCTGATCGGCGGTGCAGGCAATGACCTGCTGAACGGCGGTGCGGGCGACGACTCGCTGGACGGCGGCCTGGGCAACGACACCTTGCTGGGCGGCGACCACAATGACACGCTGCGCGGCGGCGAGGGAGACGACTCGCTCGATGGTGGCACTGGCGACGACCTGCTGGAGGGCGGTGCCGGCAACGACACCCTGCTGGGCAACGATGGCAAGGATACGTTGCTGGGTGGCAACGGCCACGACCTGCTGGATGGCGGTCTGGACGATGACTCTCTGGACGGCGGTGACGGCAATGACACGCTGATCGGTGGCAATGGCGACGATTCGCTCGACGGTGGTGAAGGCAACGACCAGCTTTTCGCTGGCGAGGGCAACAACACCCTGACGGGCGGCGCCGGCAACGACACGCTGATCAGCGGCAACGGCAACGACACGCTTTACGGCGGCGAGGGCGACGATTACCTTGATGCCGGCCATGGCAACAACCTCATCGATGGCGGGGACGGCGACGACTACCTGATCGGCCGCTCGGAAAACGACACGCTTTACGGCGGCGCCGGCAACGATACGCTGTTCGCGGGCACCGGCGACGACTTCCTTGACGGCGGCGAAGGCGACGATGTCCTGGATGCCAGTGGCGGCAACGACACGCTGATCGGCGGCGATGGCAACGACAGGCTGCACGGCGGGGCCGACAACGATATCCTGGACGGCGGCACCGGCAACGACACGCTGATCGGCGGCAAGGGCTCGGATACGCTGACCGGTGGTGCGGGCGCCGACCGCTTCGTCGTCGATGACGGCGGCGACCTGATCACCGATTTCGACGCCGTTACCGGCATCGGGGACGGTCAGGCCGACAACAACGACTTCGTCGACCTTGCCGCCTTCTACAACGATACCACGCTGGCAGCCTGGAATGCCGCCAATCCGGGGCAGACCTACAAGAACGCCCTGCACTGGCTGCGCGCGGATCAGGACGACGGCGTGCTGGATGCGGTCGGCGGGCTGCGCATCCTGGACGGTGCCGGCAATCCCGTCCAGGCCAGCCAGCTGACCACGGAAAACACCGGCGTCGTCTGCTTCCTGCGCGGCACCCTGATCAAGACCGAGGATGGCGAGATTCCCGTCGAGAAGCTGGAACCCGGCATGAAAGTCATGACGCTGGACCACGGCTACAAGGAGCTTTCCTGGATCGGCAAACGCGTGCTTTCGGCCGAGGAACTGGCCGAACAGCCCAAGCTGCGCCCGATCCGCATCCGCGCCGAGGCCCTGGGCGAGAACCTGCCCGAGCGCGACCTGATCGTCTCGCCCCAGCACCGGGTGCTGCTGCGCTCGGTCGTGGCGCGGCGGATGGTCGGCGAGGCCGAGGTCCTACTGGCCGCGCGGCACCTGCTGGGTCTGGACGGCGTCGAGGTGGTCGAGGACATGCAGGAAGTGGAATACTGGCACTTCATGTTCGACCGGCACGAGGTGGTCTTCTCGAACGGTGCGCCCACGGAAAGCCTGTTCACCGGCCCCGAGGCGATGAAGGCGCTGGGGCCGGAGGCGCGGGAAGAGATCTTCACGCTCTTCCCGGAACTGGCCCGGCCCGAACGCGAGGCGCCGATCGCGGCCCGGCTGCTGCTGCGCGGCCGGCAGGGGCGGCACCTGGTGCAACGCTTGGTCACCAATGGCAAGCAACCGTTCACTTGGGGCAAGGTGGGCTGATGCTGACCGGGGCGGGCCTGCGGCCATGCCCCGGACCATGGCGACCAGGCGGTCGGAGGGGACGGAAACAGCCGTCGCGCCGACCGCAAGGCCCTGGCGGTGGCCGAGCAGCGCCGACAGGGCCCCAATCCCCGCAGCGGCAGGACCATCTTGCCGTTTGGCGCAAGAACAAGAAGGCCGGCAGCCCCGCCCCGCGCGGGGCGGTGCTGGATCGGATGCTTTGACACGTCACGGTGCGAACCGGTTGCGGCGCCTCGCTCGCATCGCCTCGGGGCGGCGAGCGACGCGGCGTGGCGGACCGCGGCCGGAAGGGAACAGATCCGCAAAGGCGATACGGAACCGGAGGCAACCATGCTTGCAGAACACATCCCCGTTCAGGTCCGCCGCAGCGGGACCATGGTGCCCGTGCAATCCCTGCGCGTCGGAGATATGCTTTTCGATCCGCTTTCCGGCGATCATGTCGAGATCCTTGACATTTTCTGCAACTGCTCGCCGGACATGCCGGGCCTGCTGTTCGGCATCGCGCAGGGTCGCCTGGGGTCGGGCCGCTCCTCGCACGGGGTTGCGGTCTCGCTGCACTGGCAGGTTCCGGTTCCGGGAATGCCGGACGGGGACGAGAACCCGGCCTGCCTCGACAGGCCGACCGCCGAGCGGCTTGACATCCGGCTGCCAGAGGATGCCACGCTGTTCGCCATCTTTCCCGAACGCGACTGCTTCATGATGTCCTGCGGTTTCTGTTTGCGCGTGTTGGCGCCCTATCCATCCCCTTTGCACTGAAGGAACCGCGCCATGGAAAAGTGCTTGCAGGATCCTCTCTGCCGATACGAAATCATTCACGAGGGCGGCTTTCCGACCGGGATCGTCATCCTTGCGATTCTGACGGCCCTGGCGGCCGCAGGGCTGGTCTGGCTGGTGGGCGGGGGGCTGCTGTGGATCATCGCCACCTATTGCCTGACCGGATCGGTGGCGCTGCTGGCGCTGGCCTGGTATCACGCCAGCCATTCCCCCGGCGATCACGCCTGCCCATGCGGCAGCCTTGAGGCCGAAGGCCCGCCCTGCCGCACCCTCGCCAGGGGTCGATCCCGCTAACGCACCGCCAAGCAGGGTCAATGCCCGGCGCTGCGCACGGCTTCGGGTGCATCGGCCCGTGACCCGGCACCGGGCGCAGAGCCTTGCCCCCGCCCTGTCTTCCCCCTGCCCCATCACGGGATGCGCGATCCTCGCAGGGCCCCGGCCCGGTCAGCCCTTGTCCCCGGCCGCTGCACGCAGCTTCGGCCCCCGGAAAGCCGCAGGGCCGAGCCGAGACCCGGCCCGAAGGTCGCGCCGATATCCCGCACCAGCTTTTCCCGAGCGGCCAGGGCCGTATTGATGCTGCTGGCGCCCCTGCCCGTCGCGGCGGCGGCGGACAAGGCATTTCGCGCCGCCTTTCACCCAAACGGGTGAAGACAGGCCCCGTGCCCGGCCCTGTAATCGGCACTGGGCCTTGCGCCCGTAGTTCCAGATTTTCATGGAGGGTTTCATGCAGATGGCCAAAATCTTCAGCGGCGTCCTGGTCACGTCAATCACCCTTGCGCTGGCGGGCTGCGGCGGCGGCAGCGGGTCCGGAAGCGCCGGCGCACCCGGCGGGGGCAGCGGCGGCGGCGGCGGCGGTGGGGGTGGTGGCGGCACAGCCGACGGCCAGACCTTCCTTGACCATGACGGGCCGATGATGGAGATGGTGGAACGCACCGAAAGCCTTGCACAGACGGGCACCGGCGCCATGCCGACGACCGGCAGCGCGACCTATGACGGCTATGCCTTCGTGGAAATGAACATGACCGGCGGCTCGGTCGATGTCGGCGATCCCGGATACGAGGCCGCGATCGGCAAGATCGCCCTCAATGCGAATTTCGCCAACAGCAGCGTTTCCGGGCAAATCCACGAGGTCGGCGTCGAGGACGGGCCCACCCTGACCGGTAGCCTGCCGATCACCGGCGGCAGCATCAGCGGCAGCGGCATGTCGGGCCGGGCGGCGGGCACCCTTGGCGGTGGCGACCGAGGCGACATCGGCCTTGACCTTGTCCTGGATGGGACGTTCCGGGGCAGCAATGCCGAGGTCGTCCGGGGAAACATCACCGGCACGGTCGAATATGACGGCGCCACCGGCACGGTCTTTGGCGACAGCGGCTTCGTCGCTGAACGCTGACCCGCCGAATGCCGCGCGCATCGCGAAAGGCTGGCTGGCGAACCTGGGCCTTGGCAGCCTGCCTGTTGCCCTGCCTGGCGTTGCCGGCCTGGGCGCAGCAGCCCGACCGGACCGAGGCAGCCCTGCTGTCCGGTTCCCCCCGGCTGGCGGCCTTTGCGCTGATGCGCGACCGTCCCGCCGGGCAGGCGCCGCTGCTGGCACGGTTGCTGCACCAGGAAGGGATGCTGCGCGACGGGCGCCCGGCACCGGCCCTGCTGTCGCGACATCTCACGGCCCGGCCGTTGCTGCGATGGGATGACAATATCAACGGCGGCATTCCCGGCGAAACCCTGACCGTCGGCGGGATCGACCTGACGGTCAGCCCGGAAAGCCGCGCCCGCGGCGGACTGGTCCTGGGCCTTGCCGCCTCTGGCAACGCCCGGTACCGGCTGGCTCCGGGCCGCGTGCTGCGGCTGGCCGGTCAGGCGACGGCGGTCTATTCGCCGCGGCATGACCTTTCGCGCCAGGATCTGGGGCTGGGGGCCTGCGTGGCGCAGCACCTGGGCGAATGGCGCTTTGTCGATCTGTGCGGCGGCTACGCCTTTGGCCGGACGGATCTGTCCAACAGCCACCTGGCCTGGACCGGCCTGCGCGGCAGCGGGCTTTTCGAGATGGCGGGCGGTCTGCACGAGCTGTCCCTGGGCCTGCGGCAGACCTGGCGCAAGGATTATCGCCAGGCCTTTGCGGATCTGTCGCTCGATAGCGCCCTTTCCGGGATCGGCGCGGTCGGGCTTCGGCTTTCCGCCGGCGAAAGGGTCGACGGCCATAACGCCATCCGCTACCGGGCGGGGCTGTCGCTGACCCGCCCGATCAGGAAGCGGCCCGTGACCTTCGGCATCGGCTGGCAGCGGGAAGAGGGCTCCACCCTTTTCGGAACGCCGCGGCGGGACGATATTCGCACGCTGGGCATCGAGTTCGGGCTGACGCCGAAACTCACCCTGCTGCTTGCGGGCCAGCATCGAAGCTCAACGGTTCCGATGTATGACGAAAACCGGATCATGCTGGATATGCGCTGGCGCTGATCGGCCGCCAAAGCACCACGGCCCAGCGCCTCACGAACCGCTGAAAAGCCTTCGGCGCCAATAGCCCAGGAAAATGCGGGCCCGTCGTAGCGCCGATTCCCGGCGCTGCATGTAATATCGTGCATTTTCGTAAAGGTAATCGTCCTGGTATCCCTTCAGGAACGAAGAAATCCCATGTCCTTTCCGAAAGGAATCGCGGACGCGCAGCAATCGCAACCCCCATTCCTGACAATGAAAGACACGAATGTCGTCACGATTGACAAGGCGCAATCCCCATAGATCGTTTTCCGCCACATAATCCTCGGCAGCGCCTTCGACCAGGAACCTTCCGTATTTAGATTCGGACTCCTTGGTTCCGGCCTGAAGCATCTTCCATATTTCAGGCCGGATGATCAGAAAACAGTTGCTGATGCTTTGCGTCAACATGAACCCCGGCCTGGTCGTGGGCCGGTCTGCGCGATAAGGTAATGTGCTGCCGGTGATGAAGCAGGCCCCCGTCTCTTTCATCAAGCCAAGGGCGGCATCCTGCCAGGCCTTCTGCCCGGCGCGATATGGGATGGTATCCAGGCGCACCACGCATCCAAGATCGGCCGTGACCGCATCGAACTGCTCTGCCAGAAGCTGCTGTTCCGCCTCGGTGGTTTCTTGTGGCGTCGTCATGCCCATGTCATGCAGGCGAATGCCATGCGCCTCGCATAACTGCCGAACGCGGGCCGCAATGCCGGGATCCCCACCAAAATGCACAACCAGCTCGGCGATCGGATGGTCAAAAAAGGCGATCCAATCCTCGAGAATCACGCAATGATGCTCTTCAAGGACAAAGGTCAACAGCGCGATTGACGGGATATACGGCGCCTTGTCGGACATCAGCATGCAGCATTTCCAGTTTGCGAAAGCAAATTACGCTTGCCAATCCCAAAGATACCGACACGGCATGCGGGTGAAAAGGGGGTGATGACAATCCGCGCCGGCCGCCTGTCCGATGACCATGCATTCCAGCGCCAGGGTGCGGTTCGCCAGCGCGCAAGCGGGTCTGCGATCCCTGTCGGCGGTATCACTGTACCAAGCCGGGCCGGGAAAACCGGCCGCCCTCACCGGTGCTCCATTGACTCGCGTTGCTTTCTTCAACATGTTTTCTGGAAATCAGCTTCCCGGGTGCCATGGTACGTCGCTATCTCTTCCTTTGTCCCGACACCCAAACGGCATCGGGGGGGATCGCCGTCATCTATGATACAGTGGCTGCGCTGTGCCGGGCGGGCTATGACGCCGCCATTCTGCACAACAGCCCGGCCGCCGGCTATCTTGATCATCCGGACAAGCCGCCGCGCTATTATACCTACGACTATTATATCGCCCGGCAAAGACTGGGGCTCGACGGAAAACGGGCCCGGCTCATGTCGCCGTTCATGCTTCTGGGCCAAAGGTTTCGCGGCGGGCCTCTGGAGCCATTGCGGCCCGGCGCAGACGATATTCTGGTCATACCGGAATTCATGATCACGGCCGCGATGACGGCTTTCCCAGGTTCCCGTCTGGGCGTATTCGTACAAAACCCCTTCGCCTTCCAGGAGGCCCATGCAGAAGCCATGGAGAAAGGGCTCGACATCCGCGAGCGCGCGGAGTGGTTCCTGGGCGTGTCGAAAATCTGCCTTGATCAGTTCGACCTTCTGAATATCGAAACCGGCTATCATCTTCCGGTCTCCATGAAGCCCGAGGATTTCCCCTTTCGCGAGAAAAAAGAGCGGTTGATCACCTATATGCCGCGCAAACGGTCGGCAGAGGCACGGCAGATCGTTGACGTGCTGGAGCGTCGAGGTCGATTAAAGGGATACCGGATCGAAGAAATCGACAACATGCCGCGCCTGGACGTGTCGGATTACTTGCAACGCAGCCAGTTTTTCATCTCGCTGCTGCGCATGGAATCAATCGGCTTTCCTGCCGCCGAGGCAATGGCGGCGGGCTGCATCGTCGTGGGCTACACGGGGCTTGGCGGGCGGGAATATTTTACCCCCGAAACCGGCATTCCCGTGACCGAGGATGATACCCTGGGTCTGGTGCATGCTCTGGAAGCCACGGTGGCTGAATATGCCACTGCGCCGGCACGCCTTGATGCCATTCGCCGCCATGCAAGCGAGGTGGTCAATGCCAGTTACAACAGCGCCACCTTCGAAGCGGCGCTGCTGAGGATTTGGCGCGACCTTGATGCGCGTTGAGGAACATGCCTTGCGGGGAAGACGTTATCCGGAGCAAGGCCAGGCGGGGATTCCCCGGTGCCGCGGTGTTCTTGCGTCGGCGTTTTCCTGCGGCATGCCTGCCGCAATCACCGCACCGATGGTCCTGACGCAGAGGACATGAGGCTTCGCCACCGCAGCCGGCCTCTGGACGAAAGGGCGAAGGCGTGTTCCATCTGGGCTTCGAGATGCTCGCCACCTTGGCCGGGAACGACGGGTTGCGCCGCTGGCGCGCCCGGTCGACAGGCCGGGCGGCCGCATGCGGGAGGACGGAATGAAGATTGACCTGAACTCTGACCTTGGCGAAGGCTTCGGGCCCTGGACGATGGGGGACGATGCCGCGATGCTCGATGTCGTCACCTCGGCCAATATCGCCTGCGGCGGCCATGCCGGCGACCCCGAAACGATGTTCGCCACCCTGCGGCAGGCGGCGGAACGCGGCGTCGTCATCGGCGCGCATCCGGGCTATGCCGACCGCGAGGAGTTCGGGCGCCGGGTGATCCCCATGCCGCCCGCCCGGATCGGGCGGATGGTCGCGGCGCAGGTCGGCGCCTTGCAGGGCATCGCCGCGCTGGCGGGGGCGCGGGTGCGCTATGTCAAGCCGCATGGGGCGCTTGGCAATCTTGCCGCGGATGATCGCACCGTCGCGGATGCCATCGTCGCCGCGGTATCGGCCTTGCCGGGAAATCTGGCGGTGCTGGCGATCTCGGGGACCGATCTGGAGCTGGCGGCGCGCGCGGCAGGAGCCGAGGTATTCTCCGAGATCTTTGCCGACCGCGCCTATCTGCCCAACGGCAGGCTGGTTCCCCGGTCACAGCCCGGCGCGGTGCTGCATGATGTCGAAGAGGTCGCGGACCGCCTGATCCGCTTTCTGGAGACCGGGCTGATGCCGGCGATCCAAGGCGCGCCGATCCCGCTGGCCGCGCAATCGGTCTGCGTTCACGGCGATACCGCGGGCGCGGTTTCCATGGCGCAAGCCATCCGGGCGCGGCTGGGCGCGGCGGGAATCGCCGTCGCACCCTTCCTGCAGGTCGAAGGCCGGGCGTGACATGGGCGCTGCCGCCAGCCCTGGCCGCTGCTTTCCGGTTTTCAGCCCCGTGGCCGAGCATGGCATCCTGGTGGAGTTCGGCGACAGGATCGACCCTGGCATCCACGCCCGGGTGCTTCAACTGGACCGGGCCCTAGCTGCGGCGCCCTTTGACGGTTTTCTCGAGGCGGTTCCGGCCTATGCCGGGATTCTGATCCGGTTCGACCCCCTGGTCTGCGATCACGCCATGGCCGAAAGCAAGGCCCGGCAATTATGCCAGCAGGCCGCGCCGGCCGGGGAAAGGCCAGGCTTGCGCGAGGTTCTGGTCTGCTATGACGACGGTCTTTCTCCCGATCTCGCGGCGGTGGCCCAGGCCGCCGGCCTGTCGCAAGAGGCCGTGATCGCCGCACATCTGGCCGGGCAATACGAGGTCTTCATGTACGGCTTTGCGCCGGGATATGCTTATCTCGCCGGCGTGCCGGAGGCGATCCGCATGCCCCGCAAGCCCACCGCGCTGCGGGGCGTCGCGGCGGGCAGCGTCCTGATCGCGGGCCCGCAATGCCTCGTTTCGACCATCACCATGCCGACCGGCTGGTGGAATATCGGCCGATCCCCCACCCGCATCCTGACCGACGACCCCGAGCGGCCGTTCCTGTTCGACATCGGCGACCGGGTGCGGTTTCGCCGGATCGGCCGTGCCGAATACGATGCAGAGGTCGGGAAATGAGCGGGACGGTTCTTTCGGTCGGTTTCGCCGGGCCGCATGTGTCGGTGCAGGACGGCGGACGGCCGGGGCTGATGCGCTATGGCGTGCCGGGCTCGGGCGCGATGGATCGCCGCTCGTTCGCCGCGGCGAATATCGCGCTTGGCAACCCGGCCGGCGCCCCCGGCATCGAGATCTCGCTGGGCGGGCTGGCGCTGGAATGCCTTTCGGGCACGGTCAGCTTCGCGGTCGCGGGCGGTGGTTTCATCGTCGAGCATGCCGGCACCAGGCGCAGCTCATGGACCGTCGCGACCTTGCGGGCCGGGGAAAGGCTGACCGTTCGTCCGGGGCCATGGGGAAGCTGGTGCTATCTGGCCTTTGCCGGGCTGCTCCGATCGCCGCGCTGGCTCGGCAGCGCGTCCACCCATGCGATTTCGGGCTTCGGCGGCGGTCGCCTGGCGACCGGCGCGCGCCTGGTGATCGCCGATGCCGCGCGGCGGGAAGAGCGCGAGGGCAGCATCCCATGCCCGGTCGCCGCCCGGCCCCGCAGAGAGCTGCGCGTCACCATGGGGCCGCAGCAGCGTTTCTTCAGTGCAGAAGCGATCTCGGCCTTCCTTTCCGGCACCTGGCGCATGACCGATGCATGGGACCGCATGGGGGTCCGGCTGGCGGGGCCTTCCATTGCCCCCCATGCCGCCTTGGACATGCCATCCGAACCCATCGTCAGGGGATCGGTCCAGATTGCGGGCGACGGCGTGGCCACGGTTCTGCTGGCCGATCACCAGACCACGGGCGGCTATCCAAAGATCGCGACAGTGCTGGATTGCGACCTCGATTCCTTTGTCCAGCTGCGGCCGCGGGATGCGGTGGCATTCCGCCCCGTCAGCCCCGAGCAGGCGATCAGCCTGTCGCGCACGGCGGCAATAGGCGCAGCCACCTATTTCCGCGCCCTCTCGAACACCAGGCAGAAGCCTCGCGCAGCGGCCCGAGGCGGATAACCCGGATCCGCGCGCCATCCCAAGCCGCCCGCCGGACGGCACGAGGCGCCTGCCGGCCGTCATGCTGCGGCGCAGAATGCATGGCTGCTTTGCCGGGATCGCGACTACTGCCCGCGCTGTGCCCGGACTATATCCGCCTTGTCCGAAACATGCCCGCTGGATGGGCAAGATGAAAAAGGTGCCAAGATGTCCGCTGTCGAACTGAGCCATAACCATGCCGCCGGTAGCCTGGGTCAAGTCTTTGCACGCCTGACCGCACGGATCGCCGCCTGGAACGATGCCCGCATCACCCGCCGCGAGTTGAGCCGGCTGACGGATCGCGAACTGACCGATATCGGCCTGACCCGCGGCGATATCGAGCATGTCGCCCGCGGCCTCTGAGACTCCCCATCGATGAACGGACCCCGCGGCGATGCCTCGGGGTTTTTTCATGCGCGAGGCCGAAATCCGGGGCGCGGGCGCCATGTCCGCGACGGGCGAACAGCAGCGGCCCAAGATGTCGCCCAGCCGGCCCCGGCTGGCCCGGATTCGCACCGCGGCCCGCACCGTTCCGGGCCAATTCCCGATAGGGGGAACGGTTCAATGCGGCCTCATTCGGCGGTCCAGCCTCCGTCCAGCATCATCGCGCTGCCGGTCATCAGGGCAGAGGCGTCGGACGCCAGATAGAGCGCGGCACCCGTGATGTCGCCCACCTGACCCAGGCGGCCCAGCTTGATCATGCGCAGGCAATGGTCGCGAAAGGCCGGGTTCTCGAAATAGGGTCGCGTCAGCGGCGTTTCGATGAAGGTCGGGCAGATCGTGTTCACGCGGATGCCGAAGGGCGCAAGCTCGATGGCGCTGGCCTTTGTCAGCCCCTCGATTCCCCATTTCGTCGCGCAATAGACGGAACGGTCCGCCGCGCCGATATGCCCCATCTGCGACGACATGTTGATGATCGACCCGCCCCGCCCCAGATCGCGCATCCGCCGCGCCACGCTTTGCAGCGCAAAGAAGGCCGCGCGCAGGTTGAGGCCCGCGATGGCATCGAAATCCTCTTCCGTGACCTCGACCAGCGGGCGCGGGCGGTTGGTGCCCGCGTTGTTGACAAAGATGTCCAGCCGCCCCAGCCCCTCGGCCAAGGCACGGAAAGCGCCCACGTCGGTCACGTCGCAGGGGATGGCGCGGGCCTTGAGGCCCTGCGCCACCAGCGCCTCGGCCGCATCGGAAATCTCGGCCGCGCTGCGGGCGCAGAGGATGACCTCGGCGCCGGCCTGCGCATAGACCTCGGCGATGGCGCGGCCGATGCCTCGGCCCGCGCCCGTGACCAGCGCGACACGGCCGTTCAGCGAGAAATCGGGCATCGGGTTCATCGGGCAGCCTTTCCGTAGCGGATGGCGTCGCCGGCATGGCGGCGGACGCGGATTTGGGCCTGTTCGGCATGACCGGCAAGGCCCTCGATCATGCGCCGGCGCAAGCAAGGGCGCGCTGGCGTCGACAGGGCGTGATCGGTCCCGATGGCCCTGTCGCCGCCTGCGACATGGGAGTGCGGGCCAAGGAACGGCGCGCCGTAAGTGAGCCCGTGCGCCGGATACAGGCCGTCGCGGTCGGTCATCCGCACATGCCGGTTGGCGATGCCTTTGGCGGCCCGCAACATCCCGTCACGGATTGCCCTGCCATGGTCCCGCCACCAGGCGGTCGCCTCGACCCTGTCGCGGAGGCGGCAGGTGTCCCCAGTGCGGGCGGCGGCGGCGCGACCGGGTTCCAGATCGGTGATTGCCATGATTTCCCCTAGAAATTGACCTGATCGCCGCCCTTCAGCGCCAGAAATTCGCGCGCTTCGGCGGGCGTTGCGACCTCAAGGCCCAGCCCCTCGACGATCTGCCGCGCGGCGCGGACCTGCTGGGCATTGGTTTCCGCAAGGCGGCCCTTGCCCGCCCAGAGATTGTCCTCCAACCCGACGCGGATATGCCCGCCCATCGAGGCCGACATGGCGGCGATGTTGAGCTGGTTGCGCCCGGCGCCGAGCACCGACCAGCGGTAATCCTCGCCAAACAGCCGGTCGGCGGTGCGCTTCATGTGCAGCACGTCGTCGGGATGCGCGCCGATGCCGCCCATCAGCCCGAACACGGTCTGGATGAACAGCGGCCCGCTGACCAGCCCGCGATCGTGGAAATGCTTGAGGTTGTAGAGATGCGAGGTGTCGTAGCACTCGAACTCGAAGCGGGTGCCGTTCGCGCCAAGCGTGGTCATCACATGTTCCACATCACCGAAGGTGTTGCGGAAAATGATGTCCTTGTTGCCCAGGTAATCCCGCTCCCACTGGTGCTTCAGCTGGGATTGATAGCGGCCGAGCATGGGAAACAGGCCGAAATTCATCGTACCCATGTTCAGCGAGGCGAGTTCGGGGCGATAATGCTGCGCGGGCTGGATACGCTCGGCGATGCTCATGGTCGGCGCACCGCCGGTGGTGATGTTCAGCACGGCATCGGTTGCCTGCCTGATGACGCCAAGAATGGGGTTGAAGGCCTCGACGCTCTGGTCGGGGCGGCCGTCGCCCTCGGCTCGGGCGTGCAGATGGACGACCGCCGCGCCCGCCTCGGCCGCGCCGATGGCCGCCTCCGCGATCTCGGAGGCCGAGACCGGCAGATAGGGCGACATGGACGGGGTGTGGATTGCCCCGGTCACGGCGCAGGTGATGATGACTTTGCCTTGAAGGCTCATGGCTTGCTCCTGAGGGTCTTATCGTTGGGGCTGGTCGGCCAGATGGCGGGCCAGGGCGGCTAGGCGGCCGTCGCGCCAGTCCTGGCGGGCGCGGATGGCCTGCGGGGTCGCGGCGTCCGGGAAGGCCGCGCCAAGGATTGCGGCGGCCTCGGGCGTGAAGGCCTCGGCGCGGGCGGCGGTTTTCGCCAGGTCGGCCATCATCTGCCCGTAGCGGCTCAGATAGTCCCCCGCTCCGCCGGGCGCGTTGAGATTGATCGTCTCCATCGGGCCCATGAAGGCCCAGCGGCGACCAAGCCCGTGGCGGATCGTGTCGTCCAGGCCCTGCGCATCGACATAGCCCTGTTCGATCAGGCGCAGGCTTTCGGCCAGCACCACCGCTTGCAGGCGGTTCAGGATGAAGCCGTCGATCTCGCGCTTCAGCACCACGGGCACCTGGCCGGCACGGGCATAGATGGCGCGGGCGCGGGCGGTGACAGCCGGGTCGGTGAAGGGGGCGGGGGCGATCTCGACCACCGGGACCAGATGCGGCGGGTTGACCGGATGGCCGACGAGGCAGCGCGACGCCCCCGGCAGGCCCTCGGCGAAGGCCGAGGCCATGAGGGCCGAGGAACTGGAGGCGAGGATCACCTCGGGGGCCGCCAGCCCGTCCAGCCGTGCGAAAAGCTCGCGCTTGACGGCCAGAACCTCGGGGCCGCTTTCCTGTACCAGTTCGGCCCCCTCCAGCGCCTCGGCCAGGTCCGGAACGGCGCGGATGCGCGCGGCGGTGGCAGCGGGATCCGCGCCCGCCTGCCCGAAGGGCGCGGTCTGCGCGATCATGGCGGCGATATCGCCGTCCAGCCGCGCCAGCACCTGCGGGTCGTGGTCCCAGACCCGGACCTCGAACCCGGCGCGGGCAAAGACGAAAGCCCAGGCGCGGCCGATCAGGCCCGCGCCGACGATGGCGATATGAGACATGCGCCCCCCCTACATCCACAGCATTTCGCGCCGCAGCTCGATATCCTCGGCGATGCGGCGGGATTCGATTTCATGCAGCACGCGACCGCGCTCCAGCACGATGGTGCGGTCCGACAGCGCCAGCGCCAGGTCGAGGTTATGGTCCACGATCACGATCGACAGCCGGTCGCGCAGCTTGTCGAAGGTACGGAACAGCTGCTCGACCACCGCCGGGGCCAACCCCTCGAAGGGCTCGTCCAGCAGCAGGACGCGGATGTCGCCCGACAGCGCGCGGGCCACCGCGGCCATCTGCTGCTCGCCGCCCGACATGCTGTCGGCGGGCGTATCCAGGCGCTCGCGCAGGCGCGGGAAATATTCCAGGATTTCCTCCAGCGACCAATGCGTGCCCTCGCCCGTCTGGCGGCGGATGCGGCCCAGTTCCAGGTTCTCGCGCACGGTCATTCCGGCGAAAAGCCCCCGGCCCTGCGGCACATAGCCGATGCCGAGCCGCGCGATCCGGGCGCTGGACAGGCCCGCAAGCTCGTGCTCCATCAGCCCCACCGAGCCCGAGGACGGCGCCACGATCCCCGTAACCGCCTTCAGCACCGAGGATTTCCCCGCGCCGTTGCGGCCCAGCAGCGCCAGGATCTCGCCCTTGTGCAGATCGAAGCTGACATCCTGCAGGATATGGCTCTTGCCGTAATGCAGGTTCACCTTGTCGAGCCTGAGGATCCGTTCCGCCGAGAATTGCCCCTGCCGCGCCGAGGCGGCGACCGCGCTGGTGCCCGAGCCGATATAGATGTCGCGCACCTCGCGCGAGTTGCGGGCATCGTCCACCGTGCCATCGACCAGCACCTTGCCGTCGGCCATGACGGTGACGTGGTCGGCAAGCTCGAACACGCGGTCGATGTCATGCTCGACCAGCAGCACCGGCAAGCTTTTCGAGACGTCCTTGATCAGCAGGCCCACCCGCTCGCGCTCGGCCACCGAAAGACCGGCAAGGGGTTCGTCCGCCAGCAGGATGCGCGGCTCGGTCGCCAGCGCCAGGCCCAGGTCCAGCAGCCGCTGCCCGCCATAGGACAGCGAACCGGCGCGGGCATTCTCCATTCCGGCCAGACCGACCCAGTTGATCATCTCCTCGACCTTTTCATGGACCTGCGCAACGCTGGCGGTCGAGCGCAGCATGGAGTTGCGGCTGGGATCTCGGGCCTGAACGGCCAGGCGGATATTCTCGCGCACGGTCAGCTCGGGGAAGAGGTTGGTGATCTGGAAGGATCGTCCCAGCCCGAGGTTCGATATGCGGTCCGCCGACTGTCCCGAAATGTCCTGCCCCAGCAACGAGACCCGGCCCGCACTGGTCGGAACGATCCCCGACATCAGGTTGAACGCCGTGGTCTTGCCGGCACCGTTGGGACCAAGCAGGGCGTGAAGCGTGCGGTCCCTGACCCGCAGCGAGACATCGTCGACCGCCTTGATCGCGCGAAAATTCTTGGAGATTCCTTCCGCCACCAGCACGTCGCCGCCGCCGCCATCGCGCCCGGCGATGGCACGGGGCAAGGGATAGTCGCCGGTCCTTCGGTCGGCCATGGCCGCCCCGATCTCGGGCTCGGGAAAGAAGCGGCGGCGGAACTGCGCGCCGATGCCGATCATGCCCTGCCGCGCGAAGATCACGAAGCCCAGGAAGATCAGGCCGAACCAGAGCAGCCAGTTCTCGGTATACATCGACAGGTATTCGCGGAAGAGGATATAGAACAGCGCGCCGAGCGCCGGCCCCAGATAGCCGCGCATTCCGCCGATCACGACCATGGCCAGCAGCTCGCCCGAGAAGATGATCGACATCGGCTCGGCCGAGGTCATGCGGTTCTTGTAAAGCAGAAGCGCCCCGGCCAACCCGGTGATCACGGCCGAGAGGACGAAGGCTTTCAGCTTGTAGCGGCGCACATCGTAGCCAAGCGCCTGCGCGCGGCCATCGTTTTCGCGGATCGCCTCCAGGACCGAGCCGAAGGGCGATTGCAGCACCCGCTGAAGCAGCACGATCACCGCAAAACCCAGCAGGGCCACGAAGACGTAGAAATTGAGGTTGTTGTCCAGCAGCGCCGGGCGCTCGATCCCGCCGAGGCCGTTCTCGCCCCCGGTCACGTCGGTCCAGCGAAAGGCCAGTTGAAAGCCCATCGCCGAAAGCGCCAGCGTCATCAGCGAGAAATAGACCCCGCGCCGCCGCAGCACCAGAAAGCCGACAAGCGCCGCGACCAGCGCCGTCGCGGCCACCGCGACGATCAGCGCAACCGCCATGCTGGCATTGCCCAGCGACCGCGCGGTCAGACCCGCGACATAGGCCGCCGTCCCGAACCAGATGCCATGTCCGAAGGACACCAGGCCGGTATAGCCCACCAGCACGTTGAGCCCCATTGCGGCCAGCGCGAAGATCACCACCTCGACCGCGGAATTGGCACCCAGCCCGATCCGGCTCAGCAGGACCGGCAGCACCACCAGCGCCAGCGCCACGATCAGCAGGTTCTTCACCGCCAGGAATTTTTGGGAAGTCATCTGAAACCTATTCAAAGCGGGTGATGCGTTCGCCCAGCAGCCCGCGCGGCCGCAGGAACAGCACGACGAACATCAGCAGGTAGATGGCCAGCATCGAATATTGCGTATAGCCGATGCCGATCATCAGCCCCTTGACCAGCCCGACCAGCAGCGCGGCCACGACCACGCCCCAGAACGAGCCCAGCCCCCCGATCACCACGACGACGAAGGCGGCCGTCCCGACCTCGACCCCCATCATCGGGTGGACGGGCTGCAGGGGCGCCATCAGCACGCCCGCGAGCGCCGCGATGGCAATGGCGATGGCCACCACCGCCGACAGATAGGGCCGCAGCGAAATCCCCAGCGTGCCGAGGATGTCGGGGTTCTGGATGCCCGCCCGCACGATGCGCCCGAAGGCGGTCCTGTTCAGCAGCACCCAGACCGCCGCCACCGTCGCGATGGCGATGCCGATCAGGAAGAAGCGATAGCGCGAATAGACGAAATCGCCCATGAAGACCTGCCCGCGCAGTTCATTGGGCATGGAATAGGCGCGTGGCGAGGCGCCGAAATACCAGCGCAGGCTCTGTTCGATGATCATCGAAAGCGCAAAGGTCAGCAGCAGCGAATAAAGCGGATCCTCGCGGTAGAAACGGGCGAACAGCGTGCGCTCGACCACCATCGCGACGCCCGCCGCGATCAGCGGGCCGACGATCAGCGCGCCGAAGAAACCGATATGCGGCGTCAGCACCAGCGCCAGATAGGCGCCAAGCGTGAAGAACGCTCCATGCGCAAGGTTGACGATCCCCCCAAGCGAAAAGATCAGCGACAGCCCCAGCGCGATCAGCATGTAATAGAAGCCGTCAAGCAACCCGTTCAGAAGCTGCGAAAGAAAGACCAATGTCATGAAGCATCCCCGTTATCATGCGAGATGATCGGGCGCGTCGCCCGGACGCGCCCTGCCCTTGCGGGTTTTTCCGGGATCAGAAGGTGCAGTCGCCGCCGACCGCGCCCTTGATCAGCTCATCCAGCGGCACCTCCGCGCCGGGCAGCGCGCCCGAGGTGGTGAAGATGTCCCATTCGTTCTGCGCCTCGGACGGATCGAGGGCGGTGACGGCATAGACCTCTTGCAAAAGCTGGTGCGTCGCGGTGTCGAAGCGGCCCTTGCGATCCTTGAGGATGTCGAACTCGGTCGCCGGGTCTTCCAGAAACTCGATCAGCGCCGCAGTGTCGGTGCCGCCGGTCTTCGCGATCGCCTCGGCAGCGATGCGCACGGCGATATAGTCGGAATAGGCCTGGTTTTCCGCGGGCTTGCCATATTTCGCCTGGAAGGCCTGCGCAAAGGCCTGCGAGGCATCGGTCTGCACCTGGTGGGTCCAGATGCAGGGCCAAGTGCCCTTGAAATCCTGCGGCCCGGTCGCCCATGCGATGCTGCTGTTATAGTCGAAGCCGCCCAGCGGGATGTCCAGGCCGAACTCGCCATATTGTTTCATGAAGCTGGCCCCCGAAGTGCCGGCCAGGTTCACGACGATCAGGTCGGGCTGGACATTGCGGATGTTCAGCAGATGCGACGAGAAATCGGTCGCATCGGTCGGGATCAGCTCGTCGCCGACCGCCTGCCCGCCGTTCCGTTCAAGAAAGCCAAGCGCACCGTGGCGCAGGTCGTGCCCGAAAGCGTAGTCGGAGCTGAGGATGAACCATTTCTTGTCCTTCACCATGTCGTTCTGAAGGAAATACTGGCCCTCGGCGTTCACATACATGACGTTCTGCGCCTCGGTATGGAACATGGTGCGCTTGCAGTCGCTGCCGCGCAGCGTGTCCGAATTGGCGCCGGTGTTGATGAACAGCTTGTTCGCCCGCGCCGTCACCTGCGCGATGGACAGCGCCGAGGCCGAAGAGATCTCGCCGATGATCATCGCCAGATCGCCGCGCTCGACCATGCGCTCGGCCTTGGTGGTGGCGGTCTGGGGGTTGACGGAATCCTCCTTCACCACGGTCAGCGGACGGCCGTTGATGCCGCCCTTGGCGTTGATCTCCTCGACCGCAAGATCCACGGCCATCACCGCATATTCGCCCATCGGGCCCAGGAAACCCGTGCGCGGGGTCAGATGGCCCAGGACCACCGGGTCGCTTTGCGCGCGCAAAAGCCCCGGCGCGGCCAGCGTCACAAGCCCCGCCGCCGTTCCGGTCTTGAGCAGCTGTCGCCGGCCAATCGTTCTGATCATGTCTTCTCCTCCCATGAAACCGCGGGGTGATTGCCTGCACAGGCTTGACTTTTCGCCCCATCAGTGTGATCACAGATCATACTGGAATCGAAAGCGGCCCTTTGTCAATGACCGAACTAAGCAGCCCGCCCCGCCCATTGAAAACCGTGTCCCTGACCGGGCAAGTCTATGATGCCATTGCGGAAATGCTGCTGGACGGCACGCTGAAGCCCAGCAGCCGCACCTCGATCCGCGAATTGGGCGAACATCTGGGCGTTTCGACCATGCCGGTTCGCGAGGCGATCGGACGGCTGATCGCACAGGGCGCGCTGGCGATTCAGCGCAACAAGGCAGTGATCGTGCCGGCCATGGCGCCCGAGGATCTGCGCGACCTGGTCCGCACGCGCGTGCTGCTGGAATGCGAGGCCGCGCGGCTGGCAACCGACCGCATCCCCGAATCCGCCATTCACCGCATCCGCGAATTGCACGAACAGTTCAGCCGTGAACTCAGCGCCAACAACCGGGCCGAGGCGCTGACCCTGAACCGCCGCCTGCATTTCACGCTTTATGACGAGGCGCGCTCGCCCAGCCTGCGGCAGTTGATTGCGATCTCATGGCTGCGGGCCGGGCCGATGATCTCGCTGGATCTGGGGCCACATAACGCGATCGAACGCGCCAGCCATTCCGTCGATGCCCACGGCCAGCTGGTCGAGGCGCTGCAAGCGCGCGACCGCGAGGCGGCGGCGGCGGCGATCCGCCTAGACATCACCACGGCGGCCGAGATCATCCTGGAACATCTGGCACATGCGGGGGAAAGCCAACCATGACGCATCAACTCGAAGGCCAGCGCGCCATCGTCACCGCCGGGGCATCCGGCATCGGGCGCGCCATCGTCGATGCGATGACCGAGGCCGGCATGACGGTGGCGACCTGCGACATCGACGCGGCGGCGCTGGCATCGCTGCCCGCAGGGGTTTTCGCCCGGCAGATCGATGTCGCCGACGAAGCGGCGCTCACGGGATTTGTCCGCGATGCCATCGCCCATCTGGGCGGGCTGGACTGCCTGGTCAACAATGCCGGGATCGCCGGGCCGACCGCCCGGATCGAAGACATCGACCCTGCCGATTGGCGGCGGACGCTGGACATCGTGCTGACCAGCCAGTTCCTGAGCGCCGCCGCCGCGGTGGGCGCGCTTCGGGTAAGCGGAAATCCCTCGATCATCAACCTGTCCTCGGTCGCGGGCCGCGTCGGATTCGCGCTGCGCACCCCTTATGCCGCCGCGAAATGGGGCGTCATCGGACTGACGAAATCGCTGGCCATCGAACTGGGCGAGAGCGGCATCCGGGTCAACGCCATTCTGCCCGGGCTCGTCGCCGGCGACCGGCAGCGCCGGGTGCTGGAAGCCAAGGCACAGCAGCGCAATATCAGCTTTGCCGAGGTCGAGGCGGAAGCCTTCCGCTATACCTCGATCAAGGAATACGTGCCCGCCGAGGCCATCGCCGCGCAGGCAATCTATCTTGCCTCGCCGCTCGGACGCCATATTTCGGGACAGGCGATCTCGATCTGCGGCGATACGCGGATGCTGGCCTGAAAAAGCCCGGCCGGCGCCCGCTGCCCCAGACGCTGCATGACAAGGGGCCGGAGCCGGAAACAGCCGCCAGACGTGACGGGTTCTAGGACCGGCCGGGGGATCGCAAGATGTCCAGCCATCCCAGCGTGGCCTCGGTCGGTCCGCCGGGACGGTATTCGGCGCCGACCGGCCGCGTCCAGCCCAGCTCGTCCAGAACCGCGCAAATGTGGCGATGGTCCAGCTCGCCCGAGTCGGGCGGACCGCGATCCGGGACCGAGGCGATCTGCACATGGCCCAGGATGTCGCGATGCGCCCGCAGCCGGCGCGTGATGTCGCCCTCCATGATCTGCAGGTGATAGCAGTCGAACATCAGCCGCAGGTTGTCATGCCCGGCCGCCTCGATGATCCGTGCCGCCTGGTCCGAGCCGGTCAGGAAGTAGCCCGGCGCATCGTAGCGGTTCAGCGGCTCGATCAGGATAGTGATGCCAAGCGGCCGCGCCAGCCGGCAGGCATGATCCAGGTTGGCGCGAAAGACGCGCTCGGCGGCCGGCCCCTCGGCCTGGCCCGCCATGACATGCACCGCACCGCAACCGATGGCAGCGGCATAGTCGACGCTGCGCCCGATCTCGGCCCGCGCCTCGGCCTCGCGCCCCGGCAGCGCGGCAAGCCCGTTTTCGCCCGGCCGGCCGCGCCGGGTATTCAGGCCCAGCATCGGCAACCCGGTCTCGGCCAGCGCAGCAGCCAGATCGGCGGCAGGCAGGTCATGGGGCCAATGGCATTCGACCGCATCGAAACCGGCACGATGGGCGGCGCGGATCGCCTGCGGCAGCGGCAGATCGGTCCAGAGAAAGCCCAGATTGGCAGAAAACCGCGTCATGCATCCCCCCAGGCGATATGGTGCGGCTGCAGCAATCCATCGACCCGGGCCGGTGTCAACAGCCTGGGCATGGCGGCATGGTCCCACGCGGCAGCCGCGCCGTCACCTCGAGGATCGCGCCGGGCGAAAGGCCGGCACGGCTTCCTCGGGACCGGATGGCGACCGCACGACCCGCGGCGCGCATCAACCCTGCGGCCGATCGTTCATGCGCGAATCGGCGGCATCCGACGCGGAGCGCAAGCTGCCCGCCGGCCTGAAGTCAGCGGCCAAGGGCATAGAATTCGTCGTTGGGACGCATGCTTGTCACATTGGCCAAACGGTTGGACATGCCGAAAAAGGCTGAAATGGCCGCGATGTCCCAGGCATCCTCCTCGGTGAAACCATGTGCCTTCAAGGCCTGCAGATCGCTTTCCCCCACATCATGGGCCTGTTGCGACACCCTGACCGCAAAGTCGAGCATCGCCTTCTGGCGCGGGGTGATATCGGCCTTGCGATAGTTGACGGCGACCTGATCGGCGATCAGCGCGTTCTTGGCGCGGATGCGCAGGATGGCCCCGTGAGCGACGACGCAATACTGGCATTGGTTGAGACTGCTGGTCGCCACGACGATCATCTCGCGCTCGGCCTTGCTGAGATTGCCGGGCTTGTCCATCAGCGCGTCATGATAGGCGAAGAAGGCCCGGAATTCGTCGGGACGATGTGCCAGTGCCAAGAAGACGTTCGGAATGAAGCCGGACTTTTCCTGCACCGCCAGAATGCGATCGCGGATATCCTCGGGCATTTCCTCGATTGTCGGGACCGGAAACCGGCTGATGGCGGGTTGACCGTTGCTCATGTGCTTTCCTTTCTTGGAATGTCAGGGATTGGCGATCGGCACGACGACGCGGCCGCGCATGGCACCGGCGATCAGCTGTTCGGAAACCCCGATCACCTCCTCGATTGCGACATGCTGCGTCATGCCATCCAGAAGCGCCGGATCGAGATCCTCAGCCAGCCGCCGCCAGGCCTCGCGCCGCTCGTCCAGGGGGCACATGACGCTGTCGATCCCCGCAAGGGTGACACCGCGCAGAATGAAGGGGGCGACCGTGGCCGGGAACGCCATGCCCCCGGCAAGGCCGCAGGCCGCGACAACGCCCCGGTATTTCATGGAGGCGCAGACATTGGCCAGCACATGCCCGCCCACCACGTCGATCGCACCCGCCCATTGCTCACTGGCAAGCGGCTTGCCCTGCTGGTTGAAATCGGACCGGGGCAGGATGCGCTTGGCGCCCAGCCTGGCCAGATACTCGCTCTCCTCGACGCGCCCGGTCACGGCGGCCACCTCGTAGCCCAGCTTGGCCAGCACCGCGACCGCCACGCTGCCCACGCCCCCCACGGCGCCGGTCACCAGCACTTCGCCGCTTTCGGGCCTGACGCCATGGCGCTCCAGCGCCATCACGCATAGCATCGCGGTATATCCCGCGGTGCCGATGCTCATTGCCCGGGAAAAGCTGAACGCGGGCTCCAGGGGGATCAGCCAATCGCCCTTCACACGGGCAAGCTCGGATAACCCGCCCCAATGCACCTCGCCCAGGCCCCAGCCATTCAAGACCACCTTGTCTCCGGGCCGGAAAAAGGGGTCGGTCGATTGTTCGACGACACCGGCGAAATCGATCCCTGGCACCATGGGAAACCTTCTGACCACCGGCCCCTTGCCGGTAATCGCCAGCGCATCCTTGTAGTTCAGGGTCGAGCAGGCGATGCGAACCGTGACGTCGCCCTCGGGCAACCGGCTTTCGTCCAGTTCGGACAGCGAGACCCGCTGCCCGTTCTCATCCTTCTCGATCAGTATCGCTTTGAACATGTCGGCTGTCCCTTGGAGGTTTCGGATCCGGACCGCAGCATGGCCAGAAAGCCCTCTGCGAAATCGTCAAGCGGGGCCGGGCTTCGCTCAAGCTTCGCCCGCAGGACCGCGCCTTCCCAGCCGATCCAGAAGAACCTGGCAAGCCGGTCGCAATCCGCATCCCTTGCGATCTGGCCTGCCGCCTGCGCCGCCCGAAGACAGGTCGCGGTCCGTCCTTCCCAATCCCGGAACACCGCGGCCAGGCGCTCGCGGAAGGCGGCCGGCAGCACGCCCATTTCCTGCCCGAGATTGCCGATCAGGCAGCCCCGCCGGTAATCGAAACGCGCCATCCCCGCCTTTGCATCCGCAAAGAAGTCGCGCAACCGTTCCAGCGGCGGGCGATTTTCTGCGCCCAGCCAATGATCGAGCTTGCGGGCGAAAAAATCCGCATAGGCATCGACCAGCGCCAGGCCGAAGGCATCCTTGCTGTCGAAGTAATGGTAGAATGATCCCTTGGGCACCCCGGCCGAGGAAAGGATCTCATCGATGCTGACGGTGCTGAACCCCTTTTCCGTCAGGACCGCCAGGCCGGCCCGCACAAGCAGCATGCGCGGTGCATCCGGCCGGCTCTGGTCTTTTCGGGGACGGCCTCGCCTGCGCGGCAGACCTGCGTTCCTTGTTTCTTCCATATGCTTTTTTAGACCGGAGTCCTCCTCAAATCCAAAATAATTAGACCAGTCGTCTTGAAAAATTCCCGGCAGGACCGCGCCCTTCTGGTCATGCTTGCGGGGCATGGAATGAAATCGTTTATATTCCGATCCTTGCGTATTACCCTGCCCCGGGAATGCCCACGGCCGCGCGGCTTTCCCCGTCATGCTCGCCCAGATGCGGCGGCGACAGCCGATAGCTGACGGCGGTGCGCGGGAGCTTCAGGGGCTTGCCGATCATCGGCACCCGGACCCCTTCCGGCCCGGTCATCTCGATGCGCATCTCGCGGGTTGCGCCAGGATCACATGGCCATCCGCGACCGCATAGACCTGGCTGGCGCGATGTTCGGATGCGCATTGCCGCATCTTGGCGGCATCCTGCCCGAAATCAGGCCGTTCATGCCCGCGTTGCTCCGCCAGGCGACCCGGCTGTCCACCAGGGCCAGTTCGACATGCTGTCCCTCGCCGCTCCGGGCGCGATGGCGCGGCGCCGACAGGATGCCCACAGCCGCATGTGTCGGTGATTTCGCGCCCGACCATCGTCTGGACGATCTGGTCGCGCGTCACGTCCCGCGCCGGCGATGCCAGGACGGACCTCATCGGGGCCACGTGATCCGCGGCGGCATTTCCGGCGTGCTGCGCGCGATCCGTGAAAGTTCGGCCGAACGGCGAAAGGAAGATCCGCATCGTCTGCCGCGATGTCGGCTCCGAGGCGCGCAAGGGCCTGAACGCAGGCCCGATCGCCGCGGTCCCGTATCATCCGCGCGGGCAGATCTCGCAGGAGCAGATCAGCACCATGCTCGAGGCGCTGGGGCAGAAACGTCGATCCCCGATGATCCTGCGCATCGTGCCGTTCCAGATCATCACCCCCGAAAACATCTGGCCCGAAAACATCTGGGGCCAGGGCTTCGGCGGCGGGGCTGTCCCGGTCAGGCGGCTTTGCCCATGCCGGATTGGCCGCCTGCGGCCAAGACCGCCCTGGCCGCCCGGTTCACGCCTTTCCGCCCCATGGCCCGTGATGGCTGTCCTGGCCGTCCAGACGGTCGAAGCCATGCGCGCCGAAGAAGTCGCGCTGCGCCTGGATCATGTTCGCGGTGCCGCGGCCGGTGCGCATCATGTCGAACCAGCCCAGCCCCGAGGCCAGCGCCGGCAGCGCGTGGCCGGCCATGATCCCCTGCGCCACCACCTGCCGCAGCGCCGGCATCGCGGTCTCGAGCTTCTCGGCGAAGAAGGGCGCCAGCGCCAGGTTGCGCGACGGATCCTCGGCCAGCGCCGTGGCCATGTCGTTCAGCATGGCCGAGCGGATGATGCAGCCCGCCCGCCAGACCCGCGCGATCCCCGGCAGGTCAAGCTGCCAGCCGAAGGCGCGGCCGGCGGCCTCGATCATCGCGAAACCCTGCGCATAGCACAGGATCTTGCCGGCGATCAGCGCCGCCTCCAGCTCGGGCAGCGCCAGGTCCAGCGCCTGCGGGGCGGCGCCGAAGCGCGCCTCGCCCGCCTTGCGCTCGCCGAGGCGGGCCGAGACGTTGCGCGCCATCACCGCCGCCTCGATCACCGGGATCGGCGCGGCGAGGTGCTGCGCCTCGATCGCGGTCCAGCGCCCGGTGCCCTTCTGCCCGGCGGCGTCCAGGATCACGTCCAGCATCGGCGCGCCGGTCAGCGGATCGGCGGCCCCGGCGACGGCGGCAGAGATCTCGACCAGGTAGGATTTCAGCGCCCCCCCGTTCCAGCCGGCGAAGGTCTCGCCGATGGCGGCGGCCGGCAGGCCCAGCCCGTCGCGCATCAGCCCGTAGACCTCGGCGATCATCTGCATGTCGGCATATTCGATGCCGTTGTGGACGGTCTTGACGAAATGGCCGGCGCCGGCCTCGCCCATCCAGGTGGCGCAGGGGGTGCCGTCCTCGGCCCGGGCGGCGATGGCCTGCATGACCGGGGCGACGCGGTCCCAGTCGGCGCGGGCACCGCCGCCCATGATGGCGGGGCCGTGGCGCGCGCCCTCTTCGCCGCCCGAGACGCCCATGCCCAGGAAGCGCATCGGCAGACCGGCGGCGGCGCGGCGGTTGGTGTCGTGGAAATTGGCGTTGCCGGCGTCGATCACCAGATCCTCGGGGCCGAGCAGCGGCGCCAGCGCCGCGATCTGGTCGTCGACGGCCTGACCGGCGGGGACCATCAGGATGATGGCGCGAGGAGGCGCGATGGCGGCGACCAGATCGGCCAGGCTTTCGGTCGGGACCACGCGCTCCGCCAGCGCCCCGGCCTCGGCATGGAAGCGGCGGGTCACTTCGGCGGTGCGGTTCCAGACCGCGATGGGAAAGCCCTTCTCGGCGATGTTCAGCGCCAGCGCCGCACCCATCGTCCCCAGGCCGATCAGGCCGATCCTAGTCACCTGAATCTAAAGTTCGGCACATAGATTTTGCTGTGTTTTCTGGCAGAAGCGTTTGACGGATGCGAGGATTTCGTCGGCAGATTTGACCCATCGATAGGGCTTGGGGTTTTCGTT
>Ga0182741_1001362_pt1 | contig 32213 bp, 37 predicted proteins | sample eDN5th37CBELigOP_FD_128874 | JGI IMG/M metagenome (GOLD analysis project Ga0182741, IMG submission 128874) | Enriched Organic Plus compost microbial communities from Emeryville, California, USA - eDNA 5th pass 37_C BE-Lig OP (version 2) (version 2) ... | reverse complement strand
ATGGAGCGCCGCTACAAGCTGATGAGCGCGGTGGGCGTGCGCAACCTGGCCGGCTTCAACAAGAAGATCAAGGACGCCATCGACGCCGGCCAGCCGCTGATGGACCCGCTGTTCAAGCCGAACCCGGAAATGGGCGAGGCGCCGCGCCCGCTGGAGCCGCTGCCGTTCATCGTCATCTTCATCGACGAATTCGCCGACATGATGATGATCGTCGGCAAGAAGGTCGAGGAACTGATCGCGCGCCTGGCGCAGAAGGCGCGCGCCGCCGGCATCCACCTGATCCTGGCCACGCAGCGCCCGTCGGTGGACGTCATCACCGGCCTGATCAAGGCCAATATCCCGACCCGCATCGCCTTCCAGGTCAGCTCCAAGATCGACTCGCGCACCATTCTCGACCAGTCCGGCGCCGAGGCGCTGCTGGGCAACGGCGACATGCTGTACCTGCCGCCGGGCACGGCGATGCCGGACCGCGTGCACGGCGCCTTCGTCTCCGATGACGAAGTGCACCGCGTGGTCGAACACCTCAAGGCCAGCGGCCCCGCCGACTACATCGAGGGCGTGCTGGACGAAGTGCAGACCATGGGCGATGGCGTGGTGGTCGGCGCCACCGGCCTGCCCGAATCCAGTGGCGGCGGCGACGAATCCGACCCGCTGTACGACGAGGCGCTGCGCATCGTCACCGAGACCCGCCGCGCCTCGATCTCCGGCGTGCAGCGCCGGCTGAAGATCGGCTACAACCGCGCCGCGCGCCTGATCGAGGCGATGGAAGCGGCCGGCGTGGTCAGCGCGCCGGAACACAATGGCGACCGCAGCGTGCTGGCGCCGCCACCGCCCAAGTAGGGGCGGGGCGGCGACCGGCGACGATTGCCGCCCATTCAGTTTGTTCCCGGCAGACTCTGCCCATCCTCCATCCACCGATGACCACCGCCATGAACGTCTTCCTGCGTCCCACGTTGATCGCCGTCGCCCTGGCCGCTGTCGGCTTCGTCGCCGATGCCCACGCCGGCGCGCGCGACGACCTCAAGGCCTTCACCAATGGCCTGCGCGGCCTCGACGGGCAGTTCAGCCAGCAGGTGTTCGACGCCCGCGGCAAACTCAAGGAATCGTCCAGCGGCCGCGTCGCGCTGTCGGCGCCGCGCCTGTTCCGCTGGGAATACACCCGCCCGCATCCGCAGCTGATCGTGGCCGACGGCAGCAAGGTCTGGGTCTACGAACCCGACCTGGAGCAGGCCACCGTGCGCGACCAGGGCGAGGAAGAGCAGAACAGCCCGCTGACCGCGCTGATCAACCCCGCGCAGCTGGAGCGCCAGTACGACGTCAGCGAGGAAGCGGCGCCACGCGACGGCCTGCAGTGGCTCTCGCTGAGTCCCAAGCGCGAGACCGACGCCAGCTTCCAGTACGCCGCGCTCGGCTTCGGCCAGGCCGGGCTGGGGCGCATGGAGGTCGTCGATGCGGTGGGGCAGCGCACCGTCATCGACTTCAGCGGCTGGAAGAAGAATCCGGCCTTCGCCGCGGGTACCTTCCGCTTCACGCCGCCGAAGGACGTGGACGTCATCGGCGAGCGGTAAGCGCGACCGGAAGCTGCCGGCCGCGGGCCGGCAGCCTCGCGGATCGGGTGGGCGGCCACGCTAGAATGCGGGGGTGGCCAGATCCAGAAACACGTTCTCCGAACCTCCTGCCGACCTGCTGAGCGCGGACCGGGAAGGCATGCGCCCGCTCGCCGAGCGCATGCGCCCGCGCACGCTCGACGAAATGGTCGGGCAGAAACGCCTGCTGGCGCCCAACACCGCCCTGCGCCGCGCCATCGAATCCGGCCGCGTCCATTCCATGGTGCTGTGGGGCCCGCCCGGTTGCGGCAAGACCACCCTGGCGCTGCTGCTGGCGCGTTATGCCGATGCCGAGTTCCGGGCGATATCGGCGGTGCTGTCCGGCCTGCCGGAAGTGCGGCAGGTGCTGGCCGAGGCCGCGCAGCGCTTTGCCGAAGGCCGGCGCACCGTGCTGTTCGTGGACGAGGTGCACCGCTTCAACAAGTCGCAGCAGGACGCGTTCCTGCCGCACATCGAACGCGGCACCATCATCTTCGTCGGTGCCACCACCGAAAACCCGTCCTTCGAACTGAACTCGGCGCTGCTGTCGCGCTGCCGCGTGCATGTGCTCGAGGCGGTATCGCCCGAGGACGTGGCCGAAGCGCTGCAGCGCGCACTGCACGACAGGGAGCGCGGCCTGGGCGATGAGGACATCCGCGTCTCGCACGAATCGCTGCTGGAAATCGCCCGCGCCGCCGACGGCGACGTGCGCCGCGCCCTGACCCTGCTGGAAATCGCCGCGGAACTGGCGGTGGGCGAGGGCGGCCAGATCACGCCGGAAACCCTGCTGCAGGTGCTGGCCGACCGCACCCGCCGTTTCGACAAGGGCGGGGAGCAGTTCTACGACCAGATCTCCGCGCTGCACAAGTCGGTGCGCAGCTCCAACCCGGACGGCGCGATCTACTGGCTGGCGCGCATGCTCGATGGCGGCTGCGACCCGTCCTACCTCCTGCGCCGGCTGACCATCATGGCGGTGGAAGATGTCGGCCTGGCCGACCCGCGCGCCCTGGAAATGGCGATCAACGTCTGGAACGCCTACGACCGCATCGGCGCGCCGGAAGGCAACATCGCGCTGTCCAACCTGGTCGTCTACCTGGCCAGTACCGCCAAGTCCAACGCCGCCTATGCCGCGCTGAACGCCGCCCGCGCCGATGTCGCCGAGCTCGGTTCGATGCCGGTGCCGATGCACCTGCGCAATGCGCCGACGCGGTTGATGAAGACCTTGGGCTACGGCAAGGGCTACCAGTACGACCACGACGTCGAGGGCGGCATCGCCCTGGACCAGACCGCGTTCCCGGACGAGATGGGCGAACGCGTGTACTACCGGCCGGTCGAACGCGGGCTGGAAATCAAGCTCAAGGAGAAGCTCGACCGCCTGAGCGCGGCGCGCGAACAGGCGAGGGCGGGGGGCAAGCCGCAGGACTGAGCAACGCAGCGCGTCCCGGAGCGCATCCGGGGCTTTCCATGACAGCAGGAGACATCGGCCCATGTGGCTTTCCTTTGTGGCGATAGGCCTTGGAGCGGCGATTGGTGCATGGCTGCGGTTCGGCCTGAGCGTGTGGTTGAACCCGATCCATCCCACCGTTCCACTGGGCACGCTGGCCGCCAATCTGCTGGGCGGCTACGTCATCGGCCTGGCGCTGGCCTGGTTCGCGGTGCGGCCGGACATCGCGCCGCAGTGGCGCTTGTTCATCGTCACCGGCCTGCTCGGTGGTCTGACCACTTTCTCCACCTTCTCCGCCGAAGTCGTGCAGTTGTTCCTGCGCCAGCAACTGGGCTGGGCGCTGGCGACGATCGGCCTGCACCTGGCCGGCTCGCTGTCGATGACCGCGCTGGGCTGGACCACCTGGCGCCTGCTGCGCCCCTTGGCGTGAGCCGGCTTCCAACGCATGATCCGCTTTCCATTTGGAACGATTGAAAGACGATGCCGGTAGAGCAGGGTGGAATGAACGAGCCGGGGGTGGCAACGACCATCATCGGCGCTGACGTTGGCGGCACCTATGCCCGCCTGGGCTGGACCACGCTGCGACCGGGCGAGCCGATCCGCGTCAACGATTTCCACCGCTACGCCTGCGCCGACCACCCGAGCCTGGCCGCAATCCTGCGCGACTATGCCGCGCGCCTGCGCGCAGACCCGGCCATCCCGCCGGTGGGCCGCGCGGTCGTGGCCATCGCCGGCTTGCTGGATGGCGACCGCCTGCTCAACACCAACCTGGCCTGGCCGGTGTCGCTGGCGGAAACCCGTCGCGAAGCGGGGCTGGGCGAGCTGGAACTGATCAACGACTTCGTGGCCGTGGCCCAGGCCATTCCCCATGTCGAACCGGGCGCGCTGCACCTGCTCTCGGGCGACGCCGATCGCCGTCCGCCGGGGCCGGCGCTGGTGCTGGGGCCGGGTACCGGCCTGGGCGTGGCACTGCGCCTGGAGAACAGCCAGCCACCGGTCCTGGCCAGCGAAGGCGGGCATGCCTCGCTGGCCGCCGGCAATACGCTGGAACTGGACGTGCTGCGGCTGCTGCTGCAGCGCCATGGGCATGTGGACAGCGAACGCATCCTGTCCGGCCCGGGGCTGATGACCCTCTACGCCTGCCTGTGCGAGCGGGAAGGGGCGACGCCGCGCTGGGAAACACCCGCCGCGCTGGTGGCGGCGGCGCGCAATGGCGACGACCCGCTCGCCTTGAGCAGCACCCGCGCGTTCTGCGCCTGGCTGGGCAGCGTCGCCGGCGACCTGGCGCTCACCTTCGGCGCGCGGTCGGTGTACCTCACCGGCGGCATCACCGGCCATCTTGCCGACTGGCTGCACGAAGGCGATTTCCAGGGGCGCTTCCTGGCCAAGGGCGTGCTGTCGTCCGCCCTGCACGGGGTGCCGGTGTGGCGCATCGACGATGGCGAACTCGGCGTGCTCGGCGCGCTTGCCTGGCATGCGGACGACGCCTGCCGCCCCACCACCACCGGAGAACCCCGATGAGCACACGCAGGCAGTTCCTGCAGACCTCCATGCTGCTGGCCGCGGCCGGCACCGCGCCGCGCCTGCTGGCATCGCCACCGGCGGCCAATGGCGCGCGGGTGGTGTCGACCTGGGATTTCGGCGTAGGCGCCAACCAGGCCGCCTGGAAAGTGCTCGCGGCCGGCGGCAGCGCCCTGGATGCGGTGGAGGCGGGCGCCCGCTGGGCGGAAAGCGACCTGTGCAATCCCACCGTGGGCCACTGCGGCAACCCTGACCGCGATGGCGTACTCACGCTGGACGCCAGCATCATGGACGGCGACGGCCGCTGCGGCTCGGTCGCCGCGCTCAGCGACATCCTGCATCCGGTATCGGTCGCGCGCCGGGTGATGGAACAGACCCCGCACGTGATGCTGGTGGGCGAGGGCGCGCAGCAGTTCGCCGTGCAGCAGGGCTTCGAGCGCCGCAGATTGCTTACGCCGGAAGCCGAAAACGCCTGGCGTGAGTGGCTCAAGACCGAGCATTACGCGCCGCAGATCAACGCCGAACGTCGCGGCCGCCCCGGCGACAAGGACAACCACGACACCCTCGGCATCCTGGCCATCGATGCGAAGGGCCACATGGCAGGCGCCTGCACCACCAGCGGCATGGCCTTCAAGATGCACGGCCGCGTCGGCGACAGCCCCATCATCGGTGCCGGCCTGTACGTCGACAACGAAGTCGGCGCGGCCACCGCCTCGGGCATGGGCGAGGAAATGATCCGCAACGCCGCTTCCTTCCTGGTGGTGGAACTGATGCGCCAGGGCCGCTCGCCCGCCGATGCCTGCCGCGAAGCCATCGCGCGGGTAGTGCACAAGCGCCCCGAAGCCAGCCGCACCCTGCAGGTGTGCTTCCTGGCGATGAACAGGAACGGCGAAGTCGGTGCCTACGCGCTGCATCGCGGCTTCGTCTACGCGGTGTGCGACGCCCGCAGGCAGGACGCGCTGCTGGATTCCACCTCCGTCTACAGCAGCGAGCAAGCATGAGCGGACGCCGCCTGCTGGAGATCGCCAGCAATTCCGTCGCATCGGCCTTGGCCGCGCAGGCCGGCGGCGCCGACCGCATCGAACTGTTCGACAACCTGGCGCAGGGCGGCACCACGCCTTCGCGCGGCAGCGTCGCCGTGGCCCGCGACCGCCTGCACATTCCGCTGTTCGTGCTGATCCGCCCGCGCCCGGGCGATTTCCACTACGACGCCCAGGAAACCGAAATCATGCTGCGCGACATCGAGAGCTGCCGGCAGTTGGGATGCGATGGCGTGGTGATCGGCGCGCTGACCTTGGATGGCGACGTGGACGTCCCGCTATGCCGCGAACTCGTCGCAGCCGCCGGTCCGCTTGGCATCACGTTCCACCGCGCCTTCGACGCCGCACGCGACCTGCCGACGGCCATGGAACAGGTCATCGCCCTTGGCGGCCACCGCATCCTCAGCTCCGGTGGTGCCGCCAACGCAATGGCCGGCCGCCATGTATTGCGGCAACTCGCCACGCAGGCCGGCGAGCGCATCCGCCTGATGGCCGGTGCCGGCCTCGATGCAGGCAACATCGCCGATGTCGCCGCCCGGAGTGGCTGCAACGAACTGCATGCATCTGCCAAGACATCCCGTACCTCGGCCATGCGCCACCACAACCCGGCGCTCGTCGGCCTGGAGAACGACTGGGTGCAGTCCGACGAGGAACTGGTGAGAGGGTTGCGGCGGGCGTTGGATCAGGCCGGTTGATCCAACATGTCAAGCACCTGAATTTTACATAATATACATTGCTGTCATTTTCGGCCTCGCAACCTCTTGAATTTGCGAGGCTTTTTCATGAGCTCCGATCGCGGCACCGACCAGCAGAAATAGAGTCATCGCGGTCGCCGCCAGCCGCTTCCAGAACGTCCGTTCCGGCGACGTGAGCGCGGCTTGTTTCATGATCTGAATTGCAGCCTTTTCAGGCTCGGGGTGCCCCTGTATTCGCAGGGCATCGGCAACCACCCAGACCTGTGGCACGCGGCGGCCTTGACGGTAATGGCCGATTGCTCCGTCTGTGATGCCGAGCATGGGGGCGAGCTTAGAGAAGCTTTCCGCCTTGGCCGCCACGCGCGTTTTCTCGAAAAAGTCACTCCAGTCCATATCGGCCCACCCTTGCTCTGTACGCCTGTAGCCTACGGCCGTTGACGCCTACGGGTGTAGAGGGATATAAAGCGCCCGTCGTCTACGCCTGTAGCCGGCCCCGCCCCGGCGCACCCCCGCCGGGTGTCGGGTCACCGGGTAGGGGATGGGGATTTCGTCATGCGTTACGAAATTATTGCTCGTTGCGGTCGTCGCGCGGAGTACTGGCGCCGTACGGCCGATGGGTATGTCCAATCCGGCGATCTCGAGCTTGCTGCTGTCTATGCGAGGTGGGCCGAGATGGAATCTGAGATCGCCTTCAACTTGGCGAAGGACCTGGCGGCATGACGGCCGTCCTCTCAATGGCCATCCTGCTGTTTCTCGTCTGCGCCTTTATCACCGTGGGCGTTTACGGTCTGTTCGTTGCCCTCCTGGACTACCGCGACGCCCGCGCTTTGGCTGCGTTCCGCGCCGAGCAGCTGGTCGCAGCGGCACGGCAGGAGGTGCGCCGTGGCTGACCTTCCTAGCTGGATTCCCGGTGCAATCTTGATTGTGCTGCTGGTTGGCCTCGCGCCTCACGCGATCTCCCGCTATGTCGCATGGAGGCTAGGGCGCCGTGGCTAGCCGCATGTCGCACCTGGACGCCGAAGTCGAAGCGCTGCGCACGCTGCCGGTGCTTGACGCAGCCCCCTCCATCAGCAGCCGCGAGCGCGCCTTCTGGGGGCGTGCTGGTGTCGTAGAACACCCCTTTTCACCGGCCGAGCCCTGCAAGCAGCGGGACGTCGCAGGGCCGGCGGAGCCGGCTGGCCCGAGTAGTAACACGGGCCAAAAGTCTCCGAAGGGCAGCAGCCTCACGGCCCCGATCATCGATTTCTGCACGCTGGTGCTCGACTCGGAAAAAGCCATCCGGCTGCTCCGGAAGATGCACGCCTCGGAAGTGCTGGCCTACGTCTTCGGCACGTCAGGCTCCATCGTCTGTGGACCGGTCACCGAAAAGCTCTGGAATTTCCGCTACGAGTACAGCGCCACGCTGATCGATGAGACGTCCAGCGTTTGCGGAAAAATCGGCATCACGGCCAAGGGCGAGTACTGCATCAGCCTGACAGGGCAGGGGTGCCAGCACGTCCCGAACTGGCGCTACGTCGAGCGTGTTGCCCAGGACCTCGACGCCCATCTGACGCGCCTGGACATCGCCATCGATGACCTGACCGGCGAAACCTTCGATATCCATCGCTTCCACGATCTCTATCTCAACGGGGAATTCACCATGAACGGTCGCCCGCCGGAAGGCCGCTGGGTCGATGACATGGGCAGCGACAAGGGCTGTTCGCTGTACATCGGGCAGAAGGGCCACAAGCAGCTCAACGTCTACGAAAAAGGTAAGCAGCTCGGCGATCCCGAAAGCGGCCACACCCGTTGTGAGCTTCGCTTGTACGCCAAGCGCCTTGATCTTCCCCTGGACGCGCTGAGCAACCCCGGAAAGTACTTCGGTGCGGCCTATCCGATGTTGGCCGAGTTCGTCATCGGCGAGTGCGAGCGCATCGATCTGAAACGCCAGATGGTCAACGCATCGGCCAAGGCGATGTTGCGCTTCCTGCACACGCAGGCTGGCACGCCTGTGCAGTTGATTCTGGATGCGATGGGCGAGGAAGCCGGCATTGCACTGATCAAGGAATACGTCGCCCGGCAAGGTCGCCCCGGTCGATTCAAAACGTTCACTGGCGACCTCCATGGCCTCGTGCGAACGCAGCTCTCTGAGTTGGTAGACGCGGCCGCCTAATTTCGTCACTCGTTACCAATCCAATCCAAGGAGATACCCCATGAAAGTCACCATCACCTCCACCGCCGTCCAGGAAAAGCCGTGGCGTAAGGACAACCGTTCCGGCGTCATTCGCACGCAGGAGGCGGTGGCCGAGTGCCCGAAGTTCCGGCAGCGCATCAAGCTCGACCTGGGCAGCGCAGATGCCTACCCGGTAGGTGACTACCACTGCGATCTGGAGGACGCGCTCAACGTCAACCAGTTCGGTGACCTGAAGCTCGGTCGCCTGGTGCTGACGCCGGCATCGAAGCCCGCCTCTGCGCCCGCTCCTGCCGCTGCTGCACGCGTGGCCTGACCCATGGCTACCCAGCAGGCCCATGTCCTGTACTGCGTCGCGTTCGATGAGGCGACGCGCGAATGCACGCAGCAGGTGTGGATGCCTGCGCCCTCTTTGCTCCCGCCGATGACGATCGAGCAGGCGGGGCAAATCGCCAGCATGGCGTTCCTCGTTCTAGGGGTCGCGTGGTGCTGGAAAAAGCTCGGTCAATCAACCTCTCGATGAAAGGAGTAATGCAATGGACCTCGACGTTTCCGGTGTTGTCACCGCCCTGGGCGCTGCTGTCGCGGCGATCGGCTTGGTGGGTGCTGCGAAGCTGCTGCCGAATGCGGCGATCAAGGCCTGGTCGTGGATGACCTCGGCCATCCGTGGCGGCTGATTCAGGCCGTGGGGGAGGGGGCCTTTCGGCCCCCTTTTTCTTGGGAGGAAATGAGGATGGAAGGGTGGATCGTCTTAATTATCGTGCTGCTCGCACTCCACATTTTGTTCGGCGACTGAGGTGGTTCCTCGTCGCTTTCGTGTCTGTCGCCTTTGTTGCGTCAGCTGCGTATGAAACGCACGTAATGCCTGCTTCAACGGGATGGGTTGCAGTTGGCCGCAATGCAGACGGGACCATTAACTATGTCCAGAATACTGAGTGGGCGGCGAATTTTTTTAAGAACACGCCGGGCGGCGGAGCTGCTGCGGCAACAGAGTTTCGCACCACTACCGGTGCCCTGAGTTCGTCTACGCTTGGCGGCCTTGCACGTAAGGCTATCCGTGGCGGTGTATACGGCGTTGCGGTAACGCTGGCGGTTGAGGGAATTATCAACGGCGCAGGTTGGGCTATTAAGGAGTTGCAGGATCAGGTCTATTCGCCCGGCATACCTCGTGACGATCTTGGGGAATCGGCGTGGTGCCTCAATGACAATAGCGGCAACTACTACTGCGCTTCGCAGCCTAAACAGTTAACAGCGGTCGCTTGGCGCGTTTCGCCGAATGTGCATATGGCGCCGTGCACAGTTCGGGATGATGGCTGGTATATGTGCAACATGAGGGGCGCTCCTGGGAGCTATAGTGGCACTCAGCAGGAGCGGAGGGTTCCTCGACCTCCAATCGGCTGGAATACGGATTGGAACTACAACCCTGGCACTGATGACCAGCCTATTTCAGATGACCAGCTCGGCGATGCGATTCGCCATAACCCTCAGTTGGTCAATGATCTATTGACTGACCCTCGCACCGGTCGCCCGATCATGACGCCGGAGCTCCAGCAGCAGGGCGAGCAATTGAAGCGCGAAATTGAGCAGCGCGAGGGGCTGCCAACGTCCGATCCACTGCCCGATTCGAATCTTGAAGATGACACGCCAAAGGATGAGGGTTCGCCGTGGCCATCCTTCTGTGGCTGGGCCACGGTGGTCTGCGATTTCATCGACTGGTTCAAGGGGCCGGGTGATCCGGACGTCGATCTGCCTGAGCGCGAGATCGATATCGATCAGCGTGGTTGGTCGTCGGGCATAGGTGGTGGCACGTGTCCGCAGGCGCAGGAGTTCACCGTTGATCTGGTTGGGACCACCGGTCGCGCATCGTTTGATTTCCAGCCGCTGTGCAGTTTCGCCACGACCATGCGTCCTGTGTTGATTTCGGTTTGCACGTTGATCGGGGCGTTCATTCTTGCAGGCCTGCGTAGCAGCGGGGGAGGGAAGCCGTGAAGGCGTTATTGCAATCGTTGTTCGGGAATTCGCTGGCCCGCATCCTGGGCGGTGCTGGCCTGTCCGTTGTGAGTTACGCGGCGTTGGTGCCGGTTGTGCTGGGTGCGCTTAACCTCGCTGCGTCTAAGGTGGGCGGCATCACGGGTGATTTGGCTAGTCTTGCGCTCCTGTCAGGTGTGGGCGAGGGCATGAGCATCGTCGGCTCGGCCGTTGTCGCGCGCATGTCCATCGCTTCTGCGAGCGTGGGCATTGGCAAGGCGGCTCAATCATGATCTACCTGATTACGGGGATGCCGGGTAACGGCAAGACGTTGTACGCCGTCGATTTCATCAAAAAGGCGGTAGAGAAAGGGCGCAAGGTCTACAGCGACATTAAGGGGCTGACGCTGCCCGGTGTTGAGCCAGCGCCTGATGACTGGCGCACCGCGCCCGATGGTTCGTTGATCGTCTATGACGAGGCGCACAAGCGGTTCCCCAGCTTTAAGGGCAAGGGGCGCTCTCCGCTTGATATCGTGCGTGACATGGATGAGCACCGGCATCGTGGTTTTGACCTGATGTTCATCACGCAGTGGCCCGACAAGGTCGATCAGGAGCTATTCCGGTTGGTCGGTACGCACTGGCATCTGCATCGTGCATTCGGGCTGCAGCGCGCTTCGCTGTGCATGTTCTCCCGCGGCGTGATGAACCCATACAGCGCGACCGCACGAAAGGGCGCCGACGAGTCGATTTGGGACTATCCGAAGGATCTGTACAAGGTCTACAAGTCCAGCTCGCTGCACACCGACGCGCACAAGTTCAAGTTGCCGTTGAAGGTGAAACAGACCCTGATTTCCCTCCCCATGATCCTGCTGGTTCTGTGGGGGTTGTACTGGTTCCTTGTCCCTACTCCGCCGGAGAAACCGGATGCGGGCGCGGAGCGCAGCGAAGCGGAGCCGACGCGCCCGCTGCCGGCATCACCGTCGATTCAGACCATGGCAGGTACACCCCAGGAGAACCCAGCACCCGCAACCGTGCCGCAGGTTGCGGGGTGCGTGCAGTCTGAGCGCGGGTGCCGTTGCTGGGACGTGAGTGGCCTACAGTTGCAGCAATCGCGCTATGAGTGCGAACGGATGGTCGAGCAACCTCTGCCGATCAACATTTACCACCAGTACGCGAGCGCCCAGGGCGCTGCACCGGCCGAGGTTAGGGGTGATGAGGGTGGGGCGGCTGCGTCCTCGGTCGTGCGCTACAAAGCCGGCCAGCGTCCGGACGTGTTCCCGCGCTCGCCTAGCTATACCGGTGAGACCTGGACGCCACCAACGACGACACTTTAGTAACGCGTTACTTATAACAAATGACCATTAGGCATTGGTAACGCGTTACTTTAATATCTCATCATCGGCAGCGGAAAAGGAATTTAGTGATGCGTGACGAAAAAGACCCCGGCACCCTCGATATGATCCCGGCCAAGCGCGGCCGCCCGGTGCTTAATCCTGATTTCGGCCCAATGACGCCGGCACAGAAGCAGCGCCGTTACCGCGAGCGTGTGCGCTCCAGGGCGAGGACGGCCACCAGCGTAGCTTCCAGGATGAAGCCGGGAGGCTTGAATCCGCTGGCGGACTACACTGACGTGCAGCTGCTCGAGGCGATCCGCCAGCAGATGGATCGGTTGGCTTGGATGGAGGGCGCAGGGGCCAAGCCGAAGGATTCGGCCAAGAAGCCTATCGGCGTCCTGGTCGGCGAGCTTGCCCGCCGCTATCCGCAGAAGTAACCCGTTACGAAATTGACTTGGCGGCCACCGGCTGCCATCCTCCGTTCACAGTTTGAACAGGGGACGTTCATGCATTTCGATCTCGCGCCGGTCTTGGGGCTGTTCTACCGCCTGACCGGCGTTCTTGTTTTCGCCATCCTCGTAGGCTTAGTCGCTGCCTTCTTTTCCCGAGGATTGGGCAAAAAGCGGCAGTACGCTGTCATGCAGCTTGCCTTTACAGCCACGCTCATCCTCGGCGCGTTGCTATTTGTGCTGTAGGGGTGCAGGGGCCTTGCCCCTGCGGCGACGCTTCACCCGCGCCTGGGCGGCCTCGGCCTCGCTGATCCCGGCCCACCGGCTCGCTGCCGGCGGACCCTGAGCCAATCCCTCGTGCGAACCCGTTTTTCAGCCTGCGCGGCCGAAGTGGCGATCCCGCCAGTCGTCAAGCTCTACAACGACCACCTTGACCTTGGCGCCATACTGGCGCGCGCGAGTGCCGGCCTCAGCCTTGCGCCTGGACGCATAGCCGGCGCGGCGCAGCTCCATGGCATCGCGCCATACCAAGCCGCGCAGCCGCTCGGCGGTCATGTGGTCGCCGTCGGGAGAAACGAGGTAGCGGCCGTTCTCGGTCCAGCGCCAGCCGGCCCACGTCTGGTTTCCATGCGTCATGCTGCAAGCTCCGTGTCCTTGGGTGAGCGATGCCGGTCGATCAGACCGGAAAGCCACCAGCGGATGCATGAGCCGAGCCACGACCTGATCGCGGCTGCAAGATTTAACATAATATACATTATGCGAAATCAAGAAGGCCCGAGCGAAGGCAGCCGCGCTGAGCCGCGCTGAGCCGCGCTGAGCCGCGCTGAGCCAGCTGAGCCAGCTGAGCCAGCTGAGCCGGTTCTGGCTCAACACCCCCATCACACTACCCTGCAGGGCGACCTGGAGACCGGCCGCCTCGGCGGCGTGACATTCCCGGCGCAGGTCGTCCACGTCCTGCGTGCACGAAAACAGATACCCGGGCACGCGCTTGAAACCGCAGTCGGTGCCCGAGCGCGCCACGGTCGTGGCGATCCAGTCGATCGCCGCGGCATGGCTGGCCGCGGCCAGCCGCGCGCCGGCCTCGCCGTGGTAGCGCGCCAGCGCGGAGAAGCGGTCGTCCAGGGCCGAGGCCAGGTGCGCGCTGCTGCGCAGCGTTTCGCCGGCGCCGATGCCCTCGCGCTCCACGATCGCCACCTGCTTTCCGGCGCGGGCCAGTTCCAGCGCCACGCTCAGGCCGGCCACGCCGGCACCGACGACGATCACCTCCGCTTCCGTGCGTTCGTCCTGCCACCCGTCGCCGGTGGCCGCGGTCACGTCATTCCAGACGGGCCGGGTATGTGCGGTCTTCATCGCCACCCCAGGCAGTGGATGTGCCCCGACGCTAGGTCCGCGCGGGTAAGCATTCCGTCAATGCACGAGATGGCGGCGCTCACGCCACGCGCCCTGCGCATGACGTCCTCTTCATGGCGCGCGCAACACGCTGCGGTGGTCGGCCAGGTGCCGGCGCATGCCACCGGCACGGAGGATCCATGAACAAGACCACCCGGGCGCGGCTCGTCAAATGGCTGGAGCACGCCTACGCGATGGAGAAGGAAGCCGAGACGATGCTGGCCGTGCAGGTCACGCGCCTGAAGAACTACCACGTCCTGTCCCAGCGCATGCAGGAGCATGTCGGCGAGACCCGCCAGCAGGCCGATGCGATCGCCGGCTGCCTGCAGCGGCACAACGCCGCCAGGCCGGCGATGATGGGCGCGCTGGCCAGCGCCATGGCGGCGATCCACGCCACCGAGAACGCGGTGATGTCGGATGAGGTCATCAAGGCGCTGGTGATGAGCTACGCCTTCGAGCACATGGAGATCGCCGTATACACGTCGGTAATCCTGGCCGCGCGGCAGGCCGGCGACAACGAGACCGCGGTGGTGTGCGGCGCCATCCTGGAGCAGGAACGGGCGATGGCCGACTGGCTCGGCGAACACCTGGAACCCACCGTCCACCAGTTCCTGGAACACGAGCAGTCCGGGGACGCGGCCAAACGCTGACGCCCGCCCCCGCCCCGCGGGGGTCACACCACCAGCGCCGGCTCGCGTTCGGGATAGCGATGCCGCGCGATGGCGGCGGCGAAGCGCTCCACGGTATCGCCCGCGTCGGGCTCGGCGAACAGCAGCAGCGGATCGTTGTCCAGCGGCGCCACCCCGGCCGCGTCCCACACCTGGCGCCCCTCGCCGACGAACAGCAGCGGCTTGCCATGGCGGTAGCCGTCGCAGATGTGTTCCAGCGCCCGTACGTCGCCGGCCAGCGCTGCCGCGCCCTCCGCCCCGCCGACCACGGCCAGCGCGTCGAACAGCACGCCGGGCTCGTTCTCGAGCGAGGCGTCGGCATCGAGCACGCCACCGTCGGCGTCCTGCAGGCGGCCGACGTGCGGACCGAGCAGGCGCACCGTCGCGCCCTGCGCGGTCAGGCCCTGGTGCAGCATCGTCACGTCCATCGCGCGGCTGCCATCGGCCACCAGCACGGCGACCTTCCGCGTGCGGATCCCGCTTTCGCCCGGCCGCGCCAGCAGCGACAGCGCCGGCGACAAGGAGACTTCCGGCGTGACCCCGGCGGTGGACGCACGTGGCATCTTCGGCGGCAGCGGCATGCCCAGCCCGCGCGCGACCTCCACGGCCAGTTCCTCGGAGGCGTTGCGCAGCATCGACACCACGCGCTGGCGCACCGCCGGCACTGTCACCTTGCTCAGCTCGAAGCGGAACGCGTCGGCGATGTGGCGGCGCTCGGCCGGGCTCTGGCTGTCGTAGAACAGCGTGGCCTGGGCGTAGTGCTCGGCGAATTTCTCCGGCTTGGCGCGCACCTCGTCGCCCTGCGCCGGCTCGGCGAAGGACACGAAACCGGCCGCGCCGGCCTGGAACGGGCAGCCGCCGGCCAGCGAATTGGGCTCGTAGGACACCCGGCCGCGGTGGATCGCCTGGCGGTGCATGCCGTCGCGCTGGTTGTTGTGCGCCGGCACGACCGGTGCGTTGATCGGCAGCTCGTGGAAGTTCGGCCCGCCCAGCCGGCTGATCTGCGTATCCACGTAGGAATGGATGCGGCCGGCCAGCAGCGGGTCGTTGCTGAAGTCGATGCCGGGAATGACGTGCGCCGTGCAGAACGCCACCTGCTCGGTCTCGGCGAAGAAGTTGTCCGGGTTGCGGTTGAGCACCATGCGCCCGATCGGCCGGATCGGCACCAGTTCCTCGGGCACGATCTTGGTGGCGTCGAGCACGTCGAAACTGAAGCCCTCGGCCTCTTCCTCGCTGAACACCTGGATGCCCAGCTCGTACTCGGGGTAGTCGCCGGCCTCGATCGCCTCCCACAGGTCGCGCCGGTGGAAGTCCGGGTCGGCGCCGGAAATCTTCACCGCCTCGTCCCATACCAGTGAATGCGTGCCCAGCATCGGGCTCCAGTGGAACTTGCAGAACACCGACTCGCCGCGCGCGTTCACCAGGCGGAAGGTATGCACGCCGAAGCCCTGCATCATGCGGTAGCTGCGCGGGATGGCGCGGTCGCTCATGTGCCACATCAGCATGTGGGTGGACTCGGGCATCAGCGACACGAAGTCCCAGAAGGTGTCGTGGGCCGAGGCCGCATGCGGCATGGCGTGGTGCGGCTCGGGCTTGACCGCGTGCACCAGGTCCGGGAACTTGATCGCGTCCTGGATGAAGAACACCGGCATGTTGTTGCCCACCAGGTCCCAGTTGCCCTCGTCGGTATAGAACTTCACCGCGAAGCCGCGCACGTCGCGCGCAGTGTCCTTGGAGCCGCGCTCGCCGGCCACCGTGGAGAAGCGCACGAACACCGGGGTGATCTTGCCCGCTTCCTGGAACGGCGCGGCGCGGGTCAGCGCCGACAGGTCCTCGTAGGCCTCGAAGTAGCCGTGCGCGCCGGAACCGCGCGCATGCACCACGCGTTCGGGGATGCGCTCGTGGTCGAAGTGGGTGATCTTCTCGCGCAGGATGAAATCCTTGAGCAGCGCCGGCCCGCGCAGCCCCGCCTTGAGGCTGTTCTGGTTGTCCGCGACCGCGACCGCCTGGTTGGTGGTCAGACGCTGGCCGGTGCCGTCGTTGCGTACCCGCAGCAGCGGGCCGGCATTGGAGTCCTGCCCCTCCGCGGCGGGCGCGCCGACCTTGGCGCTGCCGTTGCCCTCGCTCACCGTGCTGGCGCCCACGCGCGGCGATGCCGGCAGGAAGTGCTCGCCTTCCGGCGGCAGCGCCGCAGCGGCGCCGTGCTCGGCGGGTTTGTCGGCATTGTGGCCGCGCTGCGCCGCCAGGCCATCGATGAGGGCGGGCACCTCGTCCTCGGGACGCAGCGGTTTCTGCGAACGGCTGTCGGCCGGACCGCTGTCCGAACGCGCCGCGGCCTTGCCATGCGGCGGATGGGAAGACGCGCCTTTCTTGCTGGCCATGGGAGCACCTCGCTGGAAGGGCTCTCCACCATAGTGGCCGGCGGTAAAACCGACGTGACCCGCGGCGGCTTCCCGCTCACGGCAAGTTGACCGGCGCCGCGCTCAGGCCCCGGTCTGCGAATGCGGGGCCGCCACCGGCTTGGATTCGGGCGAATCCTCCTGCCGCAGGTAGATGCTCAGCAGCACGATGGACAGCACGGCGAGGAATTCGCTCTGCCAGTTCTGCATGGACTCGAACCAGAACTGCGCGCTGCCCAGGTGCTCGCTCCACGCCACGCCCGGCTCGCCCTCGAGCAGGCGCTGCTCGTTCTCGTGCTTCCAGCTGCCATAGGAATGGCCGGCGAAGGTGAGCAGGAACAGCAGCAGGTAGGTCAGCGACAGCGAGTTGGCATATACCGCCCGCCACAGCCCGCCCCTGCGCACCGGCCACGGCGTGGCGCCGGGCTCGATCTCCTGCTCTTCCTGCGCCGGGTCCAGCGGCCGCGACTCGGCCGAACCGCGCTGGCGCAGCACCACGGTCAGCAGCACGTACATGCCCATCTGCAGGAATTCGCTTTCCCAGTTCTCGAACGTGGCCGATACGAAATGCCCGCTCGCCAGGTACTGGGCCAGCGTCAGCGCCTGCGCGCCCTTTTCGGCCAGTTCCGCGTTGCAGGCGCGCAGTCCGGCCCAGGTCTGTCCCGCCAGCGAAACGACGAACAACGCCAGCAGCGCCAGCGACAACCCGTTGCGGTAGATGAATGAGGATCGGTCCAGCGCCATGTCCGCTCTCCTGTCGTGCACGGACGACCTTGGCCACCGCTTCGGCAAGGCCGCGTAAAGAGCAACGGCAGGCCCGCGCCACGCCGGTCACATCGATGAACGCGCACCGCGCCAGCGTGCGCTGCGCGTGAGCGCGGCCAGGTGCGGCTTCACGCCGGGCACCACGCGCGCTGCAAACAATTCCAGCTCCCCAGCGAGGATCACGCCATGAGCAGAGACCGCAAAGATCCGCCCGACCCGACCGAGGAACGCGACGCCAGGGAAACCCTGCAGGAACGCCGCGAGCGCAAGCAGCACGAAAGCGAGAACCACGACGAGGCGCTGGAAGAGACCTTCCCGGCCAGCGACCCGGTGTCGCCCTTCGTTCCCGCCAAGACGCCGGATTGACCCCCCGCGCGCTGGACCGGCGGCGGCCCCCGCCGCGCTGCGCCGCCGCGGCCGCTAGAACCAGCGCTGGCGCCGGCCCAGCACGAAGGCGCCGGCGCCCAGCGCCACCAGACCGGCGATGACGCCGTAGAACCCGGCGTCGTCGCTCTCGAACAGCCGGGTACCGAAGTTCATGCCCAGCGCGCCGACGATGGTCGCCATCAGCCCGGTCACCACGGTGACGAAGGTCAGCACGCGCATGGCCTGGTTGGTGCGCAGCGCGGTCTGGTTGCTGAACAGCTCGAAGGTCCCCAGCACCTGCTCGCGCGCGTTCTCCACCATGTCCAGGGCACGCTCGAAACGCATGTTCAGCGCGATGAAGTGGCGGTCGGCCACCCGCCCCTCGTCCGGCCGGAAATCCGGGCGCGACATGGCGCCGAACACGACGCGGTGCGGCGCCAGCATGCGCCGCAGGCGCGAGGCCCAGCGACGCAGGCGCTGCAGCTCGTTGAGCGCGTCGCAGGCGCCCTTGCCGAGGATGTTCACCTCCAGCCGCTCGATGGCCAGTTCATGCTCGTCGATGGCCTGGAAATAGCTGACCAGCAGGCGGTCGAGCAGGGTCGCCACGAAACTCTCCGCGCGCAGCACGCCGACCTTCCCCGGCTGCTGCACGCGCATCTCTTCCAGGAAGTCGATGCGCTCGCGGCGGAAGGTCACCACCCGGTCGGTGCTGGCCACGCACACCAGGACGACGCCCTCGAGCCTGTCCTTGTCGCGGCGCGCGCCGGCGACGACGGCACGCACCCAGAAGCAGGATTCGCTCTGCCCGACCTCCGGCACGGTGCCATGCTCCAGGAACTGCCGCGCGGCCGCGGGCAGCTTCCACGCCGCCCATACCGCGTCCACCTCGTCGTCGGTGGGGTCGCACAGATCCACCCAGGCCAGCGCGTCGTCGCTGGGGTGGCAGGCAGCCAGCGATTGCGCGGCGATGCGCTGCGATGCACCGTGAGCATCGAACATCCTGCAGAAGAAGGACGTGCCTGCGTCGTCGCCGTCCGCCGTCTCGTTCTCCTCGCTCATGCCCATGCCTGGCCCCGGCAATGGTCGCACGCGGCAAAGCGGGCAGTGCCGCCATCCCCGCGGGAAACGGGTCTGTCCCCCACCGCATGCCGACCGCATGCGTCCATCATGTCCATCATCCCTGTCCTCCGGATGAAAAAGCGGCCCGCCATGCGCGGGCCGGCCACAGTGGAATCCCTGCGCCAACCCTGCGGGCGACAGGCCGCCCGCAGGGAGTGCGACCACCCGGCGCCGGAATCAACCGACGACCAGCGACCAGGGGATTTCCGAACCCTTGAACTTGTAGCGGAAACCCTCGCAGTCGACCTGCCGGGCCACGTTGCCTGCGTCGTCGGCCAGGGTGCTGACCTCGACCAGCGTATTGGCTGCGGCAGGGCCGCTCCTGATGGGAATACCCATGGTCTTGATGTCGGCCAGCTCCGTGGCGATACGCCTGACCGGGCGACGCTCTTGTCCCGGCCCCACCAGATAGAGTTGAACACCTTTCACAACAAGCCTCCTCCTCATGGTTATTCCCGCCCCGGCAACACCTCATTAGCGTGGGCAAAGTTAAGCCGTTGCCTGCGCGGCGCCCTCGCCTCGTGAAAGGCTGCAACCGGTCACGAAGATTTCCGCCGTGCGACACCCATCCTTCACGCCACGGTGAACGCCGGCTCCAACATCGCCGGCTGCCGATGCCCGCATTGAATCCCGGCCGGGGGGTATCGACTTCCTGCATGCGCCCCTCGTTTCCCTGCCGCGCGCTGCCGATGTCCAGGCCATGCACTTCTTCATCACCGGCTTCCTGCAAGGCCTTAATTCCCCGGCAGGCACGATGTCTCCGGAGCACTTCCGCTCCTCGTGGAGAATCGACATGAACACCGGCAAGATGAAGCATCTGCTGTTCCTGAGCATCGTCGCGATCGCCTGCGCGGGAGCCATCACCACCGTCCACGCCAGCGGGCAGACCACCGGCATGCAGCAGCAGGAATCGGTGCAGCCCGGCAGCGACACCTGGATCACCACCAAGGTCAAGGCCGATCTTCTCGCCACCAAGGACATTTCCGGCCTGGAGATCAAGGTCGAGACCGTCAACGGCGTGGTGACGCTGAGCGGCGACGTCGACTCGCAGGCCGAAGCGGACAAGGCGGTCGCCGTCACCCAGGGGATCAAGGGCGTCAGCCGCGTGGACAACCGGCTGGTGGTGCGCGGCAACCGGTGACGCCACCCGGGTGGCCCGTTGGCCCTGGCCGACGGGCGCCCCGCGGCTGCAAACGCACGCCGCGCCCGGTGGCCTTACCTCGCCGCGCCGTATGCCGCTTCCGGGTCGCGCCTGCGCGGCGGGCGGCGGCGCTCGTCCGGCAGCGGCTGGTGCGGCGGCGGATCCTGCACCTCGGGTTCGCGCGGATCGCGCGGCTCCTGGGGATCCTCGGGACCGGGGACCGGCGGCGGTGGCGGTGGCCGGCGCGACGGCGCGGCGGACACGGCTCGTGCCGGGCGCATGCTCATTCCTCGCCCTTGCCTGCCGCGTACCCGGCCAGCCGCGCGGCGACCTTGTCCAGGTTCTGGCGGATGCGGTCGTAATCGACCCAGGGATGCTGCTTCATGCGCGCCATCCGGCGCGGTGCCGACACGATGTCGTACGCATCGCCGCGCCGGACCCTGCCCAGTTCCTCCCAGCGCAGCGGCATCGCCACCGGCGCGCCCGCCCTCGCGCGTAGTGAGAACGACGCCACGCTGGTGGCACCGCGGCCGTTGCGCAGGTAGTCGACGAAGATGCGCCCCTTGCGCTGGCGCTTGCTCGCCGTGGCCACGTAGGCCAGCGGGTCGGAAGCGGCCATCGATTCGGCGAAGGCGCGCGCGAACGCCTTCACCCGCGCCCAGTCGCAGGCCGGCCGCAGCGGCACCACGACATGCAGCCCCTTGCCGCCGGAGGTGCGCACGAAGGATGCCAGCCCGAGCTCATGCAGGCGCTCGCGCACCCAGCGCGCCGCGGCGACCACCCGCGACCAGGCCACGCCGGTGTCCGGATCGAGATCGAACACGATGCGGTCGGCCAGGTCCGGCGTCCCGGCCTGCGCGCCCCAGGGGTGGAATTCCAGGGCGTTGAACTGCACCAGTTCGAGCAGGGCGGCCTCGTCGTGCACCACGATGTAGTCCGCGCTGGCGCCGTCCTCTTCCTCGATCGGAACCGAACCGACGTGCTCCATGCCGGTCGGCAGGTGCTTCTGGAAGAAACACGGCCGCTCCGCGCCCTGCGGGCAGCGCACCACCGACAACGGCCGGCCGGCGATCTCGGGCAGCAGCCAGGGCAGCATCGTGCGGTAGTAGGCGAACACATCCTGCTTGCGGATGCCGGCGTCCGGATACACCACGCGGTTGGGGCTGGTCAGCGCCACCTCCTCCGTCGCCGCCGCGGCCTGCGGCTTCTTTTCCCTCTTGCCTGGCATGGGTTTCTCCCGAACGGGATCCGGCGCCGCGGCGCGCAGCGCGGCCACGCTCTTGTCGGCCCGGATCGTCTTGAACGACGCCTGCCGCAGCAGGCCGAGGTTGCCGGTGCCGTGGTGGAACACCTCCACCACCATGGCCGGCTTGACCCACTGCACCTTGCCCAGCCCGGTGACCCCGGGGCCGAGGGCCACGCTGGGCGTGTCGCGCGCCAGCGGCGTCAGCCGCCGCACCAGTTCCTCCAGCATCGGCTCGTTGAAGCCGCTGCCGACCCGGCCGGCATAGCGCCAGCCCCGGCGGCCTTCCGGCGCGGCCAGCAGCAGCGCGCCCAGGCCGCTGCGGCTGCCCTTGGGCGCGGTGAAACCCACCACCGCGAACTCGTCGGACTGGCGCTGCTTGATCTTGCGCCAGTCGTCGCCGCGACCGCTGCGGTACGGCGCGGCCGCGCGCTTGGAAATGATGCCTTCCAGTCCGCGCTCCAGCGCCAGCGCCAACGCCCCGGCGCCGTCCTCGGCCACGTGCGAGCTGTACACCAGCGGCGGCGCCACCTGTTCCAGCAGCGCGGCGAGCAGGGACTTGCGCGCGTCCTGGCGGCAGCCGGAGACATCGACATCGCCCAGCTGCAGGATGTCGAACAGCACGTAGGACAGCGGCGCGGCCCGCTCGCCGGACAAGGTGGCCTGCAGCAGGCCGAAATCCTGCTGCCGCCCCGCGCCGGCCACCAGCTCGCCGTCCAGCACCGCCTCCACGCCCAGCGCCTGCAGCGCCTGGACGATCGCCGGCAGCCGCTGCGTCCATTCCAGTTCATTCCGCGACCACAGCCGCACCTTGTCGCGGCCCAGCTGCGCGATCAGCCGGTAGCCGTCCCATTTGGCCTCGTGCAGCCAGCCCTCGCCCGCCGGCGCCGCCTCCACCAGGGTCGCCAGCTGCGGTGCATGGAAGGCCGGCGCGCGGCGGGTGCGGCGCGCCCCGGGCAGCTTCGCCGCGGCGGCCAGCAGGCGCCGCGTGCGCGCGGCATCGCCGCCTCCGCGCTTCCGCGTCCGCACGGCCTCCGCCGGCGCGTCCGGCGCCGCGTCGAGCAGGTCGTCGGCCTCCTTCTTCGCCGCATGGGCGTCGCGCGCCTTGAACAGCAGCCACTCAGGCTGCCGCCTGCGCCTGCCCGAACGCACCAGGTGCCAGCCGCCCTTGAGCTTGCCGCCATGCAGCTGGAAGCGCAGGTGGCCCTTGGCGAGCTGTTCTTCCGCGTCGCCGTCGGTGCTCCACACGCCGTGGTCGAAGATCGCGACGTGGCCGGCACCGTACTGGCCCTCGGGGATGTCGCCCTCGAACCGGGCGTAGTCCAGCGGGTGGTCCTCCACCTCGGCCGCCAGCCGCTTCACCGCCGGATCCAGGCTCGGCCCCTTGGGCACCGCCCAGCTGCGCAGGGTATTGCCCACCTGCAGGCGGAAGTCGTAATGGCGGTGGCTGGCATGGTGCAGCTGCACCACGAAGATCGGCTGCCCGCCGCGCCGGCGGCGGCTGTCCGCCGCCGGCTCCGGGGTCCGTTCGAACTGCCGCTTGCGCCGGTAGTCGTACAGGCTCATGCGTGTTCCCCGTCCATCCGCCAGGCCCGCGCCGCGGGCCGCGATACCAGGCTGTTGCGTTCATGCCAGGCGCGCAGCCCGGGGGCAGCGTCGTCGCCGGGCTCCACGTCGAGCAGCACGCAGGCATCCAGCGCGTCGCGCAGCAGGCCCAGCGGCGCGCTGCCGGCCGCCGGCGGCCAGAACTCGGCCGGGCCGAAGCGCTCGACCAGCGCCTGCACGCCGTGGCGGCGGTTCTCGTGTGCCTGCTGCAGGCGCTGGCGTACCCAGCCGCGCAGCGGCGCGTGCGCCACGAAGCCCCGCGCCACCTGCTCGTCGCGCCAGCCGGCCAGCAGCGACAGCGCGCCGCGCACCCATTCGGTGCGGCCGCCGGCCCGCGCCGGCACCAGCAGCGGCGCCGGCGCGGCATGCGGCCGCAGCCAGCGCTTGAGCGCCGTCTCCCAGCCCCGCGCCTCCTTCAGGGTGTCGGCCTCCAGCAGCCAGCCGGCGTCCAGGTCGAAAAGCTCGAAGTAGCGTGGGGAAAACGCCTGCATGCGCGTCAGCGGATCGTTGGCGATGCCCAGCTTGGCGTGGTCCTCGTTCGCGCACGGCAGGACATAGAGGAAGGTGGTGCCGCGCACGCGGCTGCCCATGCTGTCGACGGCGATGAGGCGGCGGCTTCCCGGCATCGTCAGGAAGAGGCCGTGCGGCGCGTGGATTTGCGCGCCTTCTTCGCCGGCGCCTTGCGTGCGGCCGCCTTCTTCGCCGGCGCGCGTTTGCTGGCGGGCGTGCGCTTCTTCTCGTCCAGGCTTTTCTGCAGCAGCGCCATGAAGTCGACCACGTTGGTGGTGGCGTCCTCCGGCTCCTCGCGCTCGTCGATGATGCGCGTGGTGGCGCCCTTGGCCTTCAGCCGCTTGCGGATGATGGCCTCGAGCCGGCCGCGGAACTCGTCCTGGTAGTCGTCCGCATGCCACGCCACCGACATCGACTCGATCAGGCTGGCGGCCATCTCCGCCTCGCGTTTGGAGATGCGGTAGTCGGCGGGCTTGCCCTCTGGCAGCCTGTATTCGGCCGGGTCCACCAGTTCCTGCGGGTAGCGCAGCATCAGCAGGATCAGGGCGTCGCCCTCGGGCACTACCGCGCACAGGTACTCGCGGGTGCGGATGACGACCCGCGCGATACCCACCCGGCCGGTGTCGCGCAGGGTCTCGCGCAGCAGCACATAGCCCTTCTCGGCCTTCTTGCCGGGGACGATGACATAGGGCTTTTCATAGAAGCGCAGGCTGATCTCGCCGCGGTCGACGAAGGCTTCCACGTCGATGGAGTCATGCGTCTGCGGCGCCGCCGAGGCGATGTCCTCCTTGTCCACCACGACATAGCTGCCCTTGTCGTACTCGAAGGCCTTGACGATGTCCTTCCAGGGCACTTCCTCGCCGGTTTCGGCATTGACCCGCTCGAAGCGGATCGGCTTGCGGTCGCGGGAGTCGAGCATGCGGAAGCTGATGTCCACCCGCCTTTCGCCGCTCATCAGCGACACCGGGACGTTCAACAGGCCGAACGACAGGGTTCCGGTCCAGATCGGACGCGCCATGGCATGCACACCGTTGTGGATTGCCGACAACGCTGGCCAATGGCGGCTAAAGCAGGCGTGAAGAAGCGCCGGGCGGTTTTCACGCCTGCGCCGGGAACAGGCCGGGGACGCCGCGCGAGGTGGCCACCGGCGCCTCCAGCGAATGCGCGACGACCGCCAGCGCGTCGCGCTTGCGCCGCGGCGTGATCGCGGCCACGCAGTCGGCCGGCACCCACAGCTCGAACTCGTGCATCCTGGCGTCCAGCGCGGTGGCCAGTACGCAGGAGTCGGCGGCCACGCCGGCCAGCACCAGCCGCCGCACGCGCAGCTTCTGCAGCAGGATCGCCAGCGGCGTGGCATGGAAGGCCGAGTGCTTGGGCTTGAGCACGTGGTAGTCATTCGCGCGCGGCGACAGCCGTTGCGCCACCGCCGCCGCATGGCCGCCGGCCTTGACACAGGCGGCCACCAGGTCGCTGAACTGCCCCTGCCAGCGGGCGAAATTGTCGTTGACGTAAATCACCGGCTGCGCCGCCGCATCGAACCGACGGCGCAGGCCATCGATGTGGGGGCAGATCGCCACGGCGCGCGCGCCGAGCGCGTCGCCGCCCTCGAAGTCGAACAGGTTGATCATGTCCAGGATGATCAACGCGGTCGCATTGGCCTTGCCGGGTGCCATGGCCGGTGCGTCGGCTCAGCCGCGCGGGCCGCCCATGACCGGCAGGACCGCGCCGCTGATGTAGCTGGCGGTCACCGGCGAGGCCAGGAACACATAGGCCGGGGACAGTTCCTCCGGCTGCGCGGGCCGGCCCATGTCGCTGTCCTTGCCGAACTTCGCCACCTCCGGCGCCTCCTTGTCCGCCGGGTTCAGCGGCGTCCACACCGGCCCCGGCGCGATGCAGTTGACGCGGATGCCGCGGCTCGACACCTGCGCCGCCAGCGACCTGGTGAAGGCGTGGATGGCGCCCTTGGTGGCCGAATAGTCGATCAGCGACGGGCTGCCGAACAGCGCGGTCTCCGAGCCGGTGTTGATGATGCTGGCGCCCTGCCCTAGATACGGCAGCACCGCGCGCGCCATCTGGATGTAGCCGGCGATGTTGGTCTGCAGGGTTTCCTGCAGGTGCGCGTCGCGCAGGTCCTCGAGCCGGTGGCAGTGCAGCTGGAAGGCGGCGTTGTTGACCAGGATGTCGATGCCGCCGAGCGCTTCGTTCACCTGCCGCGCCGCCTGCTCGCAGAACGCGGGGTCGCGCACGTCGCCGCTGATGGCGATGCAGCGCTGCCCTTCCTCCTCCACCGCCCTGCAGGTGGTCTGCGCGTCCTCATGCTCGTCCAGGTACAGGATCGCCACGTCGGCGCCTTCGCGCGCGAAAAGAATGGCCACCGCACGTCCGATGCCCGAATCGCCGCCGGTCACCAGGGCGCGCATGCCCTGCAGCTTGCCGCTGCCGCGATAGTCCGGCGCCAGGTAGCGCGGCTGCAGCTGCAGCTCATGCTCGTTGCCCGGCTTCTCCAGGCTCTGCGCCGGCATTTTCGTCGGTTGCCGCCGCGTGCCGGCCTGCACGCCGCCCTGCGCCTTTTCCGGCTTCTTCGCGCCCTGCTCCCTGGCCCGCGCCTGCAGCCCGCGCTGGCGTTCGGCGGTGCGTTCCGCCTCGCCGCCGGAGGCCTGCAGGGGGCTCTTTCCGGTGGGCGTGGACGCAGGGGATGTCGTCTTTTTCGGTGTCGTCTTCTTGCTGGCTGCCATGGCTCATGTTCCCGCGCGGATTCGCCTGTCGCTCATCGCCTCACTGCCCCGCGTGGCGGGCACAGTGCTCGCAGCAATAGACCACGCCCCCGGCCTCCGCGCCGTGGCCGATGACCGCGCACCCGCAATGCGCGCAGCGCGGCGCCATCGCGTGGATCGCGCATTCGAAGGAATCGAAGGTGCGGGTCACCGCCCCCTGGGTGACCGTGAAGCTGTTCCGGTATTCGTTTCCGCAGACGTCGCAGGTCGCCATGGCGAACTCCTCGATTCTGATGGCCTGATGAGGCCTCGATTTTCGATGCGCCGCGGCTGCCCGCCCGTGAAAGGACGTGGAGGCGATGTGCATGGCGGGCGGTGAAGCGATGCTCCTGCAGGTGGAAACGAGCGAAGCCGCTGCCGCGCGCTCAGCGATGGCAGGCGCGCAGCAGGCGCAGCGCCGCCGCTTCCAGTTGCCGGATGCCACGCAGCGTGCGCAGCGGCTCCAGCCGCCCGGCGCGCCATGCTTCGAATACGCAGGGGTCGATATAGGACTTGCGGCACACCGTTGGCGTGTTGCCGAGCATGCCGGCAACCGAGGCGATGACCTGGTTCTGCAGCGCCAGGCACTGCGCCTGGCTGGCGTCGTCGGGCGGCGGCAGGCGCGCCAGTTCCACCAGCGCGGTCAGGGTCGCGCCCCAGGTACGGAAATCCTTGGCGCTGAAGTCGTCGCCGGTCGCCTGCCGCAGGTAGTCGTTGACGTCGCCCGAATCGATGGGCCGCACCTGGCCGTCGTCGTCCTGGTACTGGAACAGCATCTTCCCGGGCAGGTCGTGGCAGCGCCGGATCAACGCCACCAGCCGGGCGTCGTCTATGTGCAGCACATGCACGCGGCCGGACTTTCCGGCAAAGCGTATCTGCGCCGTGCTCCTGCCGGGCAGGCTCACATGCCGCGCACGCAGGGTGGTCAGGCCATAGGAGTGGTTGCTGCGCGCATAGGCCGCATTGCCCACCCGCGCATAGGTCCGGCCCATCACCGAGACGACCAGGGCCAGCACCTTCTCGCGCGGCAGCCCCGGCAATGCCAGGTGCCTGCGCACCTGCCGGCGCAGCGCCGGCAACGCCTTGCCGAAGGCGAGGATGCGGTCGAATTTGTCCGTGCCCCGCTGCCGCACCCAATCCGGGTGGTAACGGTACTGCTTGCGGCCACGCGCATCGCGGCCGGTTGCCTGCAGGTGGCCGTCGGCGCGGGCGCATATCCAGACATCGGTATAGGCCGGCGGGATCGCCAGGCTGCGTATCCGTTGCAGCACCTGCCGGTCGCGTACCGGCGCGCCGTCTCCGTCCACATAGCGGAAACCCTTGCCCGCGCGTATCCGGACGATGCCGGGTTGCCCGTCACGGACATGGCGCAGCCCGTTCTCACTCATGGCGACCGGCGGCTCCCATGGATCGGCTCAGATCGCAATCGCGTCCCCTGGCATCGCACACCCCGGCCACTCACCAGGGCGGAACGGCCAGCACCAGCACAAGGACCAGCGCGATGGCGCCGATGAGCAGCATCCAGTGGCGTCGTTTCATCGGGAAGGCACCTCGCAGCAGGCAGATCGAAAAGGCGATGCGTCGCGCCCCGCGATGGAACCGCGGCCGGGCCGGGCCAACTGGCCGCTCATGGCTCCACGTCCGGCATGCAGCGGTTCTTCTTCGCTTTCAGGTGCGCCGCGGTCTGCGCCAGGTCGGCGTAACGCATCCGGATTTCCTCCAGCTGTTCCTGGTCCAGCTCCTCCAGGTTGAGGAGTTCGTTGTTGGCCGCCTTGCTCGCCCGGATCAGCTCATCGAGCTTGATATGCACCGCGGCGGTGTCGGCGTTCTGCGTGTGCTGGATCAGGAACACCATCAGGAAGGTCACGATGGTCGTCCCGGTATTGATCACCAGCAGCCAGGTATCGTTGAAATCGAACAGCGGCCCCGTCAGTGCCCAGACCACGACGATGCCGCCGGCAACCGCGAACGCGCCAAACGACCCCGCGGCCAGCGCGGTCGCCGACGCGATCTTTCCGAACTTCTTCTTCAGCATGGCAGCTCCAACGACATGGCGACGCGGCTTTACTGCACCGCCATCGCACCGGACCAGATCGACTGCGCCATGACCGCCACGAGGGCGCCCAGCGTCATGTAGAGCAGGGCTGAAAGAGTCTGCGAGAACAACCGTTTCATTGCCCCTTCTCCTGCAGTACGACCGGAACGCATCTATAGCGCCCGCCTCGTGACCGGCACGGGAAGATCGGTGTAGATCCCGTGAGCGCATGCGGTGCGCTGCCAGCGTTCACGACACCACCTCGCAGCCGCGTTCAGGAGGCGGGGCCTTCTGCCCCCGCGCAGCCGTGACTCGTCCTTGGCGGCGGCGCACACGGCGGGTTCGGTCCGCCAAAGAAAAGCAGGGACGATGATGCCGATGTCGGCCAGCAAACCTGCGTCGCCATCCTGCCGTCACGCAGGATGCATGCACCGGAACGAAGCCGCCGGATGAGCGGTATCGGGCGTTGCGCATGGCAATGCACCCAAGCCCGCCGAGTACGCGCCTTCCGCTCGCCGCCGCAGCCCCCAATGTCCGCTCGATGCTGCATGTCTCGAGCGATCCGGAGCAGTTGCCAACGCCCCGCCCCGTACCCGCCCCCGGGGCAAAGCGGTACGTCATGCGGGTGGACATCCGACATGTCGACGCCGCGGACTTCCTGCCCCGCCCGTGCTCCCTGCTCCACTGCTCCCCTGTCCCGGCTCCTTGCTCCCCGTCCCCCTGCTCCCTGTTCCCTGTTCCCTGTTCCCTGTTCCCCGTTCCCTGTTCCCCGTTCCCTGTTCCCCTGCTCCCTTGGCAACAGCCAACGACTAACGACAGGCATCGTGGACCCGGTTGTCCCAGTAGCTGGAAAGAGCGAATCCGCGCTTCAGCCCCGCCCTGCGGTAGGCGTCCTCACGGCCTTTCCGTGCCTTCGCACAGGCATCTTCCCCGGGCCGTGCGTTGCGGCGCACAGCAGTGGAAGTGCCGGCGCGGCGCGGCTTCGGCCCGCTCCGCAGCGGCTGCGATCCTGCGGCAGCCGCTGCCCCAGGCATCGGCCCCGGCGGAGGCACGATCCAGGTCCTGGCCGGCGGGCCCCTGCATGGCGCCGATTGATAGGACACCTGGTTGCCATCGCTGCACTTGAACACCTGCACCGGCGCTAACACCTGCACCGGCGCTGCCGGTTGCACGCCGGCCACCGCCAGCAGGAGTAGATATCCGACTGTCGCCATCCCGGGCTCCATCGCCTGTCCTGGGTTCGATCATGCGCAGCAGCACGCAGGAGGAACATCAGGCGGAAGGACTGTCCACGGTCGGCGCGCGGGCCGCTTCCATGTCGGAAAACCGCCCTCCGCGCATGTGAAGATTTTTTTCATAAATGGCTTGCCCGGCCCGAAAAGCCCGGCTATCATTTCTTTCTCGGCAACAACGGGGCCATAGCTCAGCTGGGAGAGCGCCTGCATGGCATGCAGGAGGTCAGCGGTTCGATCCCGCTTGGCTCCACCACATCCGGACATTAGGCCGTCCGGGTCGCCGAAAAAACTTGATGAAGTTTACGCGTCCCCATCGTCTAGAGGCCTAGGACATCACCCTTTCACGGTGGCGACCGGGGTTCGAATCCCCGTGGGGACGCCATTCATCGAAAACAAAGACCCAGGTTGTTCAGGGTCTTTTTTGTTGGAGAAGCTGCCTGCCCAACAGGCAACGAGGAAGAAGAAAAAGCTTCCACTTCAACACCGGGTCCGGTATGATTCCGCGCTCGAAAATTTGGATACGGGGCCATAGCTCAGCTGGGAGAGCGCCTGCATGGCATGCAGGAGGTCAGCGGTTCGATCCCGCTTGGCTCCACCAAATCCGGACATTAGGCCGTCCGGGTTGCAGTACAACGAAGCACACGCGTCCCCATCGTCTAGAGGCCTAGGACATCACCCTTTCACGGTGGCGACCGGGGTTCGAATCCCCGTGGGGACGCCAATTCAAGGAAGCTCTGCCCAGGCAGGGCTTTTTTGTTGCCCGGAACAAACGCAGGCCGCGCGCGTCGCAGCCCATTTCACTCCGGCTGCAATACCTTGAGCAGCGCCCTGCGCAGGTCGCTGCCCATGTAGGGCTTGGCCAGCTTCGCGCCCGCATCGAACACCGCCGGCAGCCGCGCGACCTCCATCCCGGTCGCGACCAGGAAAGGAATGCCGCGCGCGGCAAGCACCTCGGCCACCGGCGTGCTGTCCTCGTTGTCGGCCAGGCAGAAATCCAGGAAAGCCAGCTGCGGCTGCAGCCGGTCGATCATCTCCAGGGCGGACTGCACGGTATCGGCGACACCCACGACCTGCAGCCCTTCGCGCTCCAGTTGCAGCTGCAGCAGCGTCGCATTCAAGTCGTCGTTCTCCACGATCATCACACGCATGGAGTGCAGCGAACCCATCGCAATTCCCTGGTCCCGGATGACCGGAGTATAGCCAGCGGCGCCCGCCGGCACTTTGCGGAAAACACCGGCACGCACCTGCCCATCCCCGGAACCGTCGGCTATACTTGCGCCCCTGCCAGCCGAAGTGGCGGAATCGGTAGACGCAGCGGACTCAAAATCCGCCGCCCTTAAAAGCGTGTGGGTTCGAGTCCCACCTTCGGCACCAGCACGACGAAAAGCCAGGCCTCGCAGCTTGGCTTTTTTGTTTGCCCGCTTCCGGCACGGCGTGGCGCGCGGCCATTGGCAGGCCCCATGCGCGGGGCCTGCGGTGGAGCAGCGCGGTCATCGTCCCCGCATCAGCCGCGGCGCGCCCTCGCGAAGGCTTCGGCCAGGGCGTTGTTCGCCGGCGGCGCGGCGGTGCCGGGCCGCGCGCCACGCGACGGCTCGCCGCGACCACCGTCGCGTCGAGCCGTATTGCCCTGCCCCGCGTTCTTGTCGGTGCGCCTGGCCGGCGCCGGGCTGTCGTCCAGGCGGCGGGTCAGCGCGATGCGCTTGCGGGCCACGTCGACCTCCAGCACCTTCACCTTGACGATGTCGCCGGCCTTGACCACGTCGCGCGGGTCCTTGACGAAGGTGTCCGACAGCGCGGAGATGTGGATCAGGCCGTCCTGGTGCACGCCGATGTCGACGAACGCGCCGAACGCGGCGACGTTGCTCACCACGCCTTCCAGCACCATGCCTTCGCGCAGGTCCTTGATGTCCTCCACGCCGTCGGCGAAGCGCGCCGCCTTGAACTCCGGGCGCGGATCGCGGCCGGGCTTTTCCAGCTCCTTGAGGATGTCGCGCACGGTCGGCACGCCGAACGTCTCGTCGGTGAACTGCTCGGCCTTCAGGCCGCGCAGGTAGCTGCCGTCGCCGAGCAGCGCCTTGATCGGCCGCTGCGCGGCGGCGACGATGCGCTCGACCACCGGGTAGGCCTCCGGGTGCACGGCCGAGGCATCCAGCGGCTCGTCGCCATCGGCGATGCGCAGGAAGCCGGCGCACTGCTCGAAGGTCTTGTCGCCCAGGCGCGGCACCTTGAGCAGGTCGCGGCGGCGCCTGAACGGGCCGTTCTCGTCGCGGTGGCGCACGATGTTCTCGGCCACGGTCGAGGACAGCCCCGATACGCGCGACAACAGCGCGGCCGATGCGGTATTGACGAACACGCCCACCGCGTTGACGCAGTCCTCCACGCGCGCGTCCAGCGCCTTGGCCAGGCGGAACTGGTCCACGTCGTGCTGGTACTGGCCCACCCCAATGGCCTTGGGCTCGATCTTGACCAGCTCGGCCAGCGGATCCTGCAGGCGCCGCGCGATCGACACCGCGCCGCGCAGCGACACGTCGAGGTTCGGGAATTCCCGGGCCGCGAACTCTGACGCCGAGTACACCGAGGCGCCCGCCTCGCTGACCACGACCTTCTGCAGCTTCGGGTTGTCGCAGGCCTTGATGACCTCGCCGGCGAGCTTGTCGGTTTCGCGGCTGGCGGTGCCGTTGCCGATCGCGATCAGCTCGACGTCGTGCTTGGCGCACAGGTGCTTGAGCGTCTGCAGCGACTGTTCCCACTGGCGCCTGGGCTCGTGCGGATAGATGGT
>Ga0182741_1001361_pt1 | contig 32225 bp, 33 predicted proteins | sample eDN5th37CBELigOP_FD_128874 | JGI IMG/M metagenome (GOLD analysis project Ga0182741, IMG submission 128874) | Enriched Organic Plus compost microbial communities from Emeryville, California, USA - eDNA 5th pass 37_C BE-Lig OP (version 2) (version 2) ... | reverse complement strand
GCCTGCACCATGAGCGGCAGGTCGAGCTCCTTGGCCCGCGCCTCGGTGATCGGCGCGCACAGGTAGCCGCTCGTGTGGTGGAGGAAGAACGCCACCTTCTCGGGGGTGACGAACTCCGCCGCCATGACGAGGTCGCCCTCGTTCTCGCGGTCCTCGTCGTCGACGACCACGAGGATCTCCCCGCGGGCGAACGCCTCGACGGCGTCTTCGATCTTCGCGAACGGCATGGTCAGGGTTCCTTCTTCCAGGACAGGAGGCGCTCGACGTACTTGGCGATGACGTCGACCTCGAGGTTGACGAGGTCGCCCACCCCCTTGTGGCCGAGGGTGGTCACCTCCTGAGTGTGGGGGATGACGGCGACGGTGAAGCCGTCCTCGAGGGGCGAGACCACCGTGAGGCTGACGCCGTCGACGGTGATCGAGCCCTTCTCGACGATGTAGCGGAGCAGGTCGGGGTCGGTACGGATCCGCAGGTCCGGCGCGGGCGCGACGATCTCCCCCACCCCGTCCACGTGGCCCTGGACGAGGTGCCCGCCGAGGCGCTCGCTGAGCCGCACCGGCCGCTCGAGGTTGACCGGGTGCCCGGGGGCGAGCGAGCCGAGCGCGGTGCGGCGGTAGGTCTCGTCGACGACGTCGGCCTCCCACCAGCCGGCCGCGGCGTCCCAGTCGACGACGGTGAGGCACACGCCGTTCACCGCGATCGACGCCCCCGAGCTGACGTCCTCGAGCACGGTGCGGGCGGCGATGCGCAGCCGCGGCCCCTCGCGCGACGCGACGGTGCCGAGCTCCTCGACGATGCCGGTGAACATCAGCGGGCCTCCTCGGCGCCGGGGACGAGGTCGATGCGCAGGTCGGGCCCGAGCTGGCGGACCGACACGATCTGGCCGCGGCGCACGGCGTCGATCGTGGGGGCCCCCGGGCCGGCGAAGAGGCCGCGGGCGTCGTCGCCGCCGAAGAGCGCCGGGGCGAGGTAGAGGACGTAGCGGTCCACGAGCCCCTCGTGGTGGAGCGCGTGGGCCACGGTGGCGCCGCCCTCCACGAGGACCTGCACGCACCCGTCGGCGCCGAGCTCGTCGAGGAGCTCGCCGATCGGTCCGTGATGGCTGCGGCAGGGGTGGATCCGGGCGCCCTCGGGGGCGTCGCCGAGGACGATCCGCTGGGGGTCGCCGCGCGGGGCGGGGGCGTCGCGCACGGTGAGGGCGGGGTCGTCGGCTCGGACGGTGCCGGCGCCGACGATGATCGCGTCGCTCTCGGCGCGGAGGGCGTGGGCGTCGGCGCGGGCCTCGGGGCCGGTGATCCACTGGCTGGTCCCGTCGGGCGCCGCGGTGCCGCCGTCGAGCGTGGCCGCCATCTTGAGCACGACGTAGGGACGACCGGTCCGCCGGTGGTGGAGGTAGGGGGCGAGCAGCTGGCGGGCCTCGCCGGCCAGCACCCCGATCAGCACCTCGATCCCGGCCTCGACGAGCCGGGCCGCGCCGGCGCCGGCCACCTGCGGGTCGGGGTCCTCGAGCGCGATCACGACCCGTCCCACCCCGGCCGCGACGAGGGCGTCGGCGCACGGGGGCGTGCGCCCGTGGTGGGCGCAGGGCTCGAGGGTGACCCACGCCGTGGCCCCCCGCAGGTCGGCGCCGGCCGCCCGGGCGGCGGCGAGGGCGCTGGCCTCGGCGTGGGGGCCGCCCGCCGCAGCGGTGGCGCCGGTGAAGACCTGCCCGTCCGCGGTCTCGAGGACGCAGCCGACCCAGGGGTTGGGCGGGGTGAGGGCCCGCACGCCGGCGGCCAGGGCGAGGGCCTGGCGCATGCGGCTGGTGTCGAGCTCGATCGTCACGTCGTGTCCTGGGTGAGGCGGGGCGGGCGCGGCGCGACGACGGGGACCGGCTCGGCACCGGTCGTTCGTCCTCGCTCCCATCCGGACTCTCACCGTCGGCTCCGGAGTTCCACCGGATCGGCCGCCCCACTGGTGGTGGGGAGGTTCGCGGGCTGTGACCGCCGGTCGGGACTTCCACCCAACCCCGCGAGGCGTTTCGGTTGTGGATCTCAGGGTACCGACCGACCTTCGCCGGGCGGCAATCGGGCGGGCGACGGGCCGCTACCGGAGGGCCCGGCCGAGCGCGTAGCCGGCTGCGGCGGCGACCAGCCCGCCGACCACGGACGCGGCCACGTAGGCGGCGGCCAGCCCCGCTCGACCGCTGCGGCCGTGCGTGAACGCCTCCCAGGCGAAGGTGGAGAAGGTGGTGAACCCGCCGAGGACGCCGACGGCGACCGGCGTGGTGAGCTCGGAGGAGACCCGACCGGCGGCCACCGTGAGGAGCAGGCCGAGGAGGAAGGCGCCGGTGAGGTTGATGCCGAGGGTGGCCCAGGGGAAGGCGCTCTGGTCGGCTCGTCCGCCGATCGCGTAGCGGGCCATCGAGCCGACGGCCCCGCCGAGGCCGACCCAGAGGTAGCGCATCAGTGGGGTCGTCCGCCGGCGAGGAGCTCGAGGGCGTGGGGCACGACGTCGAGGACGGCGTCGAGGCACTCCCGACTGCCGCTCGTGGAGCCGGGGAGGTTGAGGACGAGCGCCTGGCCAGCGGTGCCGGCCCGGGCCCGGGAGAGCCGGCCGAGCGGGCTGACGAGCCGCATGGCCTCGGCGAGACCGGGGGCCTCCCGGTCGATGACGGCGAGGGTCCCCTCCGGGGTGAGGTCCCGGGGCCCGAACCCGGTGCCGCCGGTGGTGACGACGAGCCCGGCGAAGCCCTCGCACGCCGCCCGCAGCGCGTCGGCGACGGGCTCCACGCCGTCCCCCACGACGTGGTGCGCCACGACGTCGAACCCCGCGCCCCGCAGCACGTCCACGACCACCGCCCCCGACCGGTCCTCCCGCGCCCCCCGGACGACCGAGTCCGACACCGTGATCACCTTCGCCGGCCATCCCATCAGCGCCAGTCTGGCAAACGACCCGGGTCGCCCCCGCCACGCCGCCGCCGACCGAGCCCCAGAGCGCAGGGCGAACCCGGCCGCGACGCCCCCGGTGCGTGCCGCCGCGAGGACCGGCGGTGTGTGTGTGTGTGTGGGGGGGGGGAGCGGCCTCGTGCCGGAGCAGCCCACCGGGCGGCGGGGCGGCTCCGCCGCCCCGGGGCCGACGAGCCCTCAGCGCGGCGGCCCGGCCGCCGCACCCCTGTCCCTCGGCCCGGCTCCGCCTCCGGGCCGACGCCGGAGCCGAAGGACGAACATGCCGTCCGTGCCTGCGGCCTGGGGGAGGAGGCGGGCGCCGCGCCCGTGGGGGGTCCAGGGCGTGTCGAGGGGTGGGAGCGGGTCGAGGTCGGGGTGGGTGCCGGCGAGGTGCTCGTCGATGGCGATCGTCTCGGCGTCGGTGAGGGTGCAGACGGCGTAGACGAGGGTGCCGCCGGGGCGGAGCAGGGCGACGGCGGCGTCGACGATGGCCCGCTGGAGGTCGGCGAGGCGGTCGAGCGCGTCGGGCTGGATGCGCCAGCGGGCGTCGGGGCGGCGGCGGAGGGTCCCGAGCCCGGAGCAGGGCGCGTCGACGAGGACCCGATCGAAGGTGCCGTCCCGGTAGGGCGGCCGGGTGGCGTCGGCGACGAGGACGGCGATCGGGTGCTCGGCGCGAGCGTTGGCGACGACGAGGCGGGCTCGGCTAAGGCGCTGGTCGGAGGCGTGGACCTGCGCTCCGGTGGCGGCGAGCAGGGTGGCCTTGCCGCCGGGGGCGGCGCAGAGGTCGGCGACGCGCTCGCCGGGGGCCGCCTCGACCGCTTCGGCCACCCACTGGGAGGCGAGGTCCTGGACGTACCCGTCGGGCCGCTCGGTGACGGTCGGCGGGGTGTTCATGATCTCGAGGGCGGCGAGGGCGGCGTCGGCGCCGAGGTCGGTGGTGAGGCGCTCCACGACCCAGTCCGGGTAGCTGAGCCGGGTGGCGTCGTCGGGCCAGGTGACCGGGGTGGTGGCGACTCGGCGCAGGACGGCGTTGACGAGGCCGCGGGCAGCGCGGGGGGCGACGGCGACGGTCTCTCCCACGGCGGCGTGCGGCGGCAGGCCGAGGTGGTGGAGCTGGTAGGCACCCAGGCGCAGGGCGTTGCGGACGCGGGGCTCGACGTCGCGGGTGAGGAAGCGGTCGACGAGGTGGTCGCAGGCCCGACGCATGCGGGTGGTGCCGTAGACGAGCTCGGTGGCGAAGTGCCGGTCGCGCGCCTCGAGGCCGCTGCGGGCGAGCAGCTCGGGGAGGACGAGGTTGGCGTAGGCCCCGCCCGGGTCGATCCGGTCGAGGGCGTCGAGGGCCACCGCTCGCGCGCTGGCCGGCGCTCCCGGAGATCCGGCCGCTCGGGGGCCGGGCCCGCGCCCGTGGCGCCGCCCGTCCCGGCCGCGCCGCGGGCGGGCGTCGTCGTCGGAGGTCACGTCCCGAGGGGCTCGCCGCTCGACCAGGGGGCCCCGTTCACCCAGGCCCGGGCGGCCATGCGGGGCTTGCCCTCGGGCTGCACCTCGACGAGCTCGACGGGTCCGTCGCCGGCGGGCGCCACCGGTCCGTCGCCCCGCGGCGGCACGTTGGTCCGCCAGATCTTGAGGCGCTTCCCGGCGACGGTGGTCCACGCCCCACCGATGCGCACCAGCCGGTGCACCTCGACGGCGGGGCGACGCCAGTCGATCTGCAGCTCGGTGGGGTCGATCTTGGCGGCGTAGACCGGTTCGCCCTCCTGGGGGCGGGGCTCGGGAAGGCCGGTGGAGAGGGTGTCGACGAGCAGCCGCGTCCCCTCCTCGACGAGACGGGCCCGCAGCTCCTCGAGCGTGTCGTCGGGCCCGATCGGCACCTCGACCCGGGCGTAGATGCCGCCGGTGTCGAGCCCCTCCTCCACGGCCATGAGGTCGACGCCGGTGCGGTCGTCGCCGGCCAGGATCGCCCGCTCGACGGGGGCGGCGCCCCGCCAGCGGGGCAGCAGGGAGAAGTGGACGTTGACCATCGGCACCCGTTCGAGGACGTGGGGCCGGATGATCTGCCCGAAGGCGACGACCACGCCGAGGTCGACCCCGGCGTCGAGCACGTCGTCGACCTCGTGGGTGACCGGGATGCCGAGCTCGAGGGCCGCGGCCTTCACCGGGGAGGGCGAGGTGCCGCTCCCCCGCCCCCGGCGGCGGTCGGGCTGGGTGACGACGAGCGCCACGTCGAACCCGGCCTCGACGAGGGCCCGCAGGGGTGGGACGGCGAGCTCGGGCGTGCCGAGGTAGGCGAGGCGCTGCGGGCGACCCGACGGAGGCGGTGCGAGCGCCACGGCCGCCCGGTCAGCGCAGGCTGAAGCCGCCGCGCCCCGCGGGAGCGGCGATCTCGGCGTCGGCCAGGTCGGCCGCGCTCAGCTTCTGCTCCCGGATGATCCGCAGGGCCGTCTTGCGCTGGTCGGGGTCGAGGCGCTCGATGTAGAGGATCCCGTCGAGGTGGTCGATCTCGTGCTGGAACGCTCGGGCCAGCAGCTCGTCGGCCTCGATCGACAGCTCGTTGCCGTCGAGGTCGTAGCCCACGAGGTGCACCCGCTTCGGGCGCACGAGCTCGAAGCTGAGGCCCGGGATCGACAGGCAGCCCTCCTCGTAGGCCCACTCGCCGTCGGACTCGACGATCTCGGGGTTGATCACGGTGTGGGCGCCGTCGCCGACGTCGTAGACGAAGAGGCGCTTCTGCACGCCCACCTGCGGGGCGGCGAGCCCGACGCCGGGCGCGGCGTACATCGTCTCGATCATGTCCTCCGCGAGCCGAACGAGCTTCTCGTCGACCTCGGTGACCTCCTTGGCCCGCTGTCGGAGGACGGGATCACCGATCCGACGGATCTCGTAGGGCGCGTCCATGCGGTGAGGATACCGGCGGCCGTGGCCGCCGCCGCGGCCGGTGTGATCGGTGACACGGCCGTCCAGGGTGCCCGGCGGCGGCGCCGGTAGGTTTCCGGGCATGCCCGAGCCGGCCGGCCACTACTTCTCCCCGTCGCCGGGCGCGGCGTCGAGGCCCGGGACGGTGCGCCTGGTGCTGCCGGACCGCACCCTCGACCTGGCCACCGACCGGGGCGTGTTCTCGGCCGACCGCGTCGACCCGGGCACGAAGTACCTGCTGCTCGAGGCGCCTCCGCCGCCGGCGGCCGGCACCTTCGTCGACCTCGGCTGCGGGTACGGGCCGATCGCCTGCACGCTGGCCGCCCGGGCTCCCGGCGCGACGGTGTGGGCGGTCGACGTCAACGAGCGGGCCCGGGTGCTCTGCCGGGCCAACGCGTCGGCGCTCGGCCTGGGCAACGTGGTGGTGGCGGCCCCCGAGGAGGTGCCGCCGGACCTCGAGGTCGATCTGATCTGGTCGAACCCGCCGATCCGGATCGGCAAGGCCGCCCTCCACGACCTGCTGCGCTCCTGGCTGGCCCGCCTCTCCCCTGCCGGCACGGCCGTGCTCGTCGTCCAGCGGCACCTGGGCGCGGACTCGCTGCAGCGCTGGCTCCAGGCCGAGGGGTGGCGGGCCGAGCGGCTCGGATCGCGGGCCGGGTACCGGCTCCTCGAGGTGCGCCGGCCGTGAGGCAGCTCGACGGGACCGGGATGAAGCGCCTCCACCGCGAGTGGCGGCGTCGCACCGCGGGCCGTCTGGGGCTCGTGCTCGAGGACGTCGAGGGGCCCTTCAACGTGGGGGCGATCATCCGCACCGCCGCCGCGCTGCGCGCGGACGACGTGTGGCTGGCCGGCCGCACGCCGGACCCCCGGGAGGCGAAGGTGCAGAAGACGGCGCTCGGCACCGACCGCTACCTCGCCTTCCACCGGGTGCCCGACGGCCCCGCGGCGGTGGCCGCGGCCCGGGCCCGCGGGTACAAGGTGCTGGCCCTCGAGCTGGCCGAGGGCGCCCAGCCGCTGCACGAGCGGGCCCTCTCCGCGGCCACCGCGCTCGTGGTCGGTCACGAGGACCGGGGCGTGCCCGCGGCGACGCTGGCGGTCTGCGACGCGGTGGTCTACCTCCCGCTGCTGGGGCGGGTGGGGTCGCTCAACGCCGCGACGGCGGCGTCGATCGCCTGCTACGAGGTGCGCCGCCAGGCCTGGACGGCTGCGCCCGGCGACGCCGAGGTCTAGGTCGCTCAGACCCGCAGCGGGTCCACCTCGACGCGCAGGCGACCCGGCGGGCGCTCGACGGCGGCGAGCGCGTCGCAGAGGGCCTGGTGGTCCGGTGCCCGCAGCAGCCACCGGCGGTCGTCGACCTGGGCCACCTGGACCCCCGGCGGCGCGCCCAGGCGCTCGACGAAGGCTGGGGCGGCCTCGCCGGAGACCTGGGCCAGCGCGCTGAACGGCGGGAAGCCGAGCAGCTCCCGGCGGGCCCGCTCGGCGTCGGCCACGCGGATGGGGTCGGCCCGGAGCGCGGCCTGGACGACCTCGTGGTCGGGCAGGCGGGTCTGGACCAGGAGCCGCCCGGCGGCCCGGCCCCCCTGCGGCGGGCCCGACGCACCGACGAGCCGGGCCGCCCGAGCCAGGAGCGCGAAGGCCTGCTCGACGGCCCGGAAGCGGGGGGCGAGCAGCTCCTGGTCGAGGTCCAAGACCGCGCAGGCGTCGGCGACGTCGAGCCGCTGGAGGACTGCTTCGGTGCCGACGAGCACCCGGGTCTCGGGCAGCGCGTCGGTGGCGGCGGTGACCTCGCCGACGGGCTCGCGCACGAGCGCCTCGAGCTCCTCTCGGAGGCGGGCCACGCCGACCCGCAGGTTCTTGAAGGTGCCCGCTCCGCAGTGCAGGCACACGGGCGGGCGGGTGGCGTCGCAGCGCCGGCAGCGCAGCTCGTCGGCCGGCTGCTCGACGGCGGCGTCGCACGCGGCGCAGCGGGCCAGCTCCCCACAGCTGCGGCAGGCCAGCAGCCGGGCCCGGCCGGTGCGGTTGAGGACGCACACCACCCGGCCCCCGTCTCGGAGGAGCCGCACGAGCGGCTCGGAGATCAACCCGGCCCGAGTCGGATCCTCGTCGCGCCGGTCGACCACCTCGACGACCGGCCAACCGGCCCGCTCGCGGGCGCGGTCGGGCTCGAAGAGCCGGCCCCAGGCCAGGGCCTCGAGCGTCGGGCACGGGGAGGTGAGGACGCACGGCACGCCCGCCCGCCGGGCCCGCTCGATGCCGACGTCGCGGGCGTGCCAGGTGGGCGTCTGCTCCTGCTGGTGGGCGTCGTCGTGCTCGTCGAGCACCACGACGGCGGCCAGGTCGCCGACGGGTGCCCACGCCGCGGCCCGAGTGCCGACGACGGTGGTGCCGGCGGCGCCGCGCGCCCAGCCCTCGGGGTGGACCGCCACGGGCGCACCCGCGGCGCGGAGCCGGGCCGCCACCCGATCCACCATCGTCTGGGTCGGGCACAGCACGAGGGCTGGGCCGAGGGCGGCGGCGGCCAGGGCCACGTTGCCGAGCGCCGCGGTGGGCGGCAGCCGCAGCACCGAGCGGCCGTGGTCGAGCGCGGCCGCGGTCAGCGGCCCGGTGGGCGGCAGCGTGGCCGCCGGCGGCCTCAGTGGCAGGGCGGGCACGTTTCGGGGCGGTGAGGCGGTGCGCAGGAGCGACGCCCGGCGACCGGCCCACCGCCACGCCGCCCACTCGGCCAGCTCGATCAGGTCCGGCGTGGGGCCGAGGCCGCTGCGCTTCGCGAGCGGGCGCAGGGCCACCCCCTCCGGGGGCTCCACGTCGACGGCGACGACCCAACCGCCCACCCGGCGCCCGTGGAGCTCGATGCGCACGACGTCGCCGACGTGCACCTGGTCGCGCAGCGCCGGCGGGACGAGGTAGTCGAAGCAGCGGTCGATGGCCGGCACGTCCGGCAGCACCCGCACCACGACCTCGTCGCCCATCGCCCCCACCCTGTCACGCCTCCACCCGGCGGGGCGGCGTCGGGCCTGCCCTGCCGCGGCGGGCGCGGCCTGAGCGCCGCGATGGGCCACGACCCGGGCTCGGGTGCCTGGATCAGAGGCCGAGGGCGCGCTTGACGTCGTCGACCCGGTTGGTCTGCTCCCAGGGCAGGTCCTTGTCGCTGCGACCGAAGTGCCCGTAGGCGGCGGTGGCCTTGTAGATCGGCCGGCGCAGGTCGAGGTCGCGGATGATGGCGGCCGGCCGCAGGTCGAACACCTCGCGGACGGCCTCGCTGATCTTGGCCGGGTCCGCGTTCTCGGTGCCGAAGGTCTCGACGAGGATCGACACCGGCTGGGCCACGCCGATGGCGTAGGCGACCTGGATCTCGCAGCGGCTGGCGGCACCGGCGGCCACCAGGTTCTTGGCCACCCAGCGGGCCGCGTAGGCCGCGGAGCGGTCGACCTTGGACGGGTCCTTGCCGGAGAAGGCGCCGCCGCCGTGGCGGGCCGCGCCCCCGTAGGTGTCGACGATGATCTTGCGGCCGGTGAGCCCGCAGTCGGCATGGGGGCCGCCGAGCTCGAAGGTCCCCGTCGGGTTGACGAGCATCGTGAACCCGGAGGTGTCGATCGTGCTGGGCAGGAGCGGGTTGACGACGTGCTCGATCAGGTCCGGCTTGATCAGCGTCTCGGCGTCGAGCCCCGGCTGGTGCTGGGTGGAGATCAGCACCGTCCTGAGGGCCTTGGGGGTGTTGCCCTCGTAGTCGATCGTGACCTGGGTCTTCCCGTCGGGGCGCAGGTACGGGAGGATGCCCGCCTTGCGGACCTCGGAGAGCCGATGGGCCAGCCGATGGGCCAGCCAGATCGGCATCGGCATGAGGTCCTCGGTCTCGTCGCAGGCGTACCCGAACATCATCCCCTGGTCGCCGGCGCCCTGGCTGTCGAGGTCCTCCTCCGAGCTGCCGGTGCGGGTCTCGAAGGCGCGGTCGACGCCTTGGGCGATGTCCGGGGACTGCGGGTCGATCGAGGTCATGACGCCGCAGGTGTTGCCGTCGAAGCCGACCGACTCGCGGTCGTAGCCGATCCCCTTGATCGTCTCGCGCACGATCGTGGGGATCTCGACGTAGGCGTCGGTGGTGATCTCCCCCGCGACGATGGCCAGCCCCGTGGTGACCATGGTCTCGCAGGCGACGCGCGCCATCGGGTCCTCGGCCAGGATGGCGTCGAGGATGGAGTCCGAGATCTGGTCGGCCATCTTGTCGGGATGGCCCTCGGTGACGGACTCCGAGGTGAAGGTCCACTGGCGGGTCACGGGTTGCTCCTTGTCTGGATCACGGCGTCGAGGATGCTGCGGGCGATCGCCCGCTTGTCGGAGAGGGGGATCTCGGTCGCGCCGCCCGCCGCGTCGAGGATGACGACGGCGTTCGTGTCGTGCTCGAAGCCCACGCCGGGCGCCGAGACGTCGTTGGCCACGATGAGGTCGATCCCCTTCCGGGCCAGCTTCTCCGCGGCGTTCGCCCGCAGGTCGTCGGTCTCGGCGGCGAAGCCGACGATCGTCTGACCGGCCCGGCGCTGCTTGCCCAGCGCGGCGAGGATGTCGGTGGTCGGCTCGAGCACGATCTCGGGGGCGCCCTCGGCCTTCTTGAGCTTGCGGTCGGCCACCGCCACCGGGCGGAAGTCGGCCACCGCCGCGGCCATCACGACGACGTCGACGGCCTCGGCTCGCGACAAGACGGCCTCCTCCATCTCGGCGGCGGTCTCCACCCGCACGACCGTGACGCCAGGCGGCAGGCCCGTCGGCTCGGTGGTCGTGACGAGGGTGACCTCGGCGCCGCGGCTCGCGGCCTCGGCGGCGACGGCGTGGCCCTGCTTGCCCGAGGACCGGTTGCCGATGAACCGCACCGGATCGATCGGCTCGCGGGTGCCACCCGCGGTGACGAGCACCCGCAGCCCGGCGAGGTCGCGGCTGGTCGCCGCGGCTCCCGCCCCGCCGCCGAGGACGGCCTCGGCCGCGGCGACGATGTCCGCCGGCTCGGCGAGGCGCCCGGCCCCCACGTCCCCGCCGGCGAGACGCCCGACGCCGGGCTCGACGACGTGCACGCCGCGGTCGCGGAGCACGGCCAGGTTCTCCTGCACGGCCGGGTGCTCCCACATCTCGGTGTGCATGGCCGGGCACACGATCACCGGCGCCCGGGTGGCCAGCAGCACGTTCTGGAGCAGGTCCTCGCTGATCCCGGCCCGGTAGAGGCCGAGGACGCGAGCCGTGGCGGGCGCCACGAGCACGAGATCGGCGCTCTGGCCGAGGTGGGTGTGCGGGATCGGACGGTCCTCGTCCCACAGCGACGTCCAGGCCCGCTCCGAGCCGAGGGCGTCGAAGGTGGTCCGCCCGACGAAGCGCAGCGCGCCCTCCGTCAGCACCGGCACCACGTGCGCGCCCGCGTCGACCAGTCGACGGCACACCTCGACGGCCTTGTAGGCCGCGATCCCCCCGGACACGCCGAGGACGATCCGAGCTCCCGAGAGGGCGGACATCGGCGTGGGGCTCGGTTCCGGCCGCCTACTCGGCCGACTCGGCGCCTTCCTCCGCCTCCGCGGCCGCCTCGAGCTCGGCGGCCGAGTCCGGCCAGACGGGCACGATCTTGTCGGCCGCGATCTCCTCGAAGGCGATCGACAGCGGCTTGCGGGCCGATGAGGTGACCTGCGGCGGGATGACCGACCCGAGGCCCTCCGAGAGCTGGTTGTAGTACGAGTTGATCTGCCGAGCCCGCTTGGCGGCGAGGGTGACGAGGGCGAACTTCGAGCCGGCCCGCTCGAGGAGCTCCTCGATCGGCGGGTTCATCATCGAGTCGTGGTCGGTCGTCATCACAGGATCCTTCGTCCGGCGGGGCCGATCGATGCTACCAGCGAGCCCGCCGGACCCGTGAATCCCCTGCCGTAGGCTGCGCACCCATGGATCTCGGGATCAGCGGACGACGAGCAGCGGTGGCAGCGGCGTCGGCGGGCCTCGGGCTCGCCAGCGCGCGGGCGCTGGCCGAGGCCGGGGTCGACGTCGCCATCTGCGGACGGCACGAGGACCGGCTCCGGGCCGCTGAGGCCGCCCTCGACGGCCTCCCCGGCCGGGTGACGGGCCTGGTGGCCGACGTGTCGGACCCCGAGGGGGCGGCCGGGTTCGTCGCCGCCGCGGCGGAGGCGCTCGGCGGCGTGGACATCCTCGTCCCCAACGCTGGCGGCCCGCCCCCCGGGGGCTTCGACGACATGGACCTCGACGCCTACCGCGCCGCGCTCGAGCTCAACCTGCTCTCCACGATCGCCATGTGCCGCGCCGCCGTCCCGGCCATGTGCGAGGCCGGCTGGGGGCGCGTCGTCGCGATCACCTCCGTGTCGGTGCGCCAGCCCATCGAGGGCCTGATCCTCTCCAACACCGCCCGTGCGGGGGTAACCGGGTTCCTCAAGACCCTCGCCCTCGACGTGGCCCCGCACGGCGTCACCGTCAACAGCGTCCAGCCCGGGCTGCACGCCACCGACCGGCTCCTCGCGCTCCACGGCGGCGACGACGCCGTCGCCGCGCGCGGCATCCCCGTCGGCCGGGTCGGCCGCCCCGAGGACTTCGGCGCCGTCGTCGCCTTCCTGTGCTCCGAGCACGCCCGCTTCATCACCGGCGCGGCCGTTCCCGTCGACGGCGGAGCGTACCGGGGTCTCCAGTAGTCGGGGCGTCGGCGGAGCCGGCGCACCGCAGGGCTGTGGTGCTCGCCGTCGGCTCGCGCTGCGGGCTCGTGCGAGGTCCCCTGCCTCCGGCGGACCCGTCCCGGACTACGGGTCGGAGAAGGTCGCTCTCGCCTGCTCGACGATGGCTCGGGCCAGGGGCTCGGGTGGGGTGCTGGTGCTGTCGAGGACGAGGTCGTAGATCGACAGGTCGGTCAGGTCGATGTCGTAGAACTCGCGGTAGCGGGCCCGCTCGAGGGCCTCGCGGGCCTCGTTGTCGGCGAGGGCGGTCCCTGGATCGGTGCCGTCGCGGGCGCCGACGCGGCGAGCCCGCTCCTCGTCGTCGCAGGCGATCCAGACCCGCACCGCGGGCACCTCGCCCCGGGTCGCCAGCCAGCCGGCCAGGCGCGACTCGATCACCACGCCGCCCTCGCGGGCCCGCTCCAGCAGGCGCCGATCGAGCTCGTGGTCGTAGCGGGGGTCCTCCTGGGCGTGTCGGCCGAACTCGGCCAGCGACATCCCAGCCTCAGCGGCCATCTGCCGGAACACCTCACCGCCGGGGAGCCGGTCGAGGCCGAGCTCCTCGGCGACCAGGCGCGACACGGTGGTCGTCCCGGAGCCGGGGAGGCCCGAGATCGTGATCACCAAGGGGCTGGTCAGCCGAAGACGTCGAGGAGGGCCCTGCGCTGCTGCTCGCCCAGGCCCCGGACGCGGCGGGTGTCAGCGATGCCGATCTCGTCCATCGTGCGGCGGGCCTTGACCTTGCCCACGCCGGGCAGGGCCTCGAGCACGGCGAGGACCTTCATCTTGCCGATGTGGTCGTCGCTGTCGGCCTTGTCGAGCAGCTCGCGGAGCGTGATCGAGCCCATCTTGAGCTTCTCCTTCAGCTCGGCACGGGCCCGGCGCGCTTCGGCGGCCTTGGCCAGCGCCTGCTCGCGCTGCTCGGGGGTGAGGGAGGGAGGCTGCGGCATGGCGCGCACCCTACAGCGCGCGCCCGAGGCCGCAAGGCGACCACCCGTCAGGCCAGCGCGGCGGCCACCTCCGCGGCCACGGCGGCCGCCGCCGCGGCGGGGTCGTCGGCCTCGGTGACGGTGCGACCGACGACGAGCACCGTCGCCCCCGCGGCGATCGCGGCGCCGGGCGTCGCCACCCGGACCTGGTCGTGCCTGGCCGCCCCGGCGGTGCGGATGCCCGGCACCACGGTGACGAGGTCCGGGCCGACCGACCGGATGACGGGCAGGTCGGTGGCTGCGCAGACCACCCCGTCGCAGCCGGCGTCGCGGGCCAGCGCGGCGCGGCGCTCCAGCTCGCCTGCGGGGGCATCGGCGTCGCTCGTGAGGACGGTCACGCCGAGGGCCACCGGCGCCGGGTGCCCCGCGGCGGCGGCACCGGCCCGCAGCCCCTCGGCACCGGCGCGGAGCATGTCGAGCCCGCCGAGGGCGTGGAAGTTCAGGTAGCGGGCCCCGAGGGCCCCCACCACCCGGGCCGCCCGGCCGACGGTGGTGGGGATGTCGTGGAACTTGAGGTCGGCGAACACCTCGAAGCCGAGGTCCTGGAGGGAGGTGAGCACGTCCGGGCCGACGGCGCTGTAGAGCTCCAGGCCGACCTTGGCCACCCCGAACCACGGCTTCACCGCTCGGGCCACGCGCAGCGCGGCCACGGCGTCGTCCACGTCGAGCGCGATGGCGAGGCGGGCTTGGACCTCGGCGGACGCGCCGGAGGCGAGGTCGACGGGCTCGGTCATGAGGGGTGCTCCTTCCCGTGGGCCGCGCCCACGCTCTCGGCGATCGTGCGCCGCCCGGTGCGCCGCGCCCAGGCCTCGAGCTCGCGCAGCACGAGCGCGGGGGCCCGGGGGTCGGCGAAGGTGGCGGTCCCGACCTGCACCGCCGAGGCGCCGGCCAGGAGCAGCTCGGCGGCGTCCTCGCCGCGGGCCACGCCGCCCACGCCGACGATCGGCAGGTCCGGCAGCGCGGCGTGCACGTCGTGCACGGCCCGGACGGCCACGGGGTGGATGGCCGGTCCGGACAGCCCCCCGCCTCGGGGCCCGGAGCCGAGGCGGTACGCGCCGGTCTCGGGATCGATCGCCATGCCGAGCACGGTGTTCACGAGCGTGACGGCCTCGGCACCAGCCGACCGGGCCGCCGCGGCGATCGGCACGAGGTCCGCGACGTTGGGGCTGAGCTTGGCCCAGCGGGGACGACCGCAGGCCGCGGTGGCGGCGATCGCGTCGTGGGTGGCGGTGGCGCTGTGGGCGAAGAGGTCCCGGGCCGCCTCCGTGTTGGGGCAGGACAGGTTCACCTCGACGGCGACGACGCAATCGGGGGCGTCGGCGAGGAGGCGGGCCGCGGTCTCGTACTCGGCGACGCTGCGCCCCCAGATCGAGGCGACCACCCGGGCCCCGGTGGCGGCGAGCGCCGGCAGGTCGCGCGCCAGCCACGTCTCCACGCCCGGGCCCTGGAGGCCCACGCTGTTGATCATCCCGGCCGCCGTCTCGTGGACGCGCAGCGGCGGGTTGCCGGCCCACTCGAAGGCGGCGAGGGACTTCACGACCACCGCGCCGAGGGCCGACAGGTCGAGGTAGGCGGCCAGCTCGGCGCCGTGCCCGGCCGTGCCGGAGGCGGTCATGACCGGGTTCGGGAGGACGACCGAGCCGACCCGGGTGGTGAGGTCGACGGCGCCGCCCTCGCTCACGGCTGCGCGACCGGATCCGGGTCGGAGGCCTCGGCGTGGATCTCCTGCAGGGTCCGGACCTGCACCTCGTGCTCGGCCCGGTCCCGGATGCCGCTCGCCGCGGCGAGCGCGGCCGCCGCGGTGGTGAGCAGGGGCAGGCCGTGGACCGACGCCGCGGCGCGGATGTGGGCCCCGTCGGCCCGGGCACCCCGGCCCCGCGGGCTGTTCACCACCAGGTCCACCTTGCCGGACGAGATCAGCTCCACGGCGTCGGTGCCGGTGGCCTCGCCGATCTTGGCCACCCTGGTCGTCACCGGGATGCCCGCGGCCTCCAGGTGGTCGGCGGTGCCGTGGGTGGCGGCGATCTCGAACCCGTCGGCCACGAACTGGCGGGCGGCCTCGACCCCGGCGTCCTTGTCCCGGTCGGCGAGCGACATGAACACGGTGCCGCTTCGGGGCAGGCCGTCTCCCGCGGCCAGCTGGGCCTTGGCGAAGGCCAGCCCGAAGGTGCGGTCGATGCCCATCACCTCGCCGGTGCTGCGCATCTCGGGCCCGAGCACGGCGTCGGCGTCGGGGAACCGGTTGAACGGCAGGACCGCCTCCTTCACCGCCACGTAGCCCCGGCCCCGCGGCTCGTGCAGGAGCCCCTCCTCCCGGAGCTCGGCGAGGGTGGCCCCCACCATCACCCGGGCCGCGATCTTCACGAGCGGCACGCCGGTGGCCTTGGCCACGAAGGGCACGGTGCGGCTGGCCCGGGGGTTGGCCTCGATGACGAACACCTGGCCGTGCTTCACCGCGAACTGCACGTTGATGAGCCCGCACACGTCGAGCTCCTCCGCGATGGCCCGGGTGTGCTCCTCGATGACGGCGATCGTCTCCGGCGACAGCGAGTAGGGCGGGATGGCGCAGGCCGAGTCGCCCGAGTGGACGCCGGCCTCCTCGACGTGCTCCATGACCGCACCGATGACGACCTCGCCGGTGCGGTCCCGGATGGCGTCGACGTCGACCTCGGTGGCGTCCTCGAGGAACCGGTCGATGAGCACCGGGCGCTCGGCGGAGAGCCCGCCCTCCTTGCCGAGGCTGCCGAAGTGGGTGAGGTGGTCCATCGCCACCCGCAGCTGGTCGTCGTCGTAGACGATCTCCATGGCCCGGCCACCGAGCACGTACGAGGGGCGCATGAGGACCGGGTAGCCGACCCGCTGGGCGATGGCGAGCGCCTCGTCGACGGTGACCGCGGTGCCGCCGGCGGGCTGGGGGATCTCGAGTCGGGCGCAGAGCGCGTTCCAGCGCTCCCGGTCCTCGGCCAGGTCGATCGACTCCGGCGAGGTGCCCAGCACCAGGCCCTCGGGCAGCGCACCAGCCAGCTTGAGCGGCGTCTGGCCACCGAGGCTCACGATGACCCCGACCAGCTCGCCGTTCTCCTGCTCGGCCTCGATGACGTTGAGCGCGTCCTCGAGCGTGAGCGGCTCGAAGTAGAGCCGGTCGGAGGTGTCGTAGTCGGTCGAGACGGTCTCGGGGTTGCAGTTGAGCATGATCGTCTCGAACCCGGCATCGGCCAGGGCGAAGCTGGCGTGCACGCAGCAGTAGTCGAACTCGATCCCCTGCCCGATCCGGTTGGGGCCGGAGCCGAGGATGAGCACCTTGCGCCGGTCCGAGGGGTTGGCCTCGTCCTCGTCCTCCCAGGTCGAGTAGTGGTACGGCGTGCGGGCCGCGAACTCGGCGGCGCAGGTGTCGACGGTCTTGAAGGTGGTCCGCACCCCGGCGGCGAGGCGGGCGGCGCGCACCTCGGCCTCCGGGACCCCCCACAGCCAGGCCAGCTGGGCGTCGCCGAAGCCCATGCGCTTGGCCCGCCGCCACGCCCGTCGGTCCATCCCGGCGAACCCTCGCTCGGCGAGGGCATGGCGCTCCTCGACGATGGCGAGGATCTGGTCGAGGAACCAGGGGTCGACCTTGGTGCGCTCGGCGAGGGTCTCGACGCTGATGCCCCGGCGCAGCGCCGCCTCGAGCTGGAACGGGCGGTCGGGCGTGCCGATGGCGGCCCGCTGGAGGAGCGTCTCGTCGTCGAGCTCGTCGTAGGCGGCCTCGCCGGGGTCGCAGCCGAGGCCGAGGCGCCCCTGCTCGAGGGAGCGCATCGCCTTCTGGAGGGACTCCGGGAAGGTCCGCCCGATGGCCATCGCCTCCCCCACCGACTGCATCGACGTGCCGAGCACGGCGGCGGTGCCGGGGAACTTCTCGAACGCCCAGCGGGGGACCTTGGTGACGACGTAGTCGATCGTGGGCTCGAAGCTGGCTGGCGTGGCCTTCGTGATGTCGTTGGGGATCTCGTCGAGCGTGTAGCCCACGGCCAGCTTCGCCGCGATCTTGGCGATCGGGAACCCGGTGGCCTTGGACGCCAGCGCCGACGAGCGCGACACCCGCGGGTTCATCTCGATGACGACCATCTGGCCGTCCTCGGGGTTGAGGGCGAACTGCACGTTCGAGCCGCCGGTCTCCACGCCGACCCGCCGGATGCACTGGAAGGCGGCGTTGCGCATCGCCTGGTACTCGGCGTCGGAGAGGGTCTGGGCCGGGGCGACGGTGATCGAGTCGCCGGTGTGGACGCCCATCGGGTCGAGGTTCTCGATCGAGCAGATGATCACGCAGTTGTCCGCCCGGTCGCGCATGACCTCGAGCTCGTACTCCTTCCAGCCCGCGATCGAGCGCTCGATGAGGATCTCGCTGATCGGGCTGGCCGCGAGGCCGGCACCGGCGAGGCGCTCGAACTCCTCGGGGGTGGAGGCGATGCCGGTGCCCTTGCCGCCGAGGATGTACGCGGGGCGGATGACGACGGGCAGGCCGATCTCGCCGACGAGGGCACGGGCCTCCTCCATCGAGTGGGCGATGGCCGAGGGCGGCACCTGGAGGCCGATCTCCTGCATCGCCGCCTTGAACGCCTCGCGGTCCTCGGCGGTGCGGATCGCCTCGGCGTTGGCGCCGATCAGCTCGGGGGTGCCGGGTGTCGCCACCGAGCCGCGGGCGACGAGCTCCATGGCCAGGTTGAGGGCCGTCTGGCCGCCGAGGGTGGGCAGGACCGCGTCGGGCCGCTCCCGCTCGATGATCGCCTCGAGCACCTCGACGTCGAGGGGCTCGACGTAGGTGGCGTGGGCGAACTCCGGGTCGGTCATGATCGTCGCCGGGTTCGAGTTGGCGAGGACGACGCGGTAGCCCTCCTCCTTCAGGACCTTGCACGCCTGGGTGCCCGAGTAGTCGAACTCGCAGGCCTGGCCGATGACGATCGGGCCGGCGCCGATGATGAGGATCGTCTCGAGGTCGTCGCGGCGGGGCATCAGGCCACCCCCCGCTCCGGCTCGGGCAGGCCCGCTGGCGCCTCGTCTCGCGGCTCGGTCACGCCGAGGCGGCGGGCGAACTCCTCGAAGAGGTGGGAGGCGTCGTGGGGGCCGGGGCCGGCCTCGGGGTGGTGCTGCACGCCGAAGGCGTCGGCGTCGAGCAGGCGCACGCCCTCGCACACGCCGTCGTTCAGGTTCACGTGGGTCATCTCGGCTCGTCCGGCCAGCGAGTCGGCGTCGATGGCGAAGTTGTGGTTCTGGCTCGTGATCTCGATCTTCCCGGTGCGCAGGTCCCGCACCGGGTGGTTCCCGCCGTGGTGCCCGAAGGGCAGCTTGACCGTCTCGGCCCCGATCGCCCGACCGAGGAGCTGGTGGCCGAGGCAGATCCCGAAGACCGGCACCTGGCCGAGGAGGTCGGCGATCGCCGCGCTGGCGTAGGGCACCGCCGCCGGGTCGCCCGGGCCGTTCGAGAGGAACACGCCGGCGGGCTGGCGGGCGAGCACGTCGGCGGCGGAGGTGGCGGCGGGCACGACCTCGACGTCGACCCAGCGGGAGAGGTTCCGCAGGATCGTCCGCTTGATCCCGAAGTCGTAGGCGACGACGAGCGGGCGGGTGCCGTCGGCCACCCGGTACGGCTCGGGGGTGGTCACCTCGGCCACGAGGTCCACCCCGGCGGTTCCGGGCTCGGCGGCTGCGGCGGCCCGCAGCCCCGCCTCGTCGACCAGCGCCAGCGACCCGAAGGCGCCCGGCATCGAGCCCGCCTCGCGGATGTGCCGGGTGAGCTTGCGGGTGTCGACGCCGGCGATGCCCGGGATCCCGTAGGCCCGCAGCAGGGCGTCGAGGTCGCCCTCGGCCCGCCACGAGGAGCGGCGCCGGGCGAGATCTCGCACGACGACGCCTCGGCAGAACGGGCGGCGGGACTCGAAGTCCGCCGCGGCGACGCCGTAGTTGCCGATGTGCGGGTAGGTGAAGGTGATGATCTGCCCGGCGTAGGACGGGTCGGTGATCACCTCCTGGTAGCCGGAGAGGACGGTGTTGAAGACCACCTCGCCGGCGGTGGTGACGTCGGCGCCGATGGCCTCCCCCTCGAAGGTGGTGCCGTCGGCCAGGACGAGCAGCGCCTCGCGCACCCCGCTCACCGGGCCACCCCACGACGTCGCTGCGCCCGTCTCGGCTCCCACGGCTCGGGTGTCCACACCGACGTCGTCATGGTCATGCAGCCTAGTGCATACTCATGCAGAAGGCCGCATCGGGGCGGGGCGGGTGGGGTGTGGGGGCTCATCGCTGAGGCTCCTCGTCGAGGACGACCGGCTCGCCCCGCAGCAGGGTGTGGCGGACCTTGCCCCGCAGCGTGCGGCCGGCGTAGGGGGTGTTTCGGGAGCGGCTGGCCAGGGCGGTGGGGTCGACCGTCCACTCCCGCTCCAGGTCGATCACGGTGAGGTTGGCGGGACGGCCCTCGGCGATCGCGCCGTGCTCGTCGTCGACGCCGAGGAGCGCCGCCGGACGCCACGAGAGCAGGCCCAGCACCTCGACGAGGGGCAGGTCGAGCTCGGTGAGGAGCAGCGCGAGGGCGGTCTCGAGGCCGAGCATCCCCGGGGGCGCCTGGTCGAAGGGGGCCTCCTTCGCCTCCTGCGTGTGCGGGGCGTGGTCGGTGGCGATGCAGTCGATCGTGCCGTCGGCCAGGCCGGCCCGCACCGCGGCGACGTCCTCGTCGGTCCGCAGCGGCGGGTTGACCTTGAACACCGGGTCGTACGAGGCGCAGGCGGCGTGGGTGAGGGTGAGGTGGTGGGTGGTGGCCTCGCAGGACACGGGGATGCCGGCCGCCTTGGCCGCGCGCACGAGCTCCACCGAGCGGGCCGTGGAGAGGTGCTGGAAGTGGACGCGGGCGCCGGTGAGGCGGGCGAGCGCGACGTCGCGCATCACCATGACCTCCTCGGCCTCCGCCGGCTGGCCCGGGATGCCGAGGCGCGCGGACCACTCCCCCTCGTGCATGTGACCGCCGGCCGACAGCACCGGGTCCTCGCAGTGCTGGGCCAGGACGATCCCCCTGCCGTCGACCTGGATGCCCGTGGCGTACTCGAGGGCCCGGCGCATGAGCCGGCCGTCGGCCACGCCGGCGCCGTCGTCGGTGAAGAACCGCACCCCGAGAGCGGCCATCTCGGCCAGGGGGGCGAGCTGCTCGCCCTGGCGCCCGACGGTGATGGCGCCCGAGGAGCGGACGTCGCAGGGCGCCTTGCGGCCGAGCTCGAGGACCTCCCGCACGATCCCGGCGTGGTCGATCGCCGGGATCGTGTTGGGCATGGCCAGGATGCAGGTGTAGCCGCCGAGCGCGGCGGCGCGGGCCCCCGTCTCGATCGTCTCGGCCTCCTCCTGGCCGGGCTCGCGCAGGTGGGTGTGGAGGTCGACGAAGCCGGGGGCGACGACGCACCCCGCCGCGTCGATCGTGCGATCGGCGCTCAGGTCCTCCCCCACCGCGGCGATGCGGCCGTCCTCGTCGACGACGACGTCGGCCACCCGCTCGCCGGCGGCGTCGACGACGCGGCCGCCCTTCACGACGACGGTGGGCATCAGCGGGTGGCTCCTTCGGTGAGGGCCTCGCCCGGGGCGAGGTCGAGGGCGTTGTCCATGTCGGGCTCGGGGTCGAGGACCCGCTCGGCGCCGGCGCCGAGCAGCAGGTAGAGGACCGCCATGCGGACGGCCACGCCGTTGCGGACCTGGTCGACGATGACCGACCGGGGCAGGTCGGCGACCTCCGCGCTGATCTCCACGCCCCGGTTCATCGGCCCGGGGTGCATGACGAGCGCGTCGTCGCCGAGGTGGGCCTCGACCCGGCGGCGGGTGAGCCCGTAGCGGGCGGTGTACTCGCGCAGGCTGGGCACGAGGTGCTCGGTCATGCGCTCGCGCTGCATCCGCAGCAGGTAGACGATGTCGAGGTCGGGCAGGACCGCGTCGAGGTCGTGGCTCACCCGCACGGGCCAGCCGGCCAGGCTCGGGGGCAGCAGCGTGGGCGGGGCGACGAGCACCACCTCGGCGCCGAGGGCGGTGAAGGCCAGGACGTCGGAGCGGGCCACCCGGCTGTGCTTGACGTCGCCGACGATCCCGATCCGCAGCCCCTCGAGCGTCCCCCGGGCCTCGCGGATCGTGTAGCAGTCGAGCAGCGCCTGGGTGGGGTGCTCGTGCCAGCCGTCGCCGGCGTTGACCACGCTGACCCGGTCCTCGAGCCAGCGGGCGATCTGCCAGGGGACGCCGGCCGAGGCGTGGCGGACGACGATGCCGTCGACGCCCATGGCCTCGATCGTGAGGACCGTGTCGCGCAGGGACTCGCCCTTCTTCACCGACGACGAGCCGACGCTGAAGGTCATCGTGTCGGCCGAGAGCCGCTTGGCGGCCGTCTCGAAGCTGAGCCGGGTGCGGGTGGAGTCCTCGTAGAAGAGCCACACCACGTTCTTGCCCCGCAGCGCGGGGACCTTCGGGATCTGGCGCTGGCTGACCTCGACGAAGCGATCGGTGAGCCGCATCAGCTGGTCGAGGTCGCCCGGGGTGAGGTCGCCGATCGACAGCAGGTGCTTCACCGGCCCTCCTTCACGAGCTCGCCGAGCTCCACGCCGCTCGGGCTCACGTTGACCATCTCGTCGCGACGGGTGGGGAGGTTCTTGCCCACGTAGTCGGGGCGGATCGGCAGCTCCCGGTGCCCGCGGTCGACCATCACCGCCAGCTGCACCGCCCGCGGCCGTCCGTACGAGCTGAGCGCGTCGAGGGCGGCCCGGATCGTGCGGCCGGTGAAGAGGACGTCGTCGACGAGCACGACGATGGCGCCGTCAAGGTCGACCGGGATGTGCGTCTCGGCCTCCGGGAGCACCGGGCGGATGCCGATGTCGTCTCGGTGCAGGGCCACGTCGAGCGTTCCGACGGGGACCTCGGTGCCGTCGATCTCGGCCAGCGCCTCGGCGAACGCCTCGGCGATGAGCACCCCGCCGGTCTGGAGCCCGATGAGCACCACGTTGTCGAGCCCCTGGTTTCGCTCGACGATCTCGTGGGCCATCCGCCAGATGGCCCGACGGACGTCGTCGGCGTCCATGACCTGGGTGCGGGCAACGAAAACGCCCCCGTACGGGGGCGTGGAGCGTCGTTCGCGTTCAGCCACAGCGGCGTCCTTCCTGCCGTACGGGCCTCACGGGACCCGCTTCACGGTCAGGTGCCGAGCGTAGCACCCCGCTCGTCGACCAGGGACCACAGCTCGTGGTCGCCGTCCACGCCGGCGCGGCGGAACCCCGAGGCGCGCGCCACCCCGGCCGAGGCCGGGTTGTCCGGGTGGCAGCGAGCGACGACGACGTCGATGCTGAGCTCGGTGACCGCCCACTCGGCGAGCAGGGACGCGGCCCGGGTGGCCAGGCCCCGGCCCCGACGATGGGCCACCACCCACCAGCCGATCTCGGCGCTGCGGCGGCACGGGTCGATGACCGCCAGGCCCACCTCGCCGACGATGGCGTCGTCGACGACGGCCACGAGGTCGAGGGACAGCCCGCGGGCCCGTCGGTCGGCGTCGCCGCTGATCCAGCGGGCGGCGGCGACGACGTCGTGCCTCGCCGGCACCCCGGTCCAGCGGGCGATCTCCGGGTCGGCCCACGCCGCGGCGAGGACGGGCGCGTCGTCGAGCGCCCAGGGGCGGAGGTGCAGGTCGCCGTCGCTGAGCGGTGGGTCCGGCAGCGGGAGCGGGAAGGCCGAGCCGGTCACCGCAGGAGGCCCTGGGCCCGCAGCAGGGAGCGGAGGTCGTCGAGACCGGTGAAGCGCTCCGCCTGCATGCCGACCGCCCTCGCGCCCACCACGTTCTCCATCGTGTCATCCACGAAGAGGCAGCGCTCGGGGGCCACGCCCGCGGCGTCCGCGGCGGCGAGGTAGGCCTTCGGGCTCGGCTTGGCCGCCCGGATGTCGGCCGAGCCGACCACGGCGTCGAACGACGAGAGGATGTCGCTGCGGTCGAGATCGTGGATCAGCCGCGTCGAGGCGTTGGAGAGCAGGACCACCGGCACCACCTCCCGCACGGCGTCCACGACGTCCATCACGTCGAGGTCGATCGTCCAGGTGGTCTCGGCCCAGGCCGTGGCGGCGGCCTCGGGGTCGCAGCCGTGGCGGGCAGCCAGCTCCTCCCCGATCTCCCGGCACCAGTCCTCGAAGGTGATGCGCCCGTCGGTGGCGCGCCGGAGCCGATCGGGGTCCAGCGCCACCTCGACGAAGGCCCCCGGCGGCAGCCCGAGCCGCTCCTCGGCCGCCGGGTAGCACGACTGGTCCCAGTGCCGGATGACGCCGTCGAGGTCGATGATCAGCGCGTCGACGAGGGGCTCGAGCGACGCCTCCGGCTCGGCCGCCTCCTCGGCCTCGCGCGCGGTCGGCTCGCCGCCGCGCACCTCCCGGGCGATGGCGGCCAGCAGGCCGTTCACGAAGCGGCCCGAGCCGTCGGTGCCGAAGCGCGAGGCGAGCTCGACCGCCTCGGCCAGCACCACGCCGGTCGGCACCTCAGGACGGGCCAGCAGCTCGGCGGTGCCCATGCGCAGGGCGGCGCGGTCGAGCGCGGCCATCCGGCCCAGCGTCCACCCCTCGGCGAAGCGCTCGATGAGCGCGTCGATCTCCGCACGGTGCGCGTCGACGGCGAGCACGAGCTGCGCGGTGAGGGGCTCGGCCGGCACGGGGAGCGCCTCCAGCACCTCGGCACCGGAGACCCCCTTGGTCTCGGCCTCGTAGAGCAGCCCCAGCGCGCGCTCGCGGGCGGCCCGCCGCTCTTCGGCGAGCGACATGCAGCAGCTCCTCAGGCTCGGGTGATGTACTCGCCGGAGCGAGTGTCGACCTTGATGCGGTCGCCGGGGTTGACGAAGAGGGGCACCTGGAGCACGTGGCCGGTCTCGAGGGTGGCCGGCTTGCGGGCGCCGGACACCCGGTCCCCCTGAACGCCCGGCTCGGTCTCGGTGACGGTCAGCTCGACCGCGGCGGGCAGCTCGCACCCGACGATCTCGTCGCCGAACATCTGGAGGGTCACGGTGGAGCCGTCGACGATGTAGCTCGTCGCGTCGCCGAGCGCCGTGGGGGCCACGGTGAGCTGCTCGTAGGTGCCGCTGTCCATGAAGACGTAGTCCTCGCCGTCGCGGTAGAGGAACTGCATCTCCTTCTTGTCGATGAGCGCCTGCTCGACCTTCTCGTCGGCCCGGAAGGTCTTGTCGAGCTGGTTCCCGGTGCGCAGGTTGCGCAGCGTGGTGCGTACGAAGGCGCCGCCCTTGCCCGGCTTCACGTGCTGGAAGTCGAGGACCTGGAAGAGCCCCTCGGGCAGGTTGAGGGACATGCCCTTCTTCAGGTCGTTGGTGGAGACGGAAGGCATTCGGCGTGCAACCTCGGGGTCTAGGGCTTGGGGGCGCAGGTCAGGGGGCGCGAGCCCCGCTCGGTGACCACGACCGTGTCCTCGACGCGGACCCCGCCCGTTCCGGGGAGGTAGACGCCCGGCTCGACGGTGACGACCTGGCCGGCGACGAGGTTAGCAGCGGCGCTCGCGTTCACCCCAGGGGCCTCGTGGATGTCGAGGCCCACGCCGTGGCCGGTGCCGTGCACGAACGCGTCGCCCCAGCCGGCCTCCTCGATGACCTGCCGGCAGGCCGCGTCGACGCCGGCGATCGGGGTGCCGGCCGCCACGGCGGCGACGCCGGCGGCCTGGGCCTCGGTGACCACGTCGAGCATCCGCTGGGCGGTGGCCTCGAGTGCAGCCCGCCCGCCGACGGGGATCGTGCGGGTCATGTCGGAGTGGTAGCCGTCGACGAGGGCGCCGAAGTCGATCACGACGAGGTCGCCCCGCTCGATGCGGCGGGGGCCGGGCTGGTGGTGGGGACGGGACCCGTTCGGCCCGGAGGCGACGATCGTCGGGAAGCTGATGTCCTCGGCGCCGCGGGCGCGCACCTCGGCGTCGAGGGCGGCGGCGAAGGCGGCCTCGCTCGGTCCGGTGTCGAGCCGGGGGAGCACGGCGGCGAGCGCCTCGTCGGCGATCCGGCAGGCCGCCTCGATCCGGGCCACCTCCCCGTCGTCCTTGACGGCCCGGAGGGCCTCCACGAGGTCCTCGGTGGGCACGAGCTCGGCGGGGACGACCTCGGCGAGCCGGCGCTGCTCGGCCCAGGTCACGTGGTGGGCCTCCAGCCCGACGGCGGCGGCGCCGGCCAGGCGCTCTGCCAGGACGGCCGCCTGATCGGCCTGCGTCCGGCCGATCACCACCTCCGCGTCGACGCCGGCCGCGGCCAGCTCCTCGGCCGCCTGCTCCTCGTAGCGGCCGTCGGTGACGAGCGCGGCGCCGTCGGCGGCGACGAGGAGCGTGCCGGCAGAACCGGTGAACCCGGTGAGGTACCGGACGTTGGTCAGGTGGGTGACGAGCAGCGCCTCGCAGCCGGCGCCGTCGAGTCGGGCCCGGAGCCGGCCGAGCCGGCCGGCGACGTCCATCGCCGGCAGGGCGTCGGCGCCGCTCACGCGAGGAGCCGGGCGACGGCGGCGACGGCCAGCTGGTAGCCGTGGCCCCCGAAGCCGCTGATCGTCCCGGTGGCGACCGGGGCGATCACGGAGGTGCTCCGCCACAGCTCCCGAGCGACGGGGTTGGACAGGTGCAGCTCGACGATCGGCCCGTCGAAGGCGGCGAGGGCGTCGTGGATGGACCACGCGTAGTGCGTGAAGGCGCCCGCGTTCACGATGATCGCCGCGCACCGGCCGCGCGCGCCGTGGATGGCGTCGACCAGGTCGCCCTCGTGGTTCGACTGCACGTGCTCGAGCTCGAGGTCGTGGGCCTCGGCCACCGTCCGGGCCGCGGCCACGTGGTCCTCGAGCGTGGCGGTGCCGTAGATCTCCGGCTCGCGCTGGCCGAGGAGGTTGAGGTTCGGGCCCGACAGGAGCAGGACGGTGGCGGTCATCGCATCGAGTCCAGCACGTCGGCGGCGATCCGGGCATCGACGTTCGGGACGACCTCCACGCCCTCGGGCCCGTCGAGCACGAAGGTCAGCCCGTCGAGGGCCTTCTTGTCGCGGCGCATCACCTCGAGCAGCTGGGCCGGGTCCGACCCGGGCGGGAGGTCGGCTCGCAGGTCGTAGTCGGCCAGCACGGCCTCGTGGTGGGCGACGCGAGCGTCGTCGATGCGACCGAGCCGCCGAGCGAGGAGCGCGGCGTAGCGGAGCCCGACGGCCACCGCCTCGCCGTGGCGGAGGTCGTAGCGCCCCACCGTCTCGAGGGCGTGGGCGAGGGTGTGGCCGTAGTTGAGGACGGCCCGGCCTCGTCGGTTGGCCGGGTCCTCGCGCTCGTCGGCGGCCACCACCGCGGCCTTGATCCGCGCCGCGGCGGCGATGCGCTCCTCGAGGTCGAGCGCGAGGAGGTCCTCCCCGGTGAGGAAGTGGTACTTGGCCAGCTCGCCCCTGCCGCTGGCCAGCTCCCGGGGCGGGAGGGTGGCGAGCGCGTCGGTGTCGCAGATCACCGCGTGGGGCTGCCAGAACGCGCCCACCAGGTTCTTGCCCTCGGGGAGGTTCACGCCGGTCTTGCCGCCGATCGCGGCGTCGACCATGCCGAGGAGCGTGGTGGCCACGTGCACCACGGGCACGCCCCGGTGGTAGGTGGCGGCCGCGAACCCGGCGACGTCGGTGACCATCCCGCCGCCGACGGCGACGATCACGTCCCCGCGGGTGAGGCCCCAGCGGGCGAGCTCGGAGCACAGGGCGGCGATCGTGGAGAGGTCCTTGTGGTCCTCGCCCTCGCCGATGAGGAACCGGCGGTGCTCGACGCCGGGGTCGACCTCGACGGGGATGCCGGCCTGGGTGACGACGGCGGCCCGCCGGGCGGACGCCGGGATGAGCCGGGCCAGCTCGGCCCGGGCCCCGGCGCCCACGACGACCGGGTACCGCCGCTCCCCCGCCTCCACCTCGACGACGATCACCCGACCTCCTCCAGCGGGTGATCGGCCTCGTGGGCGAGGACCAGCTCGGCGATGCGGGCCGCGAGGGCCCGCTTCGGCTTCTCCTCGCCGTGGTGGAACGGCTCGACGTCGACGACGATGTCGGCCACCTCCCGGTAGAGGTGCTCGCGCTCGGCGTGGAGCCGCTCGAGGACCTGGCGGGGCGAGTCCCCGCCGGCGAGGAGCGGCCGATGGGCCTTGGTCTCGACGCGGCTGGCCAGGAAGGCGGGCGAGGCGTCGAGCCAGACGGTGGTGACGTTGGGCTGCTGGAGGCGACGGCGGTTCTCGCCGCTCAGGACCACCCCGCCGCCGCTGGCGATCACGGTCGGCTCGTGGTGCTCGAGGAGCTCTTCGAGCACGTCGGCCTCGATGGCTCGGAACCCCCGCTCCCCGTCCTCGGCGAACACCTCGGCGATCGTGCGGTCGGTGATCTCCTCGAGCGCGGCGTCAGCGTCGACGAAGGTGCGCCCGAGGTGGGACGCGAGGCGGCGGCCCACCGTGGTCTTGCCCGAGCCCATGAGGCCGACGAGCACCACGTGCCGCACCATCCTCAGTCGAGCGAGGCGAGGAAGGCGTCGCGGTTGCGGCGCATCTCCTCGACGCTGTCGCCGCCGAACTTGCGGGCGGCCTCGTCGGCCAGGACGAGGGCGACCATCGTCTCCGCGACGACGCCCATCGCCGGCACCGCGGTGACGTCGGTCCGCTCCTTGAACGACACCGTCTCCTCCTTGGTGACCGTGTCGACCGTCTTCAGGACGGGCCGGTTGAGCGTGGACAGCGGCTTCATCGCGGCGCGGGCGACGATGACCTCGCCGGTCGAGATCCCGCCCTCGATGCCGCCGGCCAGGGCCGACTCGCGCCGGTAGGTGCGGGTCTCCTCGTCCCAGGCGATCGGGTCGTGGGCCTGGCTGCCGCGGCGGCTCGCGACCTCGAAGCCGTCGCCGATCTCCACGCCCTTCACGGCCTGGATCGACATGAGCGCACGGGCCAGCATGCTGTCGAGCTTGCGGTCCCAGTGCACGTGGCTGCCGAGCCCGACGGGCACGCCGTAGGCGAGGACCTCGACGATGCCGCCGAGGCTGTCGCCGTCCTTGGCCGCCGCCTTGATCTCCTCGACCATGGCCGCCTCGGCCTCGGGGTCGAAGCAGCGGACCGGGGACTCGTCGATGCGGGGCAGGTCGCTGGGCAGCGGGCGGGTGGCGATCGCCGAGCGGGCCCGGCCCATCTGGATGACGTGGCTGATCACCTCGATGTCGAGGTGGGCGAGCAGCGCCTTGGCCAGCGTGCCGGCCACCACCCGGGCCGCGGTCTCGCGGGCCGAGGCCCGCTCCAGCACGTCGCGGGCGTCGGTGAAGCCGTACTTCTGCATGCCGGCGAGATCGGCGTGGCCGGGCCGGACCTGGGTCAGCGGCTTCTGGGTGGGACCGTCCTCGGCCCGGACCGACATCTCCCGCTGCCACTTCTCCGGGTCCTTGTCCCACTCGCTGTTGCCGATCTCGACCGCCACCGGCGACCCGAGCGTGCGACCGTGGCGGACGCCGCCGAGGATCGTGAGGTCGTCCTGCTCGAAGCGCTGGCGGGGGCCTCGGCCGTAGCCGAGCCGGCGACGGGCGAGCTCGGCCTGGAGCATCTCGACGGACACGGGGAGCCCGGCGGGCAGGCCCTCGACGATGACGACCAGCGCCTTGCCGTGTGACTCTCCCGCCGTCAGGAACCTGAGCATCGGACCAACGCTACTGGTCCGAGACGGCGGCTCTGGAACCCGCCCCTCCGGGGCCGCCTCCCCCGGGGCAGGATGCGTGCTCCTCCCCGGGCGGTCTCGCCCGGGGCTCGAGGGCGCGCTCGGCCGCTCAGGCCAGGACGACGACGAGGCAGGCGAGGGCGAGCGCGGGGCCGAAGGGGAACTCGCCCCGCCGGCGGGTGGCGAGCTGGTGGCCGACGCCGAAGATCACGCCGAGCACGCAGCCGAGCATCAGGCCGTACAGGACGTGGGACACGGGGCCGGCCACGGGGTGGAGCGGGTCCCAGCCGATCCAGCCGAGGTGGAGGCCCATGAGCAGCGCCAGCTTCACGTCCCCGAAGCCCATGCCCTTCGGGTAGACGAGGTGCGGCAGGAGGAGGGCCACGAAGTAGGTGACCATCCCGATGAGGCCCCCGACGAAGGCCTCGCCGCCGTCCTGGTCGAGCGACACCGCCAGCACGAGCGGCACCGACACGGCGAGGGTGGGGAACGTCACCCGGTCGGGGATCCGCAGCAGCTGGAGGTCGATGACCGTCACGGCGACGAGGGCGGCGCCGAGCACGACGAGGGGGACGGCCCGCAGGTCGTCGCCGGCCCGGACGCCGATGGCCGTGTAGACGACCGCGGTCGTCACCTCCACCCAGAGCCAGCGGCGGGGCAGGCCCTGCCGGGAGCCGGGCCGCAGGAGCCACGGCTGCAGCGGCACCGGGCCGAGCTGGACGGGCACCGCCGGCTCGCCCTCCCGGGGCCCGCGCAGCGGCACCCGGTCGGGCACCCGGTCGATCACGACGTTGAGGAACGCGCCCACGGGCACCCCGAGCAGGGCGAGGAGGACGGTGACCGCGGCGTGCACGGCGGCTGAGGCTACCGAGGGCGGGCGCGGGGACCGGTCAGCCCCGGCTCGCCTCGCCGACGAGGTAGGCCACCTCGGCCCGGTCGACGGCGCGGTCGGCGGCCACCTCGGGGGCCACGATGCCGTCCTGCACGAGCGCGGCCAGGGACTGGTCCATCGTCCCCATCCCGCTCGTGGCACCGCCGAGGATGGCCTTGGCCAGGTTGGCGGAGTCGCCCTCGCGGATGCACTCGAGCACCACCGGGGTGGGCAGCAGCACCTCGGTGGCGAGCGCGAACCCGCCGTCGACCGCGGGCACGAGCTGCTGGACGACGATGCCCCGCAGCGTGTTGGCCAGCTGGACGCGGGCCTGGGGCTGCTGGTCGACCGGGAAGACGTCGACGATCCGCTCGACCGTCTGGACCGCGGTCATCGTCCGGAGCGAGGCCAGCACGAGGTGCCCGGTCTCGGCCGCGGTGAGGGCCAGGCGCAGGCTGTCCAGGTCGGGCAGGTCGCTGGCGACGACCACGTCGGGGTCCTGGCGCAGTGCGGCCCGCAGCCCGGTGGCGATGCTGGCGGTGTCCTCGCCCACCTCCCGCTGGTTCACCACGCCGGTGCGGTGGCGGTGGAGGAACTCGATCGGGTCCTCGACGGTGAGGATGTGCGCGGCCCGGGACCGGTTGATGCGGTCCACGAGCGCGGCGAGCGTGGTGGAGGTGCCGGAGCCGTGGGGCCCGCAGACGAGCACGAGGCCTCGCCGGGCGTCGACCCAGGAGATCACCTCGTCGGGCAGGCCCAGGTCCTCGGCCGGCGGGATCTCCGGTGGGACCATCCGCATGACGGCCCCCACCGAGTCGCGCTGCACGAAGGCTGAGACCCGAAAGCGGCCGCGTCCGGGCACGGCGTGGGAGCTGGAGAGCTCCCCCACCTCGAGGAAGCGCTCCTGCTGGGCGCGGGTGAGCACGCCGAGCACGAGGCGCCGGGTGTCGGAGCCGGTCAGCGCCGGCACCCCGGGGATGCGGCGCAGCACGCCCTGGACCCGCACGAGCGGTGGCGTGCCGACGGTGAGGTGGAGGTCCGAGCCCCCGACGCGCACCACCTCGTTGAGGAGGTCGCGCAGCTGGATCTGGCCCCCGGTGGGTGCGCCGCTCGGGCTCGTGCCCTCGCCGGGCCCGTACATCTGGGCGACGAGGCGCTCCAGGTCGTCGCGGGTGGCCACCGCGGCGACGACGGGGCTGCCGAGCGCCTCCTCCAGGGCCGCGAGCAGCCGGTCGTCGCTCGGGTCCTCCATCGCGACGAGGACCCCGTCCGGCCGGCGCTCGAGGGCCACGGCGAGGTGGGCCCGAGCGAGGTCCTCGGGGACGGCGCCCCACACGTCGGGCGGGATCGTGGGATCGGCGAGGTCGACGAAGGGGACGCCGAGCTCGGTGGCGATGGCGGCGACGAGGTCGTGGGCGCTGACCAGCCCCTCCTGCAGGAGGAGGCCGCTGAGCGGCACACCGGCGGTCGCCTCCCGAGCGAGGAGCTCCTCGAGGGCGTCGCGCTGGAGGACGCGGCGCGAGACGAGGAGCTCGCCGAGGCGACGAGAGGAGATGCGCATGGCCGCCAGGTTGCCCCGTGGGGGTGGCCCCCGGGGGGGATCAGCCCTTGGCCGAGCCGAGGAACTTGAGCAGCAGGCCGCGGTTGACCGGCGCCTGCTCGCCGGCCACCGCCTCGTCGAGCGCGGCGGCGCGAGCCTCGTCGTCAGGCGCGTCGACGGCGGCGAGCACCGCGTCGGCGGCCTCCGGCGACAGCGCCGCCAGCTGCTCGGTGACGGCCTCGCCCTCCTCGTCGGAGAGCGACCGGGGGGCCAGGCCCGGGAAGGCGGCGGCCAGGTCGTCGAGGTCCTCGGCCGCGGCGGAGGCCGGGCTGGGCTCGTGCCCCGGCAGGTCGAGCGGGACGAACCGCTCCGGCTCGTCGGAGGGCTCGGCGAAGCGGGGCCGGGGCCGGTGCGCCCGGATCGGCCGGGCCACGGGGAGGTCCTCGTCCTCGGAGGCGCCGGGCAGCGGGTCGGTGAGGACGCCGTCGTCGGCGAGGGGCGTCGGCGGCAGGAGGCCGTCGACGGGCCCCTCGGCCGGCTCGGCCGGGACGGGCAGGTCGAGCCCGCCGAGGGTCGGCTCCGCCGCGGTCGGCTCGTCGAACGCCGGCGCGGTCGGCTC
>Ga0182741_1001357_pt1 | contig 32310 bp, 25 predicted proteins | sample eDN5th37CBELigOP_FD_128874 | JGI IMG/M metagenome (GOLD analysis project Ga0182741, IMG submission 128874) | Enriched Organic Plus compost microbial communities from Emeryville, California, USA - eDNA 5th pass 37_C BE-Lig OP (version 2) (version 2) ... | reverse complement strand
CGCTCTGGTAGAAGTCCATCTTGGATCCGGTGCCGTCGTTGAGATAGACCCCGAACCGCGCCGCCGCGGCGTCCGAGACGGGCAGGCTGCCGGCGAGCGTCGTGTCGGCGAGGATGCGCTGCTCGTCCTCGTGCGCGCTCCACAGCAGCAGGCGGTTCTCCGCGCCGGCGCGGCCCAGCGCCGACACGAGCTTCGCCGGGTCGGCGTCACCTGCGGCGAGCCGTGCGAACACGGAGGCCGCAGCCGTGGCGAAGAACTCGTCCTGTTCTGCGGGGACCGGGTAGCGCTGGTACACCTCGTTGAGCAGCAGCGGCACAGCGTTCTCGGGGGTGAGCACATCGCCGGTCGGCAGATCGATCGGCCCGGTCGCCTCCAGGATGTAGGAGAGGCTGACCGGGTCGAGAGCCACGACGCCGTCGACCTGCTGCCCACCGTGCTGGCGCGCCCACATCTCGCGGGCGAGGGCCGCGCTCACGGCGAAGTCCGGCACCTGAGTGACGTTCTGGATGTAGAGGCCCGGCCGCCTGCCGTAGATCGCGAGGATCTCCTCGTCGAGGGCCAGCACCGGTTCGTCATAGCGCGGGTAGTCGCTCGAGGACTCCTGTGCCGCCAGGCTCAGTGTGCCGCCGTCGGTGCGAATCAGCGCCATGGCGCCGGGGATGCCGCCCAGCGACCGCCACTCGGCGTTGTTCTGGAACAGCACGAGGTAGTCGCGCGGCCCGTCGGCTCCGAACATCGGCGGGATCAGCTGAGTGGCCCGCGCGAGCGCGTCGGTGGCGACACCGGCTTCCGAGAGCAGTTCGCCGACTTCGGCGACCGCGTCGCGGACGGGGGCCACCAGCGCGGGGCGCTCGATGGCCGCGACGGCGGCTGCTGCCGCGCCGACGCCGTCAGCGGCGGTTCTCGCGCTGGACTGCATCTGCTGCAGCGGTGCGAGGTCCAGCCGCCCTTGCTGCGGGCGGAGCGCGTCGATCTGGAACGAGGAGGCCGCTTCGTACAGCGGTCTGAGCGCGGTGCGCGCGACGCCGTCGAGCGCTTCGGCGACGGTTCCGACGGCGGCGAGTTGGGGACCGACCCAGGGAAGCCCTTCGGCGAGGGTCCACACCGGGTCCGAGGTGAGTGCGTGCGCGGCGCCGGTGTCAGCCGACAGCGCGGTGATCGCATCCCGTGCGGTCTCGGGATCGGCGAGATTGTCGCGGACGGCGGACGCCGTCTGCTGGGCGTCGCGGAGGTGGCCGTAGGCGAGGGCGCCACGGATGCCGACCCAGGCGGTGACGAACACCGCCAGCACCAGGATGCCGACGAGCACCGCCGCGAATACGACGCCCCCGATGCGCGCGGTGCGGGGCAGGGGGGAATCAGTCACCGATCCACCCTAACCGGGGTGCACTCGCGGCGGACCGGTAGGGGGCACCCCGCGAGCGTGCCCGACCTCAGCACACCTGCGTGATGTACCCATCTGAAACATGCGCGTTTCGACACGGCAACCGACCGGCTATATGGTGTGGACGGCGACATGGGGGTCGCACATGAGTTCACCACCAGCGAATGGGGATCGCGGAGAATGGCACGATCGCGACGACGCCGAAAGCGGCGCTATGACATCGGGCACGAGCCTTGGCTGCTGCGCGAGCACGGTGGCGCGCCGGGATGGGTCATCTGCCTCGCCGGCGCAGTGCTCATCGGCGTCGGCGTGATGTGGGCGCTCCACGGCTGATGCGCGAGGGTGCGCCCGCGTAGAATCGCGACATTGCGCGGCAGTGTCGCGGCGCCCGATCGAGGGGAGCCCGACATGGATGATGCGCCCGCTCTCGCGCCCGCGTCGCCGACGACCGCGGCCGTCGCCGCGGTGCACGCCAGGCGGAACCGGGTGCGTGCCGCGCGTCTCCTCGCACTGTACGGGGTGGCGCTGGCGCTGATCGCGTTCTGGCCCGAACCCGTCGACCGGGGTGCGTCGGGCGTGCTGCGCGGGGTCACGCGCGCCGTGCCGTGGCTGACGTACGACGTCATCGAGACGACGTCCAACGTGCTGTTGTTCGTGCCGTTGGGGGTTCTGCTGGCATTCGTGATCCCGCGTCAGCGCGGGCTGATCGTGCCGCTCGCTCTCGCGACGACACTCGTCATCGAAACAGGGCAGGCGCTGTTCCTCGCCGCCCGCACGCCGAGCCTGCGCGACGTCATCGCGAACGTGCTGGGAGCGACGATCGGTCTGGCGCTGGTGTGGCTGCGGGAGCGCCGCCAGGCCCGGTCGGTGTCAGCGGCTCAGGGGCGGCCCATGCCGTAGTAGTCCCAGCCGGCGGCCCGCCAGGCGGCGGCGTCCCAGCCGTTGCGGCCGTCGACGGCGACGCGTCCCGCGGTGAGGGTGGCGGCGTGCTCCGGGGTAAGGTCGCGACGGTACTCGTCCCACTCGGTGACCATGACAATGGCGTCGGCTTCGCGGATGGCTTCGTCGCGGTCGGCGACGTAGTTCAGTTGCGGGTGGAGGCGCTGCGCGTTCTCGAGTGCGGCGGGGTCGGTGATGGTGACCCAGGCGCCGAGGCCGTGCAGGCGTACGGCCACATCGAGCGCCGGCGAGTCGCGGATGTCGTCGCTGTGGGGCTTGAATGCGGCGCCGAGCACGGTGATGTTCTTCTTGAACACCGAGCCGCCGAGCGCGTTGACGACGAGATCGACGGCGCGGTCGCGGCGGCGCAGGTTGATCGCGTCGACTTCGCGGAGGAACGCGACGGATTCGCCGCGGCCGAGTTCTTCGGCGCGGGCAGAGAACGCGCGGATGTCCTTGGGGAGGCAGCCGCCGCCGAACCCGATTCCGGCGCCCAGGAAGCGGCGGCCGATGCGCGCATCGTAGCCGATGGCGTCGGCGAGCTGGGTGACGTCGGCGCCGGTGACCTCGGCGATCTCGGCCATCGCATTGATGAATGAGATCTTGGTCGCCAGGAACGCGTTGGCGGCGACCTTGACCAGTTCCGCGGTGGCCCGGTCGGTCACGATGAACGGCGTGTCCTTCGCGACGGCCGGGTGGTACACCTCGCGCAGGATCTCGGCAGCCTGCTCGCCCTCGGGCCCGGGGGTGATGCCGACGACGAGCCGGTCGGGGTCGATCGTGTCTTTGACGGCGTAGCCCTCGCGGAGGAACTCGGGATTCCACACGAGCACGGCGCCGGTCTCCTCCACTCGCGGCGCGAGTTCCGCGGCGGTGCCCACCGGCACGGTGGACTTGCCGGCGACGACGTCACCGGCCGACAGGTAGGGGACGAGTCCGTCTACGGCGGCGTTCACGAAGGTCAGGTCGGCGGCGTACCCGTTCTTCTGCTGCGGTGTCCCGACGCCGATGAAGTGAACCTTCGCGCCCTTCGCGGCGGACATGTCGGTGGTGAAGGTGAGTCGGCCCGACTCCACGCCGGCGGTGAGCAGCTCCTGCAGCTCCGGCTCGAAAAATGGCGCCTCACCGCGGGACAGCGCGTCGACCTTGCGCTCGTCCACGTCGATGCCGACGACGTCGTGACCGATCGAGGCCATGGCGGCTGCATGCACCGCTCCGAGATACCCGCAACCGATCACCGACAGACGCATGGCGCTCCACTCCCCGTTCAAGACAACGCCCTCATTCCTAGCAGAGTCATGTCACAACGACGATTCCGGATCATGACAGATGACGAACCGAGGCTCCCTCCGCGTGCGACGGCGCAGCGCGCGTGGCGAGTCGGTAGCCGCGCATCGCCATCGCGCGGCGCAACAGTCGCGCCACGCCGTCCTGCAGACGCCACGCCCGCGCTATGCCCGCGAATCGGTACACGGCGACCGCTGCCCACAGCGTCAGACCGCCGCGATCCCGCGCGGCGATCCGCCGCTGCACCGCGCCGAGGATCGTCGAATAGGACGGGGGGATCGTGACGATCGGCGTGAGCTGGGGCGGACGCTCACCCCACCGCCTCTCGAGATCGGCGACGGCCCCGCCCCGGGCCTCGCACTCGCGGAGATACGCCCGGATGCCGCGGCTGTGGTGGTGCTCCGCGCGCGCCTGCTCGTCGAACACGGCCGTCGCGCCGAGTTCGAGCAGGCGCAGCCCGAGGTCGAGGTCCTCGTTGTACTCGAGTCGGATGGATGGCTTCAGCTGCTCGGCGCGCAGGTACAGTGCGCGCGTCAGACTCACGTTGCCACCCCACAGCGACCGCAGGATGGTGGCGGATTCGCCGCGGCGCCACACACCCGCCTGCACCTCGTAGTCCCGTGCGTAGAGGAATGTGGGCGATTCGTCCGGGCCTCGTCGTGCCGGGAGCGTGACCGGCATGTATCCCTGGACGACGAGGTCCTCGCGATCCCGGTGAGCCGCGCGATGGCGGGCCACGAGGTCGTCGGACGGCTGGACGTCGTCGTCGACCGCGAGGATGAGGTCAGCGGTGGCCGCGCGGAGCCCGGCGATGCGGGCGCGCGCGAGTCCGACGTTCTCAGGGAGCTCGACGACGCGCACCCCCGCGGACGGCTCGAGAATCTGCTGCCACCCGGGGTGCGGGCCGTCGAGCACGACGATCACTTCATCCGCCCCGCCCGCTGCGTACGCGCGGGTGAGCGGCGGAAGCCGTTCGAGCCGCTGGTACGAGGGGATGACGACGGCGATCGTGGGCGCGCTCATGCCGGCTGCGGGCGACCGGTGTCGGGCAGACCGGTCATGAGTTCGTACATCCGGCCCACGGTGGCCTCGACATCCTTCTCGCGCGGCATGTTCGCGCCGATGAAGAGGATGCCCCGATACATGATGCCCGCAGCCGACAGCTCGTCGCGGCCGAGGCTGGCGGGGAAGGGGATCATGTCGAGGATCTCACCGCCGCAGAAGTAGCGCGGACGCGACACCCACGGCAGCAGGGTGCTGTAGCCGATCGGACGCCCGGGCACCGGCGGGTAGGGCTTGCTGTCGTCACGCTCCTCGACCTGGCGGTGCACCGATCCCACTGTCTGCGCGAGGTCGGCGTCGGCGTCGCCGAACACCTCCATGTCGCGCACGTGATTGCGCACGTGCGGATCGGCGCTGTTGTGGAAAGACACCGGAAAACGGAGCCGCACCACCCGGTCGGGGCCATCCCATGCGCCGATCATCGCCGATGCCTGCAGGTCGCTGAGGGTGCCGCCCATTTCGCGCGCGCGGCGCCCGGCGGCGCCGGCGTCCAGCCGGCGGTAGGCGGAGTGCCGAGGCGGCAGCGCGCGGGCGCGGGCCCGCTCGCCACCTCGGTCGTAGCGCAGCGGGAGCGTGATGCGTGCAGCGACCCGGCGTATGCGGCGGAGGAACGGCTTGGACCGGAAGGCGCTCCATGCGGCGCGCGGCGATCCCGAGCGCCGCCACCATTGCCGCACGGCGAGCGCAGGCAGGTCCCATGACCGGGCCGGGCGGACGCCTGCGAACGGGTCGGAGGGCGCCGGGACCTCGGCGTCGGCCGAGGACTGGCTGATCGATGAGAACAGGCGCATGCCGGAGAGGCCGTCGGTCGACGCATGGTGGAGAGTGACGCCGACGGCGACCGCGCCGTTCGTGAGTTCGGTGATGCGCATCCGCCACAGCGGATGCGCGATGGGCATGGGCGGATCGTCTGCGCCGGCGAGCCGACGCAGGTCGGCCGTCGCGAAGTCGACCGGTTCCTCGGTGAATGTGAGGTGCCTATCGAGGTCGAAGGCGCCGTCGGGCACCCACGCGGGCGGAGTGAGCCCCAGGAGGGAGCGCTGCAGCCGCAGCCGGAAGTTCGGGTGGCTCGCCAGCATCGCGTCGACGTATGTGCGGATGGCCGTGCGGTCCAGTCGACCGTCGGCGGACCGCAGCGCGTCGCCCGCCACGATGAACAGGCCGGGGGTGTGCATGTTCTCGAAGGAGATCCGACTCGAGACATACCCCTCCTCCCAGATCTGCATGAACTCGGCGTAGGGTCCCGCCGATGCCCCGCCGACGGGGGACGTGGCGGTCCTGACAGGGGTGGTGGTCATGGATTCGTCCTTCAGCTGCGAGGGAATCGTTCGGCGGCGGGAATCGCTCGGTGGATGCCGTGTCGGGCCGGTTTGAGAGGATCCAGGTCCAGCCGGCGGAGGGCGATGGCGGTGCCGTCGGCGACGGCGAGATGCGCGACGGCTGGTGCGTGGGGGGATGCCGGTGCAACCGGCGGTGAGATGTGGAAGCTGCGGAAGTCGTGGGCCAGACCGCGTCCGGTCGCCTTGACCGCGGCCTCCTTCGCCGTCCACAGGGCCGCCGCCGCTCGGGTCACTTCGTCGGCCGGTGCCCCGAGCAGCCGCTCGAGTTCGTCGGCGGTGCACATCCGGCGCAACAGTGCCCGTGAGTCGAACGCGCCGAAGGGAGCGGGCTCGACATCGACGCCGATCCCGGCGCCGCGGCCGACCGCGACGAGCAGCGCTCCGCCGCGGTGCGAGATGCTGGCGTCCGCGTCGGGCGCCCCGCGCAGGTGCGGTTTGCCGCCCCGTGCGGGAGCGGCGAGACCACGCCAGGCGAATAGACGGTGCGTCTCTACGAGTTCTTCGAGCCACCTGCGCGCGACCGACGACGGGTCCCCGTCGGTGACCCACCCGAACCGCCAGTGCACGTCACGCTCCGCGATCGACGCGATGCCGCCGGTTGTGGCGGTGCCGTCGGCGGTCGCAGTCGCCCCGTCGCGGATCATGTCGTCACGAGCTCAGCCGCGCGTCCAGGCCGGCGGCGAGTTCCCGCAGCGTGGCGAACTCGGCGAGGAACGTCGGGTCGATCTCGAGTCCGTAGGTGTCCTCGATATCGCCGCACAGCGTCATGGCGTAGATGGAGTCGAGCCCGAGCTCCGTCAGGGGCGCGTCGAGACTGATCGCCGCCGCCTCGACCTGGTCGTAGAAGGTGATGCGGTCGACCAGCCACTGGGCGGTCGGCGAGTCGGCGGTGCCACTGGGGCTGGGGGACGTGGAGATGTCGGACATGATTCATACCTCTCAATGGATGAGGACGGACTCGGTGACGATCACTGAGCGAAACCGCTGGCGTGGAGGAAGTCGATCTGCCGCCGGCCGGCGAGGGCACGGGCCGGCTGGCGCCGCACCTTTCCGGTCGCCGTGCGCGGAACGGCTCCCGGACGGACGAGCCCGACGGCGATGGACGGAAGCGAGAACTTCCGCACGAGTTCTCGGGAGACGAGGTCCAGGAGCTGGTCGGCATCGTGGTGCTCGGGCAGGTCGGTGCTGTCGTACTCGACGATGATCCCGACGGGAGCGTCGTGATTCTCCAGCTCGAAGGCGGCTGCGACGCCGAATGCGGGGGAGAGCGCGGCGGCGGCGGCCTCGATGTCCTGCGGGTAGACGTTGCGGCCGCGCAGGATGATGAGCTCTTTCAGCCGCCCGGTGATGTAGAGCTCGCCATCCAGGTATGCGCCCAGGTCGCCGGAGCGCATGTAGCTGTGCTCGTCGTCGGCGAGCCGGAAGCCGAAGGTCTCCGCGGTGGCGTCCGGGCGGCGGAAGTAGCCGGGTGAGACGGCCGCCGACGACACCCAGATCTCACCGATGGTGCCTTCCGGCGCGAGTTCGTGCGTGTCGGGGTCGACGATCGCGACGTGGACGCCCGCCGGTGGGCGGCCGACCGAGACCAGCGGCGTCGCCGCCTCATTCTCGGCGGGGACGAGTTCGCCCTTCTCGAGACGCGCAGTGTCCACCGGGCGCACGACGAACTCGGCGTCTGCGGGCTTGCTGGAGACGACCATGGCCTCGGTCATTCCCAGTGCGGGGGTGATGACCCGCGGGTCGAGCCCGGCGGGCGCGAAGCGTTCCAGGAACGCCGAGACGGTCTCCGGCCGCACCGGCTCGCTGCCGGTGACCATCGCGCGCAGGCTCGACAGATCGAGCGCCGCGACCTGCTCGTCGGTGGCGAACTGCACGCACAGGGCGTAGGCGAAGTTGCCGGCTACCGTGACGGTGCCCCGGTGTGTGCTGATCAGCTGCAGCCACGACAGGGGGCGACGCTGGAACTGCTCGGTCGTCGTCAGCACGGCTGACCCGCCGTTGGTGGCGGGAACGACGACCTGGAGAAGCAGGCCCATGGCGTGATGCAACGGCGCCCACCCGACGACGGTCGCGTCGGCATCCAGCTGGAACGCCTCCTCGCAGGCGTGGGCGGTGGCGGTGAGTCCCCGGTGCGTGCCGATGACGCCCTTCGGGTCACCGGTGGATCCCGAAGTGAAGAACAGCACCGCCGGCGCGTCGTCGTCGATGGCGGGCGCTGTCCAGGCCGAGGCTGTCCCCGTCTCTGCGAGCTCCGAGAGCGTCACGGTCGGCGCGCCGAGGTCGACGGTCGTGCCCTCGAGCACCGCGGTGATCGTCGGATCCGTGATCACCAGGGCCGCCTCGCCGGCGCGCGCGATGCCGGCCAGGCGCTGCGCCAGGCCGTCGGCGTCGCCGTAGCCGGCGGTGGGAGCGGGGACGAAGACCATTCCGGCATAGAGGACGCCGTAGAGTGCGTCCGCCCACGCCAGGCCGGGCGCCAGCGCGACGATCGCTCGGTCTCCGGGCTTGCAGCCGGCCGCGGTCAGGCCGTTCGCGATGGCGCGCGCGCGCTGATCGAGTTCGGCGTAGCCCCGGAATTCGGTGTCGTTGAGCGTGCGGTAGTACAGGATCCCTCGGTCATCGCCGCGATCGGCGGCGGTGCGACGGAGCGCCTCGATGAGTGTGGGGGAGGTGGTCACGGGCGGTTCTCTCGTTTCTGGTGCGTCGGGAGGGAGAGCATGAGACGGGGTGGTCACACAGTCGCGGCCGCGGGGCGGAAGCCGGACGAGTGCAGCGTGCGCAGCGTGCCGGCCTCGATCTCGGCGCGGGTCGGCGTTCGGCGGACCTTGCCCGTGGGCGTCCGCGGGAGCGTTCCCTGGGCGACGACGGCGATGCCGATCGAGGGGAGCGAGATGCGGGTGAGAAGCTCGGTGCGCACAGCGGCGGCGAGGTCGTCCGGTGTCAGACCGCTCTCGGCAAGCACCTCTTCATCCGCCTCGATGACGAGGCCGACGACCGACGGGTGGCCGGTCAGCTCGAAGGCGGCGCCCAGACCCACCGCGGGGGCGACCCGCTTCGCGGCGGCTTCGATGTCCTGCGGGTAGATGTTGCGGCCGCGGACGATGATCATCTCCTTGAGGCGTCCGGTGACGTAGAGCTCGCCGTCGAGGACGGCGGCCAGGTCGCCGGTGCGCATGAAGGATCCTTCGATGCCGTCGAGGGTGTGGCCGAAGGTCTCGGCGGTGGCATCGGGGCGGCGGAAGTAGCCGGGAGAGACCATCGGCGACGACACCCAGATCTCGCCGACGGTGCCGTCCGGCACGGGCTGGAGCGTGTCCGGGTCGACGATGACGACCGTCGTGTTCGTCCCGGGACGACCGCACGACACCCATTCCACACTGCCCTCGCCCGAAGCCGGCTCGAGGCGGCCGGCTTCCAGCGTCGCCGCGTCGAACCGGCGGATCCGCAGCTCGTCTTCGGGGAACTTCCCGGCGATGAGGTTGGCCTCCGTCATGCCCATCACCGGCGCGATCATCTCGGGTCGGAGCCCGGTCGGCGCGAATCGATCCAGGAAGGCCCGGACGGTCTCCGCCCGTACAGGCTCGCTGCCGGAGAACAGGGAGACCAGGCTCGAAAGGTCGAGCTCGGCGATCTGCGCGTCTGTGGCCATCTGCGTGCACAGCGCAAACGCGAAGTTGCCCGCGGTGCTCATGGTTCCCCGGTGCTTGCTGATCAGTTGCAGCCAGAGCATCGGCCGCCGCTGGAACTGCTCGGTCGAGGTCACGACCGCATGGGCGCCGTTGACGGCCGGGATGATCGCCTGGGTGAGCAGGCCCATGATGTGGTGCATAGGCGCCCAGCCGACGAGAACGGCCTCGGGTCCGCTGTGGAAGAGCTCGCCGGCGGTGTTCGCCGTGGCGATGACCGTCCCGTGGGTGGCGATGACCCCCTTGGGGTCGCCGGTCGAACCCGACGTGTAGAGCAGATAGGCGATCGAGTCGGCGTCGATGGCGGGCGGGGTCCACGCGTCGGCGTCGCCGTCGGCGAGCAGGTCGTCGAGGAGCAGGACCGGGATGCCGAGGTCGTCGGGCGTGCCGATGCGCTCGAGGACGCCGGCGTCGGTGATGAAGACGGATGCCTCGGCGGAACGTGCGATCGAGGCGACGCGTTCGCCGAGCATCGGTCCGGTGCCGTACCCGGCGACGGGGGCGGGAACGAATCCGAGTCCGGCGTAGAGCGCGCCGAATGCGGCATCCGCCCACTCCAGCCCCGCGCTCATGCCGATCACGGCGATCTCGCCGACCCCGTGACCGCGGGCGGCGAGGGCGTGCGCGATCGCACGCGCGCGTCGATCGAGTTCGCTGTAGCCGCGATAGACGGACTCGTCGGGGGTGTTGTAGTACAGGATTCCGTGCTCATCGCCGATGGTCCGGGCGCTGTGACGCAGCCCGTCGACGAGGGTGATGCGAGATTCGTTCATCGGGATTCCTCTGTTCGGGCCGCGGATGCGACGCGATCTCTCGAGGGCCCCTGCGGCCCCCGAGGGTGATGCGGTGCGACTTCGATCGAAGCGGAAGGGTCGGATGCGGGGGTGATGTCGGTGGGGAACAGGGCTGTCTTCGCGGCGGGGTAGCCGGCTCGCCAGTCCCGGCGGCGGCGCCACACCGTGCGCCATGTCGCGCTGCGCGACCTCAGCAGCGCGCCGAGCTGGAGAAGGGCCACGCCGACGGTGCGACGCACGGGCGGCCATGCGGTGTGCAGCAGCGTGGCTTTGCCCGCCATGACCATGCTCATCTTGAGCCCGCTCGAGGAGGTCGAGCCGCCGACGGTGTGGATGATGACGGCGTCGGGAACGATCACCGGCCGCAGCCCCAGGTCACGGGCGCGCCGCGAGAAGTCCGCATCCTCGCCGTACAGGAAGAACCGCTCGTCCATCCCGCCCAGGCGCTGCCAGTTCTCCCTCGAGATGAGCAGCAGGCAGCCGGTGATGATCGGCACCTCGCGCACGGTGTCGCGCTCCCAGCGGCCGAGCGACTCAGGGTCGAACAGGGGCGATCGTTTGAAGATGGTCGACAGGCCGGTGGCGAAGGTGAACAGCGACCAGGTCGTCATCGGCCCCCAGCAGGAACTCGGATCCGTGCTCCCATCGGTGCGGAGGGTGCGACCCCCGTAGAGGCCGTACTCGGGGTGCGTCTGCGCGAAGCCGACCAGTGCGTCCACCGCACCGGGGAGTGCCTCGGTGTCGGGGTTCAGCAGCAGGATCCAGGGAGCGCCGGAGCAGCGCGCGCCGAGGTTGACGCCTGCGGCGAAGCCGACGTTTCCGCCGGCGTCGACCACCACGACATCCGGGAACGCCTCGCCGATGGCGGCCGCGCTGCCGTCGATCGAGCCGTTGTCGACGACGACGATCTCGTGGGCGACACGGGTCGTCGCGCGGACGTGGCGGATGGCGGCGATCGTCTCGTCGCCGGTGTTGTAGTTCACGATCACGATCGCGACGAGGGGGGCCGTCATCGCTCCTCCTCGGGCTCGCCGCCTCGCCAGCCGATCACTTTCGCCGGGACGCCGCCCACGATGGCGCCGGCCGGCACGTCGCGCGTGACGACGGCCCCGGCGGCGACGATGGCGCCGTCGCCGATCGTGACGCCGGCGAGCACGACCGTATTGGCGCCGAGCCAGACATCGGAGCCGAGGACGATGTCCTCCTCGATCTTCGGCTGGTCCATCACGAACTGCCCGGGAACGGTGGCGTAGTTCGACGCGGTGATGGTCACGTTCGGGGCCAGCAGGCACTTCTCGCCGAGGATGATGCGGCCGGTGGAGTTGCCCGCCCACACGATGCTGTGCTCGCCGATGTGCGTGCCCGCACCGAGGGTGATCCGCTCCGCGTTGCGGAATGACACGTTCGGGGCGAACGACACGTTCGGTCCGCGGTTCAGCCGCTTGAGCTGCTGGACGTGTGAGTACGACGCGAAGTGCAGCAGCCGGAACGCCTGCGCGTACGTGCGCGGGTCGAGCAGGGAACGTGCGACGCCAGTCAGTTTGCCTGTCATGCGATGGTCCTCTTCGCGGCGGAGTCCGTGGTCGGGGTCTCGCCGTTGAGAACCACAGGGACAGGGGGCTGGGGGTCGGTGAAGACCCAGCCGTCCAGCGTCAGGCGCCGGGCTTCGCGATAGCCGGTCCAGAGCGACCGCAGGTAGGCGAGCTGACCGGCACGTCCCCGCCGCGTGCGCAGGCGGCGCAGCAGGCGCGAGAGTCCCCGCCGTGCGACCACGGCCGAGAGCCGGAACCCGTCGGCCGGCGCGACACGCAGCCATTTCGCGCACATCGCGCCGATGCCGCGCCCGTAGTTCTCGCTGAGAGCCACGTAGTCCTCGTCGCTGCGCGTGTTGATGTGCGTGACCGACGACATCGGCACCCGCGCGACGGTGAGACCGGCGTGCAGGATCCGGCAGAACGCATCCATGTCCTCAGCGCCGCCGAAACGCCGCCCGGCGCCCAGGACGGGGTCGAAGCCGCCGAGTTCGAGCAGCGCAGACCGGCGGAACGCCATCAGGGCGCCGTGGCCGGCGTCGAGCCCGGCGGTCACGCCCCGGAGCAGCTCGACCTCTCCCGAGGCGACCTCGGCGGACGTCGCCGAGACGTCTCGCAGCGTGCCGGCGGCGGCGCCGACGTCGACGCCCGCAAACGGTGCCAGCAGTGGCGGCAGAAACCCGGCTGTGGCGACGCAGTCGTCGTCGGTGAACACGATGTATTCGCGAGTGGTTGCCGTGAGCCCGATGTTGCGGGCGATCGACAGTCCGGGGGTGTCGGAGCGGACGTAGGTCACACCTGCCCGCTTCGCGATCTCGCGGGTGCGCGCGTTCGTCGATCCGGAGTCCACGACGATGATCTCGACGTCCCGGCTCACCGCGTCGGCGAGCGCGCGCAGCGCTCCCTCGAGCAGTTCGGCCCGGTCACGCGTGCAGACGACGACCGCGGCGTCCCGGGGTTCGGGCGCGGGCGACGCCGGATTCCACGGCACAGCGAGCTGTCTTGCGTTCACCGGCGAAGCCCCCAAGGTTCTGCGTCGGCGTCCCCATGTCGCCGCGCAGATCCAAGATTTGCGTCTCTCGGCGTGACATGCAAGTCTGACCCGAGGCCGTGCGACAGAGTTTTGCTCGTGTTTACACAACCGCAACACCGCGGTGTCAGAGTGATCTCGGCGACATGGCACTGCGTCGCTTTCGCGTGAGTCGGGGAGATCTCACGAAGTTACGGAAAGTTTGGGGAACGGTGCCCATGGAACAGCCCACGTACGTTCGACGACTGCTGAACCAGAAGGTTCTGCTGATCATCGGCTTCGTCGTCGCGGTGGTCGCCGGTCTGCTCGCCGGCTTCACGATCGTCGACGGCGAGGTGCAGCCGCGCGCTGCCCGCGTCTACACGGCTTCGTCGACGATTCTGCTGTCTTCGCCGCAGCCGGACTACTTCCAGGTCGAGATCCCTGAGACCACGCAGGCGCTGCCGCAGCCGGTCGAGGGTGAGGTCCAGCAGGAGCTCATCGTCAATCCGGCGACTCCGATCAACCTGTCGGATTCCGCGATCATCCTTGCCTACATGGCGTCGTCGGATCTCATCGCCGACGCGGTCGCCGCCGAGATCGGGGGGTTCGCCGACGGCGAGTCCGTCGTCGCGGTGCAGCGCACCACTCCGCCGACGGGAACCGAGCGCTTCCCGGGTCGGCTGTCGTTGCCGATCATCGAGATCGCCGGAACGGCCAACTCCGCCGAGCGCGCCGAGCTCATTGCTGCCACGGCGACGGCTGCCTTCGCGGCTTATGTGGAGCAGCAGCAGACCGAGTGGGGCGTGGCCGAGGACATCCGGCTCGTGCTCGATCAGCTGAACGCGCCGGTCGCCGACTCTGGCGAGGGGAGCAACCCGGTGATCCCGGTGATTGTGGTCGCGTTCGGCGTGTTCCTGCTCTTCATCGCTCTCGCGCTCATCATCGAGGCGATCCGGGATCGCCGTCGCGTTCGCCGAAGCGCGCCGGACCAGCAGGACGACTCCGATTCGACCGACTCGACGACGGACCCCTCGACGGTGCCGTGGGAGTCGGCCGATGTGCCCGAGCACGACCGCGTGCCGGTGGGCGCGGGGCCGCGGCGCCGGAGCGCTCGCCGTGCCGTCGCCTCGGAGGCCGACGCCGCCGGAGCCGCCGAGCTGGTCTCCTCCGCAGAAGACGCCACCTCCACCCGTTCGTAAGGGGCCGCGATGGCACAGCGCCAGGTCGACGCACCGCCGCGCGACACCACGCACACCGGGCCGAACCGCCGTGGCGTCGTTGTGAGCGCGGCGGTCGGGATCGTCGCCGGCGCCGCTGTGATCGCCGCGGTGCTGTTCCTGGATCCGCTGATCGTGGGCGGCATCCTGCTGGTGGTCGCCGGGCTCTACGTGATGCGACGCCAGTTCTTCAACTGGACGACCATGCTGTTCGTGCTCACCGGCGTGATCCTGTTCGTGCCCATCCGCCGCTTCGCGCTCCCGATCCCCGTGGGCTTCGCGCTCGAGCCCTACCGGGTGCTGATCGCGGGGCTGCTGGTGGCGCTGCTCATCTGGGGCGTCCGCACCGGCGGTCGCGGATTCCAGCCCGTCGTGTGGGGCTGGCCGATCGCGATCTTCCTGTGGTGCGCGTTCGCCTCACTCATGATCAACGCGGTGACGCTCACCCAGAGCGGTCTGATCACCGCGGGGTTCGCGAACATCATCCAGCTGGCCTTCCTGCTGTCGGTCGTCGTGCTGGCGCGACAGATGATGTCGACGGAGAAGGTCACGATGATCCTCCTCAACGTCATCGTGTTCGCCGGCGCGTTCATCGGCTTCTTCGCGTTCGTCGAGCGCGTGACGCGGCAGAACATCTTCCTGATGCTGCATAACTTCCTGCCGCTCACGCTGCTGCGCGACGATGCCGAGTCGCTGCGTGCGGGCGGAGCCCGTGCGTACGCGTCGTCGCAGCATCCGATCGCCCTCGCCGTGCTGTTCTGCATGATCATCCCGCTCGCGATCTACCTGATGAAGTTCAGCCCGTGGCCGCGCTTCGAGGTCACGCGCCGGCTGGTGTACACGGCGGCGATCGGGCTGATGCTCATCGGCATGCTCTCGGCGGTGTCGCGCACCGGCATCGTGACCCTCGGCGCGATGTTCCTGTTCGTCCTGGTGTTCCGCCCGAAGCTCGCGGGCATCCTGGTGGTCATCGGGCTGCCCTGTCTCGTGTTCGTGGGTCTGGTGCTGCCGCAGCTGTTCGCGTCGATGGTGCTGTCGCTCTTCGACATCGAGGGGCTCATCGCCTCGCAGCTGACGAGCCCCGGCATGGCCGGCCAGGGACGACTGGCGGATCTGCCCGACGCCTTCCGCGAGTTCAGCCAGTACCCGATCGCCGGGACCGGTCTGGGCAGCCGCATCGTGGTCGGTGAGAACGCGAATGCGCAGATCCTCGACAACCAGTGGCTGGGAACGCTCCTCGAGACCGGCATCATCGGCGTGATCGGTCTGGTCGCGCTGGTCATCTGGCCGATCGTGGCGATGATGCGCTTCGTCTTCACCTCCCAGGCGACCGAAGCGCGCCGTATGCTCGTCTTCGCGATCGCGACGTCCACCGTCGCCTATGCCGTGGCCATGTTCTTCTACGACGCCTTCGCGTTCATGCAGAACCTCCTTCTGCTGTCACTGCTCTACGCGATCGCCGCGTGGGCGATGACCGATGGCGCGCCGAGCCGGCGGTCGCTCCCGGACCGGTCGGCCGCGCCCGCGTTTCGACTCCCGATCGCGCGGGGGGCGGTGCGGTAGGTGGCCAAGGTGACGGTGGTCATGCCCGCCCACGAGGAGGAGCAGGTGATCGTCGATGCGCTCGAGGCGCTGCTCGACGCGCCGCCCGCGGATCTCGACGTCATCGTGGTGCCCAACGGCTGTCGCGACCGGACCGCCGCGCGCGCGGCCGACGTCAGCGAGCGCGTGCGGGTCGTCGAGATCGAACCGGCGCGCAAGATCGCGGCGCTGAACACCGGCGTCGACCTCGTCGAGCACTATCCGGTCGCCTTCGTGGATGCCGATGTCACCGTCTCGGGGCGCGACCTCGTCGTGCTCGCTGAACGGCTCAGCGCCGATGCGGCGGCGCACGTCGCGTCCCCGAGGCTGAGCGTGCGACCGTCGCGGTCGTGGCTCGTGCGCCAGTACTACCGGGTGTGGGCGCTGACTGACTACCGCAGTTCGGGTCACATCGGCTCGGGCGTGTACATGCTCACTGAGCAGGGCCTGCGGCGCTTCGACCGGTTCCCCGATGTGATCGCCGACGACCTCTTCGTTCAGCGGCACTTCGCGCCTCATGAACGGCTCACCCCCGATGACATCCGATTCGAGGTGAGCGCGCCGAACTCGCTGGCGGCGCTGACGGCGCGCAATGCGCGCATCGCGGCGGGGAACCGTCAGCTGGCGGTGCTGCGTCCCGATCTCGCCGGGGCGCAGGAGGCCTCGCGCGGTGCGGCGTCGCTGGTGCGGCGCGTGTGGTGGCGCCCGCATCTGTGGCCGGGATTCGTCGTCTACAGCGCGGTCTACCTGACCGCGCACCGGCGGGCGAAGCGGATGCTGCGCGAGCGGCACATCTCGTGGAACCGCGACGATACGACGCGGGGGCGGGCCGAGTGACCGCGCCGGCGAACCTCGCCCACAAGGCCAGCCGCGGAATCCTGCTCACCATGGGCGGGCTGTGGGGGCGCGCGCTGCTGCAGATGATCTCCACGGTCATCCTCGCGCGCCTGCTCACTCCCGCTGACTTCGGCCTCATCACGATGGTCGGCGCTGTCATGGGCATCGCCGAGCTCGTCCGCGACTTCGGCATGACCGGGGCGATCATCCAGGCCAAGGATCTCAGTGAGCGGGTGTGGCGCAGCCTGCTGTGGCTCTCGGCGTTCATCGGCATCGGGCTCTCCGCGGTCGTCGCGCTGTGCGCACCGCTCATCGCGGCCCTCTACAACGAGCCGCGCCTGGTCGTCGTGACCCTCGTGATGGCGCCGGGCGTCTTCTTCAGCGGACTCGTGATGCCGCTGCAGGCGCGTGCGACGAAGGAGCTCCGCTTCGGCACGCTGGCGTCACTGGACGTCTCGACCATGCTGCTCGGCGTGATCGTCGGCATCGCGACGGCCTTCCTCGGGTGGGGGTATTGGGCGCTCGTGGCCATGGCGGGCGCCCAGTTCCTGGTGCGGTTCGTGGTGCTGTGGGTGATCGTCAAGCCGAAGTTCGGCCCGCCGCGGATCGTCCGCGAGACGTGGGCGCTGGTGGGCACCGGCGGCAGCATCTTCGGCGCCGAGCTGCTCGGCTACGCCGAGAAGAATCTCGACAACGTGATCATCGGCGCCCAGCTCGGTCCGGCGGCGCTGGGGCAGTACTCGCGGGCGTACGCGCTGTTCCTGCTGCCGCTGCAGCAGATGAACGGGCCCCTGGGGCGCGTCGCGCTTCCGGTGCTCAGCACGCTGCGCGACGACGGGGAGCGGTACCGGCGCTACATCCGCAGCGCGGCTCTCGTGATCGGCTACCTCACGCTGCCGACGTATGCGGTCGCCGCTGGCGTCGCGCAGCCGCTGGTCGCGATGCTTCTCGGGCCCAACTGGTCGGTGGCGGCGACGGTGTTCAGCCTGCTGGCGATCGCCGGCTTCGCGCAGGCGATCGGCCGTCTCCGCACCTGGATCTACATCTCGCTGGGACACTCGCACCGACAGTTCATGTACGACCTCGTCGCCCGTCCGCTGATCATCGCCGGGTACTTCTTCGGCATCTTCTGGGGTGGGCTGTACGGCCTGGTCATCACGTACGGCGTGCTGAGCCTGGTGCTGCTCGTCCCCGGCTTCGCGTTCGCGATCCGCGGCACGTTCGTGCGTGGCGGAGACATCGTCGGCCCGATCGTCCGCCCGGCGATCCTGGCGCTCATCGGCTTTGCGGCATCCTTCGCGTTGTCGCGTCTTGTGCCGACGCCCATCGCGCTGCTCGAGGTCCTGGTGGGCTGCGTGGGCGCGCTGGTGTGCGTGGCGCCGCTCTTCCTGATTCCTGGGTACCGCCGAGACGTGCGCCGACTGCTCGAGTTCGTCGCGCGCATGCGGAAGCCCGCCAAGCCGACCCCGGCCGGTGACACCGCGACCCCGCCCTCGGCGCAGACCGAGCAGCCTGCTGAGCCTGCGCAGGGCGAACCCGGGGGGCGGACGAACCTCGGCACCCCGGAGCTCGTGCCCGCCGAGCCCGAGACGTTCTTCGAGGCCGCGATGGACGAGCCGATCACGCGCGAGGAGTTCGCGCGCGAGGCACCGTCCCGGCAAGGGTCGACCCAGGGTCTCCTGCGCCGTGACCTGCGCGCTCAACGCGACGATTCGCGCTGATCGCTGATCGCTGAGCGCCGCGGCGCTCGGGGTCACCAGCGCCAGAGGCTGCGCAGCGTCGGGATCTCGTAGTCGGGGATCTCCTGCAGACCCATGATCTGCTCGCGCGTCCACCCCGAGATCCCGGTGTCGACTGTCCACGCGCCGCTGACACGCGGCTGCTGATTGGCGGCGGGTGAGTAGCTCAGCGACGTGTTGTGCACCTCGGTGTACCCGAGCCGCCCGATGGGACCGGCGACGACCGAATCGTAGAGGCGCACGTCTCGGCATCCACCTGCGAACGCATTCGGGTTGCCCTGGTAGTCGCCGGAGCGCAGCGGGTACACCCGCCACGGCAGCTGCTCGCCCAGCAGGAGGCAGTGGTGGTACTCGGCTCGGACGACCCGGTCGTGGATCACCGCGACGGCGTTCGATGAGCCGTAGTCGATGCAGTCGACGCTCGTGAAGGGACCGAACGAGCCGGTGCCGGTGCCTTCCAGCTGCACCGTGTCGCAGTGGGCTCCGCTGCCTGCCGGCTTCACGGACGGCCCGAACACGCAGCCGTACCGCGAGATGTTCGTCATCTCGAACGTCTCGGTGGGGCGCACCCCGACCGTGTCCTCCTCGTTCTGGCGGAAGCCGAGGACGAGCTCGTACAGCGCGAGGTCACGTCCGCCGCGCGTGATGTTGGCGTACTCGAAGCGACTCCAGCCCAGCTGCAGCGAGACGCACCGCGTCAGGGCGAACCCGCCGGCGCTCACGAAGCCGAAGAACGACAGCCGTGCGCACTGATCGAACCGGATGCCGGTGCTGGAGATCGTCACGCTTCCGAAGCCGTCGCGCGGCACGATCAGCACGTTGCGCGTCCAGACGGCCTGTCCGACGCCGCTGAGCGCCGCGCGGGACGAGGACTTCGCTCCCGCTCCCGGCAGCGTTCCGGGCTTGACGCGGATGATCACGCCGGCGGCGACCTGGCTGGCGGTGAGCCCCTGCACCTTGCGGCTGATATCGACCCAGTCGCATTCCGCCACCAGGTCGGTGGCCGCCGTGTCGCCGGGCCACGGCACATCGGCCGGGAAGTGGGTGCCGTTCGGGCCGTAGGACGCCCGGGACGCCGGCCGCTTCGGCGACGGCGTCATCGTGGGGGTGGGTGTCGGCTTCGGGCGCGCGGTGAGGCTGGGAGTCGCCGCGGTGGCGGAGCAGGCGGCGGTGGTGAGCGCTGCCGCGCCCAGCGTTCCCAGGTTCAGAAGCATGCGGCGAGACAGGCGGGGTGCCATCCGAGTCCTTCCTGGCGGACCTCAGCCCCCAGACGCAAGAAGCGTGAACGGGGGAGGAGTCGTGGTCCGCACGGTGCTGTTGCTCGCGGTGACGATGTCGTCCGCTGTCAGCGTACCCGGAAAGCGCATGGTGGCCAGACCGCGCCGGGCGAGCTCCCGGGCGACCTGCACCTGGTGGCCGTCGATGTGCTCGTGACGTTCGGGGCTGCGCGGGATGAGGATCGGGTGCTTGCCCGCCTCCAGTGCCGTGAGCGCGGCGCCCACGCCCGCGTGAGAGATGACCACGTCCGCGTCGGCGATCGCCTGCTTCAGCTCGGCGTGCGGCACGCTCGCGCGCGCGTCGATGCCGTAGGCGCTCACATCCGCGTCGCCGGTCTGGAACAGCACCTCGTCCATGCCGGAGACGAGCGGGATCACCGACGCGAGCATCGCGTCGAACGGGTAGCCCTCCTGCGTGCCGACCGACACGACGGCGCGGCGGGGGGTACGCGGGGACGGATTCGCCGGCCCGGATTCGAACTCGTCGAAGATCGATCCGCGGTAGTTCCACTTGCGGTCGGCCCAGACCGGGTACTGCGTGTAGGTGCGGATGCCGGGCACCCGGGCGATGATCTTCCCGGTCATCGAGGGCCCGTCGGCGCGCGCCGCGCTTTCGATGTAGTGCGTGGGGATGCCGCGCAGTCGTGCCTGCGGGAGGAAGGCGACGGCCGGACTCGAGCCCGTGCTGATGGCGGCGCTGAAGTGGTGCGCGCGGAACACCGAGGCGGTCATCGCGACGATCTTGGCGAAGTTCTTCCCGTCGCGCGGCGCGGTGAACGGCGCGTAGACCACCTTGCGGCCGGCGAGCAGCGATTCGCTCAGAGCGTTTCGGAACGTGACCCACACCTGCTGGTCCGGAGCGATCCCCAGCCGCTCCACCAGCCCTGCGAGTTGGCGCAGATGCCCACCGCCCGAACAGACGAGCAGCACTTCCCCAGTTGTTCCCATGACTTATCCCCAAGCTGTCCCCGTGGGGACATTCCTTTCACCCGCCGAGCAGCGAGAGTATCTCCCGATGGCGCGACGACCATGCGTTCGCCTCGATGTAGGCGATGCGCTCCTCCTCGCGCTGCGTGCCCTCCCCGAGGGCGGTGTCCACAAGATCGGCGAAGTCCGCCACCGAATCGGCCAGATGCACCCGAGGGTCGAGCCCCCGCACCGGGCGCAGGTCGGTGGCGAGCACCGGCTTCCCCGCGGCCAGGTACTCGTAGACCTTGAGCGGACTCATGGCCTCGGTGAGCGGCGTCCGGCGGTGCGCGAGCAGCGTGATCTCGGTGTTTCGCAGCACCGACACGACCTCTGCACGGCGCACCTCGCCGCGGATGTGGACGTTCGGCAGGTCGCGCAGCGCGCGGATGTACGATCCGTCGGGCACCGGGCCGATCAGAATGATCTGCAGCGCGGGCCGCGCCTTCGCGAGCGACATGATGCCGTCGATGTCCAGACGCGAGTCCAGCGTGCCCAGGTAGGCGGCGCGGGGGCCGGGGATGCGCGCGAACCACGCGGGTGCGGCCGGCAGGGGCCCCAGCCACTCGCGCGGCTCGATGCCGTTGGGGACGACGCGGTGGGGCCCCTGCGGATCGATGCGGTCGATGATCTCCTGCGAGACCGCCGCGACGGCGCGTCCGCTCTCCGAGATGCGGCGATACGCCTCGCGGTAGGCCGGCCAGTAGCGGCGGCGTGCGGGGGAGCTCAGCCAGTCGTCGCGTGCGTAGTACAGCGATCCCGAGACCCAGCCGAGATCCGCGAATCCTGCGACCAGGGGGCTGGCGGTGATGAACGCCGGTCGATCGAGCTCGGCACGCTCCGCCGCGGTGCGCACCCGGTTCTCGTAGGCGGCGTACACGCGCGCGATCGCAGCGACATCGGTCGGGTCGGCGCGCGCGAATCGGCGCGGGCTCACGTGCCGGAACGAGGCGGTCTGCCGGGAGCGGTAGCGCGCGTCGATCACATCGCGCAGCCAGCTGGTGACCCAGGAGCGGTAGGGGTCGGCGACGAGCAGCCGTCGGACGTCGGGGCTGGTCATCAGCGTCGACACGAGGCGGTCGGGCGGCCTCATCATGCCGCGCTTCTGCGCGTCTGCGAACGACTCGTATGAGAACGTGAAGACGTAGTCCTTCGTCGCGTGCGAAGGACTGCCGGCGTGCGAGGCGGTGGGGTCGGCCAGGGTCATGACAGCTCTCTGATCAGACGGGCGGGGGAACCGGCCACGACGGCGCGATCGGGGACGTCCGATCGCACCACGCTGTTGGCACCCACGACGCTGCCTCGGCCGATGGTCACGCCGGGCAGAACGACGACGTTGTGCCCGAGCCAAGCTCCCTGCCGGATCAGCACGGGCGCGACGCGCGCGATCGGCTGATCCCTGATGTACAGCTCCGGGTCGTCGAAGCCGTGCGAATGGTCGGAGATGTAGCACCCGCGGGCCATGGCGACGCCGTCCTCGATCTCGACCCGCGCGACGGCCGAGATCGAGGTCTGGTTGATGCGCACGCGATTCCCGAGGATCAGGTTGGGGCCGGGAGCGTGATGCTCCGGCACGGTGAGCCACGAGCCCGCCCCGATGAGGCAGCCGTCGCCGATCGCGATGTGCTCGGTGCCCGAGAGGCGGGTGGGCAGCAGGATGCGCGAGGACGGACCGAACGAGGCGAAGCCGCGTGCGGCGAGCTTGCTGAAGACGAGGTCGCGGGCGCGCTGGGCGGCGTTCAGCAGGTCGACGGAGTTCATGAGAGTTCGTCCGCGGTGTCGGCGAAGAGCATCGGCATGCGCTCGAACGCGAGGGCGGATTCCGGGATCGCCTCACCGTTGAGCACGGACTGTGTGATGCGGACGAGGCGGGCGACGTAGTCGCGCTCGCTGAGGCCGTGGCGGGCGGGCACGGTGGCGTCGACGGCGTCTGTGCGGTGCGCGTATTCGCGCACCCGCGCGGTGAAGGCAGCGACGTCGCCGACGGGGACGAGCGCGGCGGTGGATCCCGCCACGTATTCGTCGATGCCGCCGGTGTCGGTGGCGACCACCGGCACCCCAGCCGAGAGCCCTTCGATGGCGACCGTGCAGCCGGAGGCATGGCGGTTCTCGCGCAGCGGCACCGCGACGACGGTCGCGGTGCGGTAGATCTCCTCGAGAAGCTCCGTCTGGGACGCGCTGCGCACCGTGACGTTCGGCGGCCACGCGATGGCGCGGGCCTCTTCTGCGAGCGACACGACGTCGAAGTCCACCTCGGGGATCGCGCGTGCGACCTGTGCCATCAGCGGCCAGTCGCGGTGACGGTCGTTGCCGACGACGAGGACCCGCGGGGCGCGTGGTGACGCCGCGGTGACGGGGCGTGCGAAGTGCGTGCCGAACGGCACGCGCACGACGGCGCGGCCGGGAACGGCGGACAGGGAGTCGTCGCGGTTGACGCGGCTGAGCAGGAGCTCGATGGTGTGCTGGCGTAGCAGTCGCGCGATGAACCAGCGCCGGATGCCGGCCATGTGCGGCCACAGATCCCACAGCCACACCGACTGGGCGATGCTGTGCGCGCGGTACGTGCGGGGCCGCAGCGACTTGAGCATGGCGACGGCGAGGTGCTCACGCTCGGTGTGCGTCCAGATCGCGTCGGCACGGGCCAGGAGCGCGCGGTTGCGCCACACGTGGACGAGGTCGAATCCGAGCAGGTGGCGCAGTGTCATCCGCCACCACCTCCCCACTACGCCTTCGTGTCCGTCCTGCGACCATTCGAGCACCGCCTCGTCTTCGGCGAGGTGGTACGCGTACGGCGTGCGATCGATCACTTCGTGGCGGGCGTGCCGGTGACCCCAATCGGCCGCGTTCAACCCGTGACGCGTGATGACCGCGATGCGCGGCCGAGACATGCAACTCCCCAAGTCAACTGTCCGTGGATGACACCATAGCGGTGTACGGAAGATCGCCAAACTCGATTAACCGGATCTTCGCGAGCTTGTCATCTCTGTGAAGCATGGCGGTTGTCGATGCCGAACTCGCACGAGGTCACCGCAGGACGGCGTCGAAAGCCTGCACGATGACCGCGGATGCCTCGGCCCGGCGCGGCTCGAGGTGGTGGTCGCCGCCCTCCAGCAGCACCAGTTCGGCTCTGCCGCCGGCGGCGAGCCAGGCATCCTTCGTCTCCTGCGCCCAGCGGGCGGGCGCCACGTCGTCGGCGGAGCCGTGCACGAGGAGAAGGGGTGCCTGCGCGCGGCTGAAGAAGGTCACGGGAGAGATGTCGCGCCAGTACTCCGGGTTGTCGTCCGGCGTGCCGACCGTTTCGGCGAGCAGTTCCCACTCCGGGCTGTCGGGGTCGACGGCTGAAGCCACGGCGGTGGCGAGATCGGATGTGGGCGCTGCCAGCACGATGACGAGCTCCGCCAGCTCCGGAGCCACGACGGCCGCATCCAGCGACAGCAGTCCTCCCAGCGAGTGCCCCAGCAGCCCCACCGATGACGGGTCGACCTGGGGCAGCTGGCCGCTGCGTGCGACCGCGAGCGCGTTCACGACGTCCAGCGCCATTCCCCAGTCCAGCACGGTCGCCCAGCCGAACCCCGGGTCGACCGAGATCGTGCCGTCCACCTCCGCGGGGTCGGAGCCGGCATACCCGCGAAGGTCAGTGGCCAGTACCGCGTACCCGGCGTCCAGCAGGGCGCGCTGCTCGGGCACCATGTCGCGACCCGACTCGTAGTCGGCCGGGTCCACGCTCCCGTGGACGGCGACGACGAGCGGGAACGGGCCGTCGCCGGCGGGCAGCCGCAGCACGCCGGTGATCTCCAGGCCGCCGCTGCTGTACGACAGCGCCTGGGCGGTCTCCTTGCCGACCGGGGCGGCGGGGCCGAGGAGGGTGACCTCGGGTTCTTCCCGCTCGTTCTCGATGAGGGTCGCGATCGTGGTCGGACCCGCGGGCGGCGTGGGGGTGGCGACCGTGGGGGACGGGGTGGGCGGTCCGGCATCCGAGGTCGAACTGCATGCCATCAGCCCGAGGGGCACGGCGAGGACGACGAGAAGCGCCGCGCCGCGGCGGCGCAGGTGGCGGCGGTCGCGTGGCATCCCGCCACAGTAGCGGCAGGTGCGCGCCCACAGCGTCCGCCCAGCGATCTGAAACAGAAACGTCACAGCGAAGGCGGAGCCTTCCGCTTCCCGAAAATCCGAGTTGTCGTGGAAGCCGTTTTCTCCCTAGAGTCGGAGCAGTTTGCGATTTCGCGGCGCGACCGGGTGTGACATGGGGTTTCTTGTTCCTGCGGTCGGCCACAGAGTTGGGGTCACTGGGTATGGGAATGGGTGTTCAGCGTGGAATCCGCTCGGTCCGCCGTGCGATCGGAGTCGCCGCGGCGGTCCTCACGACCGGTGTGCTCGTCGCGGCGTCTGCCACCGGCGCTGCGGGCGCAGTTCCTGACGACGTCGTCGTAGGGCCGTTGGCGTCGGCGACGACCACGGATGTCGTCGTGTCGGGGCGCATCGCATACGAGCGCGTGCCCGACGCCGACATGAACAATCCGGCGTTCCTCGAGGGCATGACCTTCGAGCTCTACTCTCCGGCGGGTCCGGGTGACGCGGGCGGCCCGGGAGCGGCCACCGGCTACACCTGCACCATCCCGTCGGGGGCGCTGGACTGCACGATCGAGGTGCCCGACACGGGGCAGGGCGGCGCCAACGAGGGCCGTCGGTTCTACATCGTCACGACCAGCGCGGGAGCGAGCGCGCAGCCGATCACCACCCTGGCCACAGGGACGTCGTCGGACCCGTCGACGCTGCGCAGCTACCCGGGCCTCACGCCGGCGCTGTTCGGCGACGCGACTGTGGCCGTTCCCGTGCAGGGATCCGGCGAGACGCTGAACTCGCAGGTGGTGGCAGCGTCGCTCGACAACCCCGACGTCCTGCCCGCCTGCATCGAGCCGCTTTCGCTCGGCATCCTGATGGACCTGTCGGGTTCCGTCAACGAGCTGCAGCGTCTGCAGTACCGCTCCGCGCTGACGACCATGACGAACGAGCTCGCAGATCTTCCCATCGAGGTGAGTCTCAGCACCTTCGGATCGGCCTCGCCGGTGGACGGCCGCGAGAGCGGCCCGTACTCGCTGCAGAACCCCGCCGATGTGGCGGCGCTGAACGCCGACATCACCGCGTTCACGGCGGCGGTGCCCGGCCCGACGCAGCAGACGAACTGGGACCAGGCGCTGCGCCGCGTGGCCGACAAGCCGGGGGCGTACGACGCATTGCTGATGCTCACCGACGGTGCGCCCAACTGGGTCAGCAACGACGCCGGCACCGGCGGTGTGCCGGTGGCCGGCTCCAGCGTCACGATCGCCTCGATCGAGCAGGCGGTGTTCTCGGCAAACGCCGTGAAGGCGGAGGGCACGCGCATCCTTGCGATGGGCATCGGCAACGCGCTGTCTGGCGACCGCAACGCCAACCTCGCGGCGATCTCGGGCCCGACGCTCGGCAGCGACTTCTTCGAGGGCGACTGGTCGAGCCTCACCGACGACCTGCGCGCCGCGGTCGCCGACGTGGTGTGCACGCTCCCGGTCACGGTGACCAAGAACGTCGTCGACGCGCAGGGCGAGAACCCCACCCCGGCCGACGGCTGGAGCTTCACGCTGGCGACCTCCGATGTCAGCAGCGGCACCGCGACGGTGACGGGTGAGAACCCGCAGCTCACCGGCTCGGGGTCGAACGCGACCGGGCAGGCGGCCTGGTCGGTCTCGTACAGCGAGCCGACGGCGACCGCGACGATCACGGTCACCGAGGCGCCGCAGGCCGGCTTCACCCTCGTGGGCGCCGAGTACGTCATCACCCACACGGACGGCACCGAGACCATCGGATCGGGCGCGTCGACGACCCTCAGCATCCCCGGTCTGCTGCCCAGCGACAAGGTCGCCGTCACCTTCACGAACGCGCCGACGCCGGCGAGCTTCCAGGTGCGCAAGGTGCTCACCGGTTCGGGTGCCGCCCTGGTGCCCGCCGACACCACGTTCACCGTCGACTACGCCGTGAACGGGGTGCCCGCCGACGCGCCGTTGGTGATCTCGGCCGACGGCACCCCCGTGGATGGCCCGCAGCTCGTCGTCGGCGACGAGGTGACGTTCACCGAGCAGACTCCCCCGGCCATCGCCGGTGTGACGTGGGGCGACGCTCCGGTCATCGAGCCGATCGTGCTCGGCGAGGAGCCGGTGATCGTCGACGTGGCCAACACGGCGCTGGCCGACGCGGTCGCGTTCGGCGTGCGCAAGCAGCTCGCCGGCGCCGCCGCTGAGCTGGTGCCGGGTGACACCGAGTTCACCTTCGCCTACACCGTCAACGGCGAGCCGGCGGCCGAGCCGCTGGTGGTCCGCGCCGACGGCAAGGTCGTGCAGAGCCCGGCCTTCGAGGTCGGCGACGAGATCGTGGTCACCGAGCAGACGCCGCCCGCGGTGACGGGTGTGGTCTGGGGCAAGACCCCCGCCGCGCAGTCGCTCACGATCGCGGCCGGCGCGCCGGTGACGCTCACCTTCACCAACACCGCGCATGCGTCCGGCGTTCTGCCGGTGACCGGTGGCGAGGCGGCGTTCGCGCTGCTCGGCATCGGCGGCGCGGTCCTGATCACGGGCTTGGTGTTCCTTGCTGCAGCCCGGCGACGGACGGTGTCAGCGCGATGAGCTGCTGACCCGCACGTCGGTCGCTGAGCCCCGGTCCCCGAATTGGCCGGGGCTCAGTTCTTCGCCCCGGCGGGCGCGGGGCCCGTAGTAGTACTCGGCACCGCGGGCGCGCGGCATCCGGTTCACCACGATGCCGAGCACGCGCCCGTTCACCTTCGCGATGTTGCCGAGCGCCTGCTGCAGCATCTCGTAGGTGCTCTGCTTGGCAGAGACGACGACGAGCGCGCCGTCGGTCGCGGTCGACAGCACAGCGGCGTCGCTGACGAGGAGCGTCGGCGGGGAGTCGATGATGACCATGCCGTGTGCCGTGAGCTTCTGGATCAGTTCGCGCATGCGCTGGGATCCGAGCACCTCGCTGGGGTTCGGGGGGATGCGTCCGGCGGGGATCACGAGCAGGTTGCGCTGGGGGCCGACGGTGTAGGCGACATCGGTGAGCTGCGCCTTGCCGGTGAGCAGGTCGGTGAGCCCAGCATCCTCGGGGACGTTGAACATCGAGGCGACGACGGGCCGGCGCAGGTCGCCGTCGATGAAGGCGACGCGATGCCCGGCGGCGGCGAGGCTGACGGCGAGGTTGGCCGCCGTGGTGGACTTGCCGTCGCCGGCGCGGGGGCTCGTCACGACGATCGATCGCGGCGGGTTGTCGACGTCCATGAACTGCAGGTTGGTGCGCAGCTCGCGCATCGCCTCGGCGAGGGCGAAGCGCTCCCGCTCCTCGGTGCGCGACGCGAACGACAGCACTCTGCGGTGCGTGTCGAGATCGGGCTCGAGCGGGAGTCGGCCGACGACGGCGACGCCGGTCTCGCCTTCGACGTCTTCCGGGGTGCGGATGCGGCGGTCGAGCACGCTGCGCAGCATCGCGTATCCGATGCCGAGGGCGAGCCCGATCAGCCCGCCGAGGGCGAGGTTGAGGGTGGCGTTCGGTGACGAGGGCGCCTGCGGAAGGCGCGCGGAGTCGCCGGCGATCAGTGTCACGGGGGCGGAGCCGGCCGTGCCGTCGCCCTCGATCTCGTCGATCGCGGCGGCCATGCCCCGGATCCACGCCTGGGCGAGGTCACGGGCGGCTTCGGGCTCGCGGGCGGTGGCTGCGACGTGAATCACAACGGTGTCGAGGGGGTTCGACACCTGCACCGATGAGACCAGCGCCTCGGGCGTGGTGGCGAGTCCCAGCTGGTCGATCGCGTACTCGGCGACCGTGCGCCACGAGCCGATGTCGAGGTAGGACTTCACCTTGCCGCGGGCGAGCTGATCGCCCACGAGCGAGGAGCCGCTCTCGCCTCGCATGTCGGTCGCGGTCACGTAGCCGCTGGCCGTCGCCGTGTACAGGCGCGGCTGCGTCATGGTCCATCCGAGCGCGACGGCCAGTCCCGCGAGAGTGAGCATCAGGATCGGCAGCCAGTGCGTACGCAGGACGAGCAGGTAATCACGCAGTTCCACAGGGCCCCCTAACCTTGCTCGTACACTAACGGCTGTGCCCTCCGGACTCGTCATCGATGCGCTGGGCGCCGCGTTCGCGCTTGACCTGAGTCGGCTGACGCCCTTGCAGTGCGCTGCGGTGCGCGAGGCGTGGTCCGGTGCCGTGCCCCGCGGCGCCGTGCCCGGGGTGCCGCAGATCCTGCCGGTGGAGCCGGGTGACGATACGAGTGTGGTGCTGGCGCGCCTGTCGCAGCGTGTCACGCGCGCGGCCATCGATCGACGCGGCGGAGACGGGTGGATGCTGCATGCCGCCGCGGTCGCCGACGAGACGGGCGCCGTGGTGGTGCTGGTCGGCGGGTCGGGTGCGGGCAAGACGACGGCCGTGCGTGCGCTGGGGCGCCGCTGGGCGTACGTCACCGACGAGACCGTCTTCATCGATCCTGCGGGCGGGGTGGCCCCGTACCGCAAGCCGCTCTCCGTGGTCCGCGCCCTCGGGGCGGCAAAAGCGCAGGTATCGCCCGATGCCGAGGGGCTGCGCGCCCTCCCGCCGGCGCCGCTGCGCGTGGCCGCGCTGGTGCTCCTCGATCGGCAGGCGGCGCCCTGCGCCCCCACGCTGCTGGCCGAAGACCTCAGCGACGCCCTGCCGCTGCTCGTCGCACAGTCGAGCCACCTCGCCGACATGGACCGCCCGCTGCAGATGATTGCGCGCGTCGCTCACGGCGTCGGCGGCATCTTCCGCCTGCGGTATGCGGAGGCCTCCGACCTCGAGCCGACTCTGGAGCGCCTAACCTCCGCGGCTGTCTCGCACTCCCACCCGCTCCCCCCATCAGCCCCGCCGGATGGGGGCGACCCCTCGGGCCCCACCTCGGCAGGAAGCCTTGCCGCGGCCGCCGCCGCGCGTGAACCCCGGTACGCGCGGGCTCCCTTCACCGATGCCCTGACCCTCGGTCCCCGCACCGCGGTTCTGAGCGCGGGACAGGTGACCGTGCTCGATGGCATCGCCCCGGCCGTCTGGCAGGCGGCCGCCACCCCGGCAACCCTCCCGCAGCTCGCCGCGGCGGCCGTGGAGAGGCATGGCGTTCCCGATGACGAGCACGCGGTGACGTTGGCGACGCGAGCGGCGGTCGCGACGCTGGTCGACGCGGGCCTGCTGTGCCGGGCCCCCGGGTGGCGCATCCGTTCCGACGTCGCCTGGACCGGGGCACGTCGCCGCTATGTCGCTCTGTCGCTCGAAGACCTGCACGCACCGCATCCCGTCGCGTTGGAGGGCACGGCGGGGGCGATCTGGGGAGCGCTCGCCGAGTCGCCCGGCATCGATGAGCACACGCTGGCGCGCACGGTCGCGCGAGACTTCGCGGCCGATCCCGCACTGATCGTGGGGGACGTCGCCGCCTTTCTCCGTCAGCTCGCGGATGCGCGTCTGGTGGAGTTGTGCGCGGGCGAGCCCGACGGCTGACGATCGCTGTCTATGGGGCGGAGTCCTCTGCCCAGTCGGAGAGCTCCTCTTCGCGCGCCGCGTCGATCTGCGCGGTGCGAACCCACACGCGCACGGCCCGCACCACGAGTCCCGTCACCACACTCCCCGCGATGAGCGCCACCGCGGGGAGGAGTCTGCGCGCTGTCGGCTTCTTGCGCGCGGGTGCGGGGGCTGTCACATCATCGACGCTACGTCACCCTCCTGGACGTCTCCCGGAGGCCGCGCAGCCGCTGCATGGCCCCGTCCCGTCGAGGATCGCTGCGGCGCGACGCGTGGCTGCGTGTTACGGCCGGGTTTCCGAACCGCGAAACATGCACGCAAATACACTCGGCGCGTCGCAGATGGCCCTAGGTTGAGTGCAGGATCAGAGCTCTGGGGGGCACGTGTGGATCTGACGGACATGACGGTGAGTCGTCGTGCGATGCTGCGCACCGGCGCGTGGGCGGTGCCTGTGATCGCGTCGGCCGTCGCCGTGCCGAGGGTGCAGGCCTCGCAGGAGGTGCCCACCACGCTGTCGGTTCGGGCCGACGTCGTCTCCGGGTTTCCCGCACTGACGGTCGAGTCCGCCGTGCCGGGTGGGGCTCTTCCGGCGGGTGTCTACGTCTTCACGACCACGGGGGGTGCGACCGCCGATCCGGCCACGTTCCGCACCGAACCCGCCCTCGACGCCGCGACCGAGACGACCGTGGGGGGTTCCGCTGCCTCGGTGGTGCTGCCTGACGGGCACACGGTCGCCGCGTTCAGCGGGTACATCGTGACATCGGCGCTGCCGACCGACGTGGGCCGCTCCGCGATGCTCACCGTCACCGCACCCACTGGGGAGTCGGCGACGGTGCCGCTCTTCGGTCTGGGGCAGGCGCCGCCGGCGCGCCACGTGTTCGGTCCGACAGGAGGGCACTGGCCGGCGCGCACGCCGCAACCCGACGACGTCTTCGACGCGGTCATCGAGGCAGATCCCACGTGGACGGCGATCGCCGACGCGATCAAGGACGGCTCGGCCCGATATCCCGACGGCAAGGTGAAGATCGCTGTTCGTCCCGGGGCGCTGCCCGCCGGTAAGGGCTCGGGGTCGACGAAGGCGGGCGTGCTCGAGAATGTCGGAGTCGACGGTCGACCGTGGCGAGTTCTGGTCACTCCGCGCGACGGCTGGGGCACCGTAACCGGGAGCGGCGCGCTGACCACGGCGGAGGGCTATGCCTTCGTCGGCATCGCCGGCGTGGCGCTCATGGGATTCGACTTCACCGGGCAGGAGGTGCTGGTTCGAAACGCCCGCGACGCCGCGGTCGGCTGGTCCACCTTCGGGCGGCTGAACATCACCGCAAACCGCTCCGAGGTGAACGACGTCGAGCTCGTCGAGTGCGTGCTGCCGGAGGCGCTGGCGGACGACACCGACCGCATGGCGTTCCGCGCAGCTGAGGGCTACTCCATTTCACACATCGCCATGCGTGGCTGCTACGTGGGGCCGACGTATAAAGAGGCGGGCTCCGGCGCCCACTGTGACACCCTCCAGACCTCCGCAGACAATAACGAGTCGAGCAGGCTGTCGGGGCTCATTCTCGAAGACTCCGTGTTCTTCCAGTCCAGCTCACACGTGCTCCAGTTCGAGCGGATCTCGGGAGTCACGCTCGACGGCATCGCGCTCATCGGTGGGTTGCGAGGAACCGGTCGCTATCCGCTCGGAGCCGATCGACACCGCAATGCGCTGGAGAAAGCGCTGTCGGGTGAGGCGGATGCCGTGGCCCTGCGCCGCAGTTCGATTTTCGGGTCGATCTCGAGCGACTGGAAGTTTGCGGCGGTGAGCGACACCATCGTGTCGAACTCGAGCTCGGCGGCCCCGCCCGCCGGCGCCACATTCGTCGATACCTGGTCCGACCCGTCGACTCCGTTGCCGGAGGAGTGGCTCGAGCAGAACTGTCCGATGCCGTCGCCGTCGCGCCTGGCGTCGCTGTGGGCGTCGCTGGCCACAGGCGCCTGAGCATACGAGCCTGCGACTAGGGCGTGTCTCCTAACCTGCTTGGCTGGTTGAGGGCAGTGTGGAGATCGTGTCGCGAACTCGTACCCTCTCGGATGCTGCGTGGGCTCGGATCGAGCCGATGATGCCGGCTGCGTCATCG